>Ga0265316_10002301_pt1 | contig 19963 bp, 19 predicted proteins | sample 4522metaG_FD_202092 | JGI IMG/M metagenome (GOLD analysis project Ga0265316, IMG submission 202092) | Rhizosphere microbial communities from Carex aquatilis grown in University of Washington, Seatle, WA, United States - 4-5-22 metaG | ecosystem: Host-associated > Plants > Roots > Rhizosphere >... | reverse complement strand
GAGAAACTGCTGCTGCTGAGCCAGGTGATTTTGTCGTTCCAGTTGAGTTTTGCGGTGGTGCCGCTGGTCAAGTTCACGTGTGACCGCAAGCGCATGGGCGAGTTTACGAACGGGCCGCTGCTGAAGTTTACGGCATGGCTGGTGGCGGCGCTGATTGCGGGGCTGAATGTGTGGCTGCTGGTGCAGACGGTGGCGCTGTAACAGTTGTCAGTTCCGTTGACGAGTGAATGCGCCTAAGCGAGGCCGTTCACCTGTAGTAGGGAAAAGATCTTGGTCTCCGGGTCGTATCTGACATTCCAAAAGCATTTGCCACCGTCGTAAACAAACACGAACTTCTCGCGCCAATAGCTCTCGCCGTCGTTCCCTGCAGCCTCGCAAAGCGCATTGATATAGATGATCTTTCGGCCATTTAGGATTACACCTGCGTACTGCCGATAGTATTTCTCAGGATGCGGAATCTGGGAGCCCTTGTATGCGGGGTGTGGGAACGGAATGTCTGCGATGTGAGAGATGTTTGACTCCAATCCGTCGACATCGGATTGAGACAACGCCCACGTCCCATTGACCGTTTCCTGTGGCCAGCGGGAGACGTACTTTGCAGCATTTTCCGATTCGGTGGGAGAAAGAATGACGTAGCGTTTCTCGAGTTGAATCGCGCGCTGGCCCATCAGAATTAGCCCCAGTAACAGCAGACTGACCTTCGACCACATCATTTGCCCTCCTCGCGGGTAGGTCGTGTCAATGATCGCGCACCTTGTGGCTGCGGAAATCCCGATCACTGACCGCTGGCTACTGTTCACTATTCCGTTACAATTGAGACAGATATGATCCGATTTTCCAGTGCCGGGGAATCGCACGGCGAGGCTTTGATTGCGATGATCAGTGGCCTGCCGGCGGGTGTGCCCGTCGATCTCGACTTTGTGAACCGTGAGCTTTGGCGGCGTCAGCAGGGCTACGGGCGCGGCGGACGCATGAAGATTGAGACGGACCAGGCGCATGTGCTCTCGGGTGTGCGGCATGGCAAGACCATCGGCTCGCCGGTGGCCATTGAGATTGTGAACCGCGACTGGAAGAATTGGGAAGAAAAGCTGCCGGTGACGGCGGGCGATCCGGCGAAGCACCAGGCGGTGGCTTCTCCGCGGCCCGGACATGCGGACCTGGCCGGCGCGCTCAAGTACAACTTTCCCGATGCGCGATACGTTCTGGAACGAGCTTCGGCGCGGGAGTCCACTTCGCGCGTGGCCGCGGGCGCGTTTGCCAAGCTGATGCTGCGCGAACTGGGCATCGAGGTGCTGAGCCACGTGATTCGCGTGGGCCGTGCGGAGCTTACGCGCGCAGCCGAGTGGGACGAGATTGTGGCGGTGTACGCGAAGGACGAAGTGCTGCTGAGCTGTGTGGATCCCGCGACGGAAGCGCGCATGAAGGAAGAAGTGGAAGAAGTGGCGCGCACGGGCGACACGGTGGGCGGTGTATTTGAAGTGATTGTGCATGGCGCGCCCGCAGGCCTGGGGACCTACGCAACCTGGGATGAGCGGCTGGATGGGCTGCTGGCGTGGAGCGTGATGAGTTTGCAGGCGGTGAAGGCCGTGGAGATTGGACGCGGGGTAACGGCGGCGAAGTCATTCGGCTCCGAGGTGCACGATGCGATCCACTACGCGCGCGGTGGCGAGACGATTGCGAACGGCCGGCCGACCCGCTGGACGCGCGAGAGGAACAACGCCGGCGGTATTGAAGGCGGCGTTTCCAACGGCGAAGACATTGTGGTGCGCGGCTATCTGAAGCCGATTTCGACGCTGCGGCGGCCGCTTGAGTCAGTGCGGTTTGATACGCGCGAAGCCACCAGCGCCAGCTACGAGCGCAGCGACATCTGCGTGGTTCCGGCGGCGGGCGTGGCGGCCGAGGCCATGGTGGCGTTGACCATTGCCGGCGTGGTACATGAAAAGTTCGGCAGCGATTCCCTGGGCGAGTTGAAGCGAAACTTCGCTGGCTACATCGAACAGATCAGGAGCTTTTGACAGACAGAGATGGTGTTAAAGATCGTGAAATATCCGGAGCCCGTGCTATCCCAGCCCGGCGAGCCGGTAACCGAATTCGACGACGAGCTGCGCAAGTTCGTCGCAGACTTGTTTGAGACGATGTACAAGGCGCAGGGCATTGGCCTGGCGGCGCCTCAGGTGGCCGTGTCCAAGCGGATCACAGTCGTGGATCTGAGCATGGGCAAGGACCCCACGGAGAAGCTGGTGCTCATCAACCCCGAGGTGATTGAGCGCGAAGGCAAGCAGTACGAAGAGGAGGGCTGCCTCAGCTTCCCTGACATCCGCGAAAAGGTGCAGCGTGCGGCCACAGTGCGCATCCGCGCGCAGGATGAGCATGGCAAGTGGTTCGAGATGGACGGCGAAGAGCTTCTCGCGCGCGCGTTTCAGCACGAGATCGACCACCTGGACGGGGTCCTGTTCATCTTCAGGATGAGCCCGCTCAAGCGCGACCTGAACCTGCGCAAGATTCGCAAGATGCAGCGCGAAGGCACGTGGTAGAGGCGTGAAGCTCGTATTCTGCGGTACGCCGCGATTCGCCGTTCCGACGCTGGAAGCGCTGATCGGCTCGGGGCACCAGATTGCGCTGGTGGTTTCGCAGCCGGACCGGCCGGTGGGGCGCGCGCAGGAAATGATGGCGCCGCCCGTGAAGCAAAACGCGATTGCCGCGGGGCTGCGGGTCACGCAGCCGGATAAGATTCGCACCAACGAGGAATTCCGCGCGCGTTTGGAGGCCATTGCCCCGGACGCGATTGTGGTGGTGGCGTACGGGCGCATTATTCCGCCGTGGATGCTGGCGCTGCCCAGGCTTGGCTGCATCAATCTACACGCGTCACTGCTTCCGCGCTATCGCGGCGCCGCGCCCATCCAATGGGCGATTGCCATGGGTGAAAGCGCGACCGGCAACACGACTATGTTGCTAGACGAAGGCCTGGATACAGGGCCGGTCCTGATACAGCAGGCGCTGGCCATAGGTGCGGAGCAAACCGCGCCGGAGTTATTTGAGGAGCTGGCGACCGGCGGGGCGCCGCTGGTGGTGGAGACGCTGGCGCGGATGGATGAGGGCAGTCTGGAGCCTCGGCCGCAGGACCACTCGCGAGCCACGCTGGCGCCAATTCTGAAGCGCGAAGACGGCTTGATGGATTTTGGAGCGCGCACCGCGACAGAGCTGAAGAATCGCTGGCGCGGCTTCCAGCCGTGGCCGGGAGCGTTTACCTTTTGGAACGGCAAGAAGCTGATTGTTCACCGCATTGAGGTGGCCGGCGCCCTTGATATTCCCGACCAGACTCTCGAACCAGGCAGCGTCATCGTGAAAAATGACCGCATGATGGCGGCATGTGCGCGGGGCACCTGGATCGAATTGATCGAGGTGCAGCTTGAGGGCAAGAAGCGAATGGCCGCTGGGGAATTCCTGCGCGGACTGCAGCCTGCGGCGCATGCCGCGCTGCGCCTGGGCTAGGTTTCTTCGCCTGCGGCGCTCCCGGCACGAGGTGCATGTTCCTGTCCGATGGCGCGGCTGGTTTCAACGCGCGCGGCACGAAGCAATCGCGCAATCTGCTTCAGATGCAGTTGTACTGCATAGGCGCGCAGGATCTCCTCCTGCGCGAAGGCGATGCCTTTAGGCCGCGCGACGGACATCTGCTGCTCCAGTTTCGCGATGTCGGTTTCTAAATGAAGGTTCGGCGGGGGGATGTTGAAGCGCCACTGATGAATGCAACCGGCAACGTAATGGAAGCCGGCATGAATGTCGGCCGCGAGTTCGCCCAGGGCCGGCTCGAGATGCTGCGCGTAGTGGTCTTCCGCGCTGTCCTTGACTGCGAGTTCGAGGGCCACCAGCGAGTCGAAGATGGAACGGCCGAACTGCGTCAGCATCGCCAATCCTTCGCGCCATCCCGGCCCACCGGAAGGCTCGTTCTGCGATGCCGCGAGGAGCTGTCCGTTGACGCGCAGCGCGTATAGAGCGTCCTGGCGCAACGTAGCCTGATTGGGATCGGGCGCGCCGCGAAATCCCTGGAGAATGGCCTCAAAGAACGAGCCGAGCACCAGGAACTCCTGCGCCAGGCCGTCTTGCAACGCCACTCGCGCGCGATCGGGAAACACGAGGGTGGAGACGGCCAGCGCCACCAAAATGCCAAGCATGACCTGCAACACGCGGTCGAAGGCCAGAGCCTTGTGCGAACTGGCTTGAACAAGCATCACGATGGCGATGGTGACTCCGGCCAGACGCGAGCTGCTGCGGAGTCCAAGCAGGCCGCAGATTACGATGGCGACGAAGACGGCAAGAATGAAGTTCCACGGCAGGGTCCAGAAGAGCGAGAAAGCGAACCCGAGGACGGCGCCGATCAGGGTGCCCAGGATGCGGTCGCGCGACGCGGTGATGGTAGCGCCGAAATTCGATTGCAGAACGATGATGGAGCTGATGGCGCTCCAGTAGCCCTCATGCAGTCCGAAGCGGAGAGCCAACCACCAGCAAAGCGCAGCAGCCAGCGCGGTTTTGGCGGCATGGATGAGGAGCCGCTTGCGTTCCCATGTCAGGAGGCTGCCCTGGCTCGCGGCTGCGCCCAGCTTTACGGCAAGCTGCTGCTGCGACAACGCCGGCTTCTTCTTCAGGCGCATGCTTGCACTCTTCTTCAGGAGCGGACCCGGTTGCGGTTACCGCGCAGAAAGCAAATGCGCGGCGTGTAGCATGAGTTGAGAACATGATAGGAACCTGACCGCCCGCTGGCAAAGGTCATGGATCACGCAACACGATCCCGATGCCAGTTCGGGAACACTCGTCGAGGATGAAACAGATTTCTCCAGCGCGCAAAGCGGCATTCGCGATCCTGCTCGAGGTGGAGCGCGGAAATGGGCATTCTGACGATTTGCTGCGTTGCGAGCCGGTTGCAGCGCTCTCCGAGCGGGATAGCGGACTTGCCACCGCTCTTGTCCTGGGCGTGCTGCGCTGGCAACTTTCGCTGGATGGCCGCATGCGCCCGATGCTCAAGCGCCCCGGAGCGAAGCTCGACGCGGAGGTGCGCGTGGCGCTGCGGCTGGGCGCCTACCAACTGCTGCACATGGATCGCATTCCCGCGCACGCGGCGATCGGCGAGAGCGTGGAGCTGGCCAAGGCCGCCGGCCATCGCTTTGCTTCCGGCATGGTCAACGCGGTGCTGCGCAAGCTGGCGCGCGAAGCAGGGCCCGTTGCGAAGGCCACCGAAGCGCACCCGCAATGGATGCTCGATCGCTGGACGAGCATCTTCGGCGCAGACACCGCCTGCGCCATCTGCTGTCACGATCAATCGCAACCGTCGCTGGCCGTGCGCATCGACTGCCTTCAAACCGAGACTGAGCTCACGCAGGCGGGCGTGGTTCTTGCGCCCGGTACGTTGCTTCAATCCGCCCGCATCGTGGCTTCCGGCGACATTGCCGTTACGCCGGCGTTTCGTAAAGGCCGCGTGCGCGTTCAGGATGAAGGCTCGCAACTTGTGGCGGAGATCGCCGGTGCAGGACTTCCGATTTCGCCAGGCGCGATTCTCGATTGCTGCGCCGCCCCCGGCGGCAAAACCATGATCCTCGCAGAGCGCAATCCGCAGGCACGCATCGTGGCTTGCGAAGTCAGCCCGGAGAGGCTCGCAGCGATGCGCCTGCGTCTCGCACCGTTCGGCGAGCGCATCACTTGCCGTCTCGCCGACGCCACCGCGCTTGACGACAACGATCGATACGATCTGGTTCTCGCCGACGTTCCGTGCAGCGGAACCGGCACGCTGGGCCGCAATCCAGAGATTCGCCACCGTCTGCGCGTCGACGACTTCGCCCGCCAGACCGAGCGCCAGCGGGCGATCCTTGCCAGCGCGCTGCGCGCCACGCGCCCCGGCGGCCGCGTGGTCTATTCCACGTGCTCGCTGGAGCCGGAAGAGAATGAGGAGGTCATCGCTGCAGTGCTGCGCGAACATCCGGATGCGCGCGCGCTGCCGGTCGACGAACGCTTCGCCGAGATGGAAGCTCAAGCAATCCTGCTGCCCGGCGCGGCAGAGAAGCTGAAGACGTGCGTAACTCCGGAAGGCTATCTGCGCCTTCTTCCCGGAGCGTTCGGGACGGACGGCTTCTTTGTGGCGATCATCGAGAAATCAGGCTAGCCCGCGCACTACTCCGGCGGAAGCCGCAGCTCTGCGTAGTCGCGTCCCAGCATCGCGCACAGCGCTTCCACCACCAGCTCGTGATCCGCGCGCATCGGCAGGCCAGACACTGTCACGCTGCCGACAATGCCCGCGCCGGCAACCGACAACGGAAACGAACCGCCATGCGTGGCGTAGTCGGAGAGCGGCAGTCCCTGGCTCTCGGCCAGGGACACTCCCTTCATCTTTTCGCGGATGCCCACGGAATATGAGCTGCGATGGAAACGCGCCACCACGTTGCCCTTGCGACGAACCCACTCGGGGTTATCCGGCGTCGTGCCTTCCATCGCCGCATAGAACAGCGGCTGGCCAAACCGCCGCACGTCAATGACAACCGCGAGGCCGCGTTCACGCGCCATGGCGCGCGAACGGGAGCCCAGGTCCCACGCCACATCGGCATCCAGCTTTGGCAGCACCAGTTCGCGCTCCTGCTGCGCAATGCGATCGAGATCTTCATTCCATCCCATTCGGCATTCTCCGCAAACTTCGAATCATCTTAAACGGTGTCCCGGCTGCGCCATTAATGCGTACCCGGCAGAATCGGCTCTACGTCTCAGCGCCCTCTTCCAGCGGGTTCTCTTCAATGGGAGCCTGCTGGACCGGCACGATGCCCAGCCGCTCATAAATGGGCCGCATCTCCCGGCGAATTGCGCTCATCCGCGTCCAGAACCACAGGGCGCCCAAGATGCACGCGACTCCGCTCACGATCACCGTTCGCGGTGCGCCCAAGGCGTGCGCCATGGTTCCGGCCAACAGGCTGCCGAACGGCGCCATGCCCACAAACGCCATGGTGTAGTAGCTCATCACCCGCCCGCGCATGGTCTCGTCCACCAGCGTCTGCAGGATGGTGTTGCTGGTGGTGACTCCCTGCATCATGCCGAAGCCGGCGACAAACATCATGGACAGCGACAGCCACAGACTGCGCGAGAATCCGAACGCGATGAGCCCCGCGCCGAAGATGGCGGCGCCAATGGGAATGATCTTCAGCAGTCCGCGCACGGTGCGGCGGACTACCAGCATTAAAGCTGAGACCAGCGAGCCCACGCCCACGGCGCCCATCAGGAATCCCAGGGTGTGCGGGCCGCCGTGCAGCACCTGCGCGGCAAAGATGGGCATCAGCACCATGAATGGCCAGCCCATCAAGCTGATGACGCAGAACAGCATGAGGATGCTGCGAATGGGCAGCGAGCCGGCAACGTACACCCATCCCTGGCGCAGTTGGTCGGCCATGGTGGCGCCGTGATGCCGCAACTGCTCGTGGGAGATGCGCATCATCAGCAGCGAGGCGATCACGGCGATGTAACTGATGCCGTCGATCAAGAAGCACCAGCCCTCGTTGCTGGCGGCGATGACGAGTCCCGCCAGCGACGGCCCAATCAGCCGGGCAGCATTCACCATGGATGAATTGATGGCGATGGCGTTGGAGAGATCGCCGCGCTCTTCCACCATGCGGATCATGAACGACTGGCGGCCGGGCATGTCGAACGCGTTGATGATGCCCTGAAAGACGCTCAGGACAAGGATTTCCGCGACGGTGATGCGATGAGACAAAGTGAGTGCGGCCAGCGCCAGCGACTGCACCATTGCCAGAGTCTGCGTCCACACCAGAACCTTGCGGCGGTCGATGCGGTCGACTATGACGCCCGCGATGGGTGCAAGCAGAAACGTGGGGATCTGCCCCGCGAATCCCACCGTGCCCAACTTGATGGCCGATTTCGTCAGGTGATAGACCAGCCACGATGTGGCCACGCGGGTCATCCACGTGCCGATGAGCGAGATGCTTTGTCCGCCGAAGAAGAGACGGAAATTGCGATGACGCATGGCGCGCCATGCATGCGCGAAGCGCGCGACCGGTGGCGCCAGACCGCCTTCCTGCGATTCCGAGCTCATGCCTTCGTGATTGGATGCCGCGGTGCCGGTGGCGGACTCGCTCACCTGGCCACCGTAAGCTTTACAGGCGTGCCTGAGTCCACGCGCATTCCGGCGGCTGGCTGCTGCGTGATCACGGAGCCGGGCGGCACCGGCGAGACGGGTGGCGCCGCGCCTGCGCCAACCGGCGGCACATGCGCTTCCTTGAATTCGGGCGGAGCCGTACTCAGTCCCACCTTCGCCAGCGCGGCCTGCGCCGCTACAATCGGTATCCCAACCAGGTCAGGCATAACAAATCCGTCCGGCGTCTCCTCTGCGGGCGCGGCAACCAGCAAAGCCACGTCTGGCTTCTCAATACCCTGCGCGCGGGGCGGAGGATCCTGCGCCAGCACCGTGCCTTCGGCTGCGTTGGCATAGGGCAGGCGCGCCGTCTCGCCCACGGCAAGCCCCACGCGGCGCAGGTTCATCGCCGCAACGCGCTCGTCCGTGCCCAGCGTCTCCGGCACGGCTACCTTCTGGGGCCCCAAGCTCTCCGATACGCGCACGCGCCACTCGCGCCGCACCACGGTTCCGGAGTCGGGTGATTGTGTCAGGATATGTCCCGCGGCCACATCGGAAGAGTAATAACGGTTGTCCACTACCAGGTTCAGGCCGAGCCCCGCGGTCTGGTTCCGCGCATCGGCCACCGTCATGCCCTTCAGCGCCGGCACCTGTACCTCAGCGCCATGAATGGCAAAGTGCATGGTGGTGATGGCGGAAAGCAGCCCGATGAGCACCAGCACCAGTACCAGCGAGGCGGCACGGATGAATCGGACCAGCGGATGAATCCCGCGCCGCCGCATCCGCGCGCTCATGGCTCGGGCTCCCCATCCGGGTACGCGATTTCGTACTCCACCGTCGCCGCCTTTTCCAGCATCTTCGATACCGAGCAATACTTGTTCTTCGAAAGCGAGACGGCGTCCTCAACCGCTTTCCGGCTCAGCTTCACGCCCCGTACCGCATAAGTCAGCTTGATGTGCGTGAATACCTGCGGCGGCGTTTGTGCGCGTTGTGCCGTGGCCGAAACGCGCAGCCCGGTCACCTGCTGGCGCTTCTTTTTGAGAATCGAGACCACATCCACAGAAGTGCATCCGCACAAAGCCATCAGCACCACTTCCATTGGGCTGGGGCCGTGCTTGTGAGCGGAGTCTCCATCGAGAACTATCGTGTTGCCGTTTTCCGCAACGCCTTCAAAAACTTCATCGTGCTTCCATTCAGTGTGGGCGATCATACTGACCTCCATGGTAGCACTCGTTCCGCAGTTGATGAGTGTACACCAAGTGTGTATCCTTGGGGAGGATGCTAGCACCATGAACAGCCGCGAAATGATACGAAGGCTGGTGGATGACGGCTGGTATGAAGTGGCGCAAGTGGGCAGCCACAAGCAATTCAAGCATCCTGTCAAACCGGGCAGAGTAACTGTTCCCCATCCAAAGAAAGAGGTACCTCTTGGAACGATCAAGAGCATCGAAAAGCAGGCCGGCCTCAAGCTCAGGTGACCGAGAAACCATGGAATACATTGCATATCTGCACAAAGACAAAAACTCGGACTATGGGGTGAGTTTTCCCGATTTTCCCGGATGCATTACCGCCGGATCCACGCTGGAGGAGGCTCGGCGCATGGCCGCAGAGGCACTTTCATTCCACATCGAGGGAATGCGCGAGGACGGAGACGAAATCCCCGAGCCTTCGACTCTGGACGATCTGCACGGCGACCCTGCCATGAACGGAGCGGTGGCGTTCCTTGTGGAGGTAAGAAGGCCGGAGAGGACGATTCGCATTAACATTACGGCGCGCGCCAGCCAGATTGCAGAGATCGATCGCCGCGCCAGAGGAGTCGGGCTGACTCGTTCTTCTTACATCGTGCGGAGCGCCTTGGGAAAGAAATTAGCGGCTCGATAGAACGCTCGGTTCGCCGGTGGGGCAGCGGGACTGGCTCGATGCAGAGCTCTGCGCTTAGCGCAGGTTGTCCGTCGCCGGCTCGGGGTGAATGGTCACGCGGTGGACTTCAGGGCACGCCAGCTTGAAGCGGTCCTCGAGCTCCGTGATCACCTCGTGTACGCGCTGCATGGTCATGTTGTCCGGCAGGGTGGAGTGGCAGGAGAGATCAATGTGATCGCCCGCCCGGCGTACTTCAATCTGGTGGACGTCCATGATCTCCTTTAGTTCGGCGGCTGCCGCTCGCATCGCCATTTCGATGCGCCGGTCGTCCACGCGAATCTCCTCCGGCTGTTCGATGGTTGCCGGTTCGCTCTCGATGTGCGTCAGCACGGAGTCGATCTCCGGCGCCTCGCGCAGGATTTCCGCCTCCATCTCCGTGACAAAATTGTGCGCGTCCACCAGCGCGAGGTTTTCGTCCAGTTCCAGGTGCTGCTCCACGCGCAGGCGGCCGTGATGCGATTGCACGCTGAGCTCGTGCACGGACACATTGTTCCGAGCAGCTACGGCGCGAACGCGGTCAAAGATGCTCTCTGCCCGCGCCTGCCGCGGCACGGTGTGAATCACCACGTCAGCCTGCGGCAAAGTGCGGTGCACAGCATCCGTGGCTGCGCGCACCAGTTCATCAGTGTGCTCAAAGGTGGTGCGCCGAGGCAGCGCCAGGGTCAGGTCAGCAAAGTACGAAGGCCCGGAGCGGCGCACACGCGCCTGTTCCACCGCCATCACGCCCTCCACTCGCTCCACCTCGCGCACAATCCTCTGCCGCATGTGCGCCGGCACCTGGTCAGTCAGCGCGCCGATGGCATCGCGCGTCAGTTGCAGCGTGATGCGCAGAATCATGAGTGAAACGAGCATGGCCGCGAACGGATCGGCGAAGCGCAACCATGCCACGCCGAAGCGCGCTCCCAACCAGCTTGCGCCCAGCCCCGCCAGCACTGCCACTGTCGACCAGATGTCAGATGCAAAATGAAATGCGTCCGTGGCCAGCGCCGGAGAGCCCGTGCGTATTGCCGCTGCCCGCAGTTGCCGCGAGCGCCACCAGTCCACGCCGATTGAAGTCACCAGCACCAGAACCGGCCAGAGGGGATCGCGCAACGGGACGGTGCGCCCCGCAATTCGTCCCAGCGCCTCCACGATGATCCACACGCAGGAGATCGCCATCAGGCCTGCTTCAACAAAGGCGGAGATGTTTTCCACCTTGCCATGGCCGTATGTGTGGTCCTCGTCCGCGGGCTTGTCAGAGACGCGCACGGAGAAGAACGTCAGCGCCGAGCCCGCCATGTCGAGGCCGGAGTGCGCCGCGTCAGAGAGTACGCCCAGCGATCCGGAAAGCAATCCGGCGCTCAGCTTGAGAATCGTCATGCACGCGGCCGCGATCACTGAAAGCAGCGCCACCCGCCGCTTCTCCGCGGAGTGACTGGCCACGCTGGACGCTGCAGAGCTCATGCGGTTCAGCCTACTACGCAGCCCTTCGCGCGGTATACAACCCGGCGATGCCGAATGTGTATGGCTGCCATGCGCACTCTTCGTAGCCGGCCGCACGCATCATCTCAAGCATTCGCGCCGGCTGCGGAAAATTGCCCACGGACGACGGCAGATAGTTGTATGGCCCTTCTCTGCCGCAGATGACCCGCCCGATGGCCGGCAAAACGCGTCGAAAGTACACCGCGTACGCCTTGCCGATAATTCCGCCAGGCTCGCTGAATTCCAAGATTCCGAGCTGTCCATCCGGCTTCAGCACGCGCGCGAATTCACGCAGCCCGGCATCGTAGTTGGCCAGATTGCGAAAGCCGAATGCGGTCACGATCAAATCGAGCGATTTCGCAGCCAACGGCAGGTGCAGCGCGTCTGCCTCCAGCGCCACCGCGCCGCGCTGCGCAAACTTTCGCGCGCCCCGCGCCAGCATCTCGCGCGCAAAGTCCGCCGCCAGCACAGGCCGCGCGCCGGGTGGCCGATGCTTCAGCAGCGCCATCGTCAGGTCGCCGGTGCCGCAGCAGATATCCAGGATCGCCGCATCCGGTTTAGCGAGCACGCCGCGAAATCGCCGCGCCGCCCGCCGCCACCAAAGCCGGTCCACGTTGGCTGAGAGCACGTGATTAAGGAGGTCGTAGCGCGGCGCAATGCTGTTGAACATGCCCCGCACGGCTTCTGCCGCGCTGGTCTCATCCTGCGCGCCGGCCGGCCTGGCGCCTCGATCGCTCACGCATGCCTCTGCCGCGCCTGCGCCAGCATGTACCCCGCCGCCGCTTCCAACTCCGCTGCGGTTACGTCTTCCACCACGCCCGCGTCGCCAATGCCCACCGGCAACACGAAACGCCGCACGCCGCCGACGTTCTTTTTATCTGCGCCCGTGGCCGCCACCAGTTTTGTCGCGCGCACCTTCAGCGGCGGCAGCGGCCCGTACAGATGGATCAGGCTCTCCAACCGCTCCGCTTGCCGCACGGTGATTGTCCCCCGCTGGCGCGCCAGTTCGAGCGCCGCCACCATGCCCCATCCCACGGCCTCGCCATGCAACAGCACTTTGTAGCGCGTTACCTGCTCGATTGCGTGTCCCAGCGTGTGCCCGAAGTTCAGGATCATCCGCAGCCCGCCTTCGCGCTCGTCCCTGTTCACCACATCCGCTTTCATGCGCACGCTGGCCGCAATCACCTTCTCTAGTGCGCGCTCGTCCCGCCCCACAATTTCGTGCGCATGCTCCTCCATGAAGCGCACCAGCATGCGGTCACGGATGATCCCCGCCTTGATGCTCTCCATCAGACCCGCGCGCAGCTCGCGGTCCGGCAGCGTGCCCAGCACGCCGATGTCGGCAAACACCACCAGCGGGTGATGAAAATTGCCAACCAGGTTCTTGCCTTCCGGAAGATTTACGCCCGTCTTGCCGCCAATGGACGAATCTACCTGCGCCAGGAATGTTGTGGGGACCTGCACATAACGCACGCCGCGCATGAAGACGGCGGCCACAAATCCACCCACGTCGCCCACAATGCCCCCGCCGAACGCTATGACAAGCGAACTCCGGTCGCCGCCCGCGGCCACCATCTGCCGCAACAGCTTCTCCGTGCTCGCCAGCGTCTTGTGCTTCTCGCCCGCGGCCATGAACAGCGCCACCGGCGGCTCCGCAAACGACGCGCAAAACGCCACGCCCCACAACGCCCAGATCTCCGGTGATGTAATCACGAACACGCGCCGCGGCAGCCGCCCGGCCACGCGTTCAATGCGCGGCGCCAGTGTGGCCAGGAGATTATTCCCGACAACTACGTCGTATCGGGCGGACGGTGTCTCGACTCGTATGGTTTGCACGCTGCTTTTATCGTAAAGCACGCGGTACGGACCGTGAGCCGTGAACGGTGAATCGTGGATTGCGCTCTGCCAGCCTACGCGAACGTCCCTCGCGCCTGCGCCTTAACGTCCAACTCGGGCGCCCCGCAGTAAAAGCTCGCATACATGTCGCGCACCGTTTCGTAGCACTCGCACGCCACGTTCTCCAGCGCCGCTGCATCGGTCAGGCGAATCCGCCCGCGGCTGTACTGGATCAAGCCGCGGCGCTGCAGCTCGCCTGCTGCCGCCGTTACCGTAGTGCGCCGCGCACCCAGCATGATCGCCAGGAACTCCTGCGTAAGAAGGAACGTGTCGCTTTCCGTGCGGTCCCGCACCATCAGCAGCCAGCGCGCCAGCCGCGGCTCGGCCTCATGCAGACGGTTGCATGCCGCCAGTTGCCCCAGGATCGCGCACTGGCTCTGCACACCCAGCAGCACGCACTCGCGCAGTTCCTGGTTCTCCTGGAACTCCTTTTGCAATTCCTTGAACGGCATCCGCAGCGCCGTGCTCTCCATGTGGACAATGCAGCGCTGAGGAATCCTTGCATTGCCCAGCAGGTGAAAACTCTCCACCAGCCCTTCCCGGCCCCAGATGCCCACCTCCGTGCTCGCTCCGTTCGACATCGACACCAGAATTGATGCCACGCCAGAGGTGAGGAAATGCGCGTATTTCGGTGTCTCGTCTGCCTCGTAGACAATCTCTTTTGGAGCGAGCGTCACGGTGCGCATGCGCGCCAGTAAAGCGGCGCGGTAACTTGGGTTCAATGCTGCAAGCAGCAAGTTAGAAGGTTGCCCTACCATCGAAAGCTTTTTCCAGTCCATCATGTGCAAAGGGTCCTGATACTACCTCTTTTTTCGATGCGTCCTTTGCGCTGAGTGAAGTCGATTTTCGATTTCTTTGAGTGCGATTATCCCACTCATAATGAAAGAATTATGTCCACCAGCGGACATAACTCCGCCTTTCTCCCGACTCGTCGGGAGACCTTGCCATAAAAGTGGTGTGGACGATCTCGCAGTCCCTGGCTCAATGAACCATTGGCCCTTTCGGCGCGAACTGATTGCGTGTCGCGAGAGGAGAGAGGAGGTGCGCCTGAAATGCGCGCACCGCGCCGAATCTACTTAGTTGGACGCCAAATCTCGCAGCGGGTTTTCTTCCAGATACTGTTCTCTCGCGCTTCTTCAACCGTCCCGCGCGCAACATATCAATCTGCGGGATTCGTCGTCGCGCTTTTCGCACGGCAAACCAACGCGAATGTCGCGGCCTGCATCAACTCCCCGCTCGATACTTCCTACTTTGTTAGCCTGAAGATGATGCCCTTGTCTTCTCAGTACGACTTCCTTGTCATGGGTGCGGGCGTCGCCGGCCTACGCGCCGCGCTCACTCTCGGGGCCCACGGCTCTGTCCTCGTCGTCACCAAGGAATCTCTCCGCGAATCGAACACCCACTACGCACAGGGCGGCATCGCCGTTGCCGAACCGGATGAAGAGGACATCGAGCTGCATCTCGATGACACCATCGCTGCCGGCGACGGACTGGTCTCGCGTCCCGCGGCTGAAGTGCTCGTCCGCGAAGGCCCCGTTCGCGTTGCCGAACTCATCGAGTGGGGTGCGCGTTTCGACGCGGAGAACGGCCGCCTGCTGCGCACCCGCGAAGGCGCGCACTCCCGCCCCCGCATCCTCCACGCCAACGGCGATGCCACCGGCGCGGAGATCAGCCGATCGCTCGTGGCCATCGCGCGCGCACACAAGGCCATCGAATTCGCCGAGTGGACCACCGTGACTGAATTCGTCGTCGCCGGGGACCGCGTCGTCGCCGTCGACATACTGGACCGGGAGCAGCGTACCGCGCGCATCTCCGCCCGCGCCATCCTCGTCGCCGCCGGCGGCGCCGGCCAGGTCTACTCTGACACCACCAACCCCGCCATCGCCACCGGCGACGGCATCGCGCTCGCTCTCCGCGCCGGCGCCCAGCTCGCCGACATGGAGTTCTACCAGTTCCATCCCACCGCGTTTATGCTCAAAGGCGCGCCGCGCTTCCTCATCTCCGAGGCCCTCCGCGGAGAGGGCGCGTATCTGCGCAATAGCCGCGGCGAACGCTTCATGGAGCGCTATCACGCAATGCTCGAACTAGCTCCCCGCGACGTGGTCGCCCGCGACGTCGCGCGGGAGAGCATGAGCGAGTTGCCAGCCGAGTCATTCCCTGTTTATCTCGACATGCGTCACGTTCACGGCATTGACCTGCATCGGCGCTTTCCCGGCGTCAGCGCGTTCCTCGCGCAGTACGGCCTCGATCTCCATCGCGACCTGATCCCCATCCGCCCTGCCGCGCATTATCTTATGGGCGGCATCCGCACCGATCTCGATGGCCGCACCAGCGTGCGTGGGCTGTACGCCGCGGGGGAAGCCGCCTGCACGGGCGTCCACGGCGCCAACCGACTCGCCTCCAACTCGCTGCTTGAGGGACTCGTCTTCGGCGCCCGCGCGGCGAACGCGATGCTGGCGGACGCGCTCCAGATCGTGACTGTTGAGGAGGCTGCCCCTGCCTACGCCGTTCTCAATGAGAGCGAAGAAGAGCTGGTGGACATCTTGATCGCTCATTTGCAGCGAAGCATGTGGATCCATGCCGGGCTGCTGCGCGATGAAGCAAGCCTCCGCGCCGGTTTTACCGCTCAGGTTGATTGCGAACTGGGAGCTGCGCGCTTGTTTCAGCAGGGAAAACACAGCCGCAGATTGTATGAGGCTCTCTCACTCGCCGCGGTCGCGCAGGCCATTCTCGGCTCTGCCCTCGCGCGCACAGAAAGCCGAGGCGCCCACTTCCGCACTGACTTCCCGCATCGCGACGATAAGCGGTTTCAGAAGCACTCAGTTGTGAATAATGAGCGGGAAGTCCAGTTCGAGCAGTGGTGAGGAAGCAAGTCTATCCAGTTCACAGTATCGGCAGTGCCGCACGTTTCGCTGCGGGGCTTCAAATGACAACCATGAAGCCAAACTGTGAACCATAAACTGCGCAAGGTCCTACGGCACGGCGACAATCGCCGTGGGATTCAGACTATTGGAGACAGTTTGTCCCGCAACTAGCTTCCCTGAAGTTGTGGTGTCGAAGGTGTAGGTGCTTAAATCCGGACTTCCAACGGAATTGACCGCAATCACGTAAGTGTGAGTGTTGTCCTCTGCCATACCGTACGTCGATTTGCCCGTGGAGATTGTGCCAATCAGCGTGCCGAGCGAGTACGCGCCACCACTCGTAGCAATCGGGTACTCCGCAATGTTTCCGCTGGAAGCGCTGATGTTTGCTACGTAGACGAAGTTTCCATCGGACGTGGGTAGGATCGCCTTCGGCCCCGTACCCTGGCTCGCGTAGGGCGAGCCGGTGACCTCGCTGACCTTGGTTCCGATCGTGAACACGCGCAGTCCGCCTGATTGCGTACCGGAAACCGCTGCCGATTCGCCCACGTAAAGCAACCGGTTTGTGGGATCCACCGCGATCGCATTCGCGCCGCCCGAGCTGTTCACTACCGCTATGTTCTGGGCGGTGCCGAACGGGTTGCCGGTGCTGCCCGCCGTGAACGGAATCACCTCGGTCCCTCCCGATCCCATGGCCACAAAGACGTAAGGATTGGTTGAATTGGACGGTGAAACGGCCATCTGGGTCAGAGTTGTGCTCGGGAGATTCGGCGAAGCGGTCTGCACGGTTCGGGTGGAATCCACTCCTCCGGTCGAAGACGAGATGGGGATAGCGCCCAACACCCCCGTGCCGCTTTGAGACTCGACGAGCCATGTGCCCGTGCCATCCACTGCCATCGCCGTTGGATTATCCGAACTGATGTTGCCGTTGCTGCCATTGTCCACGGCGGTCAGCGTGCCCCCGGTGCCGATTGCGTACACAAAGATGCCGCCGGCGCTGACGTAGAGGAAAGATCCATTGGGTGAAACCGCCATTGCTTGGGGTACAGCGGTGAACGTCACGGATCCACTGGTAACTGCCGTTGGAGTTGTGGCGCCGGATGCAATGCTGTATCCAATCACCTTTGTTCCGCTGACAATGTAAAACACGCCGCTGGCCGAGCCGCCACCGCCGCCTCCACCGCTGGGTAGAGAATTCCAGAAACCCTTGCACCCCGCCAGCGAAACCGCCGCAATCAGGCCCGGCAGCGCCCACTTCCACACTTTCATGTACGCTCCTTCGCGCGGACCATGTCCTGATCCAGCCTACCGCCTCCGCCTCCGCTTGTCGCGCCCGGGCGCAACGCGGTCGCTCTCGATTACACGGACGCACCGCCTTCCTGATTCGTTCAAATTGTCTCAGGGGGTGGTCTTGGGCGGGCGTTTCCACTTCAGTTCTGGTCGGCGAACGAATTGCGAAGAAAGTCCAATGCGCCGAATCTCAGGATTCAATTGGAAGGAGCCCAAAGCCAGCAAAGGAAGCCGCAAACCGCATCTACGGGGGGCTGCTGCCGGCAACCCGGCAGGCCCCGGGGCGAATGGACATGAAAATGGAAAAATCTGCCTCGTACTCTAAATCACCGCACCACCGGCTGGGAACAAGCCCCAGAATCCGCCAATTCTCCCTGCCCTTCCTTAACCCTGCCGGTATCCTCCCTGTTTTTCCCCTTGACGACCATCCCTACGCATCGGCATACTCCCCAACTGTGCTGTACCGGCATCATTCTCCTGTGCCGGCAGCAGTTGGTCTTATATGGATCTTGTTCTTCTGCGAGTGTTGTTTGTTGTCCTGCTCAGTGTTGTTTGTTACTTCCTCCGGCCGTTTGGATTGGCCGCCCCCGCCGCGGCCGGGGCGGGGGCAATCGCTGCCGCCGCAGTCATTGTCTTCGAGTTTCGCGTTCGGGCGCTCACCCTGCGCCGCCTCATTGGCGCCGTGGTGGGGTCGGTGTTGGGTATCTTCGGCGCCGCGCTGTTCTGCCTGGTGCTTCGTTCCGCTCCTCTCGAAAAGCCCAGTTCGGCCGTCCTGCAGATCTTTGTGCTGCTGCTGATGACCTACATCGGCCTGCTGGTGGGCGCCAGCAAGGGTGACATGCTGAACCCCGCGGCCCTGGGGTCCATCTTCGCCGCCGACCGGCCGATCAAACGTACTGCCAAGGTGCTGGACACCTCCGTCATTATCGACGGCCGCATTGCCGACATCGCCGAAGCCGGCTTTATGGATGGCGCGCTGGTGGTGCCGGAGTTTGTGCTGCGGGAACTCCAGGTGGTGGCCGATTCCACGGATTCCTCCAAGCGCCAGCGCGGCCGTCGCGGCCTGGACATGTTGCAGAGGATGCAGTCCAACCCCAATCTGCAGGTGCAGATCGTCTCTGAGGATTTCCCCTCCATTCGCGAGGTGGACCTGAAGCTGCTGGAACTGGCCAAGAAGTGGGAAGCCAAGGTCGTTACCAACGACTTCAACCTGAACAAGGTGGCGCACCTGCACCACGTTGAAGTGCTCAACATCAACGACCTGGCTAATGCGCTCAAGCCGGTAGTGCTGCCGGGCGAGCGCATGACGGTGCTCATACTCAAGGAAGGCAAGGAGTACAACCAGGGCGTCGGCTACCTTGACGATGGCACCATGGTGGTGGTGGATCATGCACGCAAGGTGATCGGCCGCACCGTGGATATCTCGGTCACCAGCGTGCTGCAAACGGCGAGCGGCAAGATGATCTTCGGCAAGATGGACGAGAACCAGAAGAACGGCGATACCCCGCCGCGGAACGCGCCGGTGGAGATCGTGCGGTAGGAGCGTCTAGTGCCTGCGTTCCCGATTGTCAATGCGACGATGACGCTGGTCTGCACCTGTCCCAAGCGGAAGTGCGTGCGGCGTGGGCAATGCGGGCTGTGCCGGGCATATCACTTGAACAGAAAGCGGCCACGTCCGCCGCGGTGCGAGCGCAAGCCGGGATGGCTGGCACGGCTGTTCGGCGCCTGAGACACACGCCCGATGGTGAATGAAAGGCTGACGCAGGAACCCCTGGCCAGCCCTCGGGGAGCAACCACTCCGTGATTTACATTTACCGATAGATTTGCCGTAACAATGCCCACCAAATTAGTGTCAGGAGCCTGGCCTTTGCATCTGTCGCACTACCTTGTTGCTTTGCGGTACGCTGTGGCAATCGTGCTGGCCATCTACCTGGGCCGGCAGGTGAAGAAGCCTGATCGCTTCGCCGGGCGCTTCTTTGCCTGGCTGATGAACGGCAGTCATGCGCCGCTGACGGACTGGGCGTTCACGCATCTGGAGATTCCGGAGGGTGCGACGGCGCTCGACGTGGGCTGCGGCGGCGGACGCACGATCGAGAAGCTGGCGGCGAAGACTGCGCAGGTTTACGGCGTCGATTACGCCGCCGGAAGCGTGGCTTCGTCGCGCGCGCACAATAAGACTCTGATTACGGAGGGCCGCGTCTTCGTTGAGCAGGCCTCTGTCTCGCACCTTCCTTTTCCTGACGGCAAGTTCGACATCGTGACCGCCATCGAGACGCAGTACTACTGGCCCGACCTGAGCGGCGACATGAAGGAGATCTTCCGCGTGATCAGGCCGGGCGGGCGGCTCATGGTGGTGGCGGAGAGCTATAAAGGCGCGCGCAACGACATGCTGCTGGGGCCGGTGATGAAGCTGCTG
>Ga0265316_10002300_pt1 | contig 19965 bp, 12 predicted proteins | sample 4522metaG_FD_202092 | JGI IMG/M metagenome (GOLD analysis project Ga0265316, IMG submission 202092) | Rhizosphere microbial communities from Carex aquatilis grown in University of Washington, Seatle, WA, United States - 4-5-22 metaG | ecosystem: Host-associated > Plants > Roots > Rhizosphere >... | reverse complement strand
AATTAAAAATGGTTCAACAGGAATATGCATATACCTTGAAAAAGGCAAAGCAAAAAGAAAAGTTCCCAGTGCCAGCGAATATATCCACCATGCAGGATACAAAAATGCATTAACAGGCAGGAAGGAATCAAAAAGATGTCCAAGGGAACCGGTCAGGAAACTGCCATTATTATAAATTCCCGAACTAAAACTTTCGGCAAGCAACCGCGCCGGGAAAATGAGCCAAAGAGCTGCAAGTGCCAATTTATCGCCACGATTATGAATTGTAACCTGTTTCAATCCGAACGCTTTTTTCCGAAAGCGTTTTAGCCATGCCAGAAAAACACCTGATAATACAATTAAAAGAAAAAAATCCATCAGAAAGTTGAATATTTTATCAAATTTGAAAGCGGGTGGCACAGGCTCGAAAAATTTCAAAAAAATTGGATAGAATGGAGGATTTATTGGATCGGGACTAAAGAATTTAACCTGAAGGTTGCCTAACAAAATAAGCATGAACCATCCAAATGCAAGGCTCATGTGCATATAACCCAATAATGGGTTTGTTTTGTATATTCTGCAATGAATTAATACTTCTTTAAAAATTTCTTTCAATGAACCAACCACAGAATGACTGAAAATATGCTTTCTTAAATTTGACTTTTCATTTTTATCAAGTTTATAAATCCACAGGGCAATTCTTAATGATAGAAAAACCCCGGCAAATGTAAACCCAAGCAAAAATGGCAAAACGAAAATGTCAAATTTCATTTTTATAAGTTTTAAATTTCCATTACCAGATGAATTTCAATTTCAATATGACTTATTAATTCAATACTTTCCTGATGCTTAATATCGCATTTCTTATATTTATGCCCCGCGGGCAAACCAAAGAGCATTTTCCGCAAAGCATGCATTTTGTTATTTCTTTAAAAACTATTTCTCTTTCGCCTCTTGATAAAAGAATATTTATTTTCCGCAAACTGAAAGTCGTGAAATCGCCTGCGCTGCATGTTCCTGCACATGAACCACATGATATGCATGTTCCAAAAGATGGTTCAAGTGCTAATACTTCCTGAAATAACCTGTCATCGATTTTTTCAAAATCAATCTGGTTATCAATATTAATTTTATATCCCCAATCAGGCATACTTTATAATTCACTGTTTATTTCTGCCAGGTTATTTATCTTTTTTAAATAATCTGTTACGATCAAAGCCGTTGATCGGGCATGAGAAATTGTTTCTGCTACCGACTTTGGGCCAGAACAGGTCCCTGCAATAAAAATTCCCTCACGGTTTGTCAAACCTGTATTTAAATGTTGATCTGCAGTTTTCAAAAAATTATCATTTTCTAATTGAAGTTCGAACTTTGAAGCAATTTCCCTGGTACCTTTAGAAGAAACAAACCCAACCAGTAACACCATCATATCAACCTGCATTTTTATTGGTTTACCTGTAAGGGTATCTTCAGCTTTAAGAATGAGCATCCCATCCTTGTTTTCATTGGCTTCGGATAATCTTCCACGGATAAAATGAATTCCATATTTTGCCTGGGCTTCAAAATATGTATCTTCGAAAAATCTGTCGTACATCCTCAAATCCATGTAAAAACAATAAATCTCTGCACCCGGATTGGCTTTTTTAACTTCTATTGCCTGTTTTATTCCGGTTATACAGCAAATTTTAGAACAATAGGCGTTACCGGCTTTTTCATCCCGCGATCCAACACAATGGATAAATGCCAAACGTTGCGGAGTTATCCCTTTGTCAGTTTTTAAAGGTTTTCCGGAATTAAAAATTTCTTCAAGTTCTGCTGATGTGATAACATTATTATAAACACCATATCCATATTCCTCTTTTTTGGAAGCATTGAATAAATCAAAACCGGTTGCAATTACAATAGCATCGGCAAATATATTTTGGCCATCGGTAAGGGTAATTGAAAAATTTCTATTCGTTTGCTGAAGTTTATGTATTTCAGCGCTATAAAGAATTTCGACATTATCCTGAATAGAAAATTTTAATTTAGATACAATTTTGTTTGCCGGTTCAAGATCAGGAAAAAGATGGTTCCAATTTGCCACATGGCCGCCAAGCCTGTTGCTTTTCTCCAATAAAGTAACTTCAAGGCCCTGAAAAGCCAACTGGCCGGCAATTTCCATACCTGCAATTCCACCACCTATTACCGTAACTTTTTTATACATTTTAAATCTTTTCTAACAGCAAGTATTTAATTCTTTTTCCATTTGGGGAATTCCTAAATATTTATCATTCAACCCCAAATATTTTTTTTCAGGATCGTACTTTACCCCCATTTTATTTAATAATGGTTCAACTGCTATTTGATGAACCTGTAATCCTATGTCCCAGGGATCGTATCCCAAGACCAAACCGGCAACTTCCTCGAATGTAAACACAGGGATTCCCATTCCGTTCTCACCATAAGATTTTCCTTCAAGCTGGCTAATGGCAAATTGTCCTTTATCTAGAAACATAGGACAACCAGGACAATTGGTAATAATCATGTCGGGTTTATAAGGTTCCATTGAATCGAACTTTTTCTTAGTACAGGCAAAAGTAAAACCGCGATTTGCCTTAACTAAATATTGTCTGAATCCAAAACCGCAACAATGACGACGTTCCGGATAATCTACCACTTCACCACCCCAGGATTCTATCATACCAATTAAAACGTAAGGATATTCCGCACCTCCAATACTCTTATGAGGAAACATTTTAGAATAATGACAGCCGATATGTTCAACAATACGCAAAGGCTGGCCTGTTTCTGCATTAATAAGTTTGTATTTTGCTTTTGCTGATATTTCATCCCGGAATTTATAAATAATATCGCTTGCATGAGCCAGGTTTGCCGGCAATACAAATTCACGGCCCGTTGCTTTTTTTAGGTTTTGCCTTGTTTTTTCAAGTAACTGGGGATAATGATCCCATGTTTCAATTACCTCGCTATAAAGTCCAAACGAGGTGATGCAGGAGGGAACCAGATTTTCATAACCGTTTTCAGTCATCAGTGAAAATTGCCGTGCCACAATTGTCATGGTTGTTTCAAACGGAACAATATCGCCATGATACCCAATCCCGGTACAGGTAGTATGAGCCGGATCTTCGAAAATATCTTTTTTAAGTTCATCCTTAATAATTCGCAGAAAAGTAGTTTCAGCCCCAGGAAAAAAATTTTGTCTCACACAACTTCTTAAATAGAAATAATGATCATTTGCTATTTCTTTCTGGTAATTGCCCCAGATATCTTTTTTGGCATCTAAATTCATTTCGAATTATGATTGTTATTATTTATTGAGTAAATAAACTTTATATATTCATTGTCAGTTCCATCATCCAGTTTCATTTCCATTTCTTTGGCCTTATCTGCTGAAAATTTTTCAATTTTGTCAAATCGTTTGTTTCCACCTGTTACTTCAAATATCTGTCGAATTTCTTCAAGTGCCTCATCAGGTATTTTTCTAAGGATTCCAGGACCTTTCCCCTCGTAATTTGCGCCCAAACGTTTCATAACCTCAGCCCAGTTTTGCTGCCGCCAATCCCAAACAGGGCCTTGTTCCGGATGTCCATTTGTACCAACACCTTCGAGATACAGACAATAACCACGATTGAGTATCCATCCACCTATTGTGCGTTTAATATACAACTGCTGACGGCCTTTTTCAGATTCTGTAAAATATCCCATTTCCTGAGATAGGGCACGAAGTGCAATTATTATCTGGCCGGGGGTATTACCCCTCGGACATCTGGTTTTACAACTCATACATTCACTGCAATACCAGATTGTGTCGCTTTTTAAAAGTTCTTCAATTTTTTTGTCATCCTGCTCCTGGACAATATCTGTAATTTCCCGTGGATCGTAATTGTAGAATTCTGCCGCCGGGCAAATAGCTGTACAGGTACCACAATTAATGCAGGCTTTTAATCCTTCCTGTAAATGGACATCCTTTATTAATTCCTCATATAATTTGCCCATATTTTGAAATATCATTTAATTCAAATTTACGGTGTAAATGATCAATAGGAAATAGTATTAAAGACCCAAAATTATAGTCACCAATCCCCATAGAAGATATACTATCTTTTACAGGGTATTAATACCTATTAAGATTTAATGTTTTTAGTAGTAAGGCCTGGTCAATAGACTCATTTTTGTTCGATTTTAGCTGAAGGTACTAATTACAATAATTAAGAATCAAACTTTTTTATATTAAAGAGAAATAAAAAATTAAATTCAAATTCAAAAAAACAATAATAGTTAGATGGAAAATAGAAATCCCATTTATTTTTTTATTTTTACATATTGGTATCTTTTCATACCAAAACAATAAGTTAATTAATCTGTTAAAAGGTTTATTATATGCAAAAAGTAAAATCGACTTCTAAATAAAAACTTTAATCAGCTAAATTAATGGATAAAGAAACACGTAGATTTGACAAAGAACTCAACCTGTATATCATACTTGCCGGATTTTTTCTTATCAATGCGTTACTTGCTGAAGTAATTGGTGCGAAAATATTCTCTCTCGAAAAAATTTTAGGGATTAAACCGTTGAATATCCCGTTTATTGGTGGAGAGGTTTTTAACCTTAATATGAGTGTGGGTATTCTTATTTGGCCTTTTGTTTTTGTAATAAGTGATATAGTAAATGAATATTTCGGCAAAGCCGGTGTACGGCGTTTAAGTGTACTTGGAGCTTTATTGATTGGATATAGTTTTTTTATTATATTCTGGAGCACTAAATTACCCCCGGCTGATTATTGGTTAAGGGTAAATGGATTTGATGGCACCAGTAGTTCATTTAATATCAATTATGGGTATGCAACTATTTTCAGGCAGGGGATGGGTATAATTATTGGTTCGATAACTGCATTCCTGGTCGGACAATTAATCGACTTATATGTTTTCCATGCCATCAGACAAGTTACTGGTCATAAAATGCTTTGGTTAAGGGCAAATGCATCAAATGTAGTTTCGCAATTGGTTGATAGTTTTTTAATATTGATTATTGCTTTTTATTGGCTTGGAAACTGGAGTTTCAGCAGGGTAATAGCACTGGGGTTAGTTCAATATATATATAAAATCACTTTAGCCGGAATTTTAACGCCGGTTGTTTATTGGGTGCATTTTGCCATCGACAGATATCTCGGGAGGGAGCATTCGAATGACATGATTGACAGGGCAGAAGAAAAAATTGAAAATTTGGATGTTAATTTAGAACTGGTTGAAGAAAAAATTAATTTAGAAAACAATATAAAAGAAATGACAAATAAAGATTTTGAATCAAATCATTGACATGCTAATTAATACTAATATATATTTTATCAGATTTTATTTAAACCTGATTTTTCATTCTATTAAAAAATGAAAGAAACAGTAAAAAAGATATTAAGGGCCATGGACGTTGAATCGCAGGAAGCTTCAATCGTAGTCCTGTTGTTGGTACAATCTGTATTCCTCGGCATATTTTACGGAGCATTCGATACAGCTGCCAATTCATTATTTCTTGGAATTTTTCCTGCCGGAATGCTTCCAAAGGCTTTTACAATTTCAGGTGTTGTAGGCATCATTATGACAACTCTTTATTCAAGGTTTCAATCTAAAATTCCTTTCAGCTTATTGGCAATATTGAATTTAACTGTTGTTGCACTTCTTACAATTTTAATGTGGGCAGGGTTTAGCCTAACCTCAAGCAAATGGCATGTTTTCCTGGTGCTTGTAATGATGGGGCCATTAAATATAATTGCAATGCTTGGGTTCTGGGGAACGGCCGGACGGCTTTTTTCTCTCAGGCAAGGAAAACGGCTTTTTGGATTGGTCGATGCCGGACAAATTATTGGGATAATACTTAGCAGCTATGCTGTTCCAATTTTACTTAACCTGAATGTAAAAACAAAAGATATCTTATTAATTAGTTCTGTAAGTACCCTGATAGCGTTATCTTTTCAAATAATATTGACTTTAAAAAACAAAAAACTTGGAGTGAAAGTTGAAATTTCTAAAAAAACCGATGTAAATTCAAGGATGCATATTCTGTTAAAAAACAAGTTTGTTCGTTTAATGGCAATATTTGTTGCACTTTCAATGATCACAGCATTTTTTATTAGTTTTTCATTTCTTGCTGCAACTAAAATAAAGTATCCCAGCGTAACTGAATTTGCCAAATTTTTTGGAGTATTTGTTGGAACTGTAATGTTCGTGACATTAATGATTAAAACGTTCGTATATGGTAAATTTATGAAAAGTTACGGATTGCGGACAAGCCTTATTATTTCTCCGGTACTATTAATTATTCTTACAATAATAGCTGCTTTATTAGGCTCTCTGGGAGGATATACTGCTGCTGCCAGCGGGTTTATATTCTATTTCCTTCTTATTGCTTTAAGCAGGCTATTTTCGGTATCGTTGAAAAATTCCATTGAAGTACCGTCATTCAAAATACTTTATCAGACAATAGATGTTAATATAAGACATCATGTACAGGCAAGAGTCGATGGTACTATAAACGAAATATCTGCATTATTTTCAGGAGTTTTATTATTAGGACTAGGATCATTGTCTTTTTTCAAATTGATAAATTTTACACAAGTTTTAATAGTAATTTTAATATTATGGGTATGGACTGCTTACAAACTTTACAAGGCATATAAAAACAATCTGGATGAATCTTTGGTAAATCTTAAATCTTCAGGCATAGAATCAGAATCAGTTAATATTACAGGTATTACTTCAAAATTTTTACATGGTAACGAGAATGCAGCAAAGGTGGTATTTGTAATGAATCTCCAGGAAATAATCCAACCTATAATATATGAAAGATTGGTGCCAATTTTACTAAACCACCGGTTAACTGAAGTTAAAAAATATGCTCTTTACAATACCGATAAACTACATTTATACGAAGCATTAGATGCACTCGAAAAAATCGAAGACAATGAAATAGAAAAACAATCGAGGCAAATAGCTGAAAGGATGTCGGCAGAAATTTCTGCTGGTATAATGAATGAACGTATTTTATTTCTTACGCGCTCGAAGCAACCTTCAGACAGGAAACTAGCTGCCAGGCTAATTGGCCAATCTAAAAACGATGATTTTATAAATTATCTTAAATTTCTTCTTCGCGATTACGACGATCAGGTTAAAATTGCAGCAATCAAAGCAGCATCTAATCTTAAAAATCCGGAACTGGGCCAACTGCTTGCTGAATTTCTTATTTTAGATAAATTTTGTAGATATTCTTTCGACTCACTTGTTGAAATAGGTCAGTCTGTTATAGAAAATCTTGAAAATTTATTCAATAAATCGTCGCACGATATTATTTTATTATCCCGGATTGTTAGAATAATTGGAAATATTGGTGGAGAAAAGGCATGTTTAAATCTAATCCATAAAGTAAATTATCATAATATTGAAATTGCAAGATTATCGGCTAAAATGTTACTAAACTTAAATTACCAGGTCGATGAAGAACATTTTTATTTAGTTCATCAGTCTCTTGCTCAGGTAATGAGTATTACAGCATGGAATATTGCCGCACGTGCTTCATTGCGGGAAGCTCATGCTGATGATCTTATTCAACAGGCTTTAAAAAATGAGATTCATTCAAATTTCGATCATATTTTTACATTGTTATCTCTTGCATATGATGCAAAAAGTATCTCACATATTAGACAAAATGTTGAAAGTGAAAACAGTGAAAGTACCGATTATGCTATTGAATTGCTCGAACTGGTTGTGGCAGACGAACTAAAACCGATGCTTTTTCCTATTATCGATGATTCATCTGATATAGAAAAAATAAGGCTGTTGCAACATTATTTTCCGATCGATATAATACCATTAACTTCCTTACTTATTGACATAATAAATCGCGATTTTAATTATATAGGAAAATGGGTTAAAGCTTGTGCATTAAAAAGTCTGGTTTCATTGGAGGTTTTTGAAATAACTGATGACCTTATCGCCCAACTTTTTAATCCGGATGAATTGCTTAGTGAACTTGCAGCATTTGTTATTTTCAAGAATAACCCTGAAAAATTCAATAATTGTGCTTTAAGATTAGGCGAAAAAACAAGGATCAGGCTTCTTTCAAGTATTAATTACTTTAATAATGAACCGGAAAAGTTGCTAATTAGTAAGATCCTGTTTCTTAATAAAATTAACTATTTCAGCACTGTTCCGGGTGATAAACTTTTTTATCTGGCATCAATTTTTGAAGAACAACGATTTGTTGATGGTGAAGACATAAGTGGAATCGATGAAGAACTTTCAGAAATGATTTATATAATAATTGAAGGCAGGGTCCTTATTAATTATGAAGGTTTTGAATTAAACGAATTAGGTTCAGGAAGTCTTTTTGGAGGTTTATTTTCGCAAAAATACCCAAAAATAATTCCCACATTTACATCCTCAGGTAATGTTCATCTTTTTGCCATCAAACATGAATTATTTGAAACCATGATATTCGATTATCCTGAATTTGCTAATAATATAGTTATGTTTAACCCTATTGAATCTGAATAATATTGGAAGATTTCATGAAACGAACAACAACAATTTTCAGACAGCTTATCTATAATGTAATTATTCCTGCATTGACAGCGCTTGTTATCCTGGGAATTATTAATTATCAGCATACCAAGTCAATTTTAATGGAATCGAACAAAGCAAAGAACAACATTATTGCTGATGAAATAAAAAGTATTCTTGAATTTCAGGATATGTCCTTCGAAATCCTTGAAAATGATATAGGAAAGAGAATGGAAAATTATAGCAATTTGCTAATTAGTATGTATTTCTTTAATACTTCCGGAATTCAAAAAACCAACCTCACTTCTATCCAGGAAGAATTAGGAATGAACCCCAAGATGGAAGATATTTATTTAATCAATCAAAGTGGTATTATTGTAAATACAACTTTTGCGAAAGATAAAGGCCTTAACCTTTTTAATTTTGGCGAAAAACACAAAAAATATCTCTTAAGTGTTTTCGAAGGTGGAAAATTTGTAAATGAACGTTTTGCAATTGAAGCCACTACTAAAAGACTTAAAAAATATACCTATCAACCAACGCTCGACAGAAAATATATTGTCGAAATAGGATTTTATTCGGAAGATGCTGATAAAATATTAGACTTCATAAGGCAAACCCTTCTTAACCTTACAAAAAAACAACAAAATTTAAAATCGGTTGATTTATTTATTTTAACAGACAAACCTTTTTCACTGAATGAAAATGCGGTTTTGAATGAAAGTCATAAACCCCTTCTCGATAAGATTTTCAAGGATAAGTCGAACATAACTTTAATGGAAAATGATAACGGCCGAAAAATCGAGTATAATTATATTTATATGGATCGCAAGAACAGCGACCTTTATAAAGGTTCCGTGATAAGAATTGTTTCCGACAGGACAAATGAAGTTAAAATGTTACGGATTGAACTGCTGAAACTCCTCGGTATTTTCGGTTTTGCTATTATCCTGGTAGTTATTCTTATTTATCGTAAAACTAAAATTATTACCAATCCAATAAAAAAACTTGTAGAAAATATTAATCGTATTACCCACGGCCACCTTAACGAAAGGGCTGAAGTTACCGGGAAAAATGAAATAGCTACTCTTTCTGAACAATTTAATAAAATGATTGCAGAGTTAGAAAGCTATTATAATGAACTGGAACAAAAAGTTCGCGACCGGACTGCTGAAATTATGCAACAGAAAGAGGAGATAGAGGCTCAGCGCGATGCAATTGAACAACAAAGGAACATGCTGGCCGAAATTAACGAAAGCCTGGAAAAGGCATATCAGGAAATTAGCGAACAAAAGAAACAACTTACCGATAGCATAATATATGCAAAACGGATTCAAACTGCAATTTTACCCCCGGACGATTATGTTCAGAAACTATTGCCGGAATGTTTTATTTTGTATAAACCGAAAGACATTGTAAGTGGAGATTTTTACTGGATCGCCGAAAAAGAAGATTTAATTATGGTTGCTGCCGTTGATTGCACAGGGCATGGTGTTCCAGGTGCTTTCATGTCTATTGTAGGTTATAATAATCTTAGTTATGCGGTGAATGTCAGGGGGGCCCGCAGATCGGGCATGATACTGAATGAACTCAACCAGGCTGTTACAGATACCCTTCGTCAGCAGCGCGGGCATGTAACTCTTCGTGATGGAATGGATATTGCGCTTTGCTGCATCGATTTTAAAAGAGGATATATGGACTTTGCCGGGGCCAATAACCCGCTTCTATTGGTCCGTAACAATGAAATGATAACCTATGAACCAACAAAAGCTCCTATTGGTGCATTTGTTGGAGAACAACTTACTAATTTTCAGGATCATGAAATTGCTATTCAGAAAGGTGATATGATATATATATTTTCAGATGGTTATGCCGATCAGTTTGGCGGCCCTGATAATAAAAAATTTATGAAACGCCGTTTTAAAGATTTATTGTTGAATCTAAGCAATTTGCCTGTAAATACTCAACGTGATGAACTTGAAAAAGCTTTTAATAATTGGCGAAATATGCATGAACAGGTAGATGATATTTTGGTAATTGGTATTAAATTATCATAATGAAACATTTTATTTTTCAGATATTTTAAAAATATAATTTTTGCATTTTTAAATGAGCGGGCAATCAAAAATGTTAATTCTTTACAACTCCAAAGGAGTTGACCCAAAACATATCGAATGGAGTGAAGTTTTTTTCGAAAATCTTAAAATTTCTCTCGGACAACTTCAGGACTTGTCATCTCTTTCCTTAATGGACTTTAGTGCAGACGCAAATGAAATTGGACTGGCAAAAGCATTAATATTTATCATTAATCAGCAGGATATTGATACACCTTCATCACTCCAATCGTTAAATAAAACTATTTCCTCTATAAAACCTTTGCAATTATGTTATTTGCTTTTGCCAGAAGCAATAGACCCAAATAATTTACCTGATTTTCTTCAATACAAAACTGTTTATAACTTTTTTGATTTAGATTCTGATACGGGTTTTACCAGGAAATATCATCCTACAGGAAATTTTGATTCTTCTAAATTATATTGGTCAAAAATTCTTGATATTGCCTATGATCTTAATGTCGGTATTTTGGCAAATCAAAATTCTAAACCTGATAAATGCATTTATCTTGCCACTACAACTCCCGATCAGTACGAAAATTACGATGCATTAAGAAGTGAATTAATTCACCGGGGTTTTAAAATTTTTCCGGATCATATTCTTTATGGTAATTATAATGAACTTTCTAAATTAATAATTGAATATATCAAAAAGTCTTTTATGTCGATTCACATAATTGGGAATAGCTATGGTGAAATAGTTCCCGATAGTGATTTTTCGTTACCAGATATGCAATTTCGATTAGCTTCAAAACGAACCAATAATATTAAATTAAACGATAAGAATTCCCCGTTTCAAAGATTATTATGGTTTCAACCTGCATTAAAACCTTCGAATGAACGTCAACGTTCATTTATTAATTCTTTGAGAATTGAAGAGAAAAATGAATTTACCGAAATCATTCAAATTCCTATTGAAGAGTTTAAAGCAGACCTGCGCGAAAGAATCACCAGTTTTAATTCTGCAATATCTGTCGACATCAATGAAAATGGGTTTAAAAAAAGTGTGTATCTTATTTATGAACAAAAAAACCTGAAACCTGTACAGGAGTTATCCCGATTTTTAGAAAATCAGGGTATTAAAATATTGAATATCGATTATTCAAAGATTTCTGAAAATATCGTTTCTACACATTACCAATATTTAACAAAAGCATCAGCAGTAATTATTTGCGATTTTGAAAGTCAAAGACAATGGATAATCAGTAAAATGAAAGATTTAATTAAAGCTCCGGGATATGGCCGGGAGCTTCCCTTTGAAGCAAAAGCCATTTTAACAAATAAAACAACCCGATATTCTAACCTTGTGGAAGGAAGTGATAATTTATTGCTAGATGCCAATCAGGATCTGGCCACGACACTGAAACCTTTCATTCTGAAATTAAAATTAAAATAATGGGTGAAGCTGTTAATACATTATTGCAGGAAAATATCACTGCTGTTAAGGCCATCATGAACCCTTTCCCAGGATTACGTCCTTTTGGAATTGAAGAAAGTCATTTGTTTTTCGGCCGTGAGGGACAAAGCGAAGAGGTGCTTAATAAATTATCGAATAATCGTTTTGTCGCTGTAATTGGTGCTTCTGGCACAGGTAAATCGTCGATCATTTATTGCGGGCTTGTACCCATTTTATATGGCGGATTTATTGCCTCGGCAGGTTCAAAATGGCGTATAATAACCTGTAGGCCTGGAAGCAGTCCAATAGATAATATGTCGGAATCCATCGTTAAATCGTCAGCTGCAAATGATACACCTGAAAATAAACTTTTAAAAAAATCTTTTTATAGTGCTGTTCTAAGAAAAAGTTCACTTGGCCTTGTAGAGGCCCTTCAACATTTGCCTAATTCAGGAGAAGAAAATATTCTTTTCCTGATCGACCAGTTTGAAGAACTTTTTCGTTACCGGATTAGCCGAAAGGGCCAGGAATCTTTAAATGAATCGGTAGCATTTGTAAAATTACTCGTAGAAGCAGTGAACCAGACTGCAATGCCGGTTTATATAGTACTTACCATGCGGTCCGATTTTATCGGTGAGTGTGCCCAATATCAGGATCTCACAACACTTATAAACCGCAGTAATTACCTGATTCCACAAATGACCCGTCATGACTTTCGTGAAGCAATTCTGGGTCCTGTAGCAGTTGGGGGTGCAACAATTGAGCCATCATTAGTTCAGGAACTGCTTAACGACATGGGTGATAACCCCGATCAGCTTCCTATCCTTCAGCACGCGTTAATGCGTACATGGGATTATTGGCTGAAAAATAGTGACAGGGATAAAGCCATTAGTCTGAGCGACTATGAAGCAATAGGTAAAATGGAAAAAGCCCTTTCAGAGCATGCCAATGAGGCTTATGACGAACTAAATGAAGAAGGGAAACGATTGTGCGAAGTCCTTTTCAAAACAATTACTGAAAAAGGCAGCGATAACCGGGGTGTTCGTCGTCCAACAAGACTTGAAGATCTGGCAGAGATTGCACTTGCAAAAATTGAGGATGTAATTGAAGTAATTGAGAAGTTTCGGGTTTCTGGCCGTTCTTTTATAACCCCTTCGTATGAAATACCTCTGACAAGAGATTCAATTATTGATCTTTCACATGAAAGCCTGATGCGTATATGGAATCGATTGAGGGTTTGGGTCGATGAAGAATTTTCAGCTGTTCAAATGTATTATAGGTTATCTGAAGCATCGGCTCTGTTTCATGAAGGTAAAACCGGTCTATGGCGGCCACCTGACTTGCAAATTGCACTAAACTGGGAAAGGAAACAACAACCTACAATCGCATGGGCGCAGCGACATAATCCTGCATTTGAAAGGGCAATGGTTTTTCTTCATACAAGTGCCAAGGAATTTGAAGCTGAAGAACTCAATAAAATAAAACTTCAGAAAAGGGCCCTTCAGCGAAGCAGGATCATAGCTGTTGTTCTCGGCGCTGCATCTATAATATCTTTATATATGTGGTTTCTGGCACAAGATCAAAAAATAAAGGCCGATCAGCAAAGTAAGAAAGCTACTCACCAAAGCATTTTTGCCAATATACAAAAATCATATGCTGTAAAAAATGCGGTAATAGCGTCTGAAAAAACGAAAGAAGCTTTACAGCAAAAAGAACTTGCAGAAAATCAAAAAAAAATTGCCCAGGAACAAAAGGAAATTGCTCTCCATAATGCTGATGAGGCAAACAGACAAAAAAATATTGCAAACGATAAAACAATAGAAGCCAACGAGCAAAAAAATTTAGCAGAAAAAAGTGCTAAAGAAGCGCTGGAACAAAAAAATGCTGCCGAAAAAGCGAGAGAGGAAGCATTTAATCGCCGAATGTTATCGATTTCACAGTCTGTTGCTGTTAAATCTCTTCAAATTGATGATGATAAAGAACTAAAAGCGCTGCTAGCTTATCAGGCATATTTATTTAACCAAAAATATAATGGTGCCGTCCATAATCCGGATATTTATTCAGGACTTAATAGCGCCTTAATTGCACAAAACGGCAGGTCTTATAATCTTTTCAAAGGACATACCGATGCAGTAAATTCATTGGTTTTTGAACCTGATGCAAACATATTTTACAGTGCCGGAAGTGACGGGAAAATTTTGCGTTGGGATGTATCCGACTCTTCAAAAAAACCTGTAATCATATCCGACAGTAAATTTGTAAACAAAGTTATTGATATCAGTCCTGATAAAAAATGGCTGGCTTTCGGAACTATCGGAAATGGATTTGGAATATTCAATCTTCAAAATAAAGATGCCCAGGTTAAATTTTTTCCGAACCTGGGAGTCAATATTACCACGCTTGCTTTTGTTCCCGATAGCAAATCAATAATTGCTTCCTCAGATAATAATCTTGTAGAATGGAATATTGCTACAGGTGCCGGAATCATTACAGGTACTGCAGATGCCACTATTCTTTCCCTTTCCATAACATCCGATGGTAAAAGGATTGCAACAGGTACGAAGAATGGAAAAATTATCATTTGGGACAGGGCCAATGGATTTAAACAGGAAGTATTATTAGACGATCCGAAAACGCAGTTTTATGCAATTTCGTTCAATCATTCAGGAGATAAGCTGGCAGCAGGTGGAATACTTGGTTATTTGAGAATTTGGGATATGAATGAAAAAAAAATAATAAGTAATTTCAGAAGCCACCAGGCAAGAATAGTGGATATAAAATTCAGCCCGGACGATAAAGTTCTCGCTACTTCAAGCTACGATCAGACTGTGGCGCTTTGGGATGTTACAGACTTCAATGCCCAGCCGATAAAACTTAAGGAACATGAATCATGGGTGCTGGCAGTTGCTTTTAATTCTCCAGGAAATAAGATGGTTTCAGGAAGCAGTAAGGAAGAACGTTTAATACTTTGGCCCACTAAAACCAATGAAATGGCTGCCCTGGTGTATAAAAACATTAATCGCAATTTTACCCAAAATGAATGGAACACTTATATCGGGAAAGATATAAATTATGAGAAAACAAAATAATGTTATAGCATATTAATGGAAGAAAAAAATCGATGAATTAAAAATGGTAATTCATTACTGGCAATTAAACCAATATTAAAGAATAAATACCGAAATATCTTATGTTACAATTTTACCTAAAGAAATTATTTCCTATCGTGTTATTGCTGATCTTCCAAAATGTTATAGTTATTTATGCCCAGGAAGATTGTTCTTTTACGTTAACTAAGGCCCAAAAACTTTTCGATGCAGGAGTAATTGAAAACATACCTCAGATGCTTCAACCCTGCATTGAAAATGGTTTTACCAAAGAAGATAAATTACAGGCACAAAAGTTAATCATCCTGTCTTACCTTTTTAACAATAATATTCAGGAAGCCGAGAAAGCAATGCTTAATTTTTTACATAACAATCCTGAATACGAAATTCAGCCAGCAGACCAGGCTGAGTTCGTGCAGCTTTTTAATACCTATCGCACTCTGCCTATCTTTACAATTGGCATTAAAGCAGGCTTGAACAATAGTTATATATGGCAACAATCAGATTTTTATACTACCAATTCAAAAAATGAAAACGGAACTTATAAATCAACCGGAACAAACTTCCAGTTTGGCATATCTTTAACACGCTTTATTTCTGAAAAATTCGATATAAATCTTGAAACATATTATATTCAAAACGGTTTTGTATATAATAATCCACATCTTACAGAAACAAATTCATTGAACTATACCGAAACACAAACCAGGATTGAAGTTCCTTTAACAACAATCTGTACCCCGGTTAAATACAAAAAGTTTTCGCCTTATTTAAGGGCAGGTTTAAGTTTTAGTTATTTGCTTTCTTCGACGGTAAGTGCAATTACGACAAATTTAACAGATATTGGAAATCCTAATACAGGACCAAATTACTCGATAAAAGAAAACCGGAATCCAAAACAAATCTTTGGAATTGTCGGAGGAGGAATAAGTTATAGTTTAAAAAGAAATAATTTATTTATTGAACTACGTTACAATTTCGGTTTACAAAACCAGGTCAATAATTCAAATCGCTTTGGTCTTTATGATCAGTTGTTTCATAATTTATATGAAGAAAATGACTTTCACTTGAGCAATCTATGGTTTTCGATCGGGTGGTCGTATAAGTTTTTCAAACCGGAAAAAAAGAAAAATAAATGAAATAATTTTTATTCTAACTTTTTTGTTTATGAAAATCAAAAATGCATATATAATAATTGCTTTGATCATTTTATCCTCTTGTATAAAAGAAAAAATTGGTGAAAAACAGGCTGAATCATTTATTAAATATTACGGAGGAGGTTATGCAAATGGCGGAAATGATGTGAAGCAACTTTCTGACGGTAGTTATGTTGTTATTGGTTATTATACTACTAAGGACAGTGGAACAGATATGTATCTTGTCAAAACCAACCGATATGGAAATGAAATCTGGCACAAATTCTATGGCTATAAATCTGTTGGCTATGGAATTCAAGTCCTTAAAGATGGAGGGTTTATTTTAGTCGGATACACAACTTTAAAAAATAAAACTGCCAATACAAATGTATTTTTAGTAAGAACTGATGCAAATGGAGTCGCCCTTTGGATTGATAGTATTGGCGGTGATTCAACTGCCACCGGTTATTATGTCCAGGTCACTTCATCAGGAGGTTTTATGATTGCCGGTAGTATCGATGTTGGTGCCGGAATTACCAATGCCCTTCTGGTTTTGACTGACTCAGGTGGTAAATTAATTAAAAATGGTTTACAAACTTACGGATATCCTTCCACCGGAAATACTGATGCTAAAAGTGTAATTGAATTAAGCGACGAATATTTAATGGTTGGTTCTATTCAGAATGATCCTAACGGTGGGCATGGCCTGTCAGATATTTGTACTATCACTGCATATAAAAAGAATCTTAAAATACATTTGATTAATTGTTTTGGCGGTCTTGGAAATGATTATGGTGAAGATTTGAAACAATTATCCGATGGAACCTTTTTATGTTCCGGTATATGGACCCGGGGTGGCGATACAGGAACAGTAACCTGTCTTATAAAATTAAAACCAGATCCAGACAAAGGTTATATAAGTGATACAACTATATTTTACAATAATTATAATGTTCCGTCATCGGATTTTAGTAATTCAATAACTATTGTTTCGGACAGTATTTATGCACTCACCGGTTCCCGGATTCGTTCCGATGGCAAAAACCAAAATATTTTGTTTTTGAAAACAGATAACAACGGAACACAAAAAACATTTATCACCTATGGTGAAACAGGAAATCAGACAGGCCAAAAAATTATCAGTACAATGGATGGTGGTTTTCTTATTGTCGGAACAAATTTTTACTCCAATAGCAGCAGCCTTATAACCCTTTTAAAAATTAGTGGAAATGGAACATTGGAGTAATGATACAATTTATGGTAATTCTTAAATCATTTAGTGAAAGGTTAAAAATTAATTACATCCTGATTTTTTCATAATTAACTTTATTATAAATGAAATGTTTTGTACCTAAGAATAAAGATTTAAGAGAAGAACAAATTGAAAAGTTTGAAATGAAGAGTCAAACTGAATAGTGAATATTTTTGAATTGGGTTTAAGTCCTCAGATTATGTGGATTTTTACTCAGACTAAAAATTAAAAGTCATGAAAACCTTAAAATTGATCAAGAATAAAATCAGCACAAGATTAATTATCCTGTGCTTGTTAAATTTTCTAATAACCGGAATAATTCCGATATTTGCAGCTTCTCCTGTTATAAGCACGGTAATACCTCCGGCAGATAATATCTACAAGATAGGCGACAATCTTGATTTTACAGTTGTGTTTGATTCGATTGTCGATATTACAGGTTCGCCTCGAATCCAAATTACACTAACTTCAGGAACAGTATATGCTACATACAATAGTGGCACTGGCTCAGCTAATATTGTTTTTAGATATTCAGTAGTGGTAAATAATATTGATAATAATGGTATTGATTTAGTAAGTCCAATCGATTTAAATGCTGGGACAATAAAAGATGGTGGTTCTGGCATCGATGCTGTATTGACTTATTCATTGCCAACAACTACAGGAGTAAAAGTTGATGGCGTTGTACCAACCTTAACTGCAGTATCCATTGTATCGGACAATGCTACCATTACAAGGGCTAAAGTTGGTGATGTAATTTCCCTGACTTTTACCGGCAGTGAGGTATTAAAAAGCAAACCAACTGTAACCATTGCTGGACAAAGCATTGGTCCAGGTTCAGTGACCAATCCATCGGGCAACAATTGGAAGGCTGTATATACAATGGCTTCAGGAGATGCTGAGGGCCTTGTTCCCTTTACTATTAATTTTACCGATTCGGCAGCAAATGCAGGTACACAGGTAAGCACAGTAACGGATGGAAGTTCTGTTACATTTGACAAAACAATCCCAACTTTAACATCAGTCCATATACAATCTAACAATGCTACCATTACAAGGGCTAAAGTTGGTGATGTAATTTCCCTGACTTTTACCGGCAGTGAGGTATTAAAAAGCAAACCAACTGTAACCATTGCTGGACAAAGCATTGGTCCAGGTTCGGTGACCAATCCATCGGGCAACAATTGGAAGGCTGTATATACAATGGCTTCAGGAGATGCTGAGGGCCTTGTTCCCTTTACTATTAATTTTACCGATTCGGCAGCAAATGCAGGTACACAGGTAAGCACAGTAACGGATGGAAGTTCTGTTACATTTGACAAAACTGCACCTACTGTTTCTTCAGTAATTCCTCCTGTTGACTCCATTTATACTGCTGCTCAAGATTTGGATTTTACTGTAAACTGGAGCGAAGCGGTCATTGTTACCGGATCACCTTATATAGGTATTCAATTGAAAACCGGAGGTGGCTCAACTACCAATGTACAAGCATCATATTTAAGTGGCTCTGGTACCAGTACTTTAATATTCAGGTATACTGTTGCTTTAGGAAATCATGATGGTGATGGGATTGCGGTTGCAACATCAATAACCCTGAATGGAGGGACTATCCAGGATCTTACTTCAAATAATGCTACTTTAACCTACACATTGGGAAGTACATCAGGAATATTGGTAGATGGGCGCACTCCAACAATTACCTCAGTGAATATAACTCCTGGTTTTTATAAAATAGGACAGAATTTAGATTTGACTGTCAATTATGATCATGCCGTTTCAAAAGGCGGATCAGGTACCCCTTACATTAAAGTAACACTTAATACAGGGGGTACCGTGAATGCAACACTTGTAAGCTATAGTGGTTCAAGGAGTACATTGGTCTTCCGGTATCAGGTTATTTCAGGTAATCTTGACCTCGATGGTATTTTGGTTGATACAATTATTACCATGCCAGGTTCATCGTATTTTATTTATAATAGCAGTAATATAGCCGATTATAATTTATATAATGTTGATCCTACAACCAGCGTTTTTGTCGATGGAGTAGTTCCAACTTTATCTCCCGTGCATATTCAATCGAACAACGCCACCATTACAAGGGCTAAAGTCGGCGATGTAATATCTTTGACTTTTACTGGCAGTGAAGTAATAAAAAGTAAACCATCTGTTACCATTGCCTCATATGTGATTGCAGCCACTTCTGTTTCCAATATATCTGGCAATAACTGGAAGGCTGTTTATACTATGGTAGTCAGCGATGCAGAAGGTACTGTTCCTTTTACTATTAATTTCTCAGATTCAGCAGGAAATGCAGGAACACAGGTTACTACGGTGACCGATGCAAGTCTGGTAACTTTTGACAAAACACCCCCAACTTTATCAAACGTGCATATTCAATCGAACAATGCTGCAAATACAATGGCAAAAG
>Ga0265316_10002296_pt1 | contig 19973 bp, 10 predicted proteins | sample 4522metaG_FD_202092 | JGI IMG/M metagenome (GOLD analysis project Ga0265316, IMG submission 202092) | Rhizosphere microbial communities from Carex aquatilis grown in University of Washington, Seatle, WA, United States - 4-5-22 metaG | ecosystem: Host-associated > Plants > Roots > Rhizosphere >... | reverse complement strand
AGCGTCTACGAGACGCCGCGATCCGGACCGAGGGCACGACACGATCGTCGGCGAAGGCGCGTTCGACGGCTGCGGCTGTGACGACCGCGAGCAGTCTCGGGCGCCGGCGTAGCGCGGCGTCGCTCGCGAGGACGAAGGCGTTGGGGTTTTGCGCCCGTAGCAAGGCGGGGGCGATGTCGGCCAAGTCCACGTTGCCCGTCGCGTCGGCCCGCGCTTCGACGCGCGATCCGTCCGGCGTTTCGAGCTCAAGCGTGGAGCCTGGAACGGTTCGGTCGAACCTGCTCGCGGAGCGAACTTCGACCGACGTCAGGCTCGGAGCGCCCTTTCCGGAAATCAGCGCGACCACGGTGAACGAGGATCCGGCCGCCGTCGGAAGCGCACTTCGCAGCTCGAACTCGTCGTCAATCCCGTCGAACCACAGACACAAGGAAGACGTCGGCAGTTCCTCGTCCTGCCGTCGAGCCAGCACAAAATCGTTTGTCGCCCATCGCCACACCCACGCCGGCGCGGCAAAGCCGCGCTGATCGGGAGCGAGCGAGAGCGTGACGTGGGAAGGCCACCCTCCGCCGTAGCCCTCGTGCACCCCTCGGACCACGGGTCCACCCTCATACGTGAATGCCGTCACACGAGAGCCCTCCCAGACACGTTCGCGCTGGCGATCGCTGGAACGATTGCGTCGAGTTGCTGCCCTCCGAGCCCGATCATGCGCACCTCGTAGAGCACCGACGGCACGTATTTGGCGCCGAGACCGCCCCAAAGGTGACTCTGTTCGGCGTAGGTGAGGTTCAACATCGAGAAGGCCAGACGCTGAAGACCCTCGGGCAGCCCAGGTGAGCTGGCCGAGTCGAAGACCGACACGTCCTTCAGTCTGGCAATCACTTCGGAAAGCAGGCTCAGCCCTTCGATGTAATTCTTGAGGCCAGCGGAAAACATCACGTGCAGATTCACTTCGGTCGGCGGTCGGGCGCGGATCACGGAATCGCCCTCCAATGTGGAGACCTTGCGATTTCGAATGACGGTCTCTTGCGATACGTTGGTCATCGTCAGCACTACCGCGTTCTGGACCGTGCTGGTCGGCGTCCCATCGTTTGCGACCAGCGGAGCGAGCACGAGCAAATCACGCTTGGTCCCAAACCGCCGCTGTAGGTCTGCGTTGAGCCTCTGAGCCACGAACGAGAGCGCGGACCCCAGCATTTCAGCCCCTCCGACCTGGACCCTTCACGTCATGGCCGCGTGCTCGGCCGCATCTTTCGCGCTTTCAGCAAGCTGAAACTCGAGCTGCTTGCGATCGAGCTCCTGTTTGGCCATGGCAAGATGCCCTTCTGCTTCGGTGACCGCGTCGCGGTACAGACTTTCCTGTGCGCTCGCGACGTCGCGAAGCACGCCGAGTTTGCCGAGGATGCCGAGCGCCTGCGCCTCGGGGCTGCCGGCGGCGGTATGATCCAGCGCGAAGTGAAATGCAGACAGTGCCTGCGAAGGCACTTCCTTCGCGCTTTGGCTAAACATGTCTCTGAACGCGAGAGCGAACTTTCGGTAAGCGGTTTGAGTGCTCTTCGTCGCGTCTTCACCGGTCGACGCATCGATGCTGGACAAGAGCTCCTCGATCGTCTCGGGAGCCGTGCTCCCAGAATTCGCGTCGGAGGGAGCCGCGACGCCGGCAGAGGCGTCAGTGGAGGCGTCCTCTTGATTCGAGGAGGCAAGAACTTCGTTCGGCGGTCCCAAGATATCGGAGTCGGACGGCACTTCGTAGCCGTTGAACACCTCCTGGAAGTTCCCAATGCTGTAAGGCACGAGAAGCGCCGCCGTTTCCGCGCGACTGCAGGCCGTGAGCGCTTCAGAGACGTCGGCAAAGGCTTGCAACGCGCTCGACAGTGCCGTGCTAGCCGCGCCCGACGCGCTCTTGGCCGCAACCAGGAGCTCGGCCGGAATGTAGGAGTTTTTGGACGAGGCCCGCTCGACAGCGACCACGAGTTGCTCGGAAGAGCTGGCGCCGCTGAGCAAACCCTGACACAAGGCGAACGCCTCGCCGAGAAGCTGCTCAACGGCTTGCCGTGCTTGAATGGCTCTTTCGGAGGCTCGCAACGTCGCTTGCATGGTCCCAGACAGGGACTTTTCGGTTGCCTTGCCTTGGGCGTAGTTCGCAGCGGCTGTCTGGCGGCCAAGTTGCGCGAACTCGAACTGCCCTTGCAGAGTTGCAAGACGTGTCGTCAGCGCGTCGACGGTCGCCGAGGCGACTTCGCGCTCATCAGTCGCGATCACCGCTCTTGCTTTGAAGTCCTCGATCCGGTCGAGGATGGTTTGATCTAGATTGTGAACGGGCGTCCGCATATGCGTATCCAGCACCTTTCGACCGTTTCGGTGAGACCGCTGCAATTCCATTAGGCCTTGTCCTTTGCTCGTGGCGACGACCCCGCAGCGCCGGCGGAATCAGCGACGACCGCCACGAAGGCCAGATTCGCCGCGCTGGGAGCTGCGACCGGCAGGAACGTCTGTCCTGAGGGCTCAGCACCCTGGGCCGTCGCCTCTGGCGCTGCTTGTTGGACCGGAATGAGCCCCTCCGCGTTACTTACGGGCAGTGACACGACCCAATAGTGACCGCCTGGTACAATCAGATCTCCGTACGCGTCGGCCTCACCCTCGCTCCATTTGATTGCCACGTGCGCTGACGTTTTCGACAGTGGTGCTTGGTCGCCCTTCGCGTCGTTCGAGGCGACCTGGGAGGCTTGAGCCAATTTGTAGAACGCAGGGCCCCTGCCGGCCAGCACTTCGGCTAGTCGCGCAGAGCCGAGCGCTCGAGCCACGTCGGCTCGCACCATGTAAAACCGATACTCCTCGAACGACTGGCACTGCCCCGCATCGCAACTGACACGCACGAATGTCTGGGAAGTCGAAGCCCCACCGTCTTCCGAAGTAAGCTTCAAGGACGCAGGAAGCTCATGTGACGGAGTGATAGGAGCGGACGGAAGCGACAGCTGATAGGTAGGCGAATTGTCGCTTCTCTCGTTACCGGCAAACTGAGCCAGCGCAAAAACGACGTACTGTTGCGGCTCCGAATACTGATCGGCTGCACCCAGCCGCTTCCCGTTCGTGTCCGCGCTCAGGGCGGCGCTCCACTCGCCGTTCTGCAAGGTTCCCTGGCTGAACGCTGCGCCGTTTGCGCCAATTAGTTTCAGCGCTTTCGATTGGCTGAAGCTATACTGCTCGCCGGCGGGCACAGCGAAGAAGTACATTTGCTTTACGCCCTCTCGACGAGCCCGACTCGTGATCGCGCGTGACCCGGCGTCCGAGGCACTCGCCAGGCTCGCATCGTTTCCTACCGCGCTCGCGCCGTATTCTGCGGTGAGACCGAAGTTGGCGACTCGTCCGTACACTCGGGCAGTTCGCTGCAACCCAACCGCGTCCACTTCCGACTCACTGAAAGAGCGGACCGCTCCGGTGGCCGCCGCCTGCGCTGCGACGTCGGCGAGCACTAGCTCCGTCTCGCGAGCAGACGCCGCCTCGTACGACTGGCTGGCGCGCTCGGCAACGTCTCCGATCTTCTGCGTCGTGTCTTCCATCGACTGTTCCGCAGCCTGCGCCTCGCTTTGCGCAGCCAGGACGTTCGAACGCATCGAATCTTGCCGGACGCTCGACATGAACCGGCGTGCCGCGTCGGCGTCGTCGTGCGCGAGCGTAGCCGAGCGGGACACGTCACTTGGACTGTCCTCAAAGCTCGCGATCGCATACACGGCGGCGACGCTGGCCAGGTACAGGTCAAAGGCCTCCCCCGCCGCCTTGATGCTCGTCGCAGCCGCCGCCATGGCACTGGTCGCTTCACCGCCCAGCGTGGCGGAGCGCGCGGCAAGGTCGTTCGCGATCCCGACCATCGCGGTACCTTGTCGCGCGAGCGAGTAGACGCCGAGCGTATACTCTTTTAACTTCGTGGCGAGCTCCAGCGACGAGCCCGCTACGGCGTATTGCTGAGTCGCGTAGCCGAGGGTGGAAACGGCCTTACGGGCGTCCGTCGAGGTCTTCGTCTGTACGGAATGGAGTTTGATCCACGCTTGTTCGAGCGTGTTGCGAAACTGGATCGAGTAGTCTTGCGCAGACATGGTCCCCGTCATGTTTGAGTAGCTGGCACCCATCAAACGCGAGGGGCGCGGCCACGTCAAGCATGAACGTGGCGACCTCGAGGCGAACGCCATTCAGCCGCTTTCAGAGCCAACGTGCGCTGCAACCGACCTGAAGAGGTGCGGATTTGCGCAACTAGTAGAGTGCCTCTCGCTTTAATTGCCAAGTCCTTTCACACCCGGTGCCGGATGCCGGGTGCGCGGCAAACCGGATCCCCCGACGCAAGATCTGCATATTGCTTTCTCGGACTGCGGAAGCTAGAAGGGCGCCATGCCGCCGGCTGCCCGAGTGACGGACTTGCACGTCTGCCCGCTGCTGACACCCGGACTGCCGCCGATTCCACACGTGGGTGGGCCGATTGTGGGGGCAGGGGTCGCAACTGTGCTGATTGCGGGTATGCCGGCGAGTGTAGTTGGGGACACACTGGTGTGCGTCGGCCCGCCAGACTCGGCAGTGAAAGGCTCGACTTCTGTCCTGATCGGGGGGCGCCCTGCGGTTCGAATGGGCGATCAGACTGCACACGGTGGCACTATCGCGTTAGGCTGTCCGACCGTCATGATCGGCGGGTGAGGGTCGCGCTGTGGCGACCGAGTTCAAGGGCGCCGGCTGGGCGTACCCGCCGCGGTTCGAGCTGGCCGCCGCCACCGTTGCGACCGTGCGCGGCGATGAAGACATCGAGCAGAGCCTCGAGATTCTGCTGCGCACACGGCGTGGCACCCATCCGCTCGACCTCGACTATGGGACTGACCTCGACTCATGGGCATTCGCCGAGATGGATGATGCAACGGTGGAAGGAATACTCAGCATGCTTGCACGCTCGATACGCCGCGATGAACCGCGAATTTGGGTGGAGTCGGTCATCGTAGAGACCAAAGATCCGCAATCGGGGCGGCTGGAAGTGCGAGTCGATTACGTCGTTCGAGACACGAACAGCCGTGCCAGTCGCGTGTTTCCGTTCTACTTGAAGGAAGGAACGAACCTCTAGACGTGGCGCAGCGACGCTCGAGTTTCGGGACGGCCAGACCACAGCGAGCGCCGAGCGCGCTCCACGGCGACGCGCTCCTGCTGGACAGTCGAACGCCGAGCCAGTGGCTCGCCATGGCCCCGTCGATCGCGGCGGAGCTGCGGTATTACGACACCAATCTGCGAGAGGTGGCGGACATGCGGCGTTTCTTCGCCGCGGACCCGCAGATACTCGTCGCCGCGATCGCGGAGTACCCGGTCGGCGCGCTGCGCCGCAAGCTCGACGCCGGACTCGCGCTTGCGCTGCGTGCGGGGAGCGCTGACCACGGTGCCGCCGTCGAAGGCCACGCGTATTTGACCTCGACCGTCGACGAGGCGTGGAGCCTGTTGAACGATTGGGCGACGGCACTCGAGGAGGTGGATCACGTCGAGTCGCTCCGACATCAGCTCCAGGCGACGATCCGCGAGCGGCTCGCGCCGCTGTCGTCCGTGCTGACTCGACTCGCATCCGACGGTGCGGCCACCGCGGCTCAAACGCCGAATAGCGGGGACGATCTCGAGAACCTCGCGCACGGAACGATCGACGCATTGACTTCGATTGTCGACGGCGCGCGCGCAGCGCTCGCGGCAAGCTCTTGGGAATTCGGCCGGGCGCCGCAGGTGGCGCTCTACATCGCCTTCATCCGACAGCTCTCCAAGTTCTACGGCGCATATAACGGCCTGGTCGCACGACACCATCGTTTTTACCTGACTCAAGTGCTGCAGATGCAGCCGCGCCCGGCGCAGGCCGTCAGAAGCTGGGTCGTGTTCGGGCTCAAGCCCGGAACATCGGCAGCCAACTTGCCGGCGGGCACCAGGGTCGTGGACGCTCCCGATCCCTCGGGCAAGAGCAGGGTGTTCTCGCTGAGTGAGGCGCTTCAGGTCCTTCCCGTGACGGTCGCGCACGTGCGAACGGTCAGCGTCGCGTCGACCAGCACCGGCAAAGTCCGGATGTCGGCGACAGAGCCGAAGCTCGTCGCGCCGGCGTTGTTGACCGGTGCAGAGCCCGCCTGGCCGACCCTGGGCGCCGTCTCCGCCGAAGCCACCCGACAACCCGGAGCGCCGGACGGCTCTCGTCTCGGCGGGTTTGCGCTGGGCGCAGCATCTCTCATGGGGCTCGACGGCGATCGGACGCTGACGATTACCCTTCGTCTCGGAGCAGCCGGCGTTCCGGGCGACGCCTGGAAGTTCTTCAACGCGCAGGTTTCCACACAGAAGGGCTGGGCCGAGGCCAGCGTGCAGTCCGCGTCGGTGGGGCAGGCGCAGAGCGACCTGGGCGCTAAAGACCCGGAGCCCGGCTCACCGAGGGCCGCGCCGAGCATCGTGTTGCAGCTCGGGCTCCCCCAATCGGTGGAGCCACTCGCGCCGCCCAAGCCGTCTGCCGGCGCGCACCATGACTGGCCGCAGGATCGACCCTGGATCTGGCTAAGTCCCAAGTCGTCGGAAGACGCCGAACTGCCGGACTGGCTGGTCAAGGCGGTGCTTCAGAGCGCCAGCATCGAAGTGGAAGTGAGCGAGTCGACTGCCGGACAGGTGATTGGCCCGAATGGTCGCGTCGCCGGTGCTCAGCTCACGGCGCTGTGGGCCCCCTGGGGCGGAGCACCCGATGTCGGAGCGCGTATCGAGATTTCGCATCCGGTCGCGTTCGCGCTGCCGCTCACCCGATTCGAGTTGCACTTGGAATGGGACAACATCCCTTCCGCGGTTCCCCAGGGTTTCGCTGTTTACTACGCCGGCTACTTGGCGAGCACCGCCAGCGCTCCGGGTACTCCGGGTACTCCGCACCCTGCGCCGCCGGTGAGCCTGTCCGGAATTTGGGGAATCGACGTCTCCGACAATCAAGGAACCATCGACTGGACTCGGGTAGCGAGCGCGGGATGCCGTTTGGCTTACATCAAGATTTCCGAGGGCGCGACCTATCCCGACAAGGCAGACGCGCAAAAGTGGGTGCACGACGCCTGGCAGGGGGCCGGCGCCGCAGGCATTCCGCGCGGCGCATATCACTATTGGAGATCCGAAGATAGTTCGAACCAGCAAGTCGATAACTTCGCACGGCAGTACGATTTGCTGCAGCACGACTCGGGGGACTTGCCGCCGGCGCTGGACCTCGAGGATTTGGGAAGCGCCAGCACGCTCGAACACACCATCCAAGAAGCCACACGCTGGCTCGAAGCCGTTCACGACAAGAGCCAGCGAAGACCAATCCTTTACCTCGACCTCAGCTGTTGGATCCGGAGCACAAACCCGTTTCCGGGGTACGAGCTTTGGCTAGCGAACGGCCAGGTGAGCGGCGATGGCGCGATCGGGCGCCTTCCTGGTTGGGGGAAGGCGACGTTTTATCAAAAGACGTTCGAGAACGGCCCCGCCTGGTTCGGCGGAAAGCCCGTCGATCTGGACTGGTTCGTGGGAGACGACGCCGCGTGGCGGCGATGGGTTTCGGGGTCCGCCCCGGAGGTTGGCTCAGGGACGACGCAACCCGTTGTTGAGCTCGCCGCGGCACCCCTCGTCGAAAGCGACCCAGCGCCGGCCGCGAACATCGTCGATGGCTTCGACGACCGCGCGTTTCAGGTGACGACTGCATGCGAATTGCCCGCGGGCTCGAGCCCGGGGTCCTTCGTCGGGCAACCCGAATGCGCACTGTTCGTCCCAGCTTCGTCGCGTTCGGTGCCGCGCTCCAGTTCGATCGCGACCCCCGCGAGCATTCCTGCTTCGCGCGCGCTCGCCTGGGATGTGAGCGCTTGGAAGCCCGGCGCGACGAGGGCTGTTAGCGTCGAGCTGAGCGCTCCGAGCCGCGGGTTCGGCAGCGGGCTGTATGCGGCAGCCGTGAGCCGAATCGCTCTACAAAACGCGCAGGTCCTACTGACGGCTCACGGCACCGTAGCCATCGAGCCACCGCGTGCAACCGTCGCCGTCCGTCCGCAGGTCGTTCCCGGGGCTACGCGCGCGGCCGTCGAGGCAGCCGTCGTCGAAACACTCGCAAAGGGAGTGGAGACCGAGTTCGGGCCGGAGCTCGGGAAGGGCGTCGAACGTGCGGTTGCTGGGGCAGTGCCTTCGGTTGCACCCGTGCTGGAGTTGCCACCGAACCCACCTTTCACGCCGAAGACGCGTAGTATCTCGTTTACCTTTTCGGCAAAGCTCGAGCTTTTGGCCGACAGCTTTCGAGTCGTCCAGCCTGCCGATGCATCGAGCCCAGTGATTGTCTCCGAGGCGCCCCAGAGCGGCGCGCCTCTCCTCGCGGGGGGCACTCAAGAATCCGCGATGTATCTGCGACTTGCGGGTGCGAAGCCCGGCGAGCTGATCTCGTTGCTCTGGGTGGTGGCAGGCCCCACGGCAGCGCCTGCCGACAGCTTGTTGTGGGAAGTCTGGAGCGACTACGTTGACGAGCAAAAGCAGCCCCAGTCCGGCTGGCGCAAGCTCGGATTCGTGAGCGACTTATCTGAGACGGGCGTCGTACGCTTTGAGTTGCCCGTCGAGACTGCGCTCGCCACTCCGTACGGACCCACCGGGGAGGTGTGCTTACGGGTGAGTGGTAGTGCGCCAGGTGGGCTCGGGAGCAAGACGGTCGCTATCTATCCCAACGCCGCCCTCGTCGTCCGGGAACCCGAGGGCGAGTCTAAGGTAAGTGCGGGGGTACCGGTGCCGGCGGGAACACTGCTGCGCCTTTCACCGACGGTCTCCGCAATCGCCTCCGTGAGCCAACCTTTGCCGAGCTTCGGCGGCATGACGGCCGAGTCGAGCGAGGACTTCGCCGTGCGTGTGAGCGAACGCTTGCGTCACAAGCAACGCGCGCTCACCGCATGGGACTACGAGCGCTTGGCGCTCGCAGAGGAGGACTCGATCTTCGCGGCGCACTGCCTGCCCGCGGCTCGCATGGTCGAGTCGGGCGAGGTCGAGAACGCGGCCGGCCACGTGTTGGTGGTAGTCGTTCCGCGAGTTCGTCCAGGCGACGTTCTCCGCGAAGACGACTTGCCTCCCCGAATACCCCCGAGCGCGCTCGAACGGCTGCAACGGTCGCTGTCGAAGGTTGCAGCACTGCGCGCTCGGGTCGAAGTGAGAGAAGCCATCTACGTCCAATTGCCGATCCGCTGTCAGTTGAGCATCAAGAAGGACTGCCGTGCCCAGACCGTCGTGGCCCGTGTCACGCAGGCCCTACAGCGAAGCGCTTCCGGCTGGCTGTTCGACCCCGAGCACGCGCGGAGCGTGCCGCGTGTCGTAGACGTACGGATGCTGCGTGAAGCAGTCGTAGCCTGTCCCGGAGTGCAGCAGGTCAACCAGTTGCAACTCGACTTTGGGTCCAAGGGCCCACCCGCCTGGAACGGAGTCCGGGTGCCTTTCGTAGGGCTGAACCCGCTCGTGGAGATCGTCACGTGAGCGCCAAGGTCGATCCCGAAGCTCTCGACGATCGCGCCGAGCTGAATGCGGCCGAAGACGCAAACGCGATGTACGCAGCCGCGATCGAAGACCTGCACGCGTTGGGAGGTGACGACTGGACCGACTTCAACTCGCACGATCCAGGCGTCACGTTTCTCGGTGCCATGGTCTTTGCGTTGGCGGACCTCGGGTACATTGCAGCGTCCGACATGGGTGACCTCCTGGCCGGGCCCCGCGACACGATCGACTTCGACGCGCTCGGTCTCTACCCGCCGCCCGCGATCTTGCCGACCTCTCCCATATCGGCTTGCGACTACCGCAAAGTCATACTCGATAGCTTACCGAACGTCGCCAACATTTGGATCGAGCGTGCGGCCAAGCCGGCACCCGGCGATCCGCTCAAGGTTCGCTTTCTTCCGCGGGCCGGCCTCGATGAGGCGGACTTCGCTCCGCTCGAAAGTGCCATTCGACGGTGTTTGAACGACGTCCGGGGGTTGGGTGATTTCTTCGAGGATGCAGAGGTCGTGCTGCCGGTGCCGTTGCTGAAGGTCTCGCTGGGCCTCTATTCGGGCAGCGTCGACGCGCGCACCGAAGCGGCTCGTGTCGCGCGTGTCGCCACGGCCGCTCTCTTGCCGGCGATCGAGTTCCAGCCGCGGAACCTGACTTCTGGCTTCTTGCCCGACGACACATTCGACGGTCCGACCCTAGCCCATGGAGTGCTGGAGGACGCGCAACTGTGGCCGCTGACCAACGTCGAGGACGCGAAGGCAAGGCTCGAGGAAGCGCTGCGGCGCGAGTTCGGCACACAGGCGTTTCAGCTCGAGGTTCAGATCATCGAGACGACGGACAGCGGGGTGTCCATCCGCGCGGCACAGGCCCACCATCGCGCCGCGTTCACGCTGGACCAAGAGCGCAGTGTCCTCGCGGTTCAGGACGTGGACGAGCTCGAATTTCCGCCCTCGATGCAGGGCGCGAAGTCGCTGGCTGATTGGCTCGGCCGGCAAGTTCCCGCGCTCAGCGTTCCACCGTTGCACGCACGCGACGCCAGCGCCGAGTACGCGCCGCTGCTGCCCAAGGGGCGCTTTCTGAATGCGGGTGAGTACGTCTCGTTTCAGAAGGATCTTCCGGCACTCTACGGCACGGCCGATCCCGTCGCGCGCGAGTGGTCCAGCCAAAGAGTGGCCGAGGTGATGCAGCTCAAAGCGTACCTCGCGGTGTTCGACCAACTCTTGGCCAACGCGCACGCACAGCTTGCGGACGCGGGGGCCGCGCTCTCGCCCCAAGCGGCGGAGAGTCGCTACGGGATGCAGCCGATCTATGGCGTTCCGGAGATCGGTATGGTGCTGCGCGGTGGCCCCAGCGCAGCCATGCGCGCGGAAGAGCGGCGCTCGCGCTGGCTCGAGTTTCGTGACAATGCGGACAATCCGTACCGAAGCGGGCTCCGCGACCTTCGTCGGCGTTTGGCGGAGCAAGACGCCGGGGGACGCACGATCCTGCGGCACTTGCTCGCGCGTTTCGGTGAGGTGCTGCCACCGCAGTTTGCGCACAACTTCGAGACCGACGCGCAGCTCTCCGCGTGGCTGCGAGAAATGGTGCCACTGTCACGCGATCGCGCTCTCGCCGCAAACCACCACGGGGACGGTAAGCGGCGTACGATGTCGACCCTGGAGCGGCGTGTCGAGCTTCTGCTTTCGAACGCCAACGGTGGGCCATTGGTCGTGCACACGAAGAACGAGAGCGGCGAGGGCTACGTCCGCGCCTACTACCTATTCGAGAATGCGTCGCTGCTCGACCCAGGCGCTCCGCTTGCAGCGGAGTCCACGGATGCGGCGAACGGGCTGACACTGGCGCGTGAGTTCTTCGAGGGCCGGTTGACGCACGTCTGTGCCAACTGGACCGAATTTCCGGAGCACGCGGCGTTCCAACGCTACGTGCGTTCGATGGTCGACCCCGCGTTGCCTGCCCACCTGGTCTCGACGTGGCTATGGCTCGATTCAGAAGGCGCAACCCAGTTTCACGCTCTCCACAGGGCGTGGATCGCCGAGAAGTGTCCGCGCTTGCGGGTCGCGCCGCTCGCCAGCGCTTCCGAGCTTCGCGTCTTCCGGGATGCCTGTGCTTACCCATTGCTGGAGTTTCTTTGGACGCACTCGAGTCAGGCGGTCTCCGCATAGCGCGAGCGCCAACCATGTGGACGACAAGCTGCCGTGAGCTCGTGTGGTGACGACATCGCATCAAATCGCGCAGCTGACGCTGGAGCTCGTACACGCGTCCGTCACCGACGCGAATGAAGCGCAGTCTAGACTGTCCGATCATTGGCAGCATCGCCTGCACGCGGAGCTCGACGGGGCGTTGTCTCGAGCCGAACGAGCGGGCGCTGCGACAGAACACCCACGGATCGAAGTCGACCTGGGCGTCCTGACGGAGGAAGACTGGCACGAGGAACTGTTGAGGCGGCTTGGCCCGGCTTTGCTCGACGTGCTCGGGCGAGCGGGCGCGCCGCCGGTGCCAGGCGAGCCCAGTTTCGCGCTCGGCGAACGCGAAACTGAACGAGAACATGGCGCGCTCGAACGCCTGCGCTTGCGACTCTTGTGGGGCGCCGATCCGTGGTGGGCAGACACTCGGGTGTTCAAATCGAGCGACCAACTCGTGCGTGAAGCGGTCTCCGAGTCGCGCTCGTCGTTCGAGAAATGGTTTACGAGCGACGAAGCCCAGGCGCCGCAGGTGCGAACCCGGTTCGCGAACCAGACCAGCATAGAGACGCGGGCGTGGCTCGAGGGTCACGTCGGGCCGCCACCCCGCGGGCACTCGGAGGTTTACGGGAGCGGCGCCGCTCCGCACCTTTCCGCCGGCGCCGTCCACGGTCGCGAGCGCGACGAACGCCCGTCCTCACCGCTCGCCAAGCGGGCGCTGCGCGAGCTTGACCGGTGTCTTGATGATCCTCGACGGGTCGGTGAAATCACGCAGCTTCTCAGCACCGCGGTGCGCGAGGATCCGCTCGGGTTGCTCTGGTGGTTGGAGCAGCGGACCCCAAGGGCAGTGACGCCGCTACAGCAGAGCTCGCACGGCGCAACCACGCGCACCGGTCGTCACCGACACGCCGTCCGGGAGGCTTCCGCCGAGGTCGACGCTGGGGTTGCGCTCACCGTCGGCACGGACACGCGCGAGGCCGAGCTGTCAGCGGTCCGGGCTGCTTCGAACGTCACGCCGTCATCCGGCCTCGTTTCCCGCTCGCGCGAGCTGCCGACCGAAGCGCAAGTACAGTTCTCGCGAGCCGCAGTCGATGCCGCGCAGGTTCCGCGGCCGCAGGAGATCGCATCGCTCGCGCCGTCGCTGGAGCGCGAGAGACCTGGCGCAGGCCACCGCGCGAACGCTCCGGGAACATCGCAGCAGTTGGATCCATCGGAGCGTCTCGGGACGCCCGGATCGGACGCTTCCGAGGCGCTTGCTCTACCCGACGACGCTGGCGTCGCCCCGTTCGAGCATGCAGAGAAAGTTGCGGAAGCGAGCGCGTCGGTCATCGCGCCGAGTCCAAGGGACACGACCGCCTCGCTCGAGCCAGGCATCACGCCGGGCACGGATGCTCCGACGGCGTATGAGCGTGCGATCACCGAGCAACCGTTTCGGAGCTCCGCACGGACCCGCGACCACGACCACACGAGGGTGTCCTCGCTTTCACAACGGCCTTCGACCGAGCCGGAAGGCTCGGTCGCGGACCCGCGACGGGCCGCTGACGTCGCTCAGATCCTCGCAGCCGCGCCACGTGAGGTACCGCCAGAGCTCGTGCGCTGGGTCGACGGTCAGGGCAAGCAGACTCGAACTCCTGCGTCGCAAGTGTTCCTCGGCCAAGCGGTGACCATCACGCCAGGTCGTGTGCGACCCGCGGACGGTCTCGTCGCCAACGCCGCTGCAGCCGCCGTTCCGGTTTCGGCAACTGGCGCGGCGAACGTTACCGCCGGCGTCGTAGATGTAGGCAGCGCGGTGGTTGCGACGAGCGGGACGCAGTCACGCGAACACTCGAACGAAGTCGAAGCCACCGCTTCGTCCGCGGCATTCGACGCGCGGACTCGAACGTCGGGCGCCGACACGAGTGACACCTCGATGCCATTCTCGCAGCAAGCGCTGGACCTGCCAGTGCTCGGTCTGCTGCGCAAGCATCTGAGCGGATCCGACTGGACAGCGCTCCTTGCTGCAGCGGTTCATGACATCGCATCGGCCTCGGTGGGAGCCGACTCGACGGCGACGGCGATCGAGGCCGACGCGTCAATGATCGCATCCGGCGTTGAAGCTCTTACGACGCGGGGTGGACAGCCTTGGGCGGCAACGCCGACGGAGAGCAGCGACGGCAGCCAAGACGCATCCGCGCGAGCGGTGATTGCGATAAGCGGGACGCAGTCACGCGAGCACTCGAGCGAAGTCGAAGCCACCGCTTCGTCCGCGGCATTCGACGCGCGGACTCAAACGTTGGGCACCGACACGAGCGACACCTCGAGGCAATTCGCGCAGCAGACGCCGGACCCGCCGGTGCCCGGCATGCTGCGCACCCATCTGAGCGAATCCGATTGGACACCGCTGCATGCTGCGGCTGTTGATGACATCGCATCGGCCTCGGTGGGAGCCGAGTCGACGGCGACGGCGCTCGAAGCTCATGCGTCAATGACAGCATCCGGCGTTGAGGCTCTCGCCACACGGGGTGGGCGGCCTTGGGCGGCAATGCCGACGGAGAGCAGCGACGGCATCCAAAACGCACCCGCGCGGACGGTCGCGCCGCGGTCGCCCATTGCGGGGGCGACGCTGACGTCCGTGGATGCTGCTGCATCGACAGCGCACGTCGAGGGCTCTCCCGACAGCGATCCGGCGCAGGTTCAAATCTCGCCGAGCCAGTCCCCGAGTCAACGACCGTTCGCAACGCACGCGCGAGCGGAGCGCGATCCTCCCGCAGCGGCGCCGCGAGTGTTCACGCGTCGAGGACAAAGGCCGCCGACGTCCAGCGCGTCCAGCGCGTCCAGCGTTGCCCTCGAGCCCCTCGCCTCGCACACGCCAGCGGCGGGGCCTTCTTACGCAGCGCGAGCCGTCGCAGTCGAATGGTTCGCGCGGTGGTTTGCACCGCAAGAGCGCAGAGTCCTGCATCTCGCCCGCGCGAAGGCCGAAGCCGAAAGGCCGTTACCGGAGCACTGGCTCGAAGCGTTCGTGGCCGCGTTGCTCGCGCTCGGCGATCGCGGGGCCGGGTTGCCATCGCGGCTCTTCCTCGGTGTGCGAGACTCCCGCCTCACGGCCGTGAAACGCGCGTGGGCGCGCGCGCAGCAGGCGCGAATTCGTCACGCGAAGACGCCGTCGCGAACGCTGCCGGAATGGCTCCGCGCGCTGCTGCAACGTCTGAGCCCCGGACCGTCGTGGGCCTACGATGACGCGCGCAGCACCGACGCCCTGCTGAACGCCGCGCTGCATGCCCGAGTCGCGCCGGCCTTGCTACGCCATGCCTTGCAGCAAGCCACTTTCGACACGCTCGAGTCGCTGGGAAGCGACACGCTGTTGCGCGTGGCGAGCTACGTGTCCGTGGAGCTTCCAGGTACCGTTTTGCTTCATCAAGCGCGGCTGATGGAACGCGCTTGGTTGCATGTCCCCTCCGACCAGCGGGTCGAACGCAAGACTCGCAATCGCGTCCTGCGCAGCTCCGTCCTAAGCGTCGCGCTCATGGCGCAATCGCCACGCGATGTGTTGGCGTGGCGGCAAGAGGTCTTGCGCCGTGTACAGGCTCGCCTGGCGCCCCACCCGGGATGGGCGATGTGGGAATCACACGTGCACGTCGAACACGCTCTTTGGGACTCGGCGTCGCTCGCGGCCGAGGCATCGGCCGACGCGTCGAGCGCGGAGTCGTCGAAACTCGGGTCGAAGCCGACGGCGCAGGGGCGCCCCGGAGCACGCGGGGAGCCCCCCGCACGGCACGCCTCCGATTGGCCCACAACTCGTGCCACGACGAAAGACCTCGTGCCGTCCGTCCGTCCCCCGGACGACGGCACTCTCGATCTAGAGCTCGTGAGGGCGCTATTGATGTGGCAACTAGCAGACACACCGATCGCGGTGACTAGCCTGCTCGGACTTTCAGAAAGCGCGATTGCCCCCACCACTTGGTCGGAGATCTTCGCGCGTCTGCCGGACAGCCTGCCTCGCTCACAGACGCGGAGATGGGCGATTCGAGCCGCGAGTGGACCGCGCTTGGCAGAGCTCGTCCGCATCCTGGACGACCGTACGCTCAACGTCTTGGTCGGCTGGCGTTGGGAAGTGGTCACCGGTTGGGGTGCGAACACGTGGCCGGCGCTCGAACGCGCCGTCCCCTCCGGCGAGCGAGACCGACTACGCCTTCGCTTCTGGAGTCTCGCGCTCGCCGCACCTCCGCGCGCCTCGGTCGCTAGCTTACACCCAAGCTCGCTTGGGCGGATCGAAACAAGAAAGGCACCGACAGGGCAGACCAAGCCAAACGACGTGAATTTCGCGGACCGCACCCAAATGGAGCTCCAGAATTCACGTTCGATCCGAGCGGTCCCTGGTGTCCGCGACGAAGCTCTTGCGTCTCACGCCGTCGTAGTACGGGAAGCGCAGCAAGCCCCGGGTGCCGTGGTTACCGAGAGTTGGTCACCGGGTCGTGAGGGAGAGACGCCGCGGTCCAGCAGTCCGCGGGCAAGGGCAGCTCGACCATCCGTGCAGGCGCGCGGTCGTCTGCCCGCGAACCGTGCGCGCGACGAGGTCAGCCTCAACGCCGGGCGCGAGCCTGAGCTTACACCCGAAAGCGATCGAGACCTTTCTGGCTTACTGCCCATTCGCACCCGTACCGCGGGCTCGGTGTTGCTTCATCCCTTCGTGGCTTCATTGTTCACGCGCTGGGGCCTCTGGGATGGGGTGCAATGGCGTTCGCGCGAGCACCAGCTGCAGGCGCCCGGCGTCCTTCACTGGCTCTGCACAGACTTCGAGGAATTCGCGGAACCTGATCTATGCCTCGAAAAGGTCCTGTGCGGTGTTCCGCTGCAAGTGCCGATCGCCGAGAGCTGTGTTCCGACCGCCGAACAACGTGAGCTCGGTGTGGGCTTGCTGAGCGCCGTGACGGCGCACTGGAAGGCACTTCGGAACACGAGCGTCGCCGGGTTGCGAGGGTCGTTCCTTTGCCGACCGGGGCTCATCAAGCGCGCCGACGAACATTGGCAAGTTCTCGTCGAGCGTCGTGCGTGGGATCTACTCTTGTCGGAGCTGCCGTGGAACCTTTCGGTGTTTTCACTGCCCTGGTTGAAGGCACCCACGCACGTCAAATGGGTTTGATCCGAGCTCAGCCCGCTAGTGCAATGAGCCGCTAGACCCGCACCCGCTCTAGATACGCACCAGACGCATTCGCCAACGGCGGACCGACCCTCACCGCGTCTGCTGCCGCCGAACTCGAGGATCATGGAGCAGTGCACGAGCGGTCGATGGCCGCGGCAGTTGTCATCGGGTGCTTGAAGATCCGGTTCTATTCGCCGAAGACGACCTCGCTCGCGACGAGGAGCGAACGGTGCCTTGGGAGCTATCGGTCGCGGGGCGCGGGCTCCGACTTGAGCTCCGCTTCGAAACGCCCATGGAGTGCCAGAGGCGCAGGGCGTTTGCGAAGCCGCATGTTCAAGAGCTCCACCGCAAACGCAAACGCCATCGCGAAGTAGATGTAGCCCTTGCCGACGTGCTGTCCCAGACCGTCGGCCACCAACACGACGCCAATCAGCAGGAGAAAGCTGAGCGCCAGGATCTTCATGCTCGGGTGCCGGTTGACAAAGTCGCCGATGGTACCCGCGAATACCAGCATGAGGCCGACGGCGATGGCCATGGCCGAGACCATCACCGCGAGCTCTTGCGCCATGCCGACGGCGGTGATGACGGAATCGAGCGAGAACACGACGTCGAGTACTAGGATCTGCACGAGGATCCAGCCGAAGGCGCCACGACCAGGCGGCCGTGCGACCTCCGCGTGGGCCACTTCGAGCTTTTCATAGATCTCGTGCGTGGCTTTGCCCACGAGAAATAGGCCTCCCCCGAGCAAGATCAGGTCGCGACCCGAAAGGCCCCGTCCGAACACGGTGAAGAGCGGGGAGGTAAGCCCCATCACCCACGATAACGTGAAGAGCAGACCGAGGCGGAAGACCAGAGCGAGGGACAGCCCAAGCCGACGCGCCTTCGGCTGCTGAGCCTCTGGCAGTTTTGCCGTGAGAATCGAAAGGAAGACGATGTTGTCGATCCCCAGCACGACTTCCATCGCGGTCAGCGTGAAGAGGCTTACATAGGTGTCAGGCGCACTCAGGAGCTCCAAAGTCATGCACGCCTCATGAAGGTCCAGGAGTTAGAACCGGTGAGAACCGACGAAGCCGGATTGGACTGACTTGGCGTGTTCTTCATCCTCGAAGAGCGAGAACACTCAATGGTCTGTGCTTGTTCCTCATGTACCTGGAAAACCCCGAGCGTGCGGCGCCGCAACTGTTAGGTGAGCGACGGTACGAAGGCGCCGAACCTCGCGCCACTCGGCCTCGCCGGCGAGAAAGTGACGCTCTCGCTTTTGGCGACCGAGGGGCATCGAGCGAGCGAGGTGACGCTTTTCAATCAGGGTTTGGTCCAGGTGCTGCAGGCGGTGGTTACCGGGCTCACGCCGGGGCACCCGTACGTCCTTGCACTTGCAAGCGACGAGAAAGGCGCTGGCACGCTGGAACCACTTGCGAATTTCAAGGCGAATCCTGCCGGTGCGGCCGTCGTCAACGCCGTCGGCCTGCTCCGGCAAATCATCCAGGATCCGAGCAAGAGCGCGCATCGCTTTCTCGTCGTTGCCGACGGGAGCAGCAACGCGCCTGGAGCCCGCGTACAAGTCCAAGCACCAGGACGGTAGCTGGCGTAACGCCCGAAGAGGAGCGTCGCCCAATCCTCCCCAACCCTCCCTCAACTCCGCCATCGGCGTAACGTTCGGAACGCTCAGGTAACGCCTCTGTTGGAGTCATACGGTCATTTGGGGGAAGGAAACGGCGGGAAACAGCCAGAAACTCGGCGTTTCTTGCTTCGCCAAGGTGGACGTCGAGAGTTCGAATCTCTTCTCCCACACGAGGGTTGGAGCGAGTCTGCTGCCCCGCCTTGGCCGTTGATCCCGGCTCGATACTTCTCGCCTCACCCGCCCCTCGCCCGCCTCACCTCCGTCCCCGTCATCGGGCCGCGCATCAGCGACATGGCCCAGCGGGGTTGCATCAGCGCGGTGCTCCGCTCCGCGTGGACGTCGCGGAATACGAACCATCGCTGCGCTAGGCGCTTGGTGATCTCGGCGAGGTGGTCCTCGCTGGCACTTCCGCCGCCCGCTTCGCTCGACGCGAGGCCTTCGAGGACGCGCGCACGATCCGCGTCCGTTTGAAGTCGGCCGACGCACCAGAGGCCGGCGTTGCCGAGCGCTCGGTAGTCGAGGTCCATGGGGTTCTGCGTCGCAACGACGACGCCGACACCGAAGGCGCGTGCTTGCTTCATCAGTGAGACGAGCGGCCCCTTGGTGGGTGGATTCGCGGGGTGCGGGGGTAAGAAGCCGCACACTTCGTCGAAGACGACGAGGGCGCGGAGGTGTTTGCTGCCGGGAAGGCCGCGCACCCAGGTGAGGAGCTCTTCGAGCAAGACGCCGAGCACGAGCGCGCGGTCATCGTCGTCGAGGTGGGCGACGCTGACGACGACCGCTGGCGTGCGACCGGTACGAGGAGTGAGCCAGCTTGCGATGTCCAGAGGGATGCCGTCGCGCCACGTTGCGAATGACGGCGATGCGAGGAGCGCGTTGAGCGCCGCGGCGAGATCGGCACGCTGGCGTTTGGGCATGAAGCGGTCGACCGGGAGGGCGCCGATGCTTTCGAGTGGCGGCGTGCTCACGTCCGCGAGCAGAGCGGCGAGGTCCGAGGCTTGTTTGGCGCGCAGGCGGCGCTCGGCGAGGAGTGACAAGAGGACGTGGTCGCGACTCTTGGCGGGGTCGGGGTCACGACCGAGCAGGCGCAGGACGAGTGAGACCGCGGCCGAGAGGGAAGAGCGCGCGCGATCGGGGTCGGCAGCGATGTCGGTGACGGGGTGCTCGAGGGAGGAGAGGACATGGAGCGGTTCACCCGCCGAGCTGCCTGGCGTGATGATGCGGATGTCGGTGCGAGCGCGAAACGCACGCAGCTCGGGTTCGCTCAGGCCCCACGCTTCGAGCCCGATCCGGCGCTCCGTCGCGACGGCCTCTGCAAGCTCGCGTTGGGTGCGCGCGTCGCCGGGCGCGACTTCGACCCAGGGCACGACTGACGAGGCGGCAAAGTCAGGCAGAGCCAAGAGGAGATTCGGGAGGTCGCCTTTGACGTCGATCATGAGGACGGGGACGCCGGCGGTGAGTGCTTCTTCGACCAAGACCATGAGGAGCCCGGTCTTGCCGCTGCCGGTCATGCCCACGACGACGCCGTGGGTGGTGAGGTGATGCGCGGGTAAGCGCAGGG
>Ga0265316_10002294_pt1 | contig 20005 bp, 17 predicted proteins | sample 4522metaG_FD_202092 | JGI IMG/M metagenome (GOLD analysis project Ga0265316, IMG submission 202092) | Rhizosphere microbial communities from Carex aquatilis grown in University of Washington, Seatle, WA, United States - 4-5-22 metaG | ecosystem: Host-associated > Plants > Roots > Rhizosphere >... | reverse complement strand
TCCAGACATTAAAATCGTAGAAGCGTCGTTGCCAGAAGCGGCGGAGCACGTCGTCGTCCGCAAATGGCAAACAAAATTGCCTGGCAGCGATGCGCTTGCTGCGACGCAGTCGGCGCGAAACGCGATGCTTCAACACTTGAATCACAGTGGAAGGCGTGCCTTTGGCCGGCTCAATGATGAACAGATGAATGTGCTCTGGCATGACAACATAGCCTACGAGAGAGAATCCGTAGCGGTCGCGCGTTTCGCCCAGAATTTGAGCAAAAGCATTTCGAGCGCGAATGGAGCGCAGAAGGGGCAGTCGCCAACAGCAAGTGAACGTGATGAAATGAAGGTGGCTGCGGCCGTAGTGGCGAATGAGTTTATGAGCCATGAACAGGAGGTCAAAATCCTGACCCTCCGAAAGGCGGGAGGGTCTGTCACCCGGAAGGGCAAAGGCTTCGGAAAATACAAAAGCCAGTACCTCGTAGATGACGTAAGTGAGTGGTATTATTCAACCGTGACCAAATGTCAAATGAAAAAAGGCGAAAAGATGCGCCACCCGCCGATTTAGCTATGCATTCTTGACCTTCACGTCGGTGACGCGAATGATTACGCGTTTGCCGAGCGCCCGTGCCGCCCGAGTGATCGTATCGAGTGTCACTGAGACATTGCGAGGGTCAAGCAGGCGATCCAGTTGTGACCGGCTCGTGCGAAGTTGCTTCGCCATCGCCTGTTTTGTTTTTTGCTGCTCCTGCATGGCTTGTGAAAGCTGCCAAGCCAGCACGCGTTTGATAGCGACCGCCTCAACTTCTTGCCGGATTCCTTCCTGTTCGAGAAAACTATCGAAGGTCGATCCGCTGCGGTCCCTCGCTTTGTGTTTCTTTCTTACTTTCATTTGAGTCCCCTTTGATGCTTGCTCTTGTTGCTCCGTGCCAGCTCCAAATCCTCGTCCGGGGTCTTCTGCGTCTTCTTGATGAATCCATGCAGCAAGACCATCCGGCCCTTCTTGTCGATATAGAAAAGTACGCGGGCGATTCGGTTTTGGGCCAAGCTCGTCCGTACTTCGTAAATACCCACGCCTAACGGTCTGCAAACGGGCATCCCGATTGGCCAGCCGAACTCCACTGTCTTGATGTCCTCTCCAACGCGTTTCCGATCCTCCTGTGCAAGCGCCTTCAGCCATTCCCGTACTGGCTCTCCTCCCGCCTTCGTCCGATAGAAGATCGCCGGAACCCTCTTGCCCTCTTTTTCGAGCGCCTCGGACTTTGCATGTGATTCCGTCCGAAATTTGGGAGGCTTACTCACCTAGCGAGTGTACCACATACGGTACACAGCACGCCCAGGCAGGGTGGTTTTGTTCGCAGGTTAACCGCGCCTCAGATATGCTTAAACATATGCGAACAACCATCAATCTGCCTGACGACCTGATCTTGCAGGCGAAGAAGGCTGCTCTGGAAGCGGATACCACGTTGACCGAGATTATTGCCAATGCCCTGCGCGAGGCTCTGGCCAAGCGCCGCCCCAAAAGGGCCAAGCACGATTTCAAAATCAACGCATCGGGGAACGGCGGATTGTTGCCGGGAGTGGACCTGGACGACACGTCCGCTTTGTTGGACATCATGGATGGTTTGAATGATCCTAATCGACGTTAACGTCCTGGTGTACGCAAAGCGGCTCGATTTGCCAGATCATGCGAAGTTTGAGGCGTGGCTGCTGGAAACCCTAAGGTCGGACGCGATCGTGGGATATTCGGATTTGATTTTAAGCAGCGTAGTCCGAGTCATCACGCATCCGAAGATTTTCGGCGAGCCGACTCGTCTCGATGAGGCGCTGGAATATGTGAATTCGCTTCGAGCGCATCCTGCATGCATTCCGGTTGTTCCGGGTGAACATCACTGGGAGATTTTTAGCCGTTTGTGCAAAGGGGCTGAAGCGAGAGGCAATCTGATTACCGACGCCTATTCCGCTACCCTGGCGATTGAATCGGGAGCCGAATGGATTACGACAGATCGTGATTTTGCGCGTTTCCCAGGGCTTCGCTGGCGGCATCCGTTTGCGTAATCAGGGAGCAATCTGAGTTTTGCATGAGTTCGATGTTGAAGGAATGCACCGAAGGGTGGGGTTTAGTAGGACGGGCTTCCGCCTGTCTGGTTTTGAATTTTGCGGCGCTACCACGGAAGTCAAAAGAAGACAGGCTGCAGCCTGTCCTACTATTTCGGTTTCCCGCATAGTATTTCCACGTCGATCATTAAATTTTCGTCGATCTGCGCTTGCGCGAAGCTCGCGGCGGAGCAGACTTGCGTGGACGTCAGGCCTAGGGCGCCGCGCAGGTCGGCGCCTTGCAGGTTGGCGCCTATAAAATTTGTGCCGCGAAGGATTGTGCCTTGAAATCTCGCGCTTGAGAGGTCGGCGCCGTGGAGGTCGGCATCGGTGAGAATCGCCTGGCTGAGATCGGCATTCTTTAATTTGGCGTTGGCCAGTTTTGCCGATGACAAATACGTTGCCTGAAAGATTGCCGATGACAAGTTTGCGTTTTCCAGGTCGGCTTCACGCAGATCGGCTTGCTTCAGGCTGGCACGTTGCAGGGAGGCATTGCGCAAATCGGCATGGTACAGATTTGCGCCGTCCAGCGTGGCATCGAGCAGCGTTGCGCCGGACAGAATCGCGGATGTCAGATTCGTGGACCGCAGGTCGGAGCGATTGAGATTTGCATTTTGCGCGTCCGCTTCCTGAAGATTGGCGCGGAACAGGTTTGCGCCGTCGAGAATCGCAAATTCAAGGCTGGCCTGGCGGAGATTGGCTTCCCTCATGTCCGATTCCGAAAGGTCCGCATGGCTCAAATCCGCCTGCCACAGGCGCGCATTTGCGAGGAAGGAGCGATACGCCTGGGCGTAGCGCATGCGGATGTGATTGAGGCCCGCACCTTGGATCTGGGACAAATCTTCGTCGCGGCCAGACCATGCGGCGGGCTTTGCAGAGACATTCGTCTCCGTTAGCTGAGCGTAGGGATTGTAACCGGCGGACCAAAGCAGGTGCGCCGCCCATGTCTTGTATTGAGGAATTCCGGAATCGCCTGCCGTAGCCTCACCATGACTTGCGGCGTATCCATGAGGCACGCCGAACACGATTCCAGCGGATATCAGGAAGAGCAGCACGGCGACTCCGACCGGGATCGCATTCAACAATCGCGCAATTTTCTTTTGAGAAGCGGGCTGGCGATTCGCAGGCAGGCGCAAATCGGCATTGAACGCCACGCCGACCATTTTGGGGAAATTGATCGCCGCAAAGATCGCGCCTGCAACAAGCAGCGCGTGAAGCGCCGAACCGCGCAAGTCTTCGAGAGTGAGATAGCGCGACCAGAAGAGCAGCACTGTTGCCGGCGTCACCCAATAGAGCAGGGCGATCGAGATTCCGCCTTCCAGAAACGCCAGCGGCGAACGAGTCGCCCTCAGCCATTTAAAATTGGCTTGCGCCGACCATCGGGCAAACCAAGGCAGGCAGGTATCGAGCTTTCTTCCATCCGGAAAAATGGCGGGCAACTGCGCGGCTCCATCCCAGAGATGCTGCACGTAGAGATGAAAACCGACATAGAGGGCCAGAAGAACCACGGGGCCGAACAAATAAAATGGAATGAACGGGACATCGCTTTGCAGGCCAAGGAAGGGAAAGGCGGGGCCGTTTGTCAGAAGTTGCGCATCCCGCGTTGTAAAAATTCTGAGGCACACCAGCCCATTCAACAACAGCATCGCGAACAGCATCCAGGCCGTGCGCGTAGCCATCTGACCCACGTATTTCAATCCATCAAACGGGGAAGTTGAGTCAGGCAAGGTCGTGCCGAACAGATTCGCGCCGGCAAGCTGAGTACTTTGCACGCCAGTCGCCCCGGTGAAGACCGCGCCCTGCAGATTCGACTGTTGAAATAGCGTTCCCAGCAGGTTGGTATCGCGTAAGTCCGCCTGGAGCAGGCTCGCACCGCGCAGGTCCGCCAGCATCAAGTCGGCGCGCTGTAAATTCGCCTGGTTCAGGACTGCATCCTGAAGGCGGGCATCGATCAAATTTGCGTTTTGCAGATCCTCTTTGGAAAGATCCGCCTGCAAGCCGTCGGCCCCGGCAGAATCGAGCCAGTCCGCATGCTGCTCGAGGATTTCCGGCAGCCCGCGCTTGACCACAAGGGCGACAGGTTCACCCGGCACCGTCAGTAACGGCAATTGTTCAGCTAAGATTTCCACGATTCGATCCTGTAAAGGCAGCCCTTTTGAAGAAACGCGGGGTGCTTCCCTGTCCAATCTATCGGATTCAACTTGCGGCCGGCCGAATCCAGCGCGCCAGACCCAACCTCTCCGGAATAAACCACGCCAGGCAACCGGAACAACAGCTCACGCTTCGAGCTTTGGACTGGATGTTATTTAGTGTGAAGGAGGGGAGGAGATGAATCAAGAGCGCGAGAAGGAGAGATTGTCCGGTGCGTTACGAGCGGACGAAAAATACACGATGTCAATCTATATCAATAGCTAAGCCGGAGGCTGCGCCGGTACCGGCTGATTATCCGTAGGCTGCGGTTGGACGCCTCGCCGTGGACCGCCAATGGCTCCTGGCGGGATTTGGCCGGGAACCTCAGGATTCGCTTCGCCCGGTAGCGGAGCGGTACCGGGTACAGCTCCCGGAGGAGCACCGCTTGGGACAGTAATCGGCGGCGGCGGCCCGTTCGGGGGAGTGGAGGGTTCGCCGCGTCCTGCGTAGATGGCGGGGACGCTGTGAGGAGGGAAACGCAAAGCTCGAGGGGTGACGATGATGACCATCTCGCTTTCCGAATGGTCCGAGGTATTTTCTCCGGTGAGAAGACCGATTCCGGGTGAAGTGGAAGTCCAGGGCAAGCCGCTTACGGTGCGAGCTTCGTCGCTCTGAATAATCCCGGAAATGATGGAAGTTTCATTTTCGCGGAGGCGAATGGTTTGCTCAATGGTGCGATTGCTAAGAATGGGAATACCGTTCAGGGAGGATCCGGCGAGGCTGCGGATATCGAAGGCAAGGTCCAGTGTGACCTCATCATTGCCGTGCAACCTCGGTGTCGCCTTGACCTTCAATCCGAGGTCCTCATATTCGGCGGACGGATATGCGGTTTGCGCGGCAGAGGCGTTATTCAGAGACGATGAAATCGTATTCAACGTTACGGTCACCGAGTTCGAGGCCTGGTTTGCGGTCACCACATCGATGGTTCCATTGCCGATCAGGTCCGCGGCGGCGACAGAGGCGGGCGAATTGCCGGTGGGCAATGAAATCGGAGCCGTAAATGTTCCATCACCATTACCAATCAGTATATCTACGGCGTCCGCCGATGCCGCGGCGACGGCCAGATCGGTGAACGATCCGGTAAAATTCGCAGTCACAATTCCCTCCGGAGCGGAGCCGGTCGCAAATGTGGTTTGAGCGCCGAATGTTCCATCTCCTTTGCCCAACAAGATCGAAACGGTGCTGTCGGTCTGATTGGTTACGGCCAGGTCCACGACTCCATCGCCGTTAAAATCCGAAGCCGCGACGCCCGCCGGCGCGTTTCCCGTGGCAAACGTGGTTTGCGTCGTAAACGTTCCGTTCTGTACGCCATTGGTTCCGTTGCCGAGCAGGATCGAGACCGTATTGTCGACCTTATTTGTCACTGCGAGGCTTGTAAATCCGCCCGTATTGAAGATGCCGGTTGCGATTGCCGAGGGTGAAACTCCCACGCCAAAATCGTTCTTCGGGCCAAACGTCCCGTTCTGCGTTCCATTCACTTTGTTGCCCAGGAGTATAGAAACCGTGCTGGGGGTTGTGCCGTCTCCCTGATTGACGACAGCAAGGTCAGGTTGTCCGTCGCCGTCGAAATCCTGAGCGACCAGTGCGACCGGCGTGCTGCCGGTCGGATAGGATACGGCGGCCTGAAAAGTTCCATCCCCGTTTCCTAATAGAATATCCACGGTGTTGTTGGCTGAATCCGCGACGGCGATGTCGATATGTCCATCCATGTTGAAATCCCCGGTGACGACAGCCGATGGCGCGGCAGCCGCGATAGGGGCGGGAAGAGTAATGGGCGTCTGTGTACCGAAAGCGCCGGCGCCTGTCCCTGGCAGAATCGAAATCGTTCCTCCGGTTTCATTCGCCACAACCAGATCGGGGATGCCGTCGGCATTGAAGTCGGCGATGGCCACGGAGTTGGGGCCTGTGCCGGTCGGATAATCGGTTCGCGGAAGTGTTAATCCGGCGAGGAGTCCCGATGTGACCGCCGAAGTCAGCGCCGACGGTGTCGGGTTCAGATTGGAAGAGAGCAGGCCAAGAGAAATTGGGTAGCGGTCGCCCACGAAAAAAGTGGCGGGCTTTCCGTCCTGGGCGCGGAGCAGAATGCGTTGCGCGCTACGTACGGCGCTCAGCGTTTGGCTGAAATTCGCTGTGGTGCTCGGGACGGTGGCGAGAAAAATCGTTTTCCCTCCGCCGAAGGCGATCAAGGGAGGCATCAGTGAATTCAGGCTACCTGCGGAGGCTCCCAACCCGCTGATGCTGCCGAAAATCGTTTCCAGAACCTGAATCAAAGTTCCGTTATTCTGCGCCGCCTTGAGCTGCTGAATCTGGCTCTGGCTCAGTGTAAACACAGTGGTGGAAGTCGGCGGGGTAACTCCCAGTGTGTGCGCGGAGTCGCGGTTCACTTCGAGAATCTCGATTTCCAGCATCACTTCGCCGTGTGGCTGCTCGATCTGATCGAGTAGCGTCTGGGCGATCGCGACATTCTGCTCGGTGCTGCGAATGGTGAGAGTACGCTGAGCGGTGTTGAGTTGGGTCCGGCTGATCCCCGTCATTTCTCGTACGATGCGGACCACTTCATTCATTTCATCCGGGGTGACCGAGTCGGCCAGCACAATCGTTTTTTCTATTTCAGGAGCGTAGTCCCGTTGCTTCAGGGCGCTGTCCAGAGTAACGAACAGAGTGTGCGTGTCCACGACGCGCGTAAACGTGTTGGTCTGGCGGCCGAGCACCATGATGGCGGTATCGAAGTCCACGGGCTGCGCGCGAAAGTGAATGGATCGATCGGGCAGATCGCCGTCAAATACGACCGTCACGCCGAACAGGCGGCCGATTTCCTCGTAAGCTCCCCGCGTGGTGCCGCGATAGTCGAACTGCTGCGTTCCGGATTTGTGGCTGAGTCGGGGAAGGCCGGCAATCCGTGAGTGGACCTCGGTTGGAATTTCATCCGGGGCCGGCGAAAGCTCCTGCAAGCGCTCGCGCGCTACAGCGTAATTTGGATCGATCTCCAGGGCCTGCGACAGAAGGGCGCGCGCGTTCGTGATATTTCCGGAATTCGATTCGCGCTCGGCAGCGCCCACTATTCCCTGAATCAGTTGAAACCTCGCATGTTCCTTCAATATGGAGTACTCGCGGTTGGAGGGCGCGTAAAGGCTCGCTTCGGAATAATCGGCAAAGGCTGACTTCCAGTCGCCGCTTTGCTCAGCTTTGCGCGCCGCCTGGTAGGCGGCCTGTGCGCGATTTTTGTCCGGCGTTGGCGCGGGCGCGGCCGGAGTACCAATTTGGGAAGAGGACCGTTGCGCAGGCGATGGGATGCTGGAGGCTTGAGGGCTTGCCGAAGAAGCCATTAGAATTCCCGCGAGGGCAATGGCCGCGAACTGTCTGGCGACCAAAGCGATATGGGGCAGAAGGAGGGGAGAGGCGGGTTTGCGCCGAGGCGTTGGCATGGCCGAACACATGAGATGCATATTCTACCGTCAGGGAAGCCGGGGAAGATAGAATGTTGATTCCGGGTGTGAGGACGTGTAAACTAAAGATTCCGGTTCTAGTTGTAATTAAGTTGCAACTGGCTCGCGTCCCCTTGAGCGGGAAACTGGAAAAAGGACCGGCTGTTTGCTTTCCTCTTTTCTGATTGCTCTGCGTGAAGGTGTCGAAGCCGCCCTTGTCGTCGGCATTGTCCTGGTGTATCTGAACCGCACGGGCCGCTCGTTTCTGGTGCGTTGGGTCTGGGGCGGAGTCGCCGCCGCCGTGGTTTCCAGCCTCGCCATTGCCATCGCTCTGGAGCGATTTAGATTTAATATCAGCGAAGATGGATTTGAAGGCGTGATGCTGCTGGTCGCGGCGGTATTTGTCGTGACCATGATCGTGTGGATGAATCGCGTCGCGCGGCACTTGAAAAAAGAAATTGAACTGCGCGTCGAAAAGCATGCGGCAAAGAGCGAGTTTTCCGCCGGCGTCGGGCTCGCTACATTCGTGTTTTTAATGGTGGTTCGCGAGGGCGCCGAGCTCGCCCTGATTTTGCGCGCCGTGGAACTTTCCAGCGAAGGCCTGGCGGTGTGGATCGGGACCAGCCTGGGATTGTGCGTTGCGGTCGCCGTCGGATGGTTCTTCTTTCAGGGGACGCTGAAAATTTCTCTTGGGAAATTTTTTTCCGCGACCAGCACGATTCTGATACTCGTTGCCGTGCAGCTGGCGCTAACCGGTGTGCATGAATTGAGCGAGGCGATGTGGCTGCCCTCCAGCAGGATCGAGATGGCCTACATCGGTCCGATCGTCCGCAACGAAGTTTTCTTTTTCACGTTGATTCTTGGCGCCGCCGCGTTGCTGGCCCTGCGCGAGTTGATGGCCGCGCGCGGCAAAGCGGGCGAAGAGGTTTCCGACGCCGCCGAACGGCGCCGCCTCGAATGGGAGCGGCGCAAGCAACGGCGCTGGGCGTTTGCTTCCGCGTTCACCTGCACGGCGGTGATTCTGATTCTGGCCGCGGAATTTGCCTACACTCGAGTTACGGCAACCACCGAGGCGAAATCGATTCAATCAGACGGCAGCATCGTTCGTATTCCCCTGTCTGAAGTGAGCGATTCGAACCTGCATATTTACAACGTCGATGCGAACGGAACCAGCGTCCGCTTCCTCGTGATTCGAAAGCCAAATGGAAGCTGGGGCACTGCGCTGGACGCCTGCCTGATCTGCGGCACGGCCGGATACCGGCAGGAGGGTTCCAACGTGATCTGCCGCAACTGCGCGTCCGCGATTTACATTCCGACGATTGGTGAAGCGGGCGGATGCAATCCGGTGGGCGTGGCTTCGCATGCCGAAAACGGCGCACTGGTGATCGACGTTTCGGAGCTTGCGGGAGCGAGGAGCCGAGTCTCGAAATAGCCGGGACGCCGGAATATGTTTTTTCGAATCGTAAGCGATTCGTTCGCGCGAAAGCCGCGCCGCAAGGTGTTGACGGCGGCCGCGCTCGCGCTGGGCATTGCCGTGGCGACGGCCACGCTGACCGTCGCACTGGACGTGGGTGACCGCCTCGCTCAGGAGTTTCGAGCGCTCGGCGCCAATCTTCTGGTTACTCCCGCATCGGATACTCTTCCCCTTGAAATTGGCGGCGTCGATTACCGTCCCGTGGACGCCGGGCGATATCTGCCGGAAGCGGAACTCGGCAAACTGAAAACAATTTTTTGGCGGAACAATATTGTGGGGTTTGCTCCGCTTCTGGACGTTCCCGTGGAAATTGCTTCCGGCAATTCGTCCCAACGCGCGCACGAACAATTAATCGGGACCTGGTATCGTCACAGCGTCGATATTCCCGACGGCAGTAAATTCGTGACTGGGGTGTCCGCAACCGATCCATGGTGGCGCGTCGATGGAAAATGGTTCTCGGATGGAGCGGATGAAGGGGTGGCGGGAGCGGGGCTTGCAGCGAGGCTGGGGCTGCACGCCGGCAGCGCGGTCACAATTCGCGCGGGCGATCGCATGCGAAGTCTCACGATTACAGGGATCGTCTCGACCGGCGGGCGCGAGGATTCGGCAATTCTCACGCCGCTTTCCATCGCGCAGGACCTCGCGGGCCGGCCCGGCCAGTACAGGCGATTGCTCGTAAGCGCGCTCACCAAACCCGCGGACGCGTTTTCCGAACGCGATCCGGCAACCATGACGCCGACGGAATACGACCGCTGGTATTGCAGTCCCTATATCGCATCGATTTCGCGCCAGATGCAGGAGGAACTGCCCGGCGTCGAAGTGCGCGCAATCCGGCAAGTGGCCGAGGGAGAAGGGCGAATCCTCACGCGCGTCGGTGGCCTGATGTGGCTGGTGACATTGGCCGCGCTGTTTGCCGCGGCGCTCGCGGTGGGCGCAACGTCCGCCACCACGGTGCTCGAGAGGCGCGCCGAAATTGGATTGATGAAAGCGCTGGGCGCGAGCCATCGCGCGGTAAGCGCTTTTTTTCTTGCCGAGCAATTGCTGTTGGCGCTGGTGGGAGGGATCGCGGGGTACATTTTGGGCATTGTGCTGGCGCGCGCTCTTGGCATCGGAATTTTCGGAATTGCTCCCGCGCCTCGTCTGATTGTTTTTCCAATTGTTTTAATTCTGGCGTCCATCGTGGCGTTGCTTGGCAGCCTGGTGCCGCTTGGACACGCTTCGCGCGTCGATCCCGCTCCGGTCTTGCGGGGAGAGTAAACCATTGGCGACCCGCTCGATGTTCCTGCGAATCCTATGGAAGCTGCTGGGCGCAAGCCGGGGAAGGCTGACGCTTGCGCTGGTGGCCCTTTCGAGTGGCGCCGCGATTTGTTCCGCGTTGCTGATCGTGAATCTCGATGCGGGAAGGAAACTGACGCAGGAATTTCGCACGCTGGGCGCAAACGTTGTGATTGCGCCTTCCTCGGCCGGTGGCGACGCGGCGCTTGCGGACGCAGGCATCATGGATCTCATTTCCGGATTGCGTTTCGCGCAAATTACGGCCGCCGCGCCGTATCTCTATGTTGCCGCACGATCGGGAACGCAGCCGTTGATTCTGGCCGGAACGCGGTTTGACGATGTGGCGCGAATGAATTCCTGGTGGAAAGTGGATGGAAGCTGGATCACTTCCGCCGACGATCGCGAGCATTGCCTGGTGGGCAGCGCGGTGGCGCGCCAGCTTGGCCTTGCGCCCGGCGGCAAAGTCGAATTCCGATCGGGCGAACACAATGTTTCGCTGACGGTCGCGGGAATTGTCACAACCGGCGGGGCTGAGGACAATCAAGTTTTCACCCGGCTGGATGTGGCGCAGGAACTTGCCGGGCTGCCTGGGAAATTGAGTCTGGTGCAAGTCAGCGTTTCGGGATCGGCGGCGGAAATCGAAGCAGTCACCAAACGCCTTGCCGGCGAACTGCCAGGGCTCGAAGTTCGGCCCGTGCGTCAGATTGCCGCAGCCGAAGGTATGATTCTAGGAAGAATTCGCGGGCTGATTTTCTGGACGATCGCGCTCATTCTGATATTGTCCATGCTCGGCGTGCTGGCCTCGATGGCGGCGCTTGCCATGGAACGTACCCGCGATGTTGGATTAATGAAGGCGCTGGGCGGCTCGATTCCGCGGATCATGAATTTATTTCTCGCCGAGGCCGGAACGCTGGGCGTGCTGGGCGGAACGATCGGATTTTTAATTGGCATTGTGCTCGCGCGGTGGATCGGGGGGCGCGTGTTCGGAGTCGCCATTTCGCCGCGCTTCGAGGTTTTTCCTGTTACCGTTGCGTTGACTGTGATCGTGGCTCTGGCGGGAGCGCTGCCGTTGCGCTTGCTGGGAAGCGTGCGTCCAGCTGAAATTTTGCGAGGAGAAGGATGAATCCGCTGGTCCAGGTCGAGCGTCTCGAAAAGAGCTTTGGCGAAGTCCGCGCTCTCGATCGCGTAACCTTCAATGTGGAAGCGGGCGAGTGGATTGCCATCATGGGGCCGTCGGGATCGGGCAAGACGACACTTGTCAATATTCTTGGAGGGCTCGAGACTCCGACGGGCGGCCGCGTGGTTGTGGACGGCCAGGACATCAGCAATTTAAGCGAAAAGGAATTGACGCGATATCGCTCCGAGAAAATCGGTTTTGTGTTTCAGCAATTTCATCTGGTCCCGTATCTCACCGCCGTTGAAAACGTAATGCTGGCGCAGTATTTTCACAGCATCACGGATGAACGGGAAGCGGCGGAAGCACTGCAGCATGTGGGCCTCGGCGACCGGCTGGACCATCTTCCGTCGCAGTTATCCGGAGGAGAGCAGCAGCGCGTGGCGATTGCGCGCGCGCTGATCAATCATCCCAAGCTGATTCTGGCCGATGAGCCGACCGGCAATCTTGACGAGGCCAATGAAGCCGTCATCCTCGACCTGATGCGGAAACTTCACAAGGCCGGCAACACGATTCTGGTTGTGACGCATTCGCAGACAATCGGGAATCTTGCGGACCGGCGAGTGGAGTTCGAGCACGGACGGCTGGCGCGAATTGGCGCGCCTTCGCTGGCGAAGGAATAAAGCGGGGTAATCATGCCGATTCCCATCGATGAACGTAAAAAGCCCGCCAGCGTGAAGGTGCATGTGTCTTCAGGATCGGGTGTCGACATCACGTGGTCGGATGGACATGCAAGTCACTACGATTTCACAATGTTGCGCGAGCAGTGTCCGTGCGCGATGTGCAATGACGAGCGGATGAAGAGGGCGGAGCACCCCCCAATGCCGGCGACTTTAATGAGTTCTTCCGCGCTTCCTATGTTCAAACCCAGGATCGCCGCAAAGGCCGCGCATGCGGTTGGGAACTACGCTTTGCGGATCGATTTCAACGATGGGCATGAGACTGGAATTTACAGTTTCGATTTTCTGAGGACCATTTGTCCTTGTGAGGCGTGCGCGCGCGAATTTCGTTCGTTGCCCAAGTAATTTTTGTCTCAACCAGTTTCACGCCTCACACGCCGTTATTCCTCGCGCCGCTTGGATTGACGGAGTGTGCGAGTAGGGCTGCAATTGATTTTGTTCTTCGAATCGTCCGCCACGGATCGCGAATTCATATCAAAAACTTGTCGCTTCGCCCATAAACGAAACTAATCCGCCGCATCATCAGAAGGCGTCTGGACAACATCTCTTGAAGATGAAACAATGAAATCCTTATATAAACTTGATGAAATCTTAATCTTTCATGTCCACCTTGGCTGCTGGCCCCAACCCGGAACAATCAAAGCTTGTCACTGTACCGCGCGTCATCATCGCCACGACGGCCATGCTCACGTTCATCTCGTTCTGGCGAGCGGCGGCCATTGTTTTGAATGACTTAGCCTCCTCGGCCTATTACGCCGGGGGTGAATCGGAAAGCTTTATCGGGAAGTCGGCGCCTTGGTTCATTCTCGGGGTCATGCTGTTTTCCTACTGCGTTCGGGCGATTTACGTGGAAAGCTGCAGCATGTTTGTGCGCGGCGGGGTGTACCGCGTCGTGAAAGAGGCGCTGGGCGGGACGCTGGCGAAATTTTCCGTATCGGCGCTGATGTTCGACTATGTTTTGACCGGACCGATCAGCGGTGTATCGGCGGGGCAATATCTGGCCGGCCTGCTGAACGAATTATTCGCTTATTTTCATACCGGGATCGTCATCTCCGAAAATTCGAGCGCCGCGTTTTTTGCCGTCCTGATTACCGTTTATTTCTGGTGGGAAAACATCAAGGGCGTCCACGAATCCAGCAGCAAGGCGCTGAAGATCATGCAGATCACGACGACGATGGTGGTGGTCCTGATCGTCTGGTGCAGCTACACGATTTGGATGCGCGGCGCGCACCTGCCGCCGTTTCCCTGGCCCTCCAATATAGTGATGGACAAGCGCTCGCTTGGATGGTTGTACGGCGCGTCAATCGTAAAGATGATTCCGGCAATTGCCGTGGTGGTCGGCGTCGGGCATTCCGTGCTGGCGATGAGCGGCGAGGAATCGCTGGCGCAGGTGTATCGCGAGATTGAAGCTCCCAAGCTGCCGAATCTGAAAAAGGCCGGGCTGATTATTTTCATTTACAGCCTGTTGTTCACTTCGCTGGTTTCTTTTTTCGCCGTCATGATTATTCCCGACCAGACGCGCGGCAGGTATCTGGAAAACCTGATCGGCGGCCTTTCCATGAGTCTGGCCGGGCCATTTACGTTGCGGCTGGCGTTTCATGTGTTCGTCGTGGCGGTCGGAACTTTAATTCTTGCGGGCGCGGTCAACACGGCGATTGTGGGATCGAACGGGGTACTCAACCGCGTATCCGAAGACGGCGTGCTGGCCGACTGGTTTCGCCAGCCTCATCGCAAATTCGGCACGTCGCACCGGATCATTAACATCGTTGTTATCTTCCAGATTTTGACGATCGTCGCCAGCCGGGGCGACGTGACGTTTCTTGCGAACTTGTACGCGTTCGGCGTGATCTGGAGTTTCACGATGCAGGGGATCGCCGTGCTCGTGATTCGGTACACGCACCCGGGCGACCGCGAATACCGCGTGCCGCTGAATTTCAATTTGTTCGGCAAGGAAATTCCGCTGGGCCTGGCGCTGATTACGCTGCTGCTGTTTCTCATCGCAATTGTGAACCTATTTACAAAGCCGAGCGCTACCGTGGCCGGGCTGATTTTTTCATTTGTGATGTTCGGCGTTTTTTCAGTTTCTGAGCGGATTACGCATAAAAATCGCGGGGCCGCGCATGTCGAGATGGACCAGTTCAATGTGGCTGCGCGGGAAGAGTTGTCACCGCAGGCTGTGGGCGTGCGTCCTGGAAGTATTCTTGTGCCGGTCAGCAATTTTCATGCCCTGTATCACTTACAGGCGGTTTTAGACCGGGTGAAGCCCGAGCGGCGCGACGTTGTCGTGTTGCATGTGCGCTTGCTGAGCCGGACGACTTCCGGATCGAGCGCACTCGAAGCGGAGCAGCTGTTTGGAAGCGTCGAGCAGTTTCTGTTTACCAAAGCCCTGTCGCTCGCTGAAAAGCGCGGGAAAACGATTCACCTGGCGGTTGTCTCCGCGAACGACATGTGGGGCGGCATCCTGAACGCCGCCGAAAAACTCGAATCGAATACGATCGCGCTTGGGCGTTCTGCGAAATACGAATTGGCCGAACAGGCGCGCGAGATCGGCATGGCATGGGAACAACTTCCGGACCCGCGACCAAAGTTTAATCTGGAAATATTCACGCCCGGCGGGCAGCGCGAATTCTTTTTATTGGGTCCCCACGCGCCGAATCTTACTTCTAATGAAGTACGGCTGGTTCACCATTTGTGGCTTCGCTTCAGCGACCTGGTGGCTCCCGATTTGCTGCACCATCACGACGTGGTTCACTTTGCCCTTGATGAGGTGCTGAACGAATTGAAAGAAGGGAAAGAAGCCGATGTGGTGGTCCGCCTGAAAGAACATATTAACCGGAACAAGGCTGCGCATTCTTCCTCAACAAGCAAAAATTAACCCGCCGGAAATAAATGCGAAATTGCCTCGAGCACCATAGGCTTCAGCCTGTCTTTTTTGACTTCTGATAAGTTCATCGAGATTCAGGACCAGGCAGGCACAAAAGCCTCTGCTACTCGGGACGAAGTTCGGAGGTGCAGTGGGCGCACCGGGTCGCCTTCAGGGGCACGGGCGTGAGGCAATAGGGGCAGTCGCGCGTCGTCGGGGCCGCGGCGGGCACGGGTTTCGGCGCGAAGCGATTCACCTGGCGCACGAGAAGAAATATAGCGAAGGCCACGATCAGAAAATTAATAACCGTGTTCAGGAAAAGGCCGTAATTGATCGTCGCCGCGCCGGCCGCTTTGGCCGCGGCAACCGTGTCGTAATGCACGCCGTTCAAGCTCAAAAACAAATTTGAAAAATCAGCGTGGCCGAGCAGCCTGCCGATCGGCGGCATCAGGATATCCGCAACAAAGGAAGTGACGATTCCTCCAAACGCGGCGCCGATAACAATTCCGATCGCCATGTCCAGAACGTTTCCCCGCATCGCAAATTCTTTGAATTCCTTGAACATCTCCGGCTCCTTGTGTTTCGAAAACTGAAAACGGACTAATCCATCCGAAGCGATAAAACGGCTGCGGCTAGGCCGCGCGCTGCAAGAATAGCACCGGCAACAGCCAATGTGACGCCAACCATCTGGAAATTCATGGCCACCAAGCCCAGCATCATGAAGCCGACAAGAATCAGCGAAGTTCCGCCGACGCGGACAACCAAGCGTTCCGTTGTCCGCGCGGCGCGAGACGTTTTCATCCAGGCCCGCACGCCCCAGTAGATGAGGACGGCTCCCAGACCGAGCCAAGCAGGGCTGCGCGGGTTGAACATGAAACGATGGCTCAGTCCGAGATACGCTAGAAATCCGCCGAGCAGGATGAAGATAAACTCGGTCATCATTCGGAATAAATTAGCCGGGTTGAGCATTGTGATTTCGCGAGCGGCGCTAGACCCGCTCGATGGTCAGCGATTTCACCACCACGGGTTCCTTCGGCTTGTCGTTCGGGCCGCGCGGCACTTTGGAAATTTTGGTGGCGATGTCCATGCCTTCGATGACTTCGCCGAAAATGGAGTGCTTGTTATCGAGCCACGGCGTGGCCGCAACGGTAATGAAAAACTGGCTGCCGTTGGTGCCGGGGCCGGCGTTGGCCATGGAAAGTTTTCCAGGCTTGTCATGGCGCAGGCTCGGATGGAATTCGTCCCCGAAGCGATAGCCCGGATCGCCGGTTCCTGTGCCGAGCGGACAGCCGCCCTGAATCATGAATTCCGGGATCACGCGATGAAAGACGAGTCCGTCATAAAACGGGCGCTTTGCTTTTTGTCCCGATTTTGGGTCCTTGAATTCCTTTGTGCCTTCGGCGAGACCTGTAAAATTCGCGACGGTCTGCGGGGCTTCCTTTTCGAACAGACGAGCGACAATTTTTCCCTGCGATGTTTCGAACACGGCGTACGTGCCTGGTGCGCGGCTCAAGGTTTCCTCCTGGGGTTGCGGAACAGTCCGGCATTATCGCCGATTCCGGGAGCCGAGGCCAGTGGTGGCGGTGAGAAGAGCTTGCTGGCGACGGGGATTCGGAGAACTCGAGGTCGAAACTTAAAGGTCAAAACTTTCCCCGAGCATCGGCGCGCGCCTTGATGTTAGACTTTTGAGCCTTGGGTCATGAATCGTAGCGTCCGGTTGCCGAATCCAATAGCAGGCAGGGAGAAGACCACTTGAACGATGTCATTATCATCGGGAGCGGCTGCGCGGGTTTGACGGCCGCGATTTATGCGGGACGCGCCAATCTGAAGCCCATCGTGATCGACGGGTTTGAGCCGGGCGGGCAACTATCGTTGACGACTATGGTCGAGAATTTTCCGGGGTTCCCGGAGGGAATCCTCGGGCCGGACCTGATCGAGAACATGCGCAAGCAGGCGCAAAGATTCGGCGCGGAATTCAGGGCCGGGGCGATCACGGAAGTGGATTTGAGCAAGCGGCCGTTCAAGATTTCGACCGGCAGGGAAACCTACGAGACTCGGGCGCTGATCGTGGGATCGGGCGCGACGGCGAAGCTGATTGGTCTGGAATCCGAAAAAAAATTGATCGGCTACGGCGTATCGACCTGCGCGACGTGCGACGGATATTTTTTTCGCGGCAAGGAAATCGCGGTGGTGGGCGGCGGGGATTCGGCGATGGAAGAGGCGAATTTTCTGTCGAAATTCGCGAGTAAAGTGAATCTGATCCACCGGAGAAGCGAATTTCGCGCCTCGAAAATCATGGTCGACCGCGCGCGCGCCAACGAAAAAGTTAATTTTGTGACTCCCTATGCGGTGGAAGATATTACGGATGTCACCAAGGGCGGCGTCGAAACCATGGTGCTGCGCAACACCGAGACCAAGGAAGTGAAGACTCTGCCCGTGGAAGGCATCTTTATCGCGATTGGCCACGAGCCGAACACGAGGGTCTTTCGCGGCAAGCTGGATATGGACGAAAACGGCTACCTGATCACTCATCACGGCAGCCAGACGAATGTGCCGGGCGTTTTTGCCGCGGGCGACGTGCAGGACCATCATTACCGGCAGGCGATCACGGCCGCCGGGTCGGGCTGCATGGCGGCGCTCGATGCCGAGAAATTTCTCGAAGCGCACAAAGACGTCTGACGTTTTGTATTTCGCCGGCGGCGTCGCCAAGTAGAGCAGCCTCATAATCCCCATGTTACGCACGGTCCTGCTGGAACTCGCCAAAAGCTCCCGCCTTCGCCGCTGGATCACTTCCAATGGCACCGCGCGCCGCTGGGCGAAGAGGTTTGTCCCCGGAGAGGAACTCGCACCCGCCATCGAAGCCGCGCGAAATTGCAATCGCGAGGGCATGACGGCGAGCCTCGATCATCTTGGCGAAAATGTGGTTACCCGAGCGGACGCGGAGCGCGCCCGAGCCATGTACACCGAAGCGCTCGAGCGCATTTCGACGGAAAATATCGAATCGAATGTTTCACTCAAGCTCACGCACCTGGGGCTCGATCTGGGCGGTGAATTCTGCGCGGAGCAATTGCGAATTGTGACGCGCCGCGCAGCGGAACTTCATAATTTCGTCCGCGTGGACATGGAAGGCTCGGCCTACACGGACCGGACTTTGCAGATCGTCAAGCAGGCTCGCGCGGAAACCGACGCCGTGGGGACCGTCATTCAAGCGTATCTCTACCGCAGCGAGCGGGATATTCGGGATTTGCTGGAAATCGGCTGCCGCATCCGCCTGGTCAAGGGCGCTTACAAGGAGCCTTTGCAAATCGCGTTTCCTCGCAAAAAAGATGTCGATGCAAATTTCGTGAAACTTATGAAAATTCTTCTGCCCAGCGGCATTTATCACGCAATGGCCACGCACGATCCCGAGATGATCGAAGCGACGATCCGGTTCGCCGCCGAACAGGGCATCACGAAGGACAAATTTGAATTCCAGATGCTCTACGGAATCCGCACGGATTTGCAGACCCGCCTTGCGCGACAGGGGTATCGCGTGCGCGTTTACATTCCGTTCGGACAGGACTGGTTCCCGTATTTCATGAGGCGCTTGGCCGAGCGCCCGGCGAATCTGCTTTTCTTTGCGAGGAATATCTTCCGATGAACGGAAAACAAACCATGCGTGCGATGATTTTTGAGAAGGTGGGGAAGCCACTCGAGCTTCGCGATGTTCCCGTGCCGGAGCCGCTGGCCGGGCAGGTCCAAATTAAAATTCACACGTGCGCGGTTTGCCGGACGGATCTGCATGTGGTCGATGGCGAATTGCCGGACCCGAAGCTTCCGCTGATCGTTGGACATGAAATCGTGGGGGTCGTCACTCGATTGGGGGACGGCGCGACACGTTTCACGGTGGGCCAACGCGTAGGCGTGCCCTGGCTGGGCTGGACGGATGGTGTGTGTGCCTACTGCCGTTCGGGCCGGGAGAATTTGTGCGACCGGGCGCGCTTCACCGGTTACAACATCGATGGCGGGTACGCGGAATTCACCGTAGCCGACGAGCGATTCTGCGTACCCATTCCCGAAATATTTTCCGATGTGAATGCCGCGCCGCTGATGTGCGCTGGATTGATCGGTTATCGTTCGCTGGAGAAGACGGGCGACGGAAAGCGCCTGGGAATTTATGGCTTCGGAGGTGCGGCTCACATCATCACACAGGTCGCGCAATTTCAGGGGCGCAGTGTCTACGCATTCACACGGCCCGGCGACCGGGAAGCGCAGCGGTTCGCGAGGAGCCTGGGAGTGGCGTGGGCGGGAGGCTCGGATGAGCGTCCGCCGGAGCAGTTGGATGCGGCGATTATATTCGCGCCCGTGGGGTCGCTGGTTCCCGAAGCCCTGGCGGCTGTGCGAAAAGGGGGGATCGTCGTTTGCGGGGGGATTCACATGAGCGACATACCATCGTTTTCCTACGACCTGTTATGGGGGGAGAGAACGTTGTGTTCGGTCGCCAATCTGACTCGCCGGGATGCCGCCGAATTCATGGACGTCGCTCCCCGGGTGCCCGTCCGTATGACGACGCAGCCATTTTCCCTGGAACAAGCGAACGAAGCCCTGAATCAACTGCGGGATGGAAAAATCGAAGGGGCTGCCGTCCTGGTGATGGGCGTGACTTCCGTTTCGCCGGATCCGCGGTTGTGAATCCGGACGTGCTATACTTTCGTCGAAAGAAAGCGGCTTGTACAGCGGATGGTTTGGTGATATAAACCCATCTTTTCGATGCATATGAAATCGTTTTTAAATGTTTTGTGAGCAGACACCCTTCGAAGGAGAATCTCGATGGCGTACGTAATCGCTGAGCCCTGTGTTGGA
>Ga0265316_10002293_pt1 | contig 20005 bp, 14 predicted proteins | sample 4522metaG_FD_202092 | JGI IMG/M metagenome (GOLD analysis project Ga0265316, IMG submission 202092) | Rhizosphere microbial communities from Carex aquatilis grown in University of Washington, Seatle, WA, United States - 4-5-22 metaG | ecosystem: Host-associated > Plants > Roots > Rhizosphere >... | reverse complement strand
TAGGGAAACACTGTCAGTGCTGACCCTTGCCGGCGTTGTGGACGCGGGGGCGCAGGGGCTCGTGCACATGCTGGCGGGCATCACCCGGTTCATCACCGCCGGCCGGATCGGGGAGCTTGACGCGCAGGCCCCTGAAGAAGTGATCGAAGAGAATGAGATCCCCGGGGAAGCGGTGGAAAACCCCGATTTCCGCTATTGCACGCAGTTCGTTCTTGAGGGCTCCGACATCGACGTCGGCCGGATAAGAACGGAATTGTCCGTCATGGGTCACGATCTGATCGTGGCAGGCTCGGCCGCCCGGGCCAAGATCCACATCCACTCGAACTTTCCCGGGCTGGTGTTCCAGAACGTCGTGCGGCACGGGGACATCGCCTCCCATCGGGTGGAGGACATGAGGGCGCAATACCGCGCCGCGCACACGGCCCACCCTGACGTGGCCATTGCCGTGGACTCGGCCTGCGACCTTCCCGCGGACGTGATCGACACGCACAACCTCCACATCGTTCCCTGCATCCTCGACTTCGAAGGCAAGAGCTACTTCGACAAGCTTTCCATCACGCCCGAGATTCTCTTTTCCCTTCAGCGTGATGCACAGAGCAGGAGATCCCACCCGACCACGTCTCAGCCGTCTCCCGCTGATTTCAAAGGACGCTATGAGTTCCTGCGCAGACACTACAAGTCAGTGCTGTCACTCTGCATGTCAAGCGGAATCAGCGGCACGTACGATTCTGCCCGTGCAGGGGCGAAGCTGGCCGGAGACAACGTCGACGTTATCGATACGAAGACTGTTTCCATCGGTCTCGGGCTTCTTGTGCGCACTGCCGCGGAGGCGGTGGAGCGGGGGGCAACCCGCGAGGAAGTCGTTGCCCTCATCAATCAGCTCATTCCCCGGGTGCGCATCCACTTTACCGTGCGTACCCTGGACAACCTTATCCGCGGCGGGCGGGTAAGCAGGATGAAGGGCCTGGCGGCGAACCTGCTCCACCTCAAGCCGATAATCCGCCTCAACGTGGAGACCCAGGGGAAGCCTGAGCAGGGGGCCACGGTCTTCGGTGTCAAAGGCGGCAGAAAGCGGATCCTGGGCATCATGGAGCGGGAGATCGATCCTCGCGTTCCCATGGAGTTCGGAATTGCCCATGCAAACGCGGAAGAGGATGCCCTCTGGTTCAGGGATCGGATTGCAGAACGTTTCACCCTTGCGCGGCCGGTGTTCATGGCTGAGGTGACCTCGGTCCTGGCCGCACATATCGGCGAGGGAGCGGTGGGCGTGGGGTACATTCTGCCGGAGCGCAAGGGGTGATCGGGGTCCTCCTCGTCGTTTTTTGCTCGTACCTGCTTGGCTCTCTTCCCACGAGCATCATCGTCGGCAGGGTCTTCTTTGGAAAAGATCCGCGTGAGCATGGCTCGGGAAACGCGGGGAGTACCAACGCGTTCCGCGTTTTCGGCTGGAAGGGAGGCGTGCCCACGGCTCTCGTTGACGTGGCCAAGGGGCTTGCTGCAACCCTCCTTATTTCGAGGATCCCCGTCCCGGCGGTGATTCCACACGAGCTGATGCAGATCGCCGCGGGCTGCGCTGCCATCGTGGGCCACGTATGGACCGTGTTCGCAGGCTTTCAGGGCGGCAAGGGCGTTGCCGCTGCAGCGGGAATGCTTATCGGCCTGTATCCGGTTGCACTTCTCGTCTGCCTCGGCATATTTGGAATTACACTGGTCTCCTTTGGAATTGTCTCCGTCGCCTCACTGTGCGCTGCCTTGTTGTTTCCCGTGGTCGTTTTCCTCCTGGATGCAGCCGGAGTAGCCCATGTATCATCGCTCCTTTTCTGGTTTTCCATCCCCGTGCCGCTGCTGATCTTCTACACTCACCGCGCAAACATCGGCCGCCTTGTGCGGGGCCAGGAGAGCCGGTTCCCGAAGTTGATGCTGTTCGCCAGGATTTTTCACAAGGTCAAGGCCTGAGCCTTCGGGGCTGGTCAACCTGCCCGCATCCACGCCGCGGCGGGTCGCCGCCATGCACCTGCGCCTCACCCCGGAAGGGCCCCCCGCGCCGCCGCCACCACCCCTATGAGCCGTTTTGCTCATAGGGCTTGCAGGGGAGACAGAAACTAACCAAAATAGTAATATATGCGCTCGCTTCAGATTGCACAGCAAGCCAACCGAGAGTAGTACCTTGCGGAATCCGGTTTCCATCAAGGGCATGATGGCAGAGCGGGCGCGACGCACAGCCATTGTGCTTGTATGCACAGTCCTCTTTCTCATCCCTACCCCTGCTTCACGGGGGGATTCAGGCCCTCCGCAGGAGCTTCCGCCTGATATTGTGGTAGCCACGTACCCGCTGCTGCCGGACACAGAGTCGTTCGACACAGTCATTGCCGACGCGGTTCGCTACAGGCTGATCAGCCGCGGGCTTGCCGTGAGCTTCCGGCCCGGCACGCCGAGCGCCGCGGATCTGGAGGCGCAGGCGCGGGAAGCCGGCGCTGTCGTCACGCTGAGCTGTACATATTCCGTGGTCGGTTCCCAGATGTCGATTTCCCTGCAGTGGCGCGATCTCCAGAAAAAGGGTCCTCCCGTTGTACGCGAGGAAAAAGGGCCCCTGGATCTCATGCTCGACTCGGTGATCTTCAAGGCACTCGACGACCTTCTGTCGTCCGTTCAGGAGAGGGTGAAACAGCTTGCCAGCCTGAGGCAGGCCGCACTGCAGGCGCAGGCCGACGCGCAGGCAAAGGTGGCACCCGCGAATGAGGAAGCAGGGCGTGTGCCTGTCACGGCCCCTGTCGTGCCCACCAGGATGAACTATTCCTTTTCCTCCAGTTTCGCGTCATTCATCCCGATCGGGCCTGCCAGCTACTACTTCTCCGTCGGGATTTTCCCTTCGTTGCTTGCGAGCCTTCGATTCATCACTCCCGCGGGCCGTTTTGCCGTGGGACTGTACACGGGAGTGAACTTCTTCTCAGCCACGGGCCCTTCGGATTCCGCTTCGAGCTTCCTGGTACCTCTCGGACCGGACGTCCGATATGAGATTGGCGATGGGACCCCATGGCTCGCGTTTGCGCATGTCTCCGGGGGCCCTGTGCTGCTCGTGTTGAAAACCGGCTCACAGGGAACCCTCACCGATTTCACGGGCTTTGTGAAAAGCGGAATCGGCGTGTCGTTCATGTTCACACCGGGGTTCGGCATAAGCTTGGCCGCCGACTATGAGGTATATTTTGAGATGCCCTACCTGATCATGGGCGTCTCTCCGACTGTCATGGCTACCATCATATTATGAAGCGCAGAACCAGGGAAACTCGGGTGCGGCGAACGTCGATTCTCGGACTCCTCCTTCTCACGCTGGTACTCGCTTCCTGCAAAGAGGGCTCTTTCTATGCCGCCCTTGGAGATCAGATAGCCAAAACCACCTTGAGCATTGCTCCGACCGCAGCCACCATCACCGACCTGAGCAGTCTCACCTTCAGCGCCAGCGGCGGCACTCCTCCCTACACTTTTTCAATAGTATCCGGGCCTGGAAGCATCAACAGCTCCATGGGGCTGTTCACTTCCAATGGTGGCGGCACGGTGATCATCCGCGTCACAGACAAGAACAAGAAGACAAGTGACGCAGCGGTGACGGTGAACGCGACGGGGCTGCTCACCATCAATCCAAGCGCGGTAAACGTGGGTCCAAACGGGATCATACAGTTCGTAGCCAGCGGCGGAATACCTCCTTACACTTTCAGCAAGACGCTCTCCGGATCAGGCAATCCCACTCTCAATTCGGGCACGGGGCTCTACACGTCGGGATTCACCGTACCCGCAGTCGACAAGGTGATGGTTACCGACTCGGCTACTCCCACACCCGTCACGAAGACCGCGACGATTAATGTGGTCGCAGCCGCAACAAACGTGGACTATGCATTCCAGTTGTTCAACCCGCCTGCGGGTGGCAGCGGCGGGCAGCCCGTTCTCCCGGGATCCAGCTTCACGGTGATAAACAATGGCGTGGCGGCGGGATCTCGACCGCTGAGTTGGTGGGTCTACGTTTCCGACTCCCCGACATTCAACTCGGCAGGGATGCAGATCCTCTGCAACAATGTGACAGGAGGGCTGGGCCCCGGGGGCACAGTGCTTATCTCCATCCCGCCCACAGCCACCTGGCCCGTCGTACCGGTTCCGGGCGGGGCCACGAAATACCTGTTCTTCCAGATTGCCGCGGATGACGACCTGAATTCCAGCAACAACATTGCTGGTCCCATACCGCCCCTAGGGATCCATATCTCGCCGCCAAGCGTGGATTATTCCGCGACAGCGCCGAGCCACACGGGCCCCCTGGTGGCCGGCGGCCCCCTCAATGAGAGCTTCACCCTGCAGAACAACGGTACAGACCCTGGCGGCCAGAATGTACGCTGGACCGCCTACATCTCCTCCAACAACGCAGCTTCGATCAGCGCGTTTGACATCGTAGTCGCTGCAGGCACCAACGGTCCCCTTGGAGCCGCCCCCGCCTCGACGGTGGTCAACTTCAGCGGCACGTGGCCGACTGCACCAGGCCCCTATTATTTGAAGGTGCAATTGGCGGCAGCCGAAGACATCAACACGACGAACGACATCCAGGTCAGCGGCGTGTACAATACGACTTATGTCGACCTCACTCCTCCTGCTTCCCAGATTCTGTCCACCGGCGGCCAGGTGGCGGGCGGCCCGCTGAATGGCGAGTTCAAGATTCAGAACCTTGGAACCGCGAACACTACGCAGCCAATCGCCTGGACTGCTTATGTGGCACCGGTCCTTACTCCCAGCCTGGTGACCTACGTTGCCTCTGGATCTTTCGCCGGGCCCGTGAATGCAGGGACGACTTCCGCGTTTATTCCCTTTGCAGGAACCTGGCCGACAGCCACGGGCACGTGGGTCCTGGTTGTGGCTCTGAGCTCGCCGGAGGACGTGGTTCCGGGGAACAACACGGCGTCCAGTGTGGCCGGATATGGGACGGTCCCTCCGAACATCGACTATGCGGTCGCTTTGCTGTCGAGCACCGGCGGGCAGGTGGCCGCGGGCCCAATCAACGGCACCTTCACCGTTCAGAGCGTAGGCACCCACGCGGGAGCGCAGACCATCTACTGGACGGCGTACGTGTCCACGGACTCAACCGGCACGATTGATGGCGGGGCGGTTGTCATCGATTCAGGCAATCACATTGCCCTGGGGGCTTCCCCTGCTTTCGCGGTAATCACCTTCGGCGGCACCTGGCCAAGTGCGCATGGAGCCGAGTACCTGAAAGTGAAACTATCCACGGCAGATGATATCAACACGACGAACGACATCCAGGTCAGCGGCGTGTACAACACGACTTATGTCGACCTCACTCCTCCTGCTTCCCAGATTCTGTCCACCGGCGGCCAGGTGGCGGGCGGCCCGCTGAATGGCGAGTTCAAGATTCAGAACCTTGGAACCGCGAACACCACGCAGCCAATCGCCTGGACTGCTTATGTGGCACCGGTCCTTACTCCCAGCCTGGTGACCTACGTTGCCTCTGGATCTTTCGCCGGGCCCGTGAATACAGGGACGACTTCCGCGTTTATTCCCTTTGCAGGGACGTGGCTGACAGCTACCGGCACGTACGTCCTGGTGGTGACTCTGAGCTCACCGGAGGACGTGGTTCCGGGGAACAACACGGCGTCCAGCGTGGCCGGCTATGGGACGGTCCCTCCGAACATCGACTATGCGGTAGCTTCGGTGTCGAGCACCGGCGGGCAGGTGGCCGCGGGCCCAATCAACGGCACCTTCACCGTTCAGAGCATAGGCACCCACGCGGGAGCGCAGACCATTTACTGGACGGCGTACGTGTCCACGGACTCAACCGCAACGATTGATGGCGGGGCTGTCGTCATCGATTCAGGCAATCACATCGCCCTGGGGGCTTCCCCTGCTTTCGCGGTAATCACCTTTGGCGGCACATGGCCGAGCGCGCATGGAGCCGAGTACCTGAAAGTGAAACTATCCACGGCAGATGATATCAACACGACGAACGACATCCAGGTCAGTGCTGTGTACAACACGACTTATGTCGACCTCACTCCTCCTGCGGCCCAGATTCTGCCCACCGGCGGCCAGGTGGCGGGAGGCCCGCTGAATGGCGAGTTCAAGATTCAGAATCTTGGAAGCGCGAACACCACGCAGCCAATCGCCTGGACTGCTTATGTGGCACCGGTCCTTACTCCCAGCCTGGTGACCTACGTTGCCTCTGGATCTTTCGCCGGGCCCGTGAATGCAGGGACGACTTCCGCGTTTATTCCCTTTGCAGGAACCTGGCCGACAGCCACGGGCACATATGTCCTGGTGGTGACTGTGAGCTCACCGGAGGACACGGTTCCAGGGAACAACACTGGGAATAGCGCCGGATATGGTGTAGTTGCCCCGCACGTCGACTACGCGGTTTCAGCGGTTACGAACACGGGCGCGGCGACAGCGCCGGTACAAGGGCCCCTGACCGGCTCGTTCCATCTTGCCAACGGCGGCCCGGATAAAGGCACCCAGTACGTGAGCTGGGCTGCATATGCGTCCGAAAGCGGGGCAGTGGATTCCTCCGCCGTGCTTGTCGCTACCGGGACCACACCGCCGCTCGTGGCGACAGGATCGACGAACATTCCCTTCAGCGGCCAATGGCCCATACACTACGGCAACTACCAGCTCGTCGTCTCGGTTTCCGTTCCTGTCGACCTGGATACAAACCTGGTGAACAACGTTGTCGCGTCGGGAAGCACCGCGGCCGTCGGATTCATCAATGAGACTGAGCCCAACGATGACATTGCCGCCTTGGTCGCGGTACAGAACCTTGGCGTGACCTTGCAGCCAGGCATGAGCGTTGTCGTGACAAGGAGCCTCGCAGGTTTGCCTTCTGACAACCATGACGTTTTCATGTTCAATACGGGAACCGCAACCAGCGTGAGCCTTTACCTGAGCTGGGCAAGCAGCCAGGGCGTCACCCTCAGCTTCTACAAGAACCTGCCCAGCGTCACGCAGCTTGCCCCTACCACATCGACTTTGAACGGTACAAGCCTTATTCTGACATGGAATGTGGACGCGGCCGGGACTCCGCGCTGGATCGATGTGAAGAACCCGGGCGGCTGGCTGGCCGGAAGCGTTCCTTACACTTTGATCATTACCGGCAATTGAGGGCTGTACTGCTACTGAAGCATGGCCTGCAGCCGATCCAGCAGACGGAGGAGCGGATCCTGTTCGCCGCTTACGGACCTATGAGCCAGATTCTGCACGGAAACCTTGTCGCCGGATTGCAGCTTGCTGAAGAGAGAATCCAGCACATCGAGCCCCTCTTTGCGGCCGTCGTCTTTGGCTTTTGTGGAGACCGCGTCGACGTAACGCTCGGTTTTCGCGGCGAGGTCAGGATACTGCGAACGCACGGGCTCGGTATCCAGCACCTGCCGAAGAAGGATCTTTGCCTGCAGGAGTGTTGCAAGAGATTCGGGTGAGCCCGGATCACTTGCAGAAGACTTGGGCACAAGGGTGACATAAGCCCTGTACTGGGCGCTGATATCCCGAAGACGCGTGACGACGTCCTGCCGTTTTTGCTCGGCTGTTTTCAGTCGGCTGAGCTGGGCAAGCTCATCTGCCGCAAGTACACGGTAGCCCGCGTGTGTCAGAGAATCGGTAAGCTGACGGGCTAGGGCTTTGTCATTGAGGAGAAGCCCCACGCTTTGCTGGTAGCGGTCGATGGCAGCCTGGAAATTGCCCGCCTGGTAGAAAACATTCGCCTCGCGTAGCCTTGACGTTGCCTCATCGTTCCTCAGATTCTGGGAGACTTGATCGACTGTCGGGGGGACTTGTTTTGCTGAAGCCATTTCGGTGGATGTGCCGGACTGCCGGGCTTTCACCAGTTCTTCCAGAGAGCCGATAAGAAATGTCTCCACTGAGCGTCTATGTTGGACAGCGGGGAGAGCAGCAACAGAGTCATTGCCGAGGATCTTCCTGAGAGAGGCAAGCGCGTCGAGCGCCTGGTCATACTTGCCCGCCTGGAGGGACACATTCACTTGTGCATAGACCGCAGTGATCTGGTCGTTTACCAGGTTCTCCTGGTCCTGTTGGGCGCGGAGGCGCGCCAGCTCCGCACCCACTCGAGCCCCTTCGCCCTCCGCCTGTTGGGCCTTTTCGATCTCTTTTTGGAGCTCCGCCTCCTTCTGCCGTGACTCACCCTGCAGTCGGAGGCGCTCCTGCCGCGCCGCTTCGAGCTCGCCCTGGTATCGAGTCTCGGCGGAGACGAAGGTCTGCTGCCTGGCGGCCAGGTCCGTTTCGGCGCGCTGCCGTGAGCGTGCAAGCTCCTGCTCGAGCTGCCGTCTTTCGGAATCCTGGAAGGCCCTCATTTTCTGCTCGACGGATACTGCGGCCGTGTCCTGCTTTTCAAGGCGATCGCGTTCCGCGGCAATCTTGCCGTCGTACGCGTCTTTGAGCTCCGCCTCTCTCGCGCGGATTATCGAGTCAGCTTGTCCGCGGAGCCGTTCTTTTTCCCTGCTGACGGCGGTGAGCTTGTCCTGGGCATCTACGATCGCGCGGTCTTTCTGCTGGAGCTGCCGGTCCGCCTCCTGCTTCAGCGCGGCAATCAGCTTGCTTTCAGCGGTGAGGATCGCAGTGCCGGATGTGGCGATAGACCTTTCCTGGTGGTTGAGGAATTGGGAAATGACAAGCAGTGCAATAATCGCTGCCGCGAGAATCGCGATGTTGCTGAACAACGGCAGGAGAGCGCCATTGCGCCTGGACACGTAGGAAAGATTTTCCGGGGAAACTTCGATCCTGTTGTCCGCCATGAGTCGGTCGATCTGGTCGGTTATCTGGCGCCTCTCCTCCACGGAAATGCCCGTGGATTCGTCCTGCGCCTCCGGATCCTCAAGAGGCACCACGGCTGGCTTCGAGATATCTTCCAGTTTCCCTTTTGCGTGCAATGTGAGCGCTTTTCGAAGCAGGCCCCTCACGGCGATAGTTCCCCTGACGGGCATTATTGCGTACAAAGGGTTGTATCTGCAAGGCGACCAGATGACTCTTCCGTTGACCCCACGGAACCCTCATAGTACAGTCAGCCGACAATGAATATCCGCGCAAAAGTGGTGCTGCTGGTTCTTCCCCTCATCGTTGGGCCCCTGCTTGTGACAGGGTACGTTGCCGCACTTTCGGCCAGAAACGGAATCACCGGCATTGCCACCAGTTTCCTGCGCTTCAAGATGGATGACCTTGAAAACTACGCGAACAGCCAATGGTCTCTGCTTGTCCAGAATAATATGGTCCGGCGCCAGGATTTCGTGGATGCGGCAAAAGCTGCGGTGGCATCCTATGCGCGTTCTCTTGTGCGTGATGAGGCCGAGCTGATCTTTGCTGTTGATGCGCAAGGAAATGTTGTCCAGAAGACCGGTGATCTTGTCCTGAATGGCAAGGAAGCCGCCCAGCTTTCACGTCTGAAAGCAGATGGCTTTGCCGGGTGGACACAGCTCAAAGCGGGCGGCGTGGAGAGGGTAGCGCAGGCAAAGGAGTTTGTGCCGTTCGGCTGGTATTTCCTTGTAAGTGAGAAGCGCGACGCCTTCTATGCAATCACCACGCAGATCTTCGGACAAACTGCTGCGATTCTCCTGGTTTCGCTCGCTGTCGCCGTCATGCTGCTGCTCTATTTTTCGTTCATCATGACACAGCCCTTGCGCATGGTGGTCTCCGTGATGCGGAAGATCATGAGCACGAGCGATTTGTCAAAGCGCGTGGAGATACTGTACCACGATGAAACCGGTGAGCTCGGCCATAGCCTGAATCTCATGACTGGGGAGCTGGAAAAGGCCTACGGGCAGATAAAAGGTTATGCCCTGAAAGCGGTGGTTGCCCAGCATCGCGAGCAGAAGATCAGGAACATCTTCCAGAAGTACGTGCCCAAGGCTGTCATCGACGAGTTTTTCGCCAATCCGGAGTCAATGCTCGTGGGCCAGGACCGGGTGCTTGCCGTCCTCTTCTCCGATATTCGCGGATTCACGACTCTTTCCGAAGGTTTGCCGCCCAATGAAGTTGTGGAATCGCTGAACGCGTATTTCGGGCGGATGGTGAAAATAATCATGGAGCACAAGGGAATCGTGGACAAGTATATCGGAGACGCAATCATGGCCACATTCGGTGCTCCGGTGCACTACGGGGACGAAGCCTACCAGGCCGTGACATCGGGCTTTGACATGCTGGATGCCCTCAAGCTTTTCAACGAGAGTCAGCTCAAGAAGGGACGGCCGCAATTCAAGATCGGGATCGGCATCAACTATGGAGAGGTCACGGTTGGGAATATCGGCTCGGAACAGAAGATGGACTACACGGTCATCGGAGACATGGTGAACCTGGCTTCCAGGCTGGAGGGGCTCACGAAAGTCTATCATGAAGAGATGATCGTCTCCGAACCCCTGGTGAATGACCTGGAAGGAAAACTGCCATGCAGGGCTATCGACAAAGTTGCGGTGAAGGGACGATTACAGGGGATTCTTATTTACACCCCCAGGCGTTCGCTGAGTCCGATTGAAGCACAGGCCTGGAGGATTCACGAGACCGGGGTCAAATCGTACTACGACAGGGACTTCAGGGCCGCGGCCGAGACCTTCCGCGAAGTATTGGGCCTCATGCCGGGAGATACGATCGCTAAGAGGTTCCTGGAGAGAAGCGAAAGTTGCATGAAGAGTCCGCCGGCTGATGACTGGACCGGTGTAACTGTCATGAGCGAAAAATGATTCAAGGGCTGACTGTGAACTTATAGACCGTACCATCCGAAGGACTGGTGTATTTGGTCCCATCAGCCGTGGTCCACTCGACATACCAGTTGTAGGTCTCTCCCGGACCTAGCGGATTATCCGGGACCAGGAAGAGCAAACTGCCGGTCGCCTTGCCGAGGTCAGTCTTGGGATAAGCAGTATCCCACAGGTGGACCTTCCAGCTATGCCCCGCAGTGTTATTGGAGAAATCATCCCATTGGGGTCCGTCAAATCGCGAAATATTCGTGCTTCCATTCGGAGGGAATACGAGCGACACGGTTATTGGCATGTCCAAGGGATCTGACTGATTGCCCGCGGCGTCGACCTGCCGGACAGAGAGTGTGTAGGTGCCGTAGTTGTAAGCTGTGATTTTACCGTAGCTGTAGTACGGCAGTGGATGGGAAAGAACACCCGAAGTCGGCGGCTTGCCGTTCAAGAGTATCAGGAAAGAATCTGGCGTCTGGTAGGGATTTGAAGAAGTGCCGGCACTCCAATACCAAGTCATATCATATGGGTAAGTATATGATTGCGGAAAGGTCGTGTAGCCCGTCGGGGCGTTCGTCGGCGCACTGGGAGCAACCGTATCCTTGGTGATAGTAAGGGAATTGGAAGTCTGATGCCCTGCGGGATCGGTCACTGTCACTGTAACGATGTAAGGCCCGTCAGAACCTGTAGGAGTGATCTTTGGGGACAATACGGCAGCAGACGGTGTGAAGACGGCGTTCGAAGGTGAAGAGCTCCACAAGCAGGTGAATCCATTCGCGTCATTCGCGGATGCCGATAGTTGAATGGGGACTTCTGTCTTGTTGAAATATGAGGCCGCCGGACCAAGCACAAGAGTAGGCGCTACTGTGTCCCGAATAATGGTGGCCGTCCGGACTGCCGATTTCGCGTTCGTGATCGAGTCCGTGAATTGGTAGACAACTTCCTTGAGGCCCTCACCGGGGTCTATGGACCACATTGTTGGGGCCGCACCAACTGCCCCGTCATAGGGCGTGGTGGAGGACGTTGAGTCACTATTGGCGATGTGTACGGTCAGCTTGGAGGCATCCTGTCGATTTGTCGTCAGTGTCAGAGCCACCTGTGTAGTGTCCGATGTCGTCACAAACGGACTTCCTCCGTTGATCTCGATATCGCCCGCGAGGTTGTCGCCCGTGGTGAATGCAAAGTCAACTTGCTTGGGAAGCGTGCCACCTGAGGAATCCTTCAGGTTCGTCATGAAACTCACGATGTAAGTCGAGTTTCTTTCAAAGAATGGATGGGGCTCGATGGATAGCTTTCTATTTGGGCTATCGTAGGAGAATGTAAGAGTGATAGCGGAACCCGCAATCGTTTTGCTGGGGGCAACGGCAACAGGCGATTGGCGAAGGCATGAAGGGTCCAGGTCCTTGTTGAAAGTGACTACTATCGCCTGACCAGGATCTACCTTTGTTGCCCCGCTGGGAGGTTCAGTCCCAACGACGGAAAGGACAAGGTCCGTTGAGGTTGGATTCGGGCACGCAAAAAGAACAAGGGTGAGAGAAGTGAGTGCAGCCGCGAGAAAAAAGCGGCTGATCAAGGAGTTGCCTAACTTCGCACGAAGCCATCGCCCCTGCATCTTCCCGCCTTATTCAAAATGGAGCCACTTTCAGTATCTCACATTTTTTAGATAATAGCAACACACTCTGGCGATATTGTAAGCCTCATTTTATTACATGAAAAGCCCCGGAGCAAGTATTTTTAGGCTGGATTTCGTGCCGCAACTCGAGCAGAAAGAAAGGGAGGTCGACTGCATGAAGCTCGCCGTCAGACAGGGCACGCACGGCCGCGGCGTTTTCACCGAGGAGCCGATACCTGCGGCAACGAGGATCATCCGCTTCACAGGACCCCTGCTGCGCCACGCGGAAACCACGGCCAAAACCCTTGCCCTGCAAATCGGCCCGGACAAGTACATAGGGGCGTCAGGCGGTCTTGACGACTTCATCAACCATTCATGCGAGCCGAACGCGGGGTTCAAGATCGAGGGGACAATCGCGGATCTATACGCAATTCGAGATATCGCCGCGGGGGAAGAGATCCTGTTCGACTATTCGACCACACTGGATGAAGATGATTTCACCATGGCATGCCAGTGCGGCAGGCCGTCCTGCCGCACGATCATCGGGGATGGCAAGTACCTTCCCGCCGATGTGTGGCAACGGTACGTGAGCCTGGGGATACTGCCGGACTACGTCCTCAAGAGGCGGGAGGAGCGCTTTCCATGATCCTGATATTCTGCCACACACCGGAATGGTGCCGCAGGTACATGGCCAGTCCCATTGAGACGACGAACCCGATGAAGAACAGCCAGACCACAGTAGGCGACAGAACCAGGATCCGGATCAATATGAAAGCACCGATTGCCATGACCCAGTGCAGTGTGACCGAAATTATCATGACCCACTTGGTATCGCCCGCCCCGCGAAGCGCTCCGGAGAAGACGACCTGCGTAGCATCCGCCAGCGTGTAGAGGGCCGCAAGACGCAGGAGCCGCTGGGCCAGCGGCAGGATCTCTTCGTCACCCGCACTGAACCCTCCTGCGAAGACCCTCACCAGCACCGGCGCGCCGACCACGAACGCGATCGCCATGATGGCCGCGTAGGTCCACGCTACCCGGAGCCCCATGAAGGCGGCACGACGCGCGCCGCGTACATCGCCAGCCCCCATGCGCTGGGCGGCCAGTGACGTCACCGCGGCGCCCACTCCGAGCATGGGGATGAATGCCACGAGGTCATAGTTGAACGTGATGGTGACCGCGGTGGCAACCGAAGGACTGTAGGACTGCATGAGGAGGATGAACAGGTTGAAGGCAAATACGCTGATGAACACTTCGGCCCCTGCAGGTCCGCCGTAACGAAGAAGCCTGACCAGCATTTCCCCGCGCGGTTTCCATGCGCCGTGTCCGTGATGGTCGCGATACGCGGGGCTGCGGAGGTATGCAATGAACAGGATCGACACTGTGAAGAAGGAGCCGCACAAGGTCCCTATCGCCGCCCCCTCAATTCCAAGACGGGGAATACCCAGCCTGCCCAGTGTGAGAATCCAGGTCAGCGGGACGTTCACGAATATGCCGAGGAAACTGGCCACCATGACGGTCCGGGTCTTTCCTATGCCGATGAAGTAGCCTGCAAGCACACCCTGCAGCAGAAAGATTAAGGACCCGAACATCAGGATGCGGAAGAAGCTGAACTCGAGCCCCACCAGCTGCGGACTGTGTCCTGCCCAGCTGAATCCCAGGTGCACAAGGGGGATCAGCGCAAGGAGGATCGGATAGAAGATCACGGACAGGAAGAGTCCCTGGGAGACGGCCTGGACGCACCGCTCGGGCCGGCCCGCGCCGTGGTACTGGGCTGCCAGCGCGTTGACATAGCCGACCACCCCGCCGAACAGGGAGGTGAAAACGAACTGAGTGAGGCCGCCGCTCATGGAGGCAGGGATGTAGTCCGAGCCGAGAAACGAAACAAAATACCTGTTGAAGAAGAGCATGACGGTTTCCGAGCCCTGGGAAACAACCAGGGGGAAGGCGATTGTGAGCATGTGCCCGAGGGTTACCTCGCGGTGCAGCGTCGGCATTGGGTATCGTTCCGTGGAAACGGTCGGCGGGCCCTCCCCCGCGGCGGCTATTTGGCCTTTCCCTGGCTCTTCACTGACGCTACGGCCTTGTCGAGCTCGGCCTGGTCCGCCAGGTAGTAGTGTCGAATCGGAGTGAGCGCGTCATCCAGCTCGTAGATCAGAGGGATACCCGTGGGAATGTCCAGGCCGGCGATGTCTGCATCCGAGATCGAGTCAAGCATCTTGACCAGGGCGCGAATGCTGTTGCCGTGCGCGGCGATTATGACCTTCTTTCCCGCGTGCAGGACGGGAGCAATGGACTCGTGCCAGTAGGGCAGCGCGCGGGCCACCGTGTCCTTCAGGCACTCGGTGAGGGGAAGATCTTTTTCGGCGAGGCCGCGATAGCGCGGGTCGTGCGAGGGATGCCGGGGGTCAGTGGCTTCCAGATGCGGCGGCGGAACGTCGTAGCTTCTGCGCCAGATGTGCACCTGCTCCTCGCCGTATTTTGCCGCTGTTTCGGCCTTGTTGAGACCCTGCAGCGCGCCATAGTGGCGCTCGTTCAGACGCCAGCTGTTATGGACCGTGATCCACATCAGATCCATCTCGTCCAGGACCATCCAGAGAGTGCGGACGGCGCGCTTCAGGACCGAGGTGAAGGCCAGGTCGAAAACATATCCTTCAGAGAGCAGCTTCTGTCCGGCGGCTTTCGCCTCCGTACGCCCCTTTTCCGAAAGGTCGACATCCGTCCACCCGGTGAACCGGTTTTCCTTGTTCCATACACTTTCGCCATGGCGAAGCAATACTAGACGCATCATGCCGGCAGTATAGCAACCTGGGCGCGGCCCCGCAACCGGGCGGCGAGCCTCGACGCTCCTGTGCTGAATGATTCGAGGGGAGTCAAAAGGCTGATGACAAGGAAGCGTCCGGTGGGAAAATCATAGAAATACCCCGGATGGACGAGCACGTCGTCCTCTTCCAGAAGCTGGACGGCAAGCTCCTCCTCCGGGCAGTCATCCGGCAGGCGCAGCACCGCGTACCAGCCGCCCTCCCGCTTGAGTATACGGCAGGAGGGCACAGTCTCCATTTCCCTTTCCAATGTCGTTCCGTTCGTTTCGACCCTCGAAAGAATCTGGGCCTGGATCATTGCCCGCTGGCGCAGGATGTCCGCTGCCGCGTTCTGTATCGGGGCGGCCACGGTGAGATAGGCGTCGCTGATGAACTCCAGGTGCTCGCGCGCCTGCCTGCATAAAGCCTCCGGCCCGCTCACGTGGATCCAGGCAAGCTTGAGCTGGGGAAGCCCGACGATTTTGGAAAAACCATTCAGCACGAATGTCAGGGAATCCCGGCAGGAGGCGGCGCACTGCACGCGGTTTTCATCCGCGCCGCGTCCGTAGTCGGCAAACACCTCGTCCACGATATGGGCCAGTCCGAACTGTCGGCACAGCCCGCCGATTTGCGCAAGCTCGTCGTTTTTCAGGAACGAGCCTGTCGGGTTGTTGGGGCTGACCGAGACGATGGCCACCGTGCGATTGCTGATGGTATTGCGGAGCCGCTCCATGTCGACTGCCCAGCCGCGCGGCTCCTCATAGAGCAGACGATACGGAACCTGTCTCACCGACTCGAGCTCGGTGAGAACTTCCAGGAGCGGATAGCCGGGCACGGGAACCAGGATCTCGTCACCGGGGTTTGCCAGAAGCTTGAAAAGGGATCCATAGGCTTCGCTCGTGCCGGACGCCAGGATGAGGAAATCTGCGTCCACGTCTGCTCCCCGGCCCCGGTAATACTCAGCCACGGCGCGGCGGGCGCCGGGCAATCCCTGCGGATGCGGCTGGTACAGCAGGGAGCCAGGCTGGCTAAGGGCCGTCAGGATCGCCTGCCCGTCATACCTGAAGCCGCTGCGGGTGGGGTTGGATTCCGTCAGGTCCAGCAGCATCGCTCCCGCCGCCTTCTTTGCCTCCAGCGCCCGGGAGAAGCGGTTCACCGCCTGGTTTTTTTTCATACGATCGGAGAACATGAATTGTTTCAGCGGTACATCTGCATGAGCTGCACGAAATTGTAGATCTTCTTGTAGACTCCGGCGATGAGCGCGCGCAGGTCCCGGTCCCCCGATGGCTTGAGCTCTCTCCAGTTCACCAGGGAGGTGGGGTTTGGCTTGCCGATGTCCTCATGGGCGAGCTTCAGCACGCGCGCAACTGCCACGAAGTGCTGGGAGGAATCCGCTATCATTGTATACGCCTCGTCGTTGATCTGACGCAGGACCCCGCGAAGCTGAACGATTGCCTGCTTGTCCCGGTCAGCCTTCAAGGCGAGAGTTTTCAGTTTCAGCCCGAGCTCCCCATCCTCAGACAGGTCGGCGTCGAAACGGGAGATCATCTCTGAGACCTTCAGAAGCTGGTGAAACGCCTCCGACATCTGCTGCGAAGGGGTGTTGTTCGCCCACTTGCCCTTGATGATGAGGAGGTCGACGACTTCCCGTATGCTCTTGGGAAGGTAATCAACCAGGAACGCGCGCAGGTAATTGAGCGCGGTGACGTGCAGGAATCCGCCCATCATCTTCTGCGCGAAATCGGTGCTGGAGGTCTCCGAATAGTTGGTCAGGCGCGACACCGTGCCGGAGCCGAAAACCTGCCGCGCCAGCCCCTGGAGCTGCTCATTCCGCTTTCCGCTGGCCACTTTCTTCGTGGTAGTTTCCGCCTCCGCCTTGATCTTGGCAAGATACGGTTCCACGATCCGTTCGCGGTGCGTGCGCACCATCGGCTTCCAGGCGGGATTCTGCAGCAGGTGGCGGACCATGAGGAGCATCATCCCGCTCCTCTGCAGGTCCCGCACCACCTGGAATGCCCGGCGGAGTGCGTCCCGGGAGACCACCTCCATGCCGCGATGTTCCTTGAGAATGGCGAGGATGCGTTCCCAGTTCGCTTCCGTGTCTATGTTGGGAAGGATTTCCAGGAAATCCTGCACGTCATCCTGTATGAGTGCCGCATCAATGCTTTCGAAGTGCGGGGTGTAGGCGAAGTCCCGTTCCGGCAGGGAGGTGTCGAATTTTTTCAGGAGGAAAAAGAAATCGAAACCGACCAGGTCCAGGAGCACGAGCAGGCGGTGGTACACGGCATCGATCTCGTTCATCCAGTCGGCATCGATGCCTTCCACGAATGCCTTGAGATCCTGCTTCACCTGCGCCTCAATGGTGGCGGGGTCAGCGCCCTGGTTCGCGCGGTCCGTAATGGCCTTTTCCGAAAGGCGCTCCTTCAGCAGGCGCTGCTCGTCCCCGAGGGAAAAGTCCACCAGTGTCATTTTCAGCGCCCCCGAGGCTTCCGCGCCTTTCAACAGGACCTGCGCCGCGGCCACCGCCTTGTAGATTTCCCAGAAGAACCGGGCCAGCCCCGGCTCTGCCATGCCTTTTGTCGGGTTGTAGAAGCGGGAGCGGCTCCGCTTCAGCTCGGCGACTATCTCCCGAAGCTGGCGCTGCTTCCTTTTTTCAGGATCGTCGCTTTCAAATAGTGCAACCAGGCGCTCTATGAACCCGGCGGGTCGAGCGGGGGTTGCAGATTTCCTGGATGGAAGATTTTTCGGGCCCTGCGCAGCCATAGGATAAGAGCGTAGGAGAAATGGTACGTGCTGTCAATCGAACGCAAAAAAACGACCCTGCGCAAGACGCGAAACGTCGAGTTGTTGATCAGGGCGCTGCTTTTCGATAGTATGCGCCAAACACTCGAGAGAGGAGCGTTTATGCAGAAGTGGGTATGCACCGTGTGCGGGTATGTCTACGATCCGGAGAAGGGTGACCTGGAGAACGGTGTCGCGGCCGGAACGCCTTTCGAAAGTGTCCCGAAGGACTGGGTGTGCCCTGTGTGCGGGGCCAGCCGCGAAGACTTCGAGAAGACCTCAGACTGAAGCCGGGCGATGTTCTCCGGGCACTCCGTCCTCGCCCTGGCGCGGGAGGCGGGTTTTCACCGAGCGGGATTCGTCGATCCCCGGTCCGTCATTCCCCTGGCACGCCGGGCGCGCGCCCTGCGGACGGAGAGATTCCTGGATCATCAGGCGTTCGACGGCCTGGAATGGGACTGGCTTTTCGAATCTGAGCCAGATCCACGGAGTACCGTGGCGCCCTGGTCAGAAACGTCTTCTGTTCTGGTCTGCTGCCTCTCCTGCGCGCGGCACGAGCCCGACGACCTCTCTACGCCGGGCGATCCTCATGCACTGATAGCGCCGTTCGCGCGCGCCAACTACTATCGAACAGCGATGGGGATGCTGCGCACGCTTGCGTGCCGGCTGGAGGAGGAGCGCGGCATTCCCCGCGCCTCCCTCCGCCTTTTCTCCAACTCCCGCATTCCCGAGAAGCCTCTTCTCGTCGCATCGGGGCTTGCCGCATACGGCAGGAACGGGCTCGCCATCGTGCCCGGCCTGGGGTCCCTTTTCGTTATCGGGGGCGCGGTCATTCCCCTGCCTTCGGCAGAGCTTTGCCCGGCATCTGACATGCCGCAGACAGGTGACCTCTGCGGTTCCTGCACACGGTGCATGTCCGCGTGCCCCGTCGGGGCCATCGAGGAGCCGGGCCTCGTGAACCCCGGCCGCTGTCTCCAGGGGTCTGCCGGATCTGCCGTGCTGCTTGAACCGCGAATCATGGAGGCGTGGGGTGCCAGGCTTTACGGCTGCCAGGAATGCCAGGCAGCCTGCCCGCACAATCGCGCCCTGACTGAGGAGGCTCCGCGGAGTGCGGGAGAGTTGGGGCCGAGCGTGTCCATTCGAAGGATTCTCTCCCTGGACCCGGCCTCCACCCTGAAAGAGTTGTTTCGAGGAACAGCCATGGGCATGTCCTGGGTGTCAGGAGACGCACTGCTGCGGAACGCCCTTATCGCAGCCGGCAACAGGCGCGACGCCTCCCTGCGGGCCGACGTGGAGCGGTTCACCGCACGCGGTGAACCTGTGCTCCGCCAGACCGCACTCTGGGCACTGGAGAGAATGTCAGGGTGCGGGAAGGGAAATCAGGCCTGTGCTGTCTCTACCGCCTGTAGCTCGTGAAGAACGCCAGTATGATGCATATAGGGATGAGGAGAAACAGGACCATATTGCCGACCACGGGAACGCCGGAGGCCAGTTCGTAGTTGTATATCTTCTCAAGCTGAGGAAGCCTGAACAGAACGACCAGGAACCACAGGATTCCCGTGAGGGAAAGAAAGATGTTGCGCTGCCGGGCGAGATTCCAGATGCCGAGAATCCCCGCGATGATGCCCAAAACCAGGAAAGCGGTATTCCACCCCATGTGCGGTCTCCTTGGTTGAATTATCTTCCCTTCGTATTGTCATAAAAGCCCAGACCGGTCAAGCCATGGACCGAGGGAGCACGAACCGCCAAACGGCGGCGCCGGCACCAGGCTGCCGCCGCGCCGCGATGCTGCCCCTATTTCTCATAGCGAATGGTTTTCTTCTCCGCGTCGCGCGCAAGGGCGAGCTCGATCAGGCTGTCGAGAAGCCGTGCATAGGGGAGGCCTGAGGCCTCGCACATCCGCGGGAACATGCTGATGCTCGTAAAGCCAGGGATCGTGTTGATTTCGTTCAGGAAGATCTCCCCTGTGCCGCGCTCCAGGAAAAAATCCACGCGTGCCATGCCTTCGCATCGCACCGCAGCGTAGGCCGACTCCGCTGCGCGCATGATGTGCGTCCGCGTCTGCTCGTCTATCCGCGCCGCCG
>Ga0265316_10002289_pt1 | contig 20027 bp, 23 predicted proteins | sample 4522metaG_FD_202092 | JGI IMG/M metagenome (GOLD analysis project Ga0265316, IMG submission 202092) | Rhizosphere microbial communities from Carex aquatilis grown in University of Washington, Seatle, WA, United States - 4-5-22 metaG | ecosystem: Host-associated > Plants > Roots > Rhizosphere >... | reverse complement strand
GTTCCTTCTTAAAGAAGTCGACGACCACGATGCGCCCGCCCGGCTTCAACGCTCTGGCGAGCTTGGCGTAGTACGCCGGGCGGTTCTCGATATGGTGCAGCACATCGCAGAAGAAGATGGTGTCGATGGACCGCTCCGGAAGGCGTGGGTCGTCGGGAGCGGCCAGGACCGCCTCGAGGTTCGCCGGGGCGTCCTTGCGAACGATATCGAGCAGCTTGGCGTCGATATCGACGGCGTAGACCTTGCCGGCGTGTAAAGCGAAGCGGCGCGCGAAATAGCCGGTCCCCGCTCCGATATCTGCGATGGTTTCCGTGGGCTTCAGGGCGAGCGCCATCACCACATCGTGGGGCTTCTGCCATTCGTCGCGCGAAGGATCTTCGAGCACCTTGGCGTAGTCGGCGGATGACGGCGGGTGGTTCTGATGTGCCACTTGACCGAACGCCACCGCCGCCAGAACGAACATGCATGCGTAGAGCTTCATGGGTTTCACCAGCATATCGCGTAATACTGTCATCATCTAAGGTTTGACGAAATGCAGTCGATTAAATGGCGCGCAGGTACAAGTCTCTGCCGGCTTCACCGTTGGGATCGGCTGACTCGTGCAGTGTAGCGGCGTCTGCGCGCTACCCCAACTCGATTCGAAACGTGGTGCCCTTGCCGGGCGCGCTTTCGACCAAGATGCGGCCGTGGTGGTCGCTCACCACCGATTGCACAATCGCCAGGCCGAGACCGGTGCCGTGCGTCTTGGTGGTGTAGTACGGCGTAAATAGCCGCCTCGATTCCTCGGGAGTGAGGCCCTGGCCCGTATCCGAAACCTCCAGACGCACGCCGCCCTCCAGGGCCACGGTACGCACCGTGAGAGTTCCGCCCTCGGGCATGGCGTCGATGGCGTTCAGGATGAGGTTGCGCAACACGCGGGTCATCTGGTCCGGGTCGGCCTGGACGGGGCCCAGGCGGGCGTCGAGCACGGCGTCGGCCCGCACCCGCGCTCGGGCGAACTGCGCCTCGAACAGCTTCAGGGTGCCGCCCGCCAACTCGTTGAAATTCACCGGCTGCATCTCGGGGGCGGGCATTTTAGCGAAGTCGCTGAACCGCCCGACGATCTGCTTCAGGTTGGCCAGTTCGGCCAGCAGAGTGGCGGAGCCTTCGCGGAAAACTTCGTCGAACTGTTCGGGGTAGCGCTCGCGGGCCCGCTGCATGTTCTCGACCGTGATCTGGAGCGGAAATAGCGGGTTCTTGAGCTCGTGCGCCAGGCGCCGCGCCAGTTCGCGCCACGCCGCCACGCGCTCCGCCTGCACCAGGCGCTCGCGCTGCGCCACCAGTTCGCGCGTCATGCGATTGAAGGCGCGCGCCAGTTGCCCGATTTCATCGGCGGAAGGCGAATCCACGGTGGCTCCCCAGTCTCCGGCCGCCACCCGCGCCGCGCTCTGGGCGAGCCGCCGCACCGGGCGCGTCACGCGGGCCGTGGCCCACCAGCTCAGCGCAATTCCCAACAGGATGCCGGCCGCCGCCACCCCCATGCCGGTCCGACGGAGCACCGACTCCAGCTCCACCAACTCGCGCCGCGAGCTCGAAATCAGCAGCACCCCCAGCAGATCTTCCTGGTAGCCCGTGAGCGGCAGGGCATGAAAGGTCTCGGCAGCGGAGCCGCTCCCCAGCGTGCGGGCGATGGCGCGTTTTCGCTGCTGTACCTGCTCTATTAGAGGCCGGACGCGGGGCACGTCTTCGGCGCGCCCGCCCACCAGCTCGGCGGGCGAAAACCCCGGTTCCAGGTTGCGATAGAGCAGCACCCGCATGCCTTCCGGCAGCACCAGGCTGGAGAGGAATTCGCGGTCGAGCTGCTGCCCGCCGGCGATGTACAGTTGGCGGCCGCCGGCGCTCGCCGTGCCGACCGCCATCAGCGACAGCGTGACGCCATCCGGCAGCTCCTCGCGCCTCAGGAAGGCGCCGCGCGATTCCCAATCCGCGGGCTCCCGGAGCCAGTCCTCCTGGTACCCGAACCGGGCCGGCCACTGGGCGGAGGAAACAATCGTGCCGTCACCCGCGACCAGCTCCAGCAGGCCGAGCCCGTGCGCCGAGGCCAGCGACGCGGCCTCGGTGTAGTACGGGGAATAGTCGGCGGAGATGGCGATGTTGACGGCGGCCTCGGAAGCCGCGATGCCATTGACGGCGCGCACGATCCGCTGCCCGCGCTCGGCGAACTCCTTGCGAAACTGCGCCACCAGCCCGTTGGCGCGCTGCGTTTCCATGCGCTCGAATGCCTGGCGGGTGCTGTCGGTAACCAGCCACTCGACCAGCGCGACCGAAGCCACCACCGCCACCGTGAAGATCAGCAGCAGGCGGGTGCGGAAGGTCATGGCCGGCCGCCTTCCACCCACAGGTTTTCAAAACGCCACTCGCCCAGGGGCGCGATGCCCGGCCCGCCCTTCACCCGGGGATTCACGCCGTAGACATCCGGAAGATGGAACAGCGGGATGACGCGGAAGCCTTCGAGCAGCGCCCGCTCGGCGGCGTGGAGCGCCTCCGGAGAGCCGGCGCGCGGCGGCTCGGGAAGGCCCAGCGCGGCGGCCATGCCCGCCAGTGCGAGCGCCGCGTCGGAGGAGCCTATGCGCACTTCCACCAGGCGCGCATCGGCGCCGGCTGCCCGCGCTACCACGGAAACCGCCAGGCCCGCGTCGCGCGCGTTGAGCGCGATGCGCTCCGCGATAGGCCGCGACGCGGCGTCCTCCACGCCCAGAGAGATGGCGCGTGCTGTGGCCGGAAGGCCGGCCACCAGGGTGCGCGCCCGGGCTGCATCGGCCGCGGTGGGAAACAGAAAGGCGTAACCCGAGAGCCACTGTGGCAGCAGCGCCGCGGACACCTCGCCCTGGCGTTGCAGCAGCACGTTGTGGATGGCGGCGCGGTCGACCGCCAGCGCCAGCGCCTCGCGTATGCGCGCGTCTTCCACCCGCGGAGCGAAGACCACCGCCACCAGACGCACCGGCGCGGATGGCCAGACCTTGCGTCCGGCCGGCTGGCGGCGCAGATCGCCGGGACCTAATTCCACCACGTCCGTCTTGCCGAGTTCCAGGTCGATGGATTGGTCGCGCAAGGGCCGCGCCATCTGGATTTCCACGGTGTCCAGAAACGGACGGCCGCCGGGGGCGTTTTCGTCGGCCGCGTACACGGCGCGCCGGCCCGCTTCCCAGAGCGTGATGGAGAAGGCCCGCGCCAGGTCGGGCATTCCGTAGCCCGTGGTTGGCGGGTCGGGGTTTTCGAAGGATTGCCGTATCTCAACGCGCAGGGTGCCACCGTAGTGCGGGCGGGTGGCGGCCGCCGCGGTGGCCGCGAGCACCGCCAGGGCGAGATTACAGGCCGCAAACCACGGTGATGACATAAGCCGCATATCTACCTGTCAGGGTATCTCGCGCCACCGCCAGGGCCGAAGTTGCGCTCGAAGGCCAGAGCGCTGTCACCGGGCCGGCGAACTCCACCGGCGCGGTGAGCGGGAGGGCGGCGCGGTTCACAATGGCGAAGGCCTGGATGGCATCCGCCTCGCCCCCATCGCCGGGCCGCGTGGCGAGCACCTGCGATCCACCGCCGCAGCTCGCCTCCGTGCCGGCGATGTCGCTGCCCCAGGAGGCGATGGCGCCCACCGGATCGAGCCAGGCATCGAAGATTTGCGTGCGCCCATCCAGCATGGCCAGCAGCCAAAGCAACCGGTCCTGCTCCCCGGCGGACGCGGCGGTATAGAACGGCGCCATGGTCTTTCGCAAACCGGTCCCGGTGGCCACGCGCCCGTCGAAGTAGTTGCGCGCGGCTGCAAAATTGGCCAGCAGCGGGGCGCGGCCGCCGGATTCCAGTATCCAGGGATCGTCGCCCGCCCGGCAATCGATCGAGAGCGAAGGCTCCACCACGCCGCCGCACACCATGCCCGGCAGAAACGCCTGATAACTCGCTCCGGTTACCCGCAGCCGGCCGCGAGCGTCGCGCGGCCAGGGCTTCCCGGGCGCCAGCGGAACGGCCTGCCGAGGCTCCCAGGCGCCGTTCTGGCGCGTGAAAAGCGTCACCTTGGCAGGCGCGAGCACCAACATGCCCGCGGCGGGGAAGGCTACGTCGAGGATCTGCTCCGCCTGTTCCCACACCAACTTCCTATCGAGCGCCACGCCCGGCAGGGCGGCCGCCGGCGCGGCCCGCTTCCATGCAGCCATCCAGACCTGCCGCTCGTCGCCCTTGCTGGCCTCTTCCACCAACAGATACTGCGACTGGCTTTCGGAAAGTGTGAGGCGGAGTTCGGCCACTGGCGCCACGTCGCTGACCCGCAGGCCGGCTTCCTTGAGCGCCGCCTCGAACGCGCCGCGCACCTGGCCGAGATCGGCTGGGCCCAGAGAGGAGATGTTGCGGTACTCGACCGAAACCGGCTGCCCCGATCCGGCAAAGGCGGCCGTCTGGCGGGCGAGATCGTGCGCCGCGCCGTTCAAGTCTTCAGCGGCGCCAGCACCCGGTGGGATGAAGAACAGGAGCGCGCAGAGAACCGCGTGCCATTTCTCCACGGCTGCGATCATAACACATCGCGGCGCTCTCCCCCGGTGATCACGCGAATGACGCCGCGCAGGCAGCCTCGCGCCACGAAGAACGCCACCGGAAACGTGATCGCCGCCATCAGAACGCAGCCTAGAATACTTCCCATAGTCGCCTCTCCAAGCGAGGGGAAAGGCAGGCCAAGGGCCAAATCGCAATTAGTTGATTTTAAGTGGATTATCAATCCGCGGCTTGTGTCACGTGAAACACGCGTGGCAACGCGGACGCATTACGCCACCGCCAACTCCGGGAGGCGAATGATTTTCTTCTGAATGGCATACTGCACCAGATGGGCCTTGTTGTGAATATCGAGCTTGCGCATCAGGTTGAATTTGTGGGCTTCGACGGTTTTGACGCTGAGTTCGAAGCTGGAGGCAATCTCTTTCACGGATTGGCCTTCCGCCAGCATTTTGAGAATCTCGCGCTCGCGCTTGGTCAGGGTGCCGAACCTGGGTTGGCGCACCGGCCCGCCGCGGCCTTGCATCCGGAAACCGTCCACCAGGCGGGTGAGGAGACGCGGACTGAGAAAACTGCCGCCGCGATGCACCTCGCGAATGGCGGTGACCAACTGCTCGGCGGGACTCTCCTTCAGAATGTAACCGCTGGCGCCGATGTCCACGCACTCGGCGACGTAATCTTCGTCGTCGTACATAGAGAGGAACACGACGCGGGTCTCGGGGCGCTCCTTGCGAATGAGGCGGGTGGCTTCAAAGCTGCTCATGCCGGTCATGCCGACATCCATGAGAACCACGTCGGGATGGGCCTGCCGGGCCAGGGCAACCGCGTCCGAGGCGTTGGCGGCTTCGCCAATGATCTCAAGATCGGGTTCCGCCGAAAGCAGGTTTCGGAGTCCCTGCCGGAACAGGGTGTGATCGTCAGTCAAGAGTACGCGAATTTTTGCCATTTCAAGTCACTCAAGCGGAGCTTCGCGGCAATTGGAGAGTGATTCTGGCGCCCTCTCCGGGCGTGCTTCGGACAGCGAGCGTTCCACCCAGGAGCGCGGCCCGCTCCCGCATGCCCGCCAAGCCGAATGACATCGGCTGGTGCCGTGCCGTTTCCGCACAAAAGCCGGCGCCGTTATCCGCTACGCTCAGCCTGATACTCTTATCGGCGGTCGATAGCGAAAGGTTTACCCGTCTCGCCCGGGAATGTTTGGCAATGTTCTGCAGGCACTCCTGCGCAACCCGGTAAATCACCTCCTCGATGGGCGCGGGAAGGCGCTCGAAGAGGGCCGGAATCCGCAGGCGCAGGCCGGCTGGGTGCGTTTTCCGGAACCGCGCGGCCAGTTGGCGGAGCCCGGATCTCAAGCCCAGGCGCTCCAGCACGGCGGGACTGAGCGCCGCGATCAGGCGCCGCAGTTCCTCCACCGTCCGCTCGGCGATGGCCCGCGTTTCGGCCAGACGCGGACGCAGCAGCGCGGGAGCGTCGCGCTCGATCATCTCCAGTTGCAGGCGCAGCAGCAGCATGGATTGGCCGGCTTCGTCGTGAAGTTCGCGGCCGATGCGGCGCCGCTCTTCTTCCTCCGTCGACCGCGCCTCGGCCTCCAGGCGCCGGATGTCGCGCTCCATGCGGGCGCGTTCGAGAGCCTCTCGGCAACGTTCGCCGGCGGCCACGAGCAGCGCCAGTTCGCGCGGCAGCCACGGATAGAGCGTTCGAAAACCGAACTGAACGAGCGCCGCCGAGCCGATGGGGTACGACCAATAGGAAGCGTAGTGGCCGCGCATCTCGGGGTCGGCGATGAGGCGCTCATCGGCCCGGCCGCGCTCGATGAAGAGCGGGCGCGCGAGCTTTCCAGCCGCGGGCCGGTCGAGCAGAAAGAGCCGGCCGGCGCTGGCCTGGAATGCGGGTGTGAGGATGCGGACGATGCGGTGGAGCAGGTCCTCGAGATCGGCCGCCTCGGTTTCGGCGTGGTAAAGGCCGAAGAAGGCCTGGCTCTCGGCCTCGCGGACCTGGTAGTAGGCGTCGTTCAGGATCAGGATGGTGGCCAATTGCAGTTGCTCCCGAGCCGGCTCGAATTGGCCCACGAGCACCGCGTCGAGCAGGCCGCCGAACTCCCGCAGGATTTCGTTCACCGCGGCCCGCGGAACGTTCAGCTTGGCCAGGCGTCGGCCGTTGTATTCCACCTGTTCCAGGAATTGGGCCAGCGAGCGCAGGTGCGACGCGGCGGCGGGTGTGATGGCCAGGAGGGCCAGGACTTGCGCATCATTGTAGCGGCGCTGGCGAAGCAGAGCGGCAAAGCGGCGATCCAGGCGGCCGGCCGCCGGAGCGATAGCGCGGACCATGCGCGCCACGTGGCGGCGGGCCGCGGGGGTGAGGAGTCGGCCGGTAAGAGGCATGTTGGCCAACTACTACATCGGCAATCTCGGAGCGTCCCTATAGGGGTTAACCTTGGCTCAGGCGAATTTGTCCGCCGCCGCGACGAGGGCGCGACTGTTCGGGGGGTCGAAGGCGCTGTGGCCGCTGTCGGGCGTGATGATGAGGTCGGCTTCGGGCCACGCGCGGTGGAGCGCCCATGCGCTTTCCATGGGGCAAACCACGTCGTAACGGCCCTCGACAATCACTCCGGGGATGTGGCGGATACGCGCAGCGTCGCGCAGCAACTGGTCGTCGGTTTCGAAAAACCCCTTGTTGAAGAAGTAGTGGACCTCAATGCGCGCGAAGGCCAGGGCGAACTCATCCTCTTCGTAGTGGCCGGTGAAGGCGGGGTCGGGCAGGAGCTTGGAGGTGGCGCCCTCCCATCCGCTCCAGATCTTCGCAGCCGCCAGCCGTACGGCCGCATCGTCGCTGGTAAGACGGCGGTAGTAGGCGGAGAGCAGATCGCCGCGCTCGGCCTCCGGGATGTGGGCGAGATACGGCTCCCACGCATCGGGATAGAGGACCGACGCTCCGCGCTGGTAGAACCAGTCGATTTCCTGTTTGCGGAGCAGGAAAATGCCGCGCAGGACTAGTTCGGTGACGCGCTCGGGATGCGTTTCGGAATAGGCCAGGGCGAGCGTGGATCCCCACGATCCGCCGAACACCTGCCAGCGTTCTATACCGAGGTGCGCGCGGACCTTCTCGATATCGGCGACCAGGTCCCAGGTGGTGTTGGCTTCCAGAGACGCGTAGGGCGTGCTCTTGCCGCAACCACGCTGATCGAAGTTCACGATGCGGTACTTTTCGGGATGGAAGAAGCGGCGCTGTTTGGGATCGGAACCGCCGCCGGGACCGCCGTGCAGAAAAATCACCGGCTTGCCGGAGGGGTTGCCGCTTTCCTCGAAGTAGATCTCGTGGACCGGTGACACCTGGAGCCGTCCCGTGTTGTAGGGCTCGATGGGCGGGTAAAGCCAGGTGACGGGATCCTTCATGGTGGATACAGGCAGCGCGTGGTTAGGCATCGTTGAAAGTATACCTTACCCCACGTACTGCACCTCTTCTTCGAGATCCATGCCAAAACGCGCGCGCACGCGACTTTTCAGGTCGGCAATAAGCGCGCGGAGGTCCGCAGCCGTTCCGGCGCCGGCGTTGTAGATCAGGTTGGCGTGATAGGCGGCCACGCGAATGTCGCCGCGCCGACACCCCTTGGCACCTACCTGTTCCAGAAACCAGGCGGCGGGGACCTTGCCCTCGCGCACCGCGTTGACCGGCACTTCGGCCGCCACCGCCGGGGGCAGATCCCGCAGCAGCAGGTTCTTGAAGATGCTGCCGGCGCACTTCATGGTGACGGGAAACTTCTCGTTGCGGACTTTGAGAATGTCCGCGGCGGTTTCGCGCAGTCGCGCGGCGCCGCCCGGCTCCAGCAGCAACTCCGTTGAGAAGATCGTCCAGTCCTTGTGGCGTTTGAAAATGCTCTCCCGATACTGAAACTGGCACGCTTCGTTGGTGAAGACGCGGGTTTCGCGGCCGTCGTGGAAGTGAACGTTGACCACCCGCTCGGAGAGGGAGTGGCCATATGCGCCGGCATTGCCGTATACTGCCGCGCCGACGGAGCCGGGAATGCCCGCCAGGGTTTCCAGGCCCTCGAGGCCGCGCTCGATGGCGAAATCCACCAGATCCTGCAAGACCGCACCGGCCTCCGCTTTGACGCGGTCGCCGGCGGCCATGAGGCGGTCGCCGCGGTAGCGCAGCACGATGCCGCGGAAGCCGCTGTCGGAGACCACCAGGTTGGTGCCCCCGCCGATCACCATGGTCGGAATGCCGCTCGCGCGCGCGGTGGCCAGCGCGGCGATAAAGGCCTCGACATCACCCGTCTCGGCGTAGAGATCGGCGGGGCCCCCAATCCCGAATCGCGTGTAACGGGAGAGCGGAGCGTCTGTGGAAACAGTTAAATTGGGAATCTCGGCGAGACGCGCGCGCGTCTCTTCCGTGGTCGGCATCACCTCAATTATAAGGGAGGCATTTCATGCGTTCGGCATTTCCGGGCTTTCCAAGCGAGGCCATCGAGTTCTTCCGCGGCCTGGCGCGCCACAACAACCGCGAGTGGTTCCTGCCGCGCAAAGCGATTTTCGAAGACAAGGTCAAGCAGCCGATGCGCGAGCTGGTGGCGGCGTTGAACGCGGCCATGACGGGGTTCGCCCCGGACTACGTCACCGATCCCGACAAGGCCATCTACCGCATCTATCGCGACACGCGCTTCAGCCAGGACAAGACGCCGTACAAGGACCATATTGCGGCCAGCTTTCACCGCCGCGGCACGGTGGCCCACTCCGACGCCGGCTACTACTTTTCCGTGTCGCACAAGGAGGTCGGAATCGGCGGCGGCGTCTACATGCCCGCGCCGGAAACCCTGCTGGCCATTCGCCATCACATTGCCGGGCGGCACCAGGAGTTTCGCAGGATTATTGGGGCGCGCGCCGTGCGGCAATTGTTCGGCGAGTTGCAAGGGGAGCAGCTTGCGCGCGTGCCGAAGGGCTTTTGCGCGGAAGATCCCGCGGCGGATCTGCTGCGGTTCAAGCGATTCACTCTGTACATGGAACTCGCGCCGGATCTCGCCACCACACCCGCGCTCTACGGGGAAATCCTGAGGCGTTTTCGGGCGATGGGGCCGTTTCTGGCGTATCTGACCGCACCACTACAAGGCCGGCGAAGCGACGCAACTCAATTTGTCACGAAACTGTCATATTCCCGGCATAACATAGGGGTGACTAAACATCCCCTCATATGAGCACCTTCCTGATCGTGGTTCTGGTTGGATTGGTTTTGCTGGTGGCGTATCACACAGGAACGTACGGCCGCCGTGGCCGCCGCTGGGGCGGCTAAACTTCTTCTTCCTCTTCCGGCGGCTCGAATGCATCCAACAAGTCCGGGTTCCTGGCAAAGCGTTTGAGCACGCGGATGATCTCTCCTGACCGGAATCCCGCGCGCAACAAGCGGCGGTAGGCGGCGGCGAGGTCTTTGTCCTCCTGAAAGAGCCCCTCGCGCTCCGCCAGGCGGTATTTGCGGCGGATGAGACCTTCTATGAGAGCTTCCTCGTCAACGTCCTGGTAGACCTTCTGCACCGTGCGTTCCGCCAGGGAGGGCGCCACGCGGTGCTGGCGCAGGTCCTGGATGACGCGCGTACGGCCGAGTTTCTCGTTGGCCAGTCGCGCCGCGGCGAATCCCTCGGCGTAGCGGCGGTCGTCCAGGTAGCCGACTTCCTTGAGGCGGGCGAGCACTTCATCCACGTCGGCGACGCGCTCCGCCCGGCGGCGCAGCTTTTCCCGCAGTTCGCCGGTGGAATGGGCGCGCCCCGCGAGCACCTTGACGGCGTAGGTCCATAATGCGCCGCCATCCAACCGGCGTATTTTGCGCTCCTCCATGATATGGATTCTTAAGGGGAGTATACTGGAAAATGGTTCAAGCTGTCGGCTTGAATAGGAGGAAACATGGATAAGAACGGACTTTCCAGCTTTTTGCTGGGACTAGGTGTGGGAGTCGGGATCGGCATGTTGTTCGCGCCGCAGTCCGGAGAGCAGACCCGCAAAGTCATCAAGGACAAAGCGGGCGAAGGCACGGATTATGTGAAGCAGCGCAGTTCGGAGATCAAGCAGAACGCCGCGGAGTGGGTGGAGAAGGGCAAGGAAGCCTTGGGCCGTCAGAAGGAAACCATCTCCGATGCCGTCTCCGATGCCATGGCGGCCGGCAAGCAGGCTTATCGCGATGCCGTCAGCCCGCGCGATCCCTCCGGTGAAGGCTCGGCGACGTAACCCGTGAATTGGGCGGAGGGTCCTCGCGGTGACTGAAGACACGTTTCGCATCGTGGTGGCGGCGGCTGTGGCGCTGGCGTGCATCGCGTGCCTGGTGCAGGCGGTGGCGATGTTCGCTTTCTATCGCACTGCCCGAAAGATGCAAGAAAAGGCCGGACCGCTGGTGGACCGGGCCGAGCCGGTGATCGAGAAACTCGGGCCGATGATGGACAGAATCGGACTCGCGGCCGAGAAGGTGGCGCCCCTAGCCGATCGCATGGAGTCGGTTCTGGCCATCACCAACCGGATCATGGAAGATGCCCGCCCGCGTATTTCCGAGCTTTCCGCAGAAGCCGTCGAGATCGCCAGGTCGGGGCGCCAGCAGGTGGAGCGCATCGGCGAACTCCTGCACGATGCCGGTGATCGCGCCCGCACCCGGCTCGAGCAGATCGATCAGGCCGTCGACGACACGGTCGAGCAGGTCGAGCAGCTGGGCGACAACGTGAAGCGCGCCGTGTTGCGGCCGGTGCGCGAAGTGAACGGCCTGGCGGCCGGCATTTCAGCCGCGGTTTCCACCCTGGTGCACCACTCACGCAAGCCCTCCGTCGATCAAGCGACGCAGGACGAAGAGATGTTTATCTGACCTGCCGTCAGAACAGATTCACGTCCATCCCGGCGATGAAATCGATCCCGGGAATCACCAGCCCCTGCAAGCGCCGATCATGCGTCAGAAACAGATCCACACCGGCGTGCGCGGCGCTGGCCAGGTGAATGGCGTCGAGTGGCGACACGCGGTTGTCCCCGCGAATTCGCGCATAACGCTCGGCCGTCTCAATAGTGAACGCGAGTAGTTCCACCGCGGGCGGGCGGACCACTTCCCGGACACGGAGAGCCAGATCGGACGCGCCCCGTTTGTAAGGTCCCGTGAGGACCTCGCCCACCGTAAAGACGCTCGTACAGAGGGTGTCCCGGCGCCGTTCCATGGTCGCGAGCATCTCTCTCGCACGGCCCCGTGTTTGGGGTGGGCTTCAATCAGGTACGCAAACAGCGTGGTGTCCCAGTAGATTCGGCTCACGAATCTTCTCCGCGTCCCCATTGTTCCCGTTCGCTTCGGATATACGCTTCTCCTCCGCCGAGGCTCCGGAACACCTCTTTCCCAATCCCCCACAATCGGAGGAGCGGTGATTCGCCGGGTGGCTGAGCGGCTGCCGGCTGTGACCTTGCCAGTCGATAAGTGAACGTCACAGTGGTGCTCATCCCGGATGGCGGACCATCCCACTTCTCCAGAGCCAAATGATTCTCTTCGATGAACTTATGGGATTTTAGAGCCTGGCACACAAGCGCCGTCCGGTTCACCAGGCGCACCGCCTTCTGCACATCGCCAGCTACGATCCGCACCGTTGAATCGCCACGCCGGCGGGCCGGCTCGATGTACTCCCGGCGGGCGTGCTCCCGTCCAGCTAAGCTTGTTATGCTTGCTTTGCCGAATCCGCCCGACGCACGAAGGCCACCACCAGCCGGATCTGCTCGAAAGCGATCTCGGCCGGCAGCGCTTCGCGCAGCGGCTTCAGCCATTGCGAGCCCAGCCGGCGCACCACTTCTTCAATCTGCCGGTGATGGGCTTCTCCCACCCACTCCGGACGATATTCCAACCGTCCTTTTTCGACCAGGTCGGCCACCATGTTGACGACCGTCTCAAACCGGCGGCCGCGAATCCGCGCGATCTCTTCGAAGCTCTTGCCCTCCGCCAGCAGGCGCATGGTCTCTTCGGCGGGCGAAACCTGCGACACTTCGGAGTGCCCTTTGGGCCCGGCGGCTCGGGCCCCGTTGCGGTAAGCCTCGAAGGCGGCGAAGATTTCGCTTCCATACAATTCCGCCTTGCGCTCGCCGAACCCGGCGACGCCCAGCAACTCGCGGAGATTCGCAGGCCGCTTGTGGCAGAGATCCTGCAGTGCGGCGTCGCTGAGCACGACGTAGGCCGGAACGGCGGCACGCTGGGCCGTGCGCCACCTCCATTCCTTAAAGAATTCGAGCAGGTCGCGATCGGGCGGCTGCGGCGCCGCGGGCCGGGCTTGTCCGGCCCCTACGGGAACAGCCGCGGGAATCGGTTCTTCGCGCGGCGGCGCGGGCCGCGCGGCCGGCGGCGGTGTGGGCCGAGCCACCGCCTTCGGCTTGCGCTTCTTCTTCTTCACCGTCAGCGGTTCTTCCGACGGCCCCTTGAGCCAGTCCGGGATGTTTCCGCAGGCATCGCACATCTCGCAGCGCTGCCATTTGGGAATCTGGCCGAAGTGCGTGCAGATCTGCAAATGCCGGCACCGGTTACTCTCGACGAAGCCCCGGACGGAGCGGTACCGCTGCCAGGCGCGCGCAATCTCGCCGGGGTCGTTCAGTTGTTCGATGAAGTAGGCCAGCAGTCCCGCGTCTTTCGGCTGCCACAGCAGCGTGCAATCGGCAGGCAGCCCGTCGCGCCCGGCGCGGCCCGCCTCCTGATAGAACTGTTCGATGGATTTCGGCAGCGAGGTGTGGATCACGGCGCGCACCGCCGGCTTGTTGATCCCCAGCCCGAAGGCGATGGTGCCCACCAGCACGCGCACCTCGTCGTTCATCCACAGCTCCTGGTTGCGGCGGCGGGTGGCGGTCTCCATCTGGCCGTGGTAGGGAACCGCCGCGATGCGCCGGTCGGCCAGAAAATCCACGGTCTGCTCCACCGCGGCGATGGTGGGGGCGTACACGATCGCGCTTTCGCCCTGGTAGGCGCGCAAGGCCGCCAGCAGCAGGCGCGGGTGCGTCTCCTTATCGCACTGGTGCGCCACATAGCGCAGGTTGGCGCGGTGGAAGCTGGCGATGTACTTGTGCGGATCGCGCAAGCGCAGTTGTTCCAAAATGTCGTGCCGCACGCGCTTGGTGGCGCTGGCGGTGAACGCCGCGATGGGCTTATCGGGGAAGTTCTCGCGTAGTGAGCTGAGCTGGCGGTATTCGGGGCGGAATTCGTGCCCCCATTCGGAGATGCAGTGCGCCTCGTCGATGGCGAAAAACGCCAGCGGCAGCCTCCGCAGCCAGTCGATGGTATCCTGCCGCGCCAGCCGCTCCGGCGAAAGGTATAGCAGCCGGAAGGCGCCCTGCGCGGCCGCGCGCATCACCGCGCGCTGCTCATCGGCCGGCTGCGAGCTGTTGAGAACGGCCGCCGGAATCCCCATGTCGCCAAGTTGCGCCACCTGGTCCTGCATGAGGGCGATCAGCGGCGACACCACCACCACCGTCTGGCCCAGCGCCAACGCGGGCAACTGGTAACACAGCGACTTGCCGCCGCCGGTCGGCATGATCACGGCCACGTCGCTGCCCGCCAGCAGGCTTTGGACGATGCGCTCCTGCATGGGGCGGAAGGAGTCGTAGCCCCAGTATTTCTTCAGGGCTGCGTAGAGGTCGGGCACCGTAAACCTGAGTGTAACAAGCGTACCGTCTGCGCCGGCGCCGCTTCCAGCATCTCGCGCACGGTCTTGTGCGTCACGGGGTGGCGCAGGCCGGGCGCCAGGTCCGCCAGCGGCGCCAGCACGAAGCGCCGCTCGGCCATCCTGGGGTGCGGGATCTCCAGCGTGGCGCTACGCACCACCGCTTGGCCGTAGAGCAGGATATCGATATCGATGGTCCGCGGCCCTTTCGGCACCGTGCGTATACGGCCCAGCGCGCGCTCGATCGTGCCGATGCGCGAGAGCAGGTGCATGGGGAACAGGCCGGTCTCGGCTTCCACCACCAGGTTCAGGAACCAGCGCTGCGCGGTGTAATCCACGGGCTCGGTCTCATACACCGGCGAGGTGCGCAGAACGTGAACCTCCAACGCCCCAAGCCGCTCGATGCCCGCCCGCAGGTTGCTTTCGCGGTCGCCCAGGTTGGAGCCGAGACTGAGGTAGATGGTCTTCACAGCCTAGCGCCTGTCACGAAACATGCGGGCCGGCGATTAAAACAAAGCTGGCTGGTCGTCATTGCGCAGTTTGGGTTTCACGTTGAAGTAGTCGAACGCCAGCTCCGTGGCCGTGCGCCCGCGCGGCGTGCGGTTCAAAAACCCGAGCTGGATCAGGTACGGTTCGTAGACCTCTTCGATGGTGTCCGGCTCCTCGGAAATCGACGCCGCAATGGTGTTCACGCCCACCGGCCCGCCGCGGTACTTTTCGAGGATGGTGAGCATGATCTTCTGGTCGATTTCGTCCAGGCCGTAGCGGTCCACGTCCAGCAGGTTGAGCGCGGTCTGAGCCACCGGCTGCGTGATGCGGCCGTCGGCGCGCACTTGCGCGTAATCGCGGACGCGCCGCAGCAGGCGATTGGCGATGCGCGGCGTCCCCCGGCACCGGCGCGCGATCTCTTCCGCCGCGCCCTCTTCGATGGCCACCCCGAGCAGGCGCGCCGAGCGCTTCACAATGGTCCGCAGCTCATCCACCTGGTAGGGATCGAGCCGCAGCACCAACCCGAAGCGGCCCCGCAGCGGCGCGCTGACCAGACCCTGCCGCGTGGTGGCGCCGATGGCCGTGAATTTCGGCATGGGCAGCGAATGCGTGCGCGCGCCCGGACCCGCGCCCACCAGGATATCCACCCGGAAATCTTCCAGCGCCGCGTACAGCATCTCTTCCACGTCTGGCAGCAGGCGGTGGATTTCGTCGATGAAGAAAACCTGGCGCGCGCGGATGTTGCTGAGGATTCCGGTGAGATCGAGTTTCTTCTGAAGCACCGGCCCCGAGGTGGAGGTGAAGGCCACCTCCAGTTCCTCCCCGATAATCGCGGCCAGCGTGGTCTTGCCCAGACCCGGCGGCCCGTAGAGCAGCACGTGGTCCATAGCTTCGCCGCGCATGCGGGCGGCCTGGATGGCAATCCCCAGGTTCTCCTTCAGCTTGGGCTGTCCGGTAAAATCGGCCAGGCGGCGCGGGCGTAGGCCCGCTTCGAACTGGAGATCCTCGGCCTGGCGATCGCCGGAAATCAGTTGCCGGTCGGGCATGTGCTACCAGCTTACCCCGGATCAGGCACGGGCTAGCGTACCAGTTCGAGAGCGCGCCGGAAGAGTGGTTCGAACTCCGGCGCCGCACCCGCCGCCTTGGCCTTGCGCACCGCGGCCTCGGCCTGCGGCCGCCCGCAGCCCAGGTTCAGGAGCGCCGAGAGCACGTCCTGATCGACGGAGGAAAGCGCGGCCTCGGCGGGCGTTCCCGTCTCCTCGCCAGTGGCCGCCGGCAGCTTATCGCGCAGTTCCAGCACCATGCGCTCGGCGGTCTTCTTGCCGACCCCGGGAATGCGCACCAGCCGCTCGACTTCCCCGCGCCGGATAAAGTTGATGAGGTCCGGTGCCGCGAGGCCGGAGAGGATCTTCACCGCCAGCGTCGGCCCGATGCCGCTCACCCCGATCAACTTCTCGAACAGCGCCTTCTCATCCTGGGTGAGGAAGCCATAGAGGGCCAGCACGTCCTCCCGCACGTGGGTATGGATGCGCAGCCGCACCTCTTTGCCGGCTTCGGGCAGGCGGGTGAAGGTCGAGACGGGGATGGTGACATCGTATCCCACGCCGCCGGTCTCGACGATGGCCTGGTTGGGATGCTTCTCGATGAGTATGCCGCGCAGTAGAGCGATCATCAATACGATTGTAGTGGTAGCGGCGGGGCTGGGGCGCGGGTTGGCAGTCCTGTCTTCTTCTCACGAAACACAGCCAGAGCTACGCCACTTCCAGCCGCTTGAGCCTTATTGTGTCGGTGCGAACGTGCGCCAAGTCGTACTGTGCCTGCTGCATAAGCCAGCTTTGGGCGCTGCCGCCGAACACCTTTGATAGCCTCACGGCCATCTTGGGAGAAACCCCGCGCTTCCCGTTCACCAGTTCCGAAAGTGTCGTGCGCGTCACTCCCAGCGCTTCGGCTGCCCGCGTGATGGTCAAGCCCAGAGGTTCAATGCACTGGCGCAGTACAAAGCCACCAGGATGTGGGGGATTCTTCATGGGCATGCGTTGGTCGCCACTGCGAACTTCCGAGCACCACAATCGCAATGGTGCGGCCCTTCATATTCTGTTGCGCCGCCATATTCTTATCGGTTGTCAGGAGCAGGTCAAATCCGGCCTGCTCGGCCGCTTTGAGCAGATCGCCGTTGGACAACTTGTCCCAACCCTCATCCTTGGCTTTCGTGACGGTGTGGCCTTCGAGGAACGGGATAAGGGGCGCGGGCGTACCGTGATCAAAAAGAATGCGCATCGGCGGGCGCCAAACGAGCGGTCGGCGGGAGGTTGGGCATCGAGACTGCGGGCCGCAAATTCGAGCACGCTTACAATCTGTTCCCGTGTCACGTCGAACCACTCCATGATTTCTTCAATACTTGCCCCAGATTCGAGGTTCTCGAAAACGGCGGAAACCGGCATACGGGTGTCCTTAAACACCCACGCGCCGCTGACCTTGCCGGGGATGCTCTCCACGGCGGGGCATTGCGACCAATCGAGACTCGCCACAGTTGGGCCTCCTTTCCCCAGAATAGCGACAGCCGGCGCAGGGCACAAAAGGACCTTTGCACGGCGCCTCCGCGGAGCGGACCCTCCCTCCGACACGCGTTGCTATAATTCCGTATTAAGGAGGAGTTCATGTCCCGGTTATCTCTATTTTTGACGCCCGTTTTGTTGCTGCCTCTCCTCAACTGCGGCGGCTCGCAGCACGACGTGCAGGAAAAGTACTTTTTCGTCTCCGCTAATACCAAGATCCCCTACTGGCAGGAAGCCGCCGCTGGTTTCAACCGCGCCGCGGTCCAAATGCATGTTCATGCAGAGTTCGTGGGCCCCGAGACCTACAACCCCAAAGCCCAGGACGAGCAGTTCCAGGATATTCTCAAACAGAAGCCCACCGGCATTCTGGTCTCCGCCAGCACCCCTGGCCTCTTGAACAAAGACATCGATGCCGCCATCGGTCAGGGCGTGCCGGTGATTTCCATCGATTCCGACGAACCCGACAGCAAGCGCCTGTTCTTTATCGGCACCGACAACTACAAGGTCGGCGTCATGGGCGCTCGCATGCTCGCCAAAGGTCTAGGCGGCAAGGGCAACGTGGTGGTCTTCACCATCCCCGAGCAGGCTAATCTGAAAGACCGCTTGCGTGGCTACACCGATGTTTTCGCTGAACACCCGCAGATCCACATCACCCAGGTGATCGACGAACACGGCGACCCCGGCGTGGTTTTCGACCGCACCATGGAAATGATGGAAAAGGGCGCCAAAGTGGACGCCTTCGCCTGCCTCACCTCGGTCGCCGGGCCGGAAGTCGCCGAAGTCCTGGGCCGCAAGAACGCCACCGGCAAACTGGTGGTCGCCATGGACACCGACCCGCGCACGCTGGAAGCCATCCAGAAGGGCCTCATCACGGCCACCATCGGCCAGAAGCCGTTCACCATGGCCTACCTGGGAGTCAAGCTGCTCGACGACCTGTATCACCACCCGCTGGGGTCCCTGACCGCGAACTGGGTCCAGGATTCCTTCTCCCCCATCCCCACGTTCGTGGACACCGGCGCCACCGTGATCGACAAGAGCAACGTCGAGAGCTTCATCAAAGCGCGCGCCTCCGCCACCGCCGCCAAGTGACGGTCCAGGGCGGTCCATCGAAGAACGTGTACAAAGCCATTATCTTCGACCTGGGCAATGTTCTCGTGCAATTCGATTTCGAGCGCTGGCGTCAGGCGCTGGCGGATTTCTGCCCGTACGCCGCGGCGGAAATTCGCCGGCGCATCGCAGCCACCGACCTGGTGGAGCGCTTCGAAACCGGTCTGATCGAGCCGCCCGAATTCGTGGCGCAACTCTCCGGGATTCTCGCCCTCGACATGGACTACGCCGATTTCTGCAAGCTGTGGAGCAGCATCTTCACCGATCCCCTGGTTCCCGAGGCCATGCTGGAAGGGCTCGCAGCCCGCTACCGGCTGGTGTTGCTCTCCAACACCAACGCCATCCATTTCGAGATGATCCGCGAGAACTACCCCCTGCTGCGCCACTTCCACGAGCGGATTCTGTCCTACGAGGTGCGCGCCATGAAGCCTCGGCGGGAGATCTTTCAGGCGACCCTGGAACGCTGCGGATGCCTTCCCGGGCAGTGTTTCTACACCGACGACATAGCGGCTTACGTCGAAGCGGCCCGGCGGCTGGGCATCGACGCCGTGCAGTTCGAGTCCCTGGCGCAGTTGGAACGGGAACTGATGGCGCGCGGTATCCGTTGGTAGAAAAAAAGACCGGGCGTCCCGGAGGAGGACGCCCGGTCGAGAAACCCCGTAACCCGCTCGGAGGCAGCGAGTTGCAGGGGTGGAGGAGCTTGTTACGCCAGCAGACCGCCGTGTCCCAGGCAGGCCACCTCCCAACCTGTGACGTGATAGCGGGCCAACAGCGGCGGCAGCACCAGGTCGACCACATTCGCCTTGGCCGACCGGAAACAGCCGGGCGCCGAAATGATCGGCGTCTCATCCTTGTACGACAGAAGCAGCAAATTCCCCGGTTCCACGGGCGCCAGGAACCGCTCCACCTGGCAGCCGACCTTCAACATGGCTTGGCCGACGACATCTTCCGGACCGGCCGGCGCCGTGGTGGATGCCACCAGGATCACGCATGGCTTGGATCGAAGCAGATGTTGCAGGCAGCGCGCGACTGAATTCTCATCTTCCGTGCAGGCCAGAACGAAGTTGGCGTTCACACCAAAGCGGTCCAACCGCTGGCGCATGATGTTCTCGAAGAGCTGCCGCGCCCGTTCGCCGCTGATGGGGTCTGTGTAGAGAACCCCTACGCTCGGCGTTCGGACGGGGCGCGCCTGCAGGATCGGCCCGCGCTCTTTCAGAATCCCGGTGACGGCGTCCAACTGGTCCTTGGAAACCGCGAATGGAGCGCTCTTTACCGTGGCAATCCGTTGCCCGGCAATGGCATAGCTGAAATTCAACGAGGTCGCGATCACCACGCTGGCGGTGCAATTGATCTGCTTCAGGAGTTCGTCGTCCACCAGCACGCAGCAGTTCTCGGTGGCCAGCAGATTGGCCCGGCCACCCGCCGCCAGGCGGATCTCGAAGCTCCCGCATCCCATCTCGCTGGCCACGGCACAGACCGCGTCGTCCTCACCGATCTCGCCATCCTCCAGCTCGGTAACCCAAATGGTTTCCATGCCTTCGGATGCCAGGACCCGAATGTCTTCATCGCTGATTACATGGCCTTTCGCCAGTAGTTTCTTCCCACCCGGCCGGAAAACCGTGCAACACAGGACCCGACCAGTTGAGGATTTCACGTCAACCGTTTGCGCTCTCATGCTTGCCTCACAAGAAGTAGGATCAAAATCACCACGTATTCGGAGTCTT
>Ga0265316_10002287_pt1 | contig 20033 bp, 16 predicted proteins | sample 4522metaG_FD_202092 | JGI IMG/M metagenome (GOLD analysis project Ga0265316, IMG submission 202092) | Rhizosphere microbial communities from Carex aquatilis grown in University of Washington, Seatle, WA, United States - 4-5-22 metaG | ecosystem: Host-associated > Plants > Roots > Rhizosphere >... | reverse complement strand
ATATGAAGCTTAAAGAGGTTATCGAATCAGTTTTTGAAATGATACAAAAGAAGTAAATAATTAAGTTTTAGTTACCTCCCTTATATGTCGTAATTGTAAGTCTCATATTGTCCCGCTCTCTCTACCGACAAGCGTTTCAATCTATTATTGAATGTTTAAATCTGCATTCGATGCCGGCTCATAAATATACGATAAAAATAGATTTGAACTTTTTCGGAAAATTTATCACAATCAAAATTACGGTTTAGGCTATGTATTTCCATCATAAAAAGGTTAGTTTATACCCTTTTCTGATGGTAAGCAGTTTTTTAATACTTTCCAAAACTTTTGGGGCTGCAATGCAGTTTACATGATAAACAGATACTATTTTTATAATTAGTAAAATCATAATATTATGAAGAAAATCAATTTGATCATTGTTTCATTATTCATTCTTTTTTCCACGATTTCTTACGCAAGTAACGGCGATCCAAAACCCGTAAAGAAAATATTCTCTACTGAGGATATTAAAAACCTGGCAGATAAATATGTCAATAATAATCTGGGTTTAAAAAACCCCGCTATTGTTGATGTTGACGGCGATGGCGCTTTTGACATACTTATCTTTAAAGATGGTAACGTTGCTTACTACAGAAATACAGGCACGCTGGAAGATCCGTTCTTTGTTCCTGAAAACATGCATTATGAGAAATATACCAGCGCATTTTTCCTGAAGACAACTATTCCTTACCCGGTTTTCTTTGCTGATAAAAACGGCGATGGCAAACTGGATCTGTTTGCAATTACAGACAAAACATATAATGCGAACCAACAGCAATATGAATATAAGGTTCTGTATTCTGAAAACATGTTGGGTCTTGATACAGGCGTACTTATAACGATTATCCTGGTTCTTGTTATAGTTATACTTGTTGTAGCAATCATTCATTAAGAAAGAGAAAAGACAGTTTTCGGTCTCAAGGCTGCAATCACATTCAGCCTTGTTATGAAACATATTATTTTTTACTTTTGCTGATATTGTTAAAGGTTAGCAGAAATATTGCGTTTTTTGTTTTAGTTCTCTCTGTTTTTTCATTAAACAGCGTTGAGTTTTTCCACCATCACGAAAATGACTCACTAAAGGACGATAGTAATTGCCAGGCATGCCTGCTTACCAGTGTGCTAGGCGCTATTGATATTGGCGACGCTACGGTCGCAATAATAACCCCAACTCAATACCAGCTTTTTACTCTTAACGAATATTCAATTCCAGTTTCCGAATCTCACAGAACATCTCAGGGCAGAGCCCCTCCCGTAAATACAATTTTATAAGTTTAACATTTTCGGTTTAATTAAGAAGCATTTTCAGTTTGAATTAATTCAGGCTGATTGCTTTAGGTTTCTTAAGAAATTATTACATAAGCGTACTTCGCGTTATATGCGCTTGTTAACCTTAGATAAAATAAAATTGTATTTAAATGAAAATATATCAAATCATATACATTATAATATTCAGTACGCTCATAAATGCGTATTCGCAGGAAAGAAACATTTCAAATCCTCCAAATATGGCTTTTGTTGTTTATGTTTTTGACAGCTCAAGCAGGGCGCCATTGCAAAATGCCAGAGTCACTTTCCGGAAAAACGGAGCCGAGATTGAAACTGAAATTACAAACGGAGCAGGTAAAGCAATATTTCAGGATATATACAGGGGAAAATACAATATCACGGTTTACCTGGACGGTTATAGTTCTTTTGTGGACTCAATTTCGATTGATGAATCAGCCTCATCTTTTTCGGTCGGGCTAAAGGAATACTCAACGCAGGAGATTGACATTACCGATAAAAAAAATGTAGCCGTATCAGATTTCGATAATAAAACAGGCAACCAGGTTTTTGAGTCGGAAGGCTACCATGGCGCCCCTACCGACAGGATGACAAATATTATTCAGGAACATCTGATGGGCGCTACGCGCGCGCCCACCGGCGAAGTACATATAGCGGGGCAGCACGCCGAATTTACATATTATGTCGATGGGGTCCCAATTCCGCTTGGTGTATTTGGCGGGCTGAATGAAATAGTCGACCCTAAAGTAATTGACAGAATTACATTTCTTACAGGCGGCTTCCCGGCTGAGTACGGCGGACAAATGTCGGCCGTGATGGATATACTCAACCATGTTCCAAAAGGAAGATTTCATCTGGATTTTTCAAGCTACATTGGCAGCTATCTTGTTTTCAACGGCGCTAAACCATTCTCAACCGGAACAGAAGTACCCAGCGGACAATCAAGTTCGGTTGCAGGCGATACGCTTGGCGGCAGAGTTGGGCCGCTCAGGACAATTAACTCTAACGGCCAGTCGCTTTCACTCAGCAACCACATGGGTAACTTTGCTTTTTATGTTTCCGGCTCAAGGCAGGAGACCGATAGAAGAATCGACCAGCCTACAGCTACGTTATTTAACGACAGGGGAACAGACTATTTCCTCTATGGAAAGTTTGATTTACTTCTGAACAAAAACGATTACATTACTTCAAATCTAAATTACAGCTCGACCGAAACACAGGTTCCGTTTGATATAAATGAGCAGGGCTATGCGCCGGATAATCAAAATACTACGAATTCGTATCAAACATTATCTTATTACCATACGATATCTTCAAAGCAAAACAAACTTAGTAATCTGTTTATTGGCATGTATGCAAGGCAGGGGAGCCTGCTTTATACACCCAGCTCTGTCAGTCCGGCAACATTCCAGTTTGCCGGTGATAGCGCTCTGTATGCTTTAACCGAAGACAGAAGCTTCAATACCTATGGAATAAGGTCCAAATATGATTTCAGGTTAACAAGCGAATTTAAATCTTATGTGGGATTTAATTTCAGCATAACTAATGGCGCTGAACATTTTACATCAAGGGATAGCGCCGGCGCCACAGGCCCCGAGGTATTGACAGATTTCAAAGGGTCGGATTTCGGCGTATTTGCTCAAAGCGAGTGGAAACCTGTGAAAATGTTCAAGCTGGATCTAGGCTTAAGATATGATCAGCAAATATCTCCCGGGGCAGGACTTGAAAGAATGGTTAGTCCCCGAATTAAACTAAATTTTTATCCTGATGAAACAACGACAGCCTATCTGTATTATGGTAAACACTTTATGCCCAACAATATAGAAGGGCTAAGGTCTCTGGCATCAAATGTCAGCTCATCAGATATTCCAACTGTGGCCGAAAAAGATGATTTCTATGAGGCTGTTTATCTTAAGGCATTTCGTTTCGGGTTAGACGCAAAAGTTGGTCTCTTTTATAAGTATTCAAGTCCGGGGGTTGATGACCAGACTGTCGGTTCAAGCGCGGTTAAAACGCCTGTGAACATTGCTACAGTTAAATCAACCGGGATAGAACTTGGTTTATCTTATACGCATCCTACAATTCCTTTAACAAGTTATGTGAATGCTTCTGTAATTCACGCTTATGGCTCAGGCGCAGTGACAGGCGGTTTTCTCGATATCAGCAATGATGGCGCCGCTACCGACCTTGACCATGACCAGAGGCTTTCTATTGTCGCCGGAATTAATTATCAGCCTAAAAAATGGTTCGTGAACATGACAGCGATATATGGTTCCGGGCTGACAAACGGCAATCCAAACGGAAGCGCTTATCAAACCGGACTTTTTGATTTCAATTCCGGAGCGCATGTGCCACAGTCAATCATATTTAACATCGGGGCAGGCTACACGTTCTATTTATATAAAAGCTCAGCTATTGAACCATCAATATATATTTCCAATTTATTTGATAATAGCTACCTCCTCAAAGGCGCATATTTCAGCGCAGCAAGCTACGGCGAAAGAAGAAATGTAGTTTTGAAATTTGCGCTGCATATATAGTTTTTTCTTGTGGCAAGACTCCGTGTCGTGCCAGGAATTTGTACTAATATAAAAACCCCCTGCCAGGACCTTCCTGACAGGGGGTTTAGTTTTATTAACTGTACTTTATGGTTTGAGTCTGATAACCATTACGTCGTCAAGCTTTCTGTTACTCGCCTATCTTTACTAGATCAGGATTGTATTTCAGCTTGGTTAAGTTACTCATGTCTTTTTTCGATGCTTTCTTCTGTTCATATAATCCAACCAGCACTTTATAGCTGATTATCTGCGTCTTCTTTTCAGGATCCTGTGTCAGTATTTCTTCCAGATAGATCTTTGTGAACCCGTCCCGTTGGAGGCTGCCGATCCTTCTATCTGCCAGCGACTTATCTGTAAAAGTCCCTGTTTCTATTGAGTAACCCTTTACTACCGCTTGCTGGTCTGCCAGATCATAGAACCTGATGAGGGAATCTATGTTATCAACATTTTGATACAGGTTCGAGGTTTGGGTATCGTCATCATTGGTCTTAGGAGTGATAACCTTTATCTTCAGGTTCCCGCCTGATTTGAGATTTTTATTAAGCTCGAAATCATTCTGGGTTCCGTCAACCGATTCAAAGCTAACAAAAACTTTGGAATCAGCCTCTACCTTCTTATCTAACAGGTCGGTAGTTTTAAATTCATTCGTGTCTACTGGCGTTTCATCTGTTTTCTCAGTCGGATCGATACCGTCTTTTAGCATTTCCGCTTCTTCATCGGAAATTGCTTCGATCCTCACCTGAGCGGTGCCGCTCATTCCGATAGCGTCTTTCGCCGCCCTGGAAAGGTCAATTATCCTACCTCTCACATAGGGGCCTCTATCGTTGATCTTCACTATAGTCCAGAGATTTGTTTCAAGATTTGTAACCTTAAGGAGGGTTCCAAACGGTAAGGTTTTGTGAGCTGCGGTCATTTCATACGTATCAAACCGCTCACCACTTGCGGTTTTTCTACTCTGAAAACCAGGCCCATACCACGAAGCCTCACCTACTTCAACATATCTTGTTTCGGTAGGATCTCCTTTGGACTCAGCGACGTTCGCCACGTCGGCTACCAGCGCCAGTTGTACAGTTAAAAAAAAGAAAAACGGCAAGAGTTTTGCTTTTAACAAATGTGACTCCTTTCACTTTTAATTATAAAATACAAGCTGCCCGGTCCGTGGATATCATAATTACTAAATAACATAAATATGGACAGCAAAATGCTCTCATTGTCTTAAGACAATTTCTTGGAGCGTGTTTTCTTTTTTTTTATTTTGGGCAATGATTGGAGAACTTCGCTCCAATAGCCCAAACTCTATGTTAAAAGAACTTCAAAGCAGGGCACTAAGGCCCTGCTTTATTAAAACTATATTTACATGGCCTGCGAGGGCGAAAGAGGTATTATCCTCTTATTATCCTCAAGGAACGTAAGCCAGTTGTGTTTATCGTTTGCGTTTTGAACCACGTCAAAGAACGCAGCCTGAAGCTCGCGCGTTATCTTTCCCGGGATCCCTTTGCCGACAACATTCTTATCAACTGAACGGATTGGCGTAATTTCTGCCGCTGTGCCGCTGAAGAACATTTCGTCCGCGATATATAATACTTCTCTTGGAATGCTTGTTTCCAGAACTTTGTATCCCATATCCGTTGCAAGCGTTATAACAGTCTCTCTTGTGACTCCTTTAAGTATCGAATTTGATACCTGTGGCGTATAAAGGACTCCGTCTACTACACAAAATACGTTTTCGCCGCTTCCTTCGCTTATATAACCCTGCGAATCGAGCGCTATACCTTCTGAAAAACCATTTGTAAGAGCTTCCATCTTTATCAATTGGCTGTTCATATATGCGCCGCCAATTTTAGCCATCGAGGGCGTGCTGCCCGTAACATTTCTGCGCCATGAAGAAACACATACTTCTATCCCGTTCTCAACCGCGCCCCTGCCGAGGTATGAACCCCATTCGTAAGCTGCAATTGTTAAGTCTACAGGGTTGTTCAGCGGGTTTACGTTCAGATCACCGTAACCTCTGTAAGCTATCGGCCTTATGTAAGCGGCTTCAAGCCCGTTGATCCTGATAGTTTCTACTATAGCTTCGTCAATTTCTTTCTGTGAATATGGTATTTCAGCCCTGAATATCTTCGCTGAATTAATGAGCCTCTTAGTATGGTCATCAAGGCGGAATACTGCAGAACCCGCGTTTGTTTTATAACAACGGATTCCTTCAAAATAAGATGAACCATAATGGATGACATGAGAGAGTACATGGATCTTAGCATCATTCCAGTCCACAAACTTCCCGTTCATCCAGATTTTCTCTACTGCTTTTAGCGCCATGTCATTTCCTTTAATTTATTAAAGATTCTTTTGATAAATTCTGTAAGTCTTATAAATCTTTGCCCCTAATTTTTCGGCGGTCATTCGCATCGGCATATTATCTTCCAGCACCCATGAAATCTCGGCTCCCCTGTAACCGCCGCGGTTTCCCGCTTTGATCGTTTCAAGATAGAACAGGGAGTCGATGCCTTTTTTCTGATATTCGGGCTTTACGCCCATTATAATAACGCGTAAGTTATTAATTTTCTTTTTACCTGTGAGCAGTTTAAAAATCCCGAATGGAAGCAATCTTCCGTTCATTTTCTTCAGTACCTGGTTAAAATCAGGCAGTGAAAGCGAGAACCCGACCGGCTTGCCGTCAATTTCTGCAAACATCACAAGGTCCGGGTTAACAACGGCTTTAAGAGAAGCGGCCATGTAATCAAACTCATCGGTAGTAAGCGGAACAAAACCCCAGTTATCTTCCCATGCGCTGTTGTATACGTCTTCGATCTTCCTTACCTCATTTATCAAATCCTTCATATTCACCTTGCGCAGTGTAACTCCTGAGCGCTTTGCCATCAGGTCGGCCATTCTTTCCAGTTTTGCCATCACCTTCTCATCGTTAATCACTTGTGACTCAATGTCATATGCATACAGGTCTTTGGCTTTTTCAAATCCGAAATCTTCTATCTTTTTAGCATAGTGTTTCGGATTATAAGTCATTAGAAAAACAGGGGGAGAATCAAATCCGTCGATCAAAAGACCGCACTCATCATTAGTAGATGGATTAACCGGTCCTATTATTGTGTCGAAACCCTTGTTTTTGCACCAGTCGCAGGCTGCATCCAGAAGTAAATCGGATACTTCTTCATCATCGATAGTTTCAAAGAACCCAAAGAACCCTGCCTTATCCTTATAAAAATTGTTGTGGTTATCGTTTTTAATGGCAGCAATTCTTCCAACAAGCTTTCCGTCTTTTTCAGCCAGGTAAAATTCTATCTCAGAATGCTTAAAAAACGGATTTTTTTGCGGATTTAAGTTATTTCTAACGTCAAAAATGAGAGGCGGAACCCAGTTGGGGTCATCTCTGTAAATTTCCCAAGGTAGCTTGATGAACCGCATCTTATCCTGATCATTTTCAACTCTTCTGATTTTAACCAAAACCGCTAAATAGTACTAATTTTATAAAAAAGTGAATTTTATTATTTTAGTGACCAATTAATATAAGGATATATGATAAAAGATTCAATCTGAAAACCTCTGCAGGGGGGTCAGGCAATTCTCTTACTCCGGAAGCATTATTTTTTAAATGAACGATCCCAAACCATCGGAACAGATTTTTCTATAGAAAATCATCCTGTCAACTGCGGGCTAATCATAATATAATAAAACAGCCCAAAGTGTAACAGGTTCAGCATAGGTTTGCATAAATATAATGATATTGACCATTTTATTACTTATTTTGCATTAAAATTACATTTGGACTTGGTCCCTCTTATGAATTCATTAGTTCAGAGAACTGTTTTGTTGATTCTTCTGGCATTGGTCTGCGCAGGCACGGCTAATGCTCAGGATAATTGGTGGAAAGATAAGAAGTTCAGAACTGAAGAAAAGAGGGTTAAGTATGCTTCATGCAAAGCCTCTTTTATGAATATCGGGGATGGTTTTCTGTATTCTAATGTTTTTAATATTACCCAGTATTTTGATTCTGAAATATACCTGAGCATAATGAATGACGATAAAGGATACTTTAATGAAGAGCAGAGCCGGTTCATCCTGGATAATTTTATGTCAAATAACCCGGTTGCCTCTTTCCGGTGGAAAAACTCCAGCGTGTCTGAAAACTATGCTTTTGCTATGGGAAGATATAAGTTTAAGAAAAACGGTTATATAAACAGCGCAGCCATATCTGTTTCTTTAAAATACGTGAACGGTTCATGGTTAATTGACCAAATCAATATAAATTAACGGATGCCGTTTGATGTTTAATTTATTATCTATCCGGAAGTCGCGCTTCAAACCTTTCATATTCATCTCGCTTACTTTACTATTCATAATTTTACTTACTTATTCTGTAAACGTCTACTTTCATAAGACAATTGAGAAGAACTGGAACAACATATCCGTTGAAAAGACTAACCAGATAAGAGATGCCTGCCTTGGGTTGTTCAATAACTACCAGAACCAGGTATCGGCGTTTTCAACCGACGTATTGAAAAACAAAAAGCTGGTTGGCGCCCTCTCAAACCAGAATTCAAGGAAGTCGTATGAATATCTCTCAGAAACCGAGAACTTAAACGATTTTGACGTTGAAATATACAACTCGCGGCTTGAGTTGTTCATGTTCGAAGGCAGGCAGCTGAATCCGGATGTGCTTGAGCTTAAAAGAGCAATGGCCGGCGAAAAGTTTTCGACGGTGAAGGAAATAGGGTTTTACTCGTACGTTGTAGTTTATGAGCCTATCCATGTCGATTCAGTAATCTCCGCTAATAAGTCTGTGATAAACAACTGGGTGCTTGTAACCGCAAAACTGCTTGACATCAAGTATGAGATCCAGAATAAGTTCTTTAGCGATATTGGCATCACCAAAGAAATAGCGGCAAGATACCATACTAATGTAGATTTTGATTTCACGCGTTACACAACCGCTCTGCATACTTCTGATTCTTCGCTGACCAGGGATAAGCTTCAGTTCGATATAAAGAACATCCGGCAGGAGGTGATAGGCAAGCTTTACATACCGCAGCTAGAGAAATCATCATACATCCTGAACGTTGAGAATAAGTTTTCAACAGTGCTGGCTCTCGAAATTTTCATATTGAATGTATTCATTGGCGCTCTTTGCATAGTATTTATTAACAGGATCAGGCTGTTGTCGCTTCGGGGGGCAGCCTTCGCGGCGCTTATGGTTGCCTCGAGGTACATTTGGCTGATTTCCGATTTCCCGTCGCGGCTTATGGGCGAGCTTGGCTATGAAATGTTTGACCCCGCATATTATGCCTCGAGCTTTGCATTCGGGATAGGCAAATCGATAGGGGACCTGCTGATAACCTCGATCCTGTTTCTCGCTATTGTAATTTACATGGCAAAGCTTTCCATCGATTATTTCAGAAAGAAAGTAGATAAGAGAAATATAATCGTTAATATCTCTATTGTAGGACTTAATATTGTTGCAGGCATCCTTGCTGCGTATTTCTACGGCAATCTGATACAAAGCATAATATATGATTCAACGCTTAAGTTTATAGACAGGTCGCAGATAATTACCACTTCACAGCCTGAACTCATCTATGCAAACGTGGCTTTACTGCTTATGTCGGTTGCCCTTATAGTTATAATCTCAGTTTCGGGATTAATAATTACAAAAACCATTCAGCCGTTTTTAACTAAGACTCCGTTCGTCCGAAAGAACGCCGTTTTCATTGTGTTCTCGGTTTTATTATTGCTGAACGTAATATTAGAGCCAATGTCAGGGTTAACCGGCGATTTTTCTTTGAAGCTTAATTTCAGGCTGCTTATTTACGCAATTAGCGGAGCATTTACATTCTATATTTACCGCCAATTACTGGTAGTAAAGAAATACAGGTTCGTAAATCTGCTTAATATAGCGCTGCTGCTGTTTGCGTGCGTTATTTTTGTCCCGGCTTTGCTGCTCAACAAGATAGGTTCCCAGGAAAACCGCTACCTTGAGCGAATCACAAAAGAAATCTCCGAGCAGACAGACGACAAGATCAGCTTCTTAATTAATACCAGTTTAGATGATGTGTCAGATAACCCTAACCTGGAAGAAGATATTAAAGATAAGAATATTTATCCGCGGCTGGCATTCAACATCTGGACCCAAAGCAAGATTTACAATGAAGATATCAATTCTGCTGTCTTTGTTCTGGATACTGCAGATAGACTGGTTAGCGATTTTAATATCAATCCTTCAGAGCTGATTGCCGATAGCGTAATAAAATTCTCGGTAAGAAGCCTTATCCATTCAAGGCAAATATCCAGCAAAGAGCGCCAGTCTGATTCAGTAAGTGAAAGCCTGGATGATGATGTGAATTTGACCAGCGATGCATCTGACAAGGGTGATTTTGATGAAGTGTTCCAGAATAAAGAGATGAAGTTTTATTCCGGTATAAGGCCAATTGAGAAGGTGGATTTGCGTAACAGCAAATTTAACAAAGTTTTGGGGTACGTAATTATAGCAGCACAATATGATGCAAAAAGCTTTTTGACTCATACCGGCGTAGGAATATTCCGCAATTACACAAAGGACAACATAACCAACAAACTATCATCGCCGCCAATTATTTCGGAATTTTCAGACGGCGAAATTATTGGTTCATCGAACAAAGAAGTATCAAAGTCGATCGTTAAGTCGCTGGATGCGTTCAGGGAATCTGTTAAAGATAAAAGAGAGAAATCGTCGTTAAGGTATGATGATTATGAAAACGAGCTGTTTAAATCGTTTTACTACATGACTCCGGCGCACGGCGGTTCTGCCCCTGAGAAGATTTATGTAGTTAGTATCAGGATTAACGATTTCGGACTTTATTCATTTTATACACTGCGTTACTTGCTCTTTGTAGTAATAATATTTGCGATATTGTTTGTGTTCTATGCCGTCTATAAGATCTTTCTCTATTTCATAAGTTCAGAAGGCGCTTACCGGTTTAAGTTCCGTTTCAGGGAAAAGTTGTTTGTTTCGTTTGTGCTGGCGTCGGTTATCCCTATAGTAGTGCTTGCCGTATATACAAGGGAACTCGCCAAAGAGAAGAATGATGATTTCTACAAGAACCAGCTTATATCTGATTTAAGGATAATGGAGCAGTACATCCGCACAAAAGAGCCGTTTATTGATTTCAATAAGCAGGGGAAAGAAAATAAACAGGATAACACATCCGAAATATTTGGCAAAGGGTTTTCTGAATCAGATAAGAACTTCAACTTATTTGTTAAAACAAAACTTGCCGCAACAACCGATGAGTTATTATATAAATCAGACCTGCTTGATACAAGAATAAGCGGCAACGCGTATTATAATGTTGCGCTGCTTAAAAAGGATTACTATTCCGAAAGCCAGGAAATAGGGACTTATAAATTCATAGTAGGATATAAGCCAATTTATGACAAGTTTAATAATCTTGCCGGCATAATATCTACGCAAACAGTATTTAAGCAGTCTGAGATCAACGAGGAGTTGACCGAGAGCCTTGTTTATATTTTCGGGCCATACTTTATAGCGGTTATTTTGCTGATTGTAATTGTTAACATAATTTCTTACAGGATCTCAAACCCGATAGTTAAGCTGCAGAAAGCTACAGAACAATTATCCAGAGGAAATATAGACATTCAGGTTAAAACGAACAGCAGCGATGAGATAGGTGAGCTGATAAGTTCATTTAATAAAATGACTGTTGAGCTAAAGCGTTCGCGTGCGGAGCTTAAAAAGGCTGAAAGAGAATCAGCCTGGCGCGATATTGCACGGCAGATAGCCCATGAAATTAAAAACCCGCTTACACCGATGAAGCTCGCAATGCAGCATCTGTATTATGCTTATACTCACGGAGCAAATGATTTTAAATCAATAATCCAAACCACAAACAGGCTGATAATTGAACAAATTGAATCGTTGAACAGAATTGCAAGTGAGTTCTCTGATTTTGCCAAAATGCCAAGCCGCAATTATGAACCGCTGAATGTGGAGAGTATATTGAAAGACGTTGTAGAATTGCTGAACAGAGACGGAAAGATCCATTTGAATTTAAAGAATGAAATAGGAAATGCAAAAGTAGTCGGCGATAAAGATGAGGTTAAGCGCGTATTCATAAACATCATCCGCAATTCAACTCAGGCGATAGATGAAAAAAATTCAAACCGCGCGAACGGTATTGTTGATGTGTTTGGATTAAAGAGCAACGGTTTCTATACTGTAACGGTGAAGGATAACGGAATTGGTATGGACGAAATTACATTGCAAAAACTATTCGAGCCGTACTTCTCAACCAAGTCAAGCGGTATGGGTCTTGGTCTGGTCATCACCAAGAAAATACTCGACGACATGCACGCAAAAATAAAAGTGGTTAGCGATGTTACATCAGGAACGGAAGTTGAGATAAGGTTCAATATTGAAAGTAATTGAAAAGTCAAACGTGAGACGGCAGAAGTGAAACGGAAAATGAATATAATTAAGTGAATTGATTTTGTTTAGGAATGGTAATAACAATAAAAAAAGGAATCGCTCAGATTCCCATTCGTAATTCTTAATACGTAATTTCTAATTTACCTTTTAAAGTACCAGTACTTATCGTCTTCGGCCAGGAAATCCATGCCGTAATGTTTTCTAACAAGAACTTTGAATACAATAAATTTTCCCGGGGCTTTAGTAATTTTCGGATGCCTTCCGTAATCGTTGCAGTCGCTTAACTCAAATAAGGTAGTTGGGATCTTCATCCTGTTCGGTGAATAATGACCAACGTATGCAGTTTTCTTTAACATCTACGGTTAATTACTTGCACATATATAACTATACAATTTCAAGTTATCAATGAACTAATACATTCCTACACTGATTACGTTATTCTGAATTTATTGATAAAGGAATATCCGTTAATGAATATAGCTTGTGCACAGTAAATTGACTTCTCTAATAGATTGTTAATTGAATATTTCTCCTAATGCTTACGGTCAATTTAAATTGTATTTGCAATAAAAAACTCGTATTTTTGTGTAAAATGGCGAGAAAATCTGGATTTGTATCTATAATTGGCAAGCCTAACGCTGGTAAATCAACTTTGCTTAATGCGATATTCGGGCAGAGCCTTTCAATTGTCACTGCGAAACCGCAAACAACCAGGAATAAAGTTTTCGGAGTATATACTCATGATGATATCCAGATCGTTTTTGTCGATACACCCGGGATCCTGAAACCAAAATATAAGCTGCAGGTCTATATGAAAAAAGAGCTTGAAAGCTCATTTGTTGAGACTGACCTGATAGTTTTGGTATATGATGTTTCAAAATATGATGCAGCGGACCTTAAGAACCTTTCGGAAACCTATAAAGACGAATTTACTTCAAAGAAATCATTCATTGTCCTAAATAAAATTGACCTTCTTACGAAAGAAGAAGTGTTACACATAATAAGCGACGTTTTTGTAAAAACAAAGTTTGATGAGATAATTCCTGTATCAGCCAGAAAGAAATTTAATATTGAAGATTTCCTGAAAACAGTTGAAAAGTATATTCCGGAAAACGAATTTTATTTTGATGAAAAAACGATTGCCACGCAGCCTGAGAAGTTTTTTGTGGGTGAGATTATACGGGAATACGCATTAAGACTTTACAAAGAAGAAATTCCGTATTCGATATTTATAGAAATTGAGGAATTTAAAGAGCGCGAAAAGGGCAAAGATTATATCAGGGCCAATATCATAATAGAAAAAGAATCGCAGAAGGGTATTATAATAGGCAAGGGAGGCGATATGCTGAAGCATCTCGGCGAACTGGCCCGCAAGGATATTGAAGAATTCCTTGGAAGAGATGTCTTCCTCGAACTGTTTGTGAAAGTAAAGCCAAACTGGAAAAACGACGAGGATTTTTTGAAAAGAAATTTTTCTAACCAAAGCGCATTTTCGAATTAAAAGACCGGATGGATAATAACGCGAACATATTTGCAGGGTACAGGAAAAAAGTTGATGAGTGTTTGGTGAATTATCTGAAACATGAAACTGAGCGCTCAAGATATTCACTGAACAAGAGCAAGTACCCGTATTCGCTTTATGATCCGTTGAATTACATTATGTCCGGCGGCGGCAAACGTATCAGGCCTATTGTTATGATGCTTGCCTGCGAAGCGTTCGGCGGTAATCCTGATGAAGCCCTGGGTGCGGCGATTGCGATTGAGATACTTCATAATTTTACGCTTGTCCATGATGACATCATGGATAATGCCGATACAAGGCGCGGAAGAGATACTATTCACAGGAAATGGGATACTAATGCGGCGATACTGGTAGGGGATGAGCTTATTGGACTTTCATACCGTTCGCTGCTAAAGACAAGATCTTCCAGGATTCAGGAAGTAGTCGCCACATTTACCGACGGGGTTATTGAAGTCTGCGAGGGCCAGGCCCTTGATAAGGAATTTGAGATAAGCGCCGATGTTTCTTTGGCTGATTACATTATCATGATTCGAAAGAAAACAGCGGAGCTGCTCAGAACTTCAGCGCTGATCGGCGCGATAATAGCCAACGCAGATGAGAACGGGCTTAAAACCATAAGCAGCTATTCTGAAAATATCGGGCTGGCATTCCAGATACATGATGATTTGCTCGACGTAATAGCAGATGAATCAGAATTTGGCAAGAAAATCGGCGGCGATATTCTGGAAAAGAAAAAAACATATTTATACCTGAAAACGCTTGAGATTATGGACGATAAAAACGGTAAAAAGTTTGCCGAACTGTACAGTTCGGATATTGAGCCGAATGAAAAGATAAATCGGGTAATTGATACATATAGATCGGTTTGCGCGATTGAAGCCGCAAAAAAAGAGATAAAGGCCTACACCGAAAAAGCTGATGAGAATTTGAATAGTATCGGCTCGGAAAGTTCAAAAAAGACGCTGTCTTTGTTTTCCCAAATGCTTTTAAACAGGAACTACTAAGCTTAATGATAGAAAAAGTAGTTCCCATAGTAAATAAGGCAGGAATGCACACTAGGCCGGCCTCTGTTCTGGTAAAAATAGCTTCAAAGTATAAATCAGATTTTTACATAGTTAAAGATGGTTTCCAGATCAACGGGAAGAGTATTATAGGCGTCATGTCTTTAGCGGCGGAATACGGTTCAAATGTAACTCTGATATTTGACGGGTCCGATGAAAAAAAAGCGTCGGAAGAGATCGCAAAATTTTTCGAAGATGGTTTTGGAGAATTATAAACAGGAAACAGCTTGATCATTTTACAGGAAGAAATATATAAAGGATTGCCGGCATCGAAAGGAATTTCGATAGGGAAGCCATTTATATATAAGTCGGTTATCCCAAAGTATGACGGTTCGCCTGAAAGAGTGATCATAAAAAGAGAAGCCGATAGTTACAAAGAAGCCGTCGAGCGCTCGATACGCGAGTTAAAGAAGATATTTATTCTGGCTAAAGAGAAGCTGGACGCAAAAAATCTCCTGATATTCGAGGCGCAGCTTTCATTCCTTCATGACGAGATCTTCCATAAGAAAATATTGGAACGGATCAGGACAGAGAAAAAGCCTGCTTTCCTGGTATTTGGCGAAGAAATAAAAGTGATAGAAAATATGCTCATCGCTTCGCAGGATGATTATATAAAGGAAAAAGTAAACGACCTTGAAGATATCAAGGCGCGGGTTTTAAGGAATATTGTAAAAGAGAAACTGATCTCGAAAATTGAAGAGAATTGCATAGTCATCGCGAAGAACCTTACTCCCGCTGACACTATTTTATTCAGCGACAGAAAGCTTCTTGGATTTGCCACCGATATAGGAGGAACTAATTCGCATGTCGCGATAATCGCGCGTTCGCTTAATCTCCCTGCGGTGGTCGCTATGGGAGATATTTCAACTCATGTCAGCCCTACGGATTTTCTGATAATAGACGGTTACAAAGGCCTTGTAATAAAAAATCCGTCTCAGGAATCTATACAGCGCTACAAGGAACAGATAAAGAGAAACAATTCATTCGAGAAGAGCCTGAAAGAAGTTGAAAAACTTCCTACCGAAACTAAAGACGGCGTAAAAATTGAACTTAACGTAAATCTGGAATTCAATAAAGAGCTGGATTACGTGCTCACTCATGCAGGCTGCGGAGTTGGATTGTACCGCACCGAACATATGTTTTTGGCGGCGGGAGACTTCCCTACGGAAGAAGCGCAGAATAAGCAGTATAAAATGTTAGCCGATAGGTTATATCCGCATGTCGTCACAATAAGGACTTTTGATATCGGCGGCGATAAGCTTCTGCCCGATTCCCAAAAAGAAGCCAACCCGTTTTTAGGATGGCGCGGTATCAGGATCTGCCTGGATAAACCCGATGTATTCCTTGCGCAGCTTAGGGCCATTCTCAGGGCTTCGAAAAAGGAAAATATCAGGATCATGTTTCCAATGATTGCAAGCGTTGAAGAAGTTTGGAAAATAAAAGAAGCGCTGGCAAAGGCTAAAGAAGAGTTAAGAAAAAAAGGAACGCGTTTTGATGAGCATATTAAAATTGGCGTGATGATAGAAGTGCCTTCCGCAGTATACGTTGCTGATTCTATTGCGAAGGAAGTTGATTTCTTCAGCGTAGGCACTAATGATTTGGTGCAATACCTTTTAGCCGTCGATAGGGATAGCAGCCTGGTATCAGGCTTATATCAGCAGTTCCATCCCGCAGTAATCAAGGCGCTCGCTGCAATTGTGAAGAGCGCTAAGAAAAATAACATTTCGGTAAGCGTCTGCGGCGAAATGGCGGGCGACCCTAGCGCCGTTTCGTTGTTAATCGGACTGGGCGTGGATGAACTCAGCGTTGAAAGTTCCGCGTTCCTAAGGATTAAGAAATTAATAAGGTCTGTAAATTTTGCTGAGGCGAAACAAGTTGCCGCTAATGCATTGAAACTGGAAGAAGAAAGTAAGATCAAAGATTATTTGGTGGATTCATATAACAGCCTGATAAATGCAAACTAAATGAATGAGTCAGAAATAAAGCTCTATGATAATTTTAATATGTTCTCTGTCCTGGCCGGATTCGGCGAGCAGATAGAAGAAGCCGTTATCATAGGTTCTAATCTTGAACCTTCAGCTGACTTAGGTAAGGTTAACAACATTATCATTTGCGGACTGGGCGGGTCTGCAATTGGCGGCGATCTGCTGAGAAGTTATCTTCATTATGAATGCAAGGTTCCTATTTTTATCAACCGCAATTATTTTCTCCCCGCATTTGCAGATGAAAGTACGCTGGTAATTATTTCAAGTTATTCCGGAGATACGGAAGAATCGCTTTCATCATACGAGGATGCCGTAAAAAAAGGCTGTAAGATAATTTGTTCAACCTCGGGCGGAAAACTAGCTATATTGGCCGAGACACAGAACAGGCTTACGATCAGGCTGCCAAGAGGGTACCAGCCAAGATGCGCTTTGGCGTATTCTTTTTTCCCCATGCTTATGCTGTTCGGCAAACTGGGATTAATTGAAGATAAAACGCCCGGCATTTTTGATGTAATCGACCTGATGAAAAGAAGAGCGTTTCAGTTTTCTCATCTGGATGAATCCAGAAATAATGCCATAAGGATTGCAAAACATCTGCAGGGTAAAATTCCTGTCATTTATTCTTCATGTGATTTATTAGATATTGCAAACTTAAGGTGGCGCTGCCAGATAGAAGAGAACGCCAAATGCCTGGCTTACGGCAATTTGATTCCGGAAATGAATCATAACGAGATAGTTGGGTGGCAGCAGAATCCTGAAGTGACAAAGAATTTTGCCATTATATTTTTATACGATAAAGATGATAATCCGCGTATCTCTAAAAGGATGCATGTTACGATAGACCTCATAAAAGAGAACAGCGGTTTGCAGGTTGAAGTTGACGGGGAGGGAAATACAAAGCTCGAGAGGATTTTTGATGTAATATATATTGGAGACTGGGTCAGTTATTACCTTGCGATATTTTATAAACAGGATCCGTCGCCTATCGAAAAAATAAATATTCTTAAAAACAAATTGATGGAGAGTTAGCGCCGTGTGGATTGAGATTTTAATAGCTGCAATTAAAATAGGGGTTGTAGTAGGGGTTTTGCTGATGGGAGTAGCGTATTCGGTTTATGCCGAGCGCAGGGTATCTGCTCTTATTCAGAACAGGTATGGACCCAACAGGGTTGGACCCGAGGGCCTGTTTCAGCCGTTTGCTGATGTGCTTAAACTGGTTCTAAAAGAAGATATTGTGCCAACAAAGGCGAATAAGGCTATACATACTCTTGCACCAATGATTTCTATATTCGTGGCTCTAACAACCATTGCCGTGGTGCCGTTCGGAAATGTTATCCATTTATTCGACAGAGACATATCTTTGCAGATTACGGATGTGAACGTTGGGATTTTATATATACTCGCGCTCACTTCACTCGGAGTGTATGGAATAACATTAAGCGGCTGGTCGTCAAATAACAAGTATTCATTATTCGGAGGCTTGAGATCAAGCGCTCAGATGATAAGCTATGAGCTCTCTATGGGGCTGGCCGTTGTTGGCGTTGTTTTGATAACCGGCTCGCTTAGCCTTCAGGATATTGTGGTCCACCAGTTTGGCTGGAAGTGGAACTTAGTTCTGCAGCCGGTGGGATTCATTATTTTTCTTATTTCGTCATTCGCAGAAACAAACAGAACGCCTTTTGACCTTCCGGAGGCTGAGCCTGAACTGGTTGGCGGATACCATACCGAGTATTCAAGCATGAAGTTCGCACTGTTTTTCCTGGCTGAGTATGCAAACATGATAGTTGCATCTGCTGTAATTACAACTTTATATCTCGGCGGATGGCAATTCCCTTATTTGCAGACATTCGGATTTCCTCCGATGGTTGTAGCTCTTCTGCAGGTTTTGATGTTTGTGCTGAAAGTTATTTTCATGGTGTTATTTTTTATCTGGGTAAGGTGGTCCATTCCGCGTTTCAGGTATGACCAGTTAATGAACGTTGGATGGAAAATACTTTTACCCCTGGCTTTGCTTAATATTATTGTAACGGCTATTGTTGTAATGTTGACTAATAAACCGTAGTGTTTTTAAATTAATTATTTTGTTCACATTTTAATTTACATTGTCATGAAAAGATCATTAATTCTATCTATCGCATTTTTTTTGTTTTTGTTTAAGCTCTCATATTCTCAATCTTACGATTTCGACCTTCAGGATCTTGACGGAAATTCCGTGAAGCTCTCCCAAATGCTTGCCAAAGGGCCGGTGCTTCTTCAGTTCTGGGCAACATGGTGCGTACCGTGCAAAGAAGAGATGAAACAGATAAACGCTATCTGGGAAAAGTATAAAGATTCAGGTTTCGGCTATATTGCTGTAAGCATAGACGACCAGAAAACATATTCTAAAGTAAAACCATACATCGAAAGCAAAGGATACAAGTTCACTGTTGTGTATGACGCTGACCAGAATGTATTTAAAACATTCGGCGGGCAGGATCCTCCGTTTTCGGTCTTGATATCAAAAACCGGCGACATTATAAAAACATATGCAGGTTTTCTGCCGGGCGACGACGCCAAGCTTGATGAAGACGTGAAGGGCGCGCTGGGAGATAAGGGGAAGAATTGAACATGAAGAGAATTTTTACGATTGTTATTTTTGCAGTTATATTGCTCTCAGGTTCCGCTTTTTCGCAGCTTAAACTTAATGTCAGGGTCTCGGCTAACAACCAGTTCAGGTATGGCAACGGCACAGAGATCATCACAACATTCGCGAACCCAAAAACATATTTTGAAGAACTTGGCGATGTAAGGCTATTTGTAAATGATTTTGTTGCAGGGGTGAGGTATGAGCTTGACGACCCTATTGAATTCGGAAAAGGCACTAAAGGTATTTCAAGCAGGTACTTCCAGTATAAAAAGAGCGATTTTGATGTGACCCTGGGTAATTTCTACGACTTATACTCAAGAGGGCTCTCGTTTAACGCCTTTGAGGCAAGGGGCCTCGGTATAAATATGCAGATGGATGGTTTACGCGTGAATTTCAAAAAGACGTTTAAGAACAATATGAAACTTGACGCCAAAATAATTGGCGGCGATTTGAACTACATTGATTTTCTGGATACCAGCAGGACAGAAAAATACGCTATCAGAGGCGGCAATTTTATGTTT
>Ga0265316_10002284_pt1 | contig 20050 bp, 13 predicted proteins | sample 4522metaG_FD_202092 | JGI IMG/M metagenome (GOLD analysis project Ga0265316, IMG submission 202092) | Rhizosphere microbial communities from Carex aquatilis grown in University of Washington, Seatle, WA, United States - 4-5-22 metaG | ecosystem: Host-associated > Plants > Roots > Rhizosphere >... | reverse complement strand
GCTTTCTGATGCCATCGGATCTTGGCGGGAGTTTAAGACCGCTTGCTTCAACCGCCGGATGCGGAAAACCGCACGTCCGGTGGTGTGGGAGGGTGACGGGGCGCAATCCCCGTCACTCGACCCGATCGGAGTTGGAATGTCGATAAGCTCTAAAGGGCTAGCCGGAATTGGCCCGCATTGGCGGGTAACGCAAGCCTTTTTCATCCCGCCCGTATAAAATAACAATGGAACTTTTTTGTATCCTCAGGGGGTGAGGCTTATTGTCGATGAGACCGCCGTACATCCAGGAACATTCACCGGGTAGTAATGTGGCAGTGAAGTCACCGAAGCCTCAGAGATCGGGCCGGCGCTGGCTGTGGTTGCTCGTGCTCGCCATATTGGCCGCCGGCGCCTGGTACCTCTGGCCCAAAGGCGGATCGACACCATTCGCGGCCGGGAACGCACCCCCGAAAGCTGGCAAAAAGGGCGGAGCGGGCACCGTTCCGGTGGTGGCTGCCAAAGCCCGGAAGGGCAACATCGGCGTCTACATTGCCGGCCTCGGCTCGGTGACACCGGTCTATACCGTGACGCTAAAGTCTGTCGTGGACGGGCAGTTGATGGGCGTCTATTACAAAGAAGGCGATTCGGTCCAAAAGGGCGATAAACTGGCGGAAATCGACAAGCGGCCCTTCGCGGTCCAGTTGGAGCAATACCAGGGGCAACAGGCGCGCGACCAAGCCACGCTCGATAACGCCAAAGTCGACCTGGACCGTTACACCAAGCTGCTGGCCGAAGACGCCATTCCGGAACAGCAACTGGCCACCCAGAAGGCGGCTGTAAAGCAGGCCGAGGGAGTGGTGAAGGTCGACCAGGGAATGATCGACAGCGCCCAGCTCAACCTGACGTATTGCGACATCAAGGCGCCCATTTCCGGCAGGATTGGGCTGCGGCTGGTGGATCCGGGGAATATCGTGCATGCCAACGACGCGAATGGCCTGCTGGTGATCACGCAGATCCAGCCCATCAGCGTCATTTTCACGGTGGCTGAGGACGACCTTCCGGTAGTGCTCCGCAAGCTGGCCGCGGGCCAGCACCTGACGGCGGAGGCCTGGGACCGGGCGAACACCGCCAAAATCGGCACCGGGACCCTGGCGACGGTGGACAACCAAATCGATCCCACCACGGGATCGCTCCGCCTGCGCGCCAATTTCGACAATAGCGCCAACCTGCTCTTCCCCAACCAGTTCGTCAACGTGCGCCTGCTGGTAGAGGAAAAGACGGGCGTGACGCTGGTGAACCGCGCCGTGGTTCAGCGAACCACCAGTACCACCTACGTCTACCTGGTGAAGGACGACCACACCGTGACCGTCCGGCAGATCACCGAGGGGGTCAGCGAAGGCGACCACACCGAGATCACCAGCGGAGTTGACCCTGGCGACGTGCTGGTCATGACGGGCGTCGACAAACTACAGGAAGGGACTCCGGTTACGGTTCAAATGCTGGACGAGCAGACGGGCGGCGGGTCCGGCGCCCCGAGCGCCGGCAAATCCGGAGGAAAGAAGAAGTGAGTCCGTCCCGGACGTTCATCCTCCGGCCGGTGGCAACGTCCCTTCTGATGATTGGCATCCTGCTGGCCGGCGCCGTGGCCTTTAAGCAGTTGCCGGTTTCGGCGTTGCCGGAGGTGGATTATCCCACCATCCAGGTGCTCACCTTTTATCCCGGCGCCAGCCCGGATGTGATGGCGTCTTCGGTCACGGCGCCGCTCGAGCGGCAGTTCGGCCAGGTGCCCGGTCTGCAGCAGATGACTTCCACCAGCTCCGATGGAAGCTCGGTCATCACCCTGCAATTCACTCTCACGCTGAGCATCGACGTGGCCGAGCAGGAGGTGCAGCAAGCCATCAACGCTGCCGGGACGTTTCTGCCCTCGGACCTGCCGGTCCCGCCGATTTACGCCAAGACCAACCCAGCCGACACCCCCATTCTGACCCTGGCCCTCACCTCCAAGACCGACCCACTCTCGAGGGTCGAGGACCTGGCAGACACGCGCCTGGCTCCCAAGATCTCGCAATTGCCGGGCGTGGGGCTGGTCAGCATGAGCGGCGGACAGAAGCCGGCCGTGCGGATTCAGGTGAACCCCACGGCGAGCGCTTCCTACGGGATCAACCTGGAGGATATTCGCAGCGCCATCGTGGCCGCCAACGTGAACCAGGCGAAAGGCAATTTCGACGGGGCGCACCAGTCCTACCAGATCGGCGCCACCGACCAGTTGCTCTCCTCGGACGACTATCGGCCGCTCATCGTGGCATACCGCAACGGCGCTCCGGTGAAGCTCACCGAGATTGCCGACGTCATCGACGATGTCGAGAATGTCCGCCAGGCAGCCTGGATGAACGATGTGCCGGCGGTCATCATGAACATCCAGCGGCAGCCCGGCGCCAATATCATCCAGGTGGTGGACCGCGTCAAAACGCTGCTGCCGGTGCTCACCAACTCCCTGCCGACATCGATTCACGTGGGCATTCTCACCGACCGCACCAACACCATCCGCGCTTCGGTGGCGGATGTGGAATTCGAGCTGTGTCTGACGGTGGCGCTGGTGGTGATGGTGATCTTCGTTTTCCTGCGCAACCTTTCGGCCACCATCATCCCCAGTGTGGCCGTTCCACTTTCCCTGGTGGGCACGTTCGCGGCGATGTACGTGCTCGGTTACAGCCTCAACAACCTGACGTTGATGGCGCTGACCATCTCCACCGGCTTCGTGGTGGACGACGCCATCGTGATGATCGAGAACATCGCGCGCTACATCGAAGAGGGAGAAGCGCCGTTGCAGGCGGCCCTGCGGGGCGCCGAGCAAATCGGCTTCACCATCATCTCTCTGACGGTGTCGCTGATCGCGACGCTGATTCCGCTGCTGTTCATGGGCGACATTGTCGGCCGGCTCTTCCGCGAATTCGCCGTCACCCTGGCGGTCACCATTCTGGTCTCGGCCCTGGTATCGCTGACCCTGACGCCCATGATGTGCGCCAAACTGCTGAAGCACAAATCGCAGGCCGCCCAGGGACGCATGTACCGCGCCTCGGAACGCGCCTTCCAGGCGGTGATCGCGTTCTACGGCAGGATCCTGCGGTTTGTGCTGCGCTGGCAAACCGTGACGCTGCTGGTGGCGGCCGGCACGCTGGCCCTCACCGGCTACCAGTTCTACACCATTCCCAAGGGCTTTTTCCCGCTGCAGGATACCGGCGTGATTCAGGGCGTTTCGGAAGCCGCGCAGACGGTCTCGTTTCCCGAAATGTCGTCGCTCCAGCAGCGGCTCAGCAAGGTGATTCTGACCGATCCGGCGGTGGATAACCTTTCCTCATTCATCGGCATCGATGGCACCAACACCACCCTGAACAGCGGCCGCATTCTGATCAACCTCAAACCGCTGGAGGAGCGCAAAATCAGCGCCAGCGACGTGATCCGCCGCCTGCAGCCGCACCTGGCGGAAGTGGCCGGCATCACTCTGTTCATGCAGCCGGTACAGGACCTGACGGTGGAAGACCGCGTCAGCCGCACCCAGTTCCAATACACCCTGGAAGACCCCAGCGCGGACGAGTTGAACACCTATGCGCCCAAAATGGTGGCCAGGTTGAAGGAACTGCCGCAGCTCAGCGATGTGGCCACCGACCAGCAGGTGCAGGGTCTGCGCGCCAAGCTGGTATTCGACCGCGACACCGCCTCGCGGCTGGGGATTACGCCATCCAGCATCGACCAGACGTTGTACGATGCCTACGGCCAGCGCGAGGTATCCACCATCTTCACGCAGCTCAACCAGTACCATGTGGTGCTGGAAGTGAAGCCCTCGTTCCGGGAGAATCCGCTCGATCTGCGCAATCTGTTTATCCGCACGGGCGTGGGATCGGCGAACACGGTCTCGGGCCTGGTGGCCGGCGGCTCCTCCAACTCGTCGACGCGGCAAGGGGCTTCCAACACCGGCGCCGCCACCCCGGCCGCGAGCACCGCGGCTGCCTCCCTCACCACCAGCGCACTGGGAAGCGGCAACATCGCGTCCGCCACGGCATTCCCCACGGGAGGCCAGGTTCCGCTCAGCGCCTTTACCCACGTGGAATCCATCGCCGTTCCCATCACCGTGAACCACCAGGGCCAGTTCCCGGTGATCACGCTGTCTTTCAATCTGGCTCCCAAAGTTTCGTTGGGCGATGCCGTGAATGCTGTGAATAAGGTCAAGGACGAAATCGGCTTGCCGCCCAGCATTCAGGCCGCGTTCCAGGGCACGGCCCAGGCGTTTCAGGCGTCCCTGTCCAACGAGTGGCTGCTGATTCTGGCCGCGCTGACCACGGAATACATCGTCCTCGGCGTGCTCTACGAGAGCTACATCCACCCCATCACCATCTTGTCCACGCTTCCCTCGGCCGGCGTGGGCGCCCTGCTGGCCCTCAACGTCACCGGTGCGGACTTCAGCGTGATTTCGCTGATTGGGATCGTGCTGCTGATCGGAATCGTGAACAAGAACGGCGTCATGATGATCGACTTTGCCCTGGATTCCGAGCGCAAAGAGGGCATGCAACCGATCGACGCCATCTACCAGGCCTGTCTGCTGCGTTTCCGCCCGATCCTGATGACCACCATGGCGGCGTTGCTCGGCGCGGTGCCGTTGGCTCTCGGAACCGGCACGGGTTCGGAGCTGCGCCGGCCGCTCGGCATCACCATGATCGGCGGCCTGATCATCAGCCAGATGTTGACCCTGTTCACGACGCCCGTGATCTATCTGTTCTTCGACCGGCTGGCGCGGCGCCTTTCGGGGCGCCAGGCATCGAGCACCGGCCTGGAGCCGGCGCCAGCGGAGTGATGCGATGGCTGCCACGCTGACACCGCTTGCCGCTCGTGCCCCGAGTTCTTCTGTGGGGCGGACCCCCTGGTCCGCGCGGGTCCCCCTGGACCCGCTGCCCGTGCCCTGTAAGAGGCCGATGGGATCGTACCGGCAGCCGGACGGGGGCGTCCGGCGCGGACCAGGGGGTCCGCCCCACCTTAAGCGCAGGTTCACCAGAAGCAGGCTCACAAGAAGCAGGTTCACCGCGCGGTCACGGGAACTAGCCTGCGCCACGCCAAGGAATCTGCGTCCGGAAGGCAATCCCACCCCGAGGAGCGATGCATGAATATTTCCTCGCCGTTCGTTCACCGGCCGGTGGCCACTACGCTGCTCACCGTCGCCATTGCACTGGCTGGCGCGGTGGCATTCCGGATACTGCCGGTATCGCCCCTGCCGCAGGTGGATTTTCCCACCATCTCGGTGAGCGCCAGCTTGCCGGGCGCCAGTCCGGAGACCATGGCCTCCTCGGTAGCCACTCCCCTGGAGCGCCAGTTCGGGCGCATCGCGGCGGTTACCGAGATGACGTCTTCGAGCGTTCTGGGAGCGTGCAGCATCACGCTGCAATTCGACCTGAACCGCAACATCGATGCCGCGGCGCGCGACGTGCAGGCCGCCATCGCGGCGGCGCGCGGCTACCTGCCCACCAATCTTCCCAGCAACCCCAACTACAAGAAGGTGAACCCGGCCGATTCCCCCATTTTCATGATCGCGCTGACTTCCGACGTGCTCAGCAAGGGCCAGATGTACGACGCCGCGTCCACCCTCATGGCCCAGAAACTGGCGCAGGTGCAGGGCGTGGGGCAGGTGGGTGTGGGCGGCAGCGCGCTGCCCGGCGTGCGCGTGGAGTTGAATCCCTCCGCGCTAAACAAATACGGCATCGGCCTGGAGCAGGTTCGCACCACGCTGGCATCGGCGAATGCCAACACGCCGAAGGGACATTTCTCCGACGGTCAGCAAATGTGGGAAGTGGGCGCTAACGACCAGCTTTTCAACGCCGTCGATTACAAGCCGCTGCTGATTGCCTATCATAATGGCGCCGCCGTGCGCGTGGGCGACGTGGGCGACGTGGTGGATTCCGTGGAAGACCTGCGCAACGGCGGGTACGCCAATGGCAAGCAATCCGTGCTGGTGTTCATCTTCCGCCAGCCGGGCGCCAACATCATCGAAACCGTGGACCGCATCCGCGCGGTGCTGCCGCAAATTCACGCGGCTATTCCGGCATCCATCAATTTGAAAGTTGCCATGGATCAAACCCAGACCATCCGCGCTTCCGTCCACGATGTGGAGCGAACCCTCCTGATCTCGGTGGGGCTGGTGGTGCTGGTGGTCTTCGTGTTTCTCAAGAATGTCCGCAGCACGTTTATTCCCAGCATCGCGGTGCCGGTTTCGCTGCTCGGAACCTTCGGCATCATGTACCTGTTCGGCTACAGCCTGGACAACCTCTCGTTGATGGCCCTGACCATCTCCACCGGCTTTGTGGTGGACGACGCCATTGTGGTAATCGAGAACATCACGCGGTACCTCGAAAAGGGCATGAACCCGTTCGTCGCGGCCCTGAAGGGCGCGCAGGAAATCGGGTCGACGGTGGTCACCATGAGCGTCTCGCTGGTGGCGGTGTTCATCCCCCTGCTGCTGATGGGAGGGATTGTAGGCCGCCTGCTGCGCGAATTCGCCGTCACGCTTTCGGTAGCCATCGGGGTCTCCATGGTGATTTCGCTCACAGCCACCCCCATGATGTGCGCGCACCTGTTGAAGGAGCACGAATCCCACGGATGGCTCTACCGGACGGTGGAGGGAATGTTCAACTGGAACGTCAGGCTCTATGGCAAGCTGCTCTCGGTGGTGCTCCGCCATTCCTTTGTGACGCTGCTGGTGCTTTTGACCACCATCGGCCTGAATGTGTACCTGTTCATTCGCGTACCCAAGGGATTCTTTCCGCAGCAGGACACCGGACGCCTGACCGGCCAGGTTCTGGCCGACCAGGACACGTCGTTTCAATCTATGGAGAAAACCCTGTTGCAGATGGTGAACATCGTGTCCGCCGACCCCGCGGTGGACAGCGTCAACGGCTTTACGGGCGGAGGCGGCGGCGGAGGCGGTGGCGCGGCCACCATCAATCAGGGGCGCATCTTCGTGGCCCTCAAGCCACTCGCAGAACGTAAGATCACGGTGGATTACATCATGCAGCGCCTGCGTCCGAAGCTTGCCAAAGTGTCGGGCGCGACACTCTACCTGCAGGCTGCGCAGGACCTGCGCATAGGTGGCAGAAACAGCCCCGGGCTGTATCAATTCACCATGCGGGGCGACAACCTGACGGATCTGATCGAGTTCGCTCCCAAAATGTTCCAGCAGTTGAAATCCGTCCGCGGCATTGTGGACGTGAACAGCGACCAGCAGAACCGCGGCCTGCAATCCTTGGTCACCTACGATCGCGAGACCGCGGCGCGCTTCGGCATCTCGTCGCAGTTGCTCGACAATACACTCTACGATGCCTTTGGCCAACGCCAGGTCTCGACCATGTATAAGTCGCTAAACCAGTATCACGTGGTGATGGAAGCTGCGCCGCAATACTGGCAAAACCCGGAGACCTTGCGGGACATCTATGTGCGCTCGCCCAAGGGGCAGCAGGTTCCCTTGAGCGCCATCGCCCATTACGGTCCCGCGGTGGCGCCGCTGTCGGTAAACCACCAGGGGCTGTTCCCATCTGTGACTATCTCGTTCAACCTGCTGCCCGGCGTAGCGCTGGGCGATGCGGAATTGGCCGTGGACGCGGCGGCCCGCAAGGTCGGCCTTCCCAATACCATCCAGACCATGTTCACCGGCACCGCGGCGGCCTACCAGGATTCGCTGAGCAGCGAGCCCTATTTGATTGCGGCGGCCTTGGCGGCGGTCTATCTCATGCTCGGCATCCTCTACGAGAGCTATATCCATCCCATCACGATTCTCTCCACCCTCCCCTCGGCGGGTGTGGGCGCGTTGCTGGCGCTCCTTCTTACCCACACCGATCTCAGCGTGATCGCCATGATCGGCATCATTCTGCTGATCGGCCTGGTGAAGAAGAACGGCATCCTGATTGTCGATTTCGCCCTGGCCGCCGAGCGCGAGGAACACAAGAGCCCGCGCGACGCCATCTTCGAAGCCAGCCTGTTGCGTTTCCGCCCCATTCTGATGACCACGTTCGCCGCCATGCTGGGCGCGTTGCCGCTGGCGCTCGGCACCGGCACCGGGTCGGAGCTGCGCCGTCCGCTGGGCATCACCATTATCGGCGGGCTGGCGATGAGCCAGGCGCTGACCTTATTCACCACCCCCGTGGTCTACCTGTACTTCGACCGCCTGCAGCATTGGTGGGAGCGTGTGCGCGGCGTCCGTCCGGAGCCGCTCGAGCCGGTGGGCTCCGAAGGATAGCGCCGCGCGCGCGTCGAAGCTGCCCTCGCGGAATCCGATCCCTACGGTCGCGGCCCAGTTTCGAATGTCGCGTGTTTCGAGAAGCTTACAGAGCCGTGACCGTTAGGGAGCGGTCGCCGGGGACCGGATTCCCGAGTTTGTCCAACCCCCTCGGCCGTGTCCGTCGATATGCGGGTTTTTGCTACAATGACTCAAAAGGGCTAACTGCTGCCGGTAACGAAAGCTTAGCCCAACGCATCAAATCGACTTGGGAGTTGTGTGCGTCCTTACATTCCGGTTCTTTTTGCCCTAAGTGCGTGTTGTGTTCACGCGCAGAACTCGCCTGGCGATAGCGTCCAGCCGGCTGCTCCGGTGGAGGACAAGCGGGCCTACGGGGTGCTACCCAATAACCGTACGACTGAGGCATCCATTCCGTTCAAGGCATTGACCGCAAAACAGAAGCTGACCATCGCGGCCAAGGACTCTTTCGACGGGGCGGTCTATCCCACGGCGGCGATCTTTTCGGTGGTCTATCAGGCGGAAAATGCCAATCCATCGTTTGGCCAGGGTCTAAGGGGTTACGCCAAGCGAGTGGGTGCGGCTTTCGGCGACCAGATGATCGGCAATATGATGACGGAAGGCTTCGCGCCGGCTCTGTTTCACGAAGATCCCCGGTATTTCCGCGTGGGCCAAGGCTCCAAGAAGAGGCGTGTCTGGTACGCGGCGACGCGCATCTTCGTGGCGCCGACCGATCACAACCACATGACCTTCAATTTCGCGGAGTGGGGCGGAAACGCCACCGCGGCGGCTATTTCCAACATCTATTACAGGGATGGGCGGACCGCGGAAGATAACGTCGAAAGACTGGTCATTCAGTGCGGCACCGACGCCTTGTCCAATGTACTAAAAGAGTTCTGGCCGGACGTCAAGCGCGCGCTGAAGAAGAACAAGAACTAGCCCCAACGAGCCCCCAACTTCCCGTAACCGGGTAGACTCTTCAGCCATCCATATCTGCAAGTATGAGGCTGTGTTCGCAAGTCCTGCTCTTACTGATTCTGGGGATGTGCTTGGGACTCGCCCAGGACACCCCCGGCGGAGCGTCACCGGAAAGCGCGGGGGCCCCGGCCCCAGCACCCGTGGTCCAGGTCCCGGAGGACAAGCGCATCTTCGGCGTTCTCCCCAATAACCGGACCACCGAGGAGTCGATTCCTTACCATCCCCTTACCGGCAAACAGAAAGCCACCATCGCGTTCAAAGACTCGTTCGACTGGCCGGTCTTTCCCACCGCCGCGGCGTTTGCGCTGCTGTACCAGATCGAAGGCCAGAACCCCTCCTTCGGACAGGGCATGAAGGGCTACTCGCAGCGGTTTGCGACCGCCTATGGCGACCAGATGATCGGCAACATGATGACGGAGGGCTTTGTCCCCTGGGTGACGCACGAAGATCCGCGCTACTTCCGGCGAGGGGAGGGCCCCAAGCTGGGACGCACCTTGTGGGCGCTGAAACAAATCGTGATCACGCGGACGGATTCGCGCCACGCCACCTTCAACTTTTCGGAGTGGGGCGGAAACGCCGCGGCGGTAGCCATTTCGAACGCGTATTATCCGGACACGCGCACGGCGTCCGCCAACGTAGAGCGTTTGCTCATCGCCTGCGGCACCGATGCCTTCTCCAACGTATTGAAAGAGTTTTGGCCGGACGTGAAACGGCGGTTCTTCAAGAAGAAGGGTTAGGCGCGCGGCACTCAGGCGTGCTGGTATTCTCCTTCGCCCTGCCCGACGTGGCCCCAGTTCAATTGCGCCAGGTACAGAACGTTGCCGTCCGGGTCTTCGAAGTGGGCGAACGAGCCGGCTTTGCCCTCTTCCGACAGACCAAGGAATTGGACGCCCCTGGCTTCCAGCTTTCGCATGGCCTCGTGGATGGAGCCGCTCAACTCCAAGCCGATGCTCATCGACCCTTTCCGCCCGGCGGGCGTTTGTTCGGACGCCGGATGCAGCCCGATGGTCAACCCCCTGCCAACTTCCACCGACGCCCAATGGCCGCCAAACCGGTAGGCCAGCTTCAGCCCCAGAACTTCGGTATAGAATCGCACGGCGCGGTCCATGTCCGCAACGTACACTGTCACGTTTCCGCTTGAAAACATCGTCCCCTCCCCAGTGGGCAGCTTGCCCGTTTCCTTGTATCTTCCCATAACATAATCCGACAACCGCGGCGGGATGGAAAGAGCCATTTTGCCTTGGCCGCTTGTGGAGCGGGCCGGAGGCCGGCCGGAGGCCCGCTCCACAGGAACAGGAACAGGCTTCAGACATCGCGCGAGGGTACGCATCGCGTCTCGATAAACGATCCCCAGCGGCCCCACCGCGGCGCTTCTCGAAGTTAGAAAGTGATGACGGCCAGTCCGTCTTCGAATCCAGCCGCCTGAGCCCGGATTGTGACCTTAGTCCCTGTAGCTGGCAACGGAGCCGGCGGCATCCAGGTAGCCGTGGCGGCCGCAGTTGCCTTTATGCTCCCTTCGGCAGGTGCGTCCAGCGACCAGGTGAGCGCCGGAAGCGCAGTTCCGGTGGGAGCATTGGCAATGCTCACAGCCAGCGGAACGCCCGTGGCGGGAAAGGGGGCTGAGATCGCGGCGGGCGCCAGGGCCAGTGCAGGTTGCGTCAACTGAGGAGGGTTGCTGAACTGAATCCCCTTGCTAATCAGATAAGAGCCGGCGCTGATTCCGAGCAAGGCGAAAACTCCGGGGGGAATGTCATCGGGAAACTTCGGACTCTTGTCGTGTCCGACAACAATGAGGAATAAGCTCAGCGAAATGACGAATGTGAAGATCAGGAACTGGAGGCGCGACATGCTTGCATCTCCGTTTGCTTCCGACACAAGTTTGCTGAGAGAGATCTTTCCTATCCAGATCCATAACAGAATCGTGAAACCTAAGAGGCCCGCGAAAGTGACAACCACAACTCCCGCGGCCGTTGTCAAAGCGCTCATTCGGCTTCTCTCCTTATGACTTCGGGACGTCTCGTAGCGCGCTCCAGCCCTTGCCGCCGAGATAGATCCCGTTGCTTAGTCCGAGCAATTGTAACGTTCCATCCGGCAGGGCGGGCATCTTTCCGGAGCTTGAATGCGCTGCGCTGAGCAGGTACTGCGATGCAATTGCGATGGTAAAGACGAGGAGTTGTACGCGCTCGGGACTGAAACGCTTGCTGCCGTCCTTTTGCGTCGCGTACAAGAGGTAGCGAGTGCTGATTCGGCCCGTCAAGAGTCCTATGGCGATTGTAACGGCCAAGCCGAGGATGAACACGATCACTTCCCATTGGACCAGGTAAGCTAGCGACGAAGCAGACACAATGAGCTCCAGCGTCCTCCTTCTTCCACTCCGAATTCTTTCTTACTTTGGGGATTAGAATACTCGATCCGGGTTGTGAATGCAAGCCCAATCCGGTGCCTTGTCCGGTGCCCAATCCGGTGCGCGCCGTCCGGAGCCGTCCTTCTGCCCGTACCATAGAGGCATGAACGTTCTTCTATTCGGCGCCACCGGAATGGTGGGGCAGGGTGTTCTGCGGGAATGCCTGCTGGATGCGGACGTACAGCTTGTGATGACGGTGGGACGGACCGCGACGGGCATCGAGCATCCGAAGCTGCGCGAAGTGGTGCGGCGGGACCTGTGGAACTACTCCGCCATCGAAACGGAACTGACGGGCTTCGATGCCTGCTTGTTCTGCCTGGGAGTCTCGGCGGCGGGAATGAAGGAGGCCGATTATGAGTGCGTCACTTATGGAATCACCCTGGCGGCCGCAGAAACCCTGGCTCGGCTCAATCCGCAAATGACCTTTATCTATGTCTCGGGAGCGGGCACGGATAGTGCGGAACAGGGGCGAATTATGTGGGCGCGGGTCAAGGGCAAGACCGAGAACGCGCTGCTGCGCCTGCCGTTCAAAGCCGCTTACATGTTCCGCCCCGGCGTTATTCAGCCTTTGCACCGGGCGCGTTCCAAGACGGCGGCGTACCGCGTGCTCTACGGCTTGGCGAAACCCGTGCTGCCGATCCTCCGCTGGGCCTTTCCCAATCAGGTCCTGACCACCGAACAAATCGGCCGCGCCATGCTGGCGGTGGCGCGGCGCGGGGCTCCCAAACGGATTCTCGAAACGAGGGACATCAACGCGGTTTCTTAGACCGGATCGCCCGCCCGCTGCGCTATCGTGGAGACATGCCCGCGCCTCAGGGACATGAGTTTCAGCCAGCGTCCGGGAAGGCGCAGCGGTCACGCCTGCGCCAATGGAGCCGCACGGCGTGGGCTATGGCGCTGATCTTCGGGAGCCTGCCGCTGGCCAGCCGCCTCTTTCTGGGTGTCTGGGGATTCGATGGCGCCGCCGAGATCGCCTGTCTGCTGCTGCTCGCCGCGGCCTATCTCCACCTCGCCAGCCGGCGCAAGGGTGCGGCCCTGCCGGACCCGGCGGCCATGCTCGATCAGGCCAGCCAACTTGCCGCGGCGGGCCGCATCGACCGGGCCATTGCCGTGCTCACTAAAACCATCCGCCAGAGCCCGCAATTCTGGCAGGCGCGGCAGTATCGCGGCGAATTGTATCTCCAGCAACCGGACGCTCTACCGCTGGCCCTCCAGGACTTCTCCGCGGCCATCAAGCTGGCGGCGGAAGAGCCGCACCTTTACCTTTTGCGAGGCCACGCCCATCGCCTGCTCGGTGACGAGGCGGCCTGCCAGCGCGACTTCGAGCAGGCGTCCTTCTTGGCATCGCCGCATCGAACAGGGTAGACTCTCAATACCGGAGGCCATCATGTCTATTCGCCCAATCAGAAAGCTCATCAAAGCCAAGCCGACCCTGGAAGGCGCGGGAGTGCACCTGCGGCGCGCATTCGGATTCGGCAACACATCCGACTTCGATCCGTTCCTGCTGCTCGACGACTTCCGCAACGACGTGCCGGAGGATTACCTGGCGGGTTTCCCCTGGCACCCGCACCGCGGGATCGAGACCATTACCTACGTGCTCGCCGGCACCGTGGAGCACGGCGACAGCATGGGAAACCATGGCGCCATCGCGGCCGGCGACGTGCAGTGGATGACCGCCGGCAGCGGCATCATCCACCAGGAAATGCCCAAAGGCGATCCGGCCGGCCGCATGCACGGATTCCAATTGTGGGCCAACCTTCCGGCCGCGCTCAAGATGACCGCGCCGCGCTACCAGGAGGTCAAAGCGGCCGACATTCCCCAGATCACCGACAACGACGGCACCCACGTCCGCGTGGTTTGTGGCAACTTCTGGGGCAAGAGCGGCCCGGTGGATGGGATTGCCGCCGACCCGGTCTACCTGGATGTGTCGGTGGCGCCCGGCCGGAAGAAAAGTCTTCCCGTGGAGACCTCTCGCCACGCCTTCGCCTACGTTTTCGCCGGGGCGGGGAAGTTCTGCAACGCGTCCGGCCCCCTGGCCGTGCCCACGGAAGCCGTCGGCTGGGCGGACATCGCGCCGCCCACCGAGGCGAACAACCGCTCCCTGGTGCTGTTCAGCAATGGGGATGAAGTCACGGTGCAGGCCGGGGACGAAGGCATCCGCTTCCTCCTGGTCTCGGGAAAGCCGCTCGAAGAACCCGTCGCCTGGTATGGCCCGATTGTGATGAACACCCAGGAGCAACTCCGGGAGGCATTCCTGGAACTTGAGAAAGGAACGTTCCTGAAATCATGACACGTCTACTGAGGCTTCTTCCGGTGCTCCTGGCCTGCTGCTCCGGCTTTGCCCTGGACCGGCCCGGCACCACGTTCAAGATCTTCCAGTTTCCCGCCAATATGATTCCCCGCATCGACGGAAATGCGGACGACTGGAAAATCGTCCCCGAAGACTATGTTATTGGCATGGATCAACTGGTGGACGACACTAACAAAGACCGCAAGCCCGACCCGAAGAATCTTGACGTGCGCGTCAAAGTAGGTTGGGTCCAGGGGCTGAACCGGCTCTATTTCCTGTATGAGGCTTACGATAACTACTGGGATTTCGCGCAGCCCGGCCTGCACAACGACATTTTCGAGCTGGTGGTGGATGGCGACCTTTCCGGCGGTCCGCTGATCGAACGCTTCCAGCCCACTAAGGAGCTGAGCGAGCGCGACGCCCACTTTTCCATGCACGGCGTACACGCGCAGAATTACCACATCATGACTCCGGCCGTGGGCAAGGATTGGGCGCTGGCCTGGGGCTGTAACTCATATGTAAAAGAGCTGCCCTATGCCAATGCAGCGTACTCTTACGACTTCAAACCCGGCGAGGCGGGCAAGTTAACCCTGGAGTTCTGGATTACTCCTTTCGATTATGCCGGCTGCGAAGGTCCCCAGCGCGCCGTCGAAACGGTGCTCGCCGAGAACAAGCTGATTGGCATGGCTTGGGCGGTCCTGGACTATGACGATGCCCATAGCGAGAGCCACGCCTTCTGGAATCTCTCCCGCCAGCACACCATGTACGGCAAGGCCGACGAACTGGTGGGTTTCAGGCTGATGCCTCTAGAGCCGCAGTTCGTCAAGTTCGACGCCAACTGGTCGTTCAAGCTGGTGAGCATGGAGCGGCGCGTGGTCGCCTTCGAGGACCGGTCTGCCGGCAAGGTCACGTCCTGGAAATGGGATTTCGGCGACGGCGCCACCTCGACCGAGCAGAATCCCGTGCACCAGTACCAGCGCGGCGCGGACTACACCGTGGTGCTCGAAGTCGCCGGCCCGGAAGGCAAGTCGCGGCGCGAAAAGATCTGGGATGTCTCGGTGAAGTAGACGGCTCCGGCTGTTCTGCAATGCGAAACGCATAGGCCCGGACCATGGGGCCTCCCCATCTCGACGAAGAGGGGGTACAACTCTTGAATTCAATACACTAGGAGCTTGCCGCCCGCCCTCCTGTGTTTTGGATAACAAAACACGTATTCCGACCCTGAATTCCTTTGCGCTCCTTCCGCCGTAGTGCTAACCTCCCCTAAGTCCAATTGTGATTGCCAGTTTCGCTTTCGAGTGAGGTATTCAGTTATGTCGAGTTGGCTTCGTCGCCAAGTATTTGTATGGGCCCTGACGGCTTGCTTGCCGCTGCTCGCCCAGGAGTTTCGCGCTGGAATTTCGGGTATCGTCAAGGACTCCCAGGGCGCAGTGATGCCGGGAGTGCCGATTGAGGCGCAGAATGCCGCCACCAACGAGATCAGCCGCACGATCACGAACGCCACCGGATACTACGTTTTTCCGGTACTGCCGATCGGGACCTATCAGGTGACTGCCGCGCCGGCAGGGTTCAAGAAAGAGGTTCGGAAAGGCCTGGAGTTGCGCGTGGGCGACCAGGTGCAACAGGATTTCACCATGCAAGTCGGGGCGGTGAGCGAAACCGTCTCGGTCACCGCGGGAACCGAGTTGCTGCAAACGGTGGCTTCCGACAAGGGCCAGGTGGTGGGCGAAGAGAACGTCCGCGACCTGCCTTCGGTGGGCCGCAATCCGTTCCTGCTGGGCATTGAGGCCACCGGCGTGCAGTTCGATGTGGGCGCCGGACCATTGAGCCGCGCGGTGCGGCCGTTCGACTCCGGCAACAACGTGGCGGAGAGCATGTCGATCAACGGCGGACAAACGGGACACAGCGACCTGCTGCTGGACGGCATGCCCAATACCGGGGTGGAAACCGGTTCCAGCGCCACCAACATGGCTTTCGTGCCGAATCAGGACGCGGTGTCGGAGTTCCGCATTGTCACCGACAATTACGACGCGCAGTACGGGCGCACGGCCGGTGGCACCCTGACGGTCAGCACCAAGAACGGGACCAACAGTGTTCATGGGGCGGCCTATTGGTACGTCAAGAACACCATCCTCACCGCCAACACCTTCGACCAGAACCGCGTCGGCAACGGGCGTGCGGCGTACCACCAACAGGAGCCGGGAGTCGAACTGGACGGACCGGTGTTCATTCCGCACGTTTACAACGGCAAGAACAAGACCTTCTTCATGTATTCGTACGAGATTTGGCGCGATGAAATCCCGGCCGGCGTCACCTCAAACACGCCGCAAGTGTTGGCGGTGACGCAGGGGAATTTCTCCACCACGCTGCAAAGCAACGGCAACCCCATTACCATCTATGATCCGAACACTACCGGCGCCGCGGCACCGTATAACCGGACGCCATTTCCTAACGACACCATTCCGGCGAGCCGCATGAACCCGGTCGGGGTCAAGCTGGCCAGCTACATTCCGGCGCCCAACGTGGGGAACCAAAGCGTCTATTCGGGGCAATCCAACAACCTGGTAATCTCGCCCAATGCGCGGACCGACGCCTATGACGCGCACGTAGCCCGCATAGACCATAACCTGAGCGACAAGAACCGGATCTTTGCGCGCGTCGTCCGGGGCTTCCGCACCGAAGTGAACAACACCAACGGCTTTCCGCTGCCGGCCTCGCCGCAATACACCGATGGGCGCCTGAGCCAAGGCGCCAACCTGGACCTCACCTCCATCCTCTCGCCCACCACGGTGCTGACCTCGCGCGTGGGATACCTGCGGCACGACCTCTGGATCACGCTGTTCGCCAGCGGTTTCGACCCCTCGACATTGGGCTTCCCCAAGTCGCTGCTACAGACGCTGCCGCCATTCTTCCCCACCATCTCGTTCGGCTACACGAACTTTGGCGCCGGGCGGAGCGGCGGGAACCAGTTCACCCAGAGCGGCACGTGGTCGTGGTCGGAGATCGTGAACAAAACCATCCACCGCCACCAGGTGAAGTTCGGCGGGGAATTTCGCGTGAATCTGGACAACATCAATTCGCCCACCACCAACTTCGGCAGCTTCAGCTTCAATGCCGGGTGGACGCAGCAGGGCGCGCTGACCAGCGCCACGGGCCAGGGCAACGGGCTGGCATCGATGCTGCTGGGCATGCCGACGAGCGGCAGCGCGCCCATCAACGCGGCGTACGCTTACGGTAACCACTATTACGGCTTCTTCGTGCAGGACGACTGGCGCGTCACCAACAAGCTGACCCTCAGCCTGGGGCTGCGCTGGGATTATGAATCGCCGGAAACCGAGCGCAACAACCAGGCCGACGGGGCCTTCAACTTCGCCGCCAACAGCCCCTTGCAGGTGGTGGACCCCTTGCAGCCGGGCCTCACCCTGAAGGGCGGGCTGACGTTCCCCACGTCCGGCAACCGGCTGCCCTACGGCCGCGACACGAACAACCTCCAGCCGCGCGTGGGCTTCGCCTACCACCCGTGGGACAAAACCGTCATCCGCGCCGGCTTTGGAATCAGCTACCTGGCCACCTTCACCGCGCCCCCCGGTTCGGGATTCAGCACATCCACCCCCTATGTGGCCAGCAATAACGGCAACATCAATTTCGCCGGCAACTTTCTCGATAACCCCTATCCGCAAGGGATTCTGATGCCCAGCGGCAGCAGCCTGGGCCTCTCCACGTACCTGGGGCAATCCATCAACTTCGTAGACCCCAACCGCGTGATTCCCAAGGTGGAGGAGTTCTCTTTCGGCATTCAGCGCCAGTTGCCCCTCCGCACGGTGCTGGAAGTCTCCTACGTGGGCAGCCGCAGCAAGGAGTTGGACGTCTCCCACCAGCTCAACGCCGTGACCATGGCGCAGTTTCTGCAATATGGCGGCAATTCCGTAGCGGGCGTTCCCAACCTGGCCGATACCTGCTCCACCTCGTCGGCGCTATGCCCATATGCCAATCCGTTCTACAACCTGCTGCCCGCTACCAGCATCAACGGCGCCTCCACCACCAGGCAGCAGTTGCTGCTGCCCTATCCGCAGTTTACGGGCGTCAACGAGACCAATATTCCCATTGGGCAGGCCTGGTACAACTCGGGACAGTTACGGCTGGACAAGCGCTTTTCGCACGGCTTGAACGTGGTGCTGAGCTATACCTGGTCGAAATGGTTGCAATCGACCGGTTTCCTGAACAACCAGGACCCGGGGCCGTCGCGCACACTGAATGGGCAAGACACGCCCCAGCGCGTGGTAATCAGCGGCAACTGGGCGCTGCCAATCTTCACCAAAACGCACGGGGTTGTGGCGGCGTTCCTGAAGGGCTGGCAGCTCAACGGCATCTTCGTGCGCGAAGCGGGCTTCCCGCTGGGCGCGCCGGGCGGCTTCTACTCTTCGGGCATCAACCCCGCGCTGCCCAACGACCAGACCAGCGACCTGCACGCTTTCAATACGTGCACCCTGGAGACTAACGGAACCCTGGTGAACTGCACCGGCAACGAGCAGGTAGCGTTCATCCAGCAGCAGAACAACACACTGCGCACGCTGAGCAGCTCTTTTCCGACCATCCGTCCGCCCAAGGTGCCGGACGCGGATCTCTCCATGTTCAAGGCCTTCACGCTCCACGAGAACATGAATTTGCAGTTCCGCGCGGAAGCCTTCAACGCCACCAATTCGCCGCAACTGGGTTCGCCCAACACCAGTCTGACCGGAGGCACGGCCGGACAGGTGGGGCTGACGCAGAGCAACGACCCGCGCAACTTTCAGTTGTCCCTGCGTGTGAAGTTCTAACCGGATAGCAGCACGACGACGGCAGCGCCGCGGCCCCCCCCTGTCCGCGGCGCTGCCGTCTTTCGAAGGTCCGCAACAGACCGCCCCGCAGCCGCCGCTCGACAGGCGTCACAGGCGTCCCACACCCGCCCCCCATCGCCTTTCGCCGCGCGCCGCACATAGTGCTACCAGCTACTCCACAGCGTCCCGCCTTCCGTCCCACAATCTCCCCACCTTCCTCTCCGCGCCATCCCACGCCCGCCGCGTCCTCACATAGCGCTGACCGTTGCCCCGCAGCGTCCCGCCGCTCTACAGCGTCCCACCTTCCGATCCACATCGCCGCACCTTCCGCCCAAACCGCCCCAACACCCCCCGCCGCCGGCCGACAATACGATATACTCTGCACAACGGCAGGAGGCGGAAAACCAGACATTGAAGATCCTCACATTGGCAGTGCTCTCGGCCAGCGCGCTGTTGCGCGGCCAGGGAACGTATCCTCTGGGCCCCGATTCCAAACCGCAGGAGGGAGTTCCCAAAGGGACCGTATCCCGCTTCAAGCTCGAACCCGGCAAGTTCTATCCCGGCTCGCCGCACAACTGCGCCCTCTACGTGCCGGCGCAATACGACGCCGCCAAGCCCACGCCCTTCATGGTGTTTCTGGACGGCCTCGGATCGGGCAACGTTCCGGTGGTCTTCGACAACCTCATCGCCAGGCACGATCTGCCCCCGCTGATCGGCATCTTCGTCGAGCCCGGCGTGCTGCCGGCGCTTTCCGCCGACGCCCAGAGCCGTTACGAACGCATCTTCGAGTATGACTCGGTGAGCGACCGCTTTTCCCACTTCCTGATCGAGGAACTGATCCCCGAAGTCGCCCGGAAGTACAACCTCTCGAAGAATCCCGACGACCACGCCATCTCCGGCGTCAGCACCGGCGCGGTGGGCGCGTTCGTCGCCGCGTGGCAACGGCCCGACCAGTTCCACCGGGTGCTCACATTCATCGGCACCTTTGTGGCCATGAAGGGCGCCGACGCCCTGCCGGCCCTGATCCGCAAGACCGAGCCGAAGCCCATCCGCATCTTCATGCAGGATGGCAGGAACGACCACATTGTCCCCGCCGAGCCCTTTGGCACCTTCTTCGCCGGCAGTTGGCCCATCAACAACCAGGTGATGTACGAAGCGTTCCAATCGGCCGGCTACGACGTGCATCTCGAGATGGGCGAGGGCGGGCACGACGGCCGGCAGGGGGCGGCCATCATGCCGGACGCGCTGCGCTGGCTGTGGCGCGGGTATCCGGAACCGGTCCGGCCGCACGAGCCCGCCTTCATGACGCA
>Ga0265316_10002283_pt1 | contig 20065 bp, 16 predicted proteins | sample 4522metaG_FD_202092 | JGI IMG/M metagenome (GOLD analysis project Ga0265316, IMG submission 202092) | Rhizosphere microbial communities from Carex aquatilis grown in University of Washington, Seatle, WA, United States - 4-5-22 metaG | ecosystem: Host-associated > Plants > Roots > Rhizosphere >... | reverse complement strand
TGCCCGAGAGCTTGTTGACCTTCGAGCCGATCGCGCCGGTGAGCATCTGGATCTGGGTCCTGGGCTCTCCCTTGACCAAGTCCACGTTGATGTAGAGGGAGGACTTGGACTTGACCGTGAGCTTGCCGCCCATGCCGGTGTTCTTGCCCATCGCTATGACTACGAGGCCGTCGTTTTGCGTCTTGATGAGGTCTCCCGAGACGATCGGGTCGCCGATGTTGGGGGCCGAGATGAGCTTGCCGCTCCTTCCTATGGAGACGCCCCCCTCGATGTAATCGATGCTGCCGATGTTCGGGAAGGACAGGGCGGCGACCGAGAAGGCCAGGACGGCGAGTAGTACGACGAAGATCGGACGTTTCATTCGCGTGCGCTCCTTGCTGCGATTTCCCGGGCGGCGGCGCCCGCTGGCGCCACCCCCCAGGGGCCGCCCTCTCGGGGCCGCAATGGAACAATATAGCGCGGCACGGCCGGCCTTTCGAGGGTTTATTATATCTTAAGTCCGAAGGGCGTTTTTTGCCAGACGGTACTCGACGCTCCGAGCCGGCCAAGGCTATCCTTTCGGCCATGGGCCTTCTTTCGCCTTTTCGCCGCGCGCGTCGCAAGCGCATTCTCGAGCGCTTTCCCATCGACGACGAGCTCTGGGACTGGGCTATCAAGGAGCACAGGATTTTCCGCTGGCTCGGCGAGCCGGATCGTTCTCGCCTCCGGGAGCTGGCCACGATCTTCCTCGCCGAGAAGCTCTTCGATCCCGTGGACGGGGTCGAGATCGACGGCGAGCTCAAGGTCTCCGTCGCCGCCCAGGCTTGTCTTCCCCTCCTCGGCCTCGACATGGACTGGTACTCCGACTGGTCGACGATCATGATCACTCCGCGCGAGTACGACGTGAGGAAGCGCGATGTCGACGAGGCCGGGGTAGTGCACGAGTACGACGACGAGTTCGCGGGCGAGGCCTTCGACCTCGGTCCGGTGGCCCTCTCCCGCGTGGACGTCGAGGCTTCGGGCTGGGGCGACGGCTACAACGTCGTGATACACGAGATGGCGCACAAGCTCGACGGCCGCGACGGGCTCTTCGACGGCTGTCCGCCCCTCCACCGGGACATGGACTACGGCGCCTGGCGCGAGGCTTTCGGTTCCGCCTACGAGTCCCTCCTCTCCGGCCTGGAGCGCCCGGCCGCCAAGCGCGGCAGGCCTTCGAGAGCCGGGCGCGGCCCGCGGATCGACCCCTACGCCGCCGAGTCGCCCGACGAGTTCTTCGCGGTCGCCTGCGAGTATTTTTTCGAGAAGCCCGCCCTCCTCCGATCCGAGTACCCCGAAGTGTTCCGCCAGCTCTGCCTTTTCTTCCGCCGCGACCCGACCGAATAAAACAATCGGGTCGCGCCCCGCTACGCCTTGCGGACGTAGAGCGGGGAAGTCAAAGCCTCGCGGCCGTCCACCGAGAGCGTGATGCCGATGGTGCCTTCGCGCTCTATGGGCGTATTGACGAAGTTGAAGACGCTGTGGACCACGCGGGAGGATCCGGAGAAATCCAGGACCGAGAGCTCTCCCTCGATGGGGTTCACGACCGTTCCTCCGTCGGAGTCGGCGAATTCGATGCGTATAGGGTGCGTGCCCTCTTCGTGGATGTAGAAGCGGAGGCGCATGGCCAGGCACATGAAGGGGTGCATCGCCGGGAACTGCCTTGCGAAGACGGTGTCGAAGGCGCCCACTACAGTGAGCTTGCCCCCCGACTCCTGGGCGAAGTCGCAGAGGGTGAAAACGTCCACGTGCATTATTGCTTCCCTTCGTCGTCTATGGCCGCGAGGAGATTCTCGCCGATCGCGAGGGGGCCGATCTTCCTTCGGTAGAGGTCGCGGTCCGATTCGCGGAACAGCTCGTCGAAGTCGTCGTCCTTCGAGGTATGGACTCCGAGGGACACCGCGAAGGGCGGGTTGTGCGCCCCTCCCGCCTGGGCGAGGATTTCCCCGAGGCGGATCCGCGCTATCTCCGCGTCCTCGGGGCCGGTCGCGGGCATGAGGATCAGGAACTCGTCGCCGCCGTAGCGCGCGACCGAGTCGGCCGCGCGGACCGCGTCCGCAAGCGTCCTGGCGACGGCCTTGAGCACTTCATCGCCAGCTGAATGACCGTAGCGATCGTTGATCGCCTTGAAGCGATCGACGTCGGCCAGGACGACCGACAGATCGCCGCCGTAGCGGGCTCGCCGCGCGGCCTCGCGCTCGATCGCGCGCCCGAGGCCGCGCCGATTGAGGGCTCCCGTGAGGGGGTCGCGCTCGGAGATGCGGCGGACTTCCGCGAGGTAGTAGGCCTTCTCGACGCCGATTGCCGCGAAGTCGGCTATGGTCGAGAGCACGCGCATGTCGTAGGCCGAAAAGGGCTTGCCGTCGAGCCTGTTGAGGAGCTCGATGACGCCGAAGACTTTGTCGCCCGAGCGGAGGGGCACGGCTATGATGGACTCGGTCTTGAAGCCGGTGAGGACGTCGATGCGATCGGACCAGCGCGGGTCCTCGGCGGGCCTCTCGATGACGGCGTTCGTGCCGTGCAGGGCGACCCATCCGGCGACCCCCTCGCCTAGGGGCACGCGCATGCCCTCGAGGAGCTCCGCCGAGCGCCCGGCCACGCGGGCGAACACGAGATCGCTCTTGGCCGCGTCCACGAGGAGCACTGAGCAATGCAGGGGGCCGAAGAACGAGCCGATGTGCTCCATCACGCGATCCAAGACCCCGCGGATGCCCTTCTCGCCGACGATGCTCGTGCCTATGGCCGAGAAGACCGAAAGGCGTATGAGATCGTCCATGTCCGGCTCGCCGCTGTTTTCGGCCATCCTGCCTCCCCGTGAAGACTATGCCTCGCCCGGGGCCGGAGGGCAAGGTGCGCGCGCGCTCATTCGAGCTTGGAGAAGTAGTCGTAGAGGAGTATTTCCGCCGCGACGTAGAAGAGGGCTATGCCCGATTGGATGAGCTTGTGCTTGGTGTTAACGTTGAAGTCCATCTTGGCGAGCCGCATGGCGAGGTATATCCACGAGTAGAAGATCGCGGTCCCCGAGTAGATGAGGAGCATATACGAGATGAAGGTCCCCCGGTCGATCGAGCCGGGCTTCCCGGAACTCACGCGGCTTTGGGGAGGGGGTAGCTCCGAGACGACGGGCAAGGGAAGCCTGCGCTTCCTGAACGCGGCCTCGAACTTGGTTCTCGAATCGGCGTCGAGCGAGTAATAGCCGTTGATGTAGAGGCTGATGAGCTCGAGCCTCGAGAGCTTGTCCGGGTCGCCATCGTAAATGACGGTTTCCATGGCGGCGCGCTCCTGAATCAAGTATCGCGCACGACTCCGGCCTTGTCATCAGTCGCTCGTCTCTTGCCATTAGCGACGGCGCAAAGTATCTTCGCAGGCATGGCGTGCCGGGAGGCTTAGGCGGATGGATGAAAGGAAGCGGAACAGGCTCGGTAGCGCGTCCCTGATCGGGGCTGTCGTAGGATTCCTCGCCCTGGAGCTCCAGCCTTGGCTCCCCCTCGCCTCTATCGGCGTCGTCGGCCCGCTCTCGCTCAAGGGCTTGCTCGAAGCCTTCTTCGAAGCATCGCTGGCCGGGGCATTCGCCGATTGGTTCGCGGTCTCCGCCCTCTTCAAGGATCCGCTGGGCGTCAGGCTTCCCCACACGAACATCCTCGCGAAGAACAAGGACGCGATCGCCGCCGCCGTGCCGCGGTTCCTCACCGGCTTCGTGTCCGGCGAGGCTATCGCCGCGGAGCTCGGGAAGTTCGATTTCGCCGCCAAGGCGGCCGAGGAACTCTCGGAGGGCGGCTCCCGCGAGGACTTGCACGATTTCCTCGGACGGCGGGTCGCCGAGCTCCTCATGGCTTACGGCCCGGGCGGCGACGAGGCGCGATCGGCGGCCCTGGAACGCTTCGTCGGCCGGGTCCTCGACTTCGCCTCGGAGCGGATCGACGCGCCCAAGGAGCTTTCCTCCCTCCTCGCCTGGGCGAAGCGGGAGGGCTTCGACGAGCGGGCCATCGAGGGCGCGGCCGAATACGCCCGCCTCGAGATCGGGCGCAACCGATCGAGGCTCGTCGCGATCCTCACGCCCATCGTGAAGCGCAACGCGGGCTGGAAGGGCCTCTTCATCAACTCGGGCACTATCGAAGGCTTCGTGCTGGGCATCGAGGACGAGCTCGCCGAGCTCAAGGCCGACAAGGGCAACGACCTCAGGCGCTTCGTCCTCTCGTCTCTCTCCACCTATGCCGCGCGGCTCGAGCCGAGGGCCGCCGAGGGGGCGGTCGACCGGGACAAGCTCGTTTCCTCCTTCCGCGACGCGCTGGCCGATTCTGATTTCCGCGCGGGATTCTCGCGCTTCGCGCGAGAGCTCGCTTCCCGCCTCGGCGAGGACTTGTCCGGGGAGGCGGGCGGCTTCATCCCGACCCTTCGGCGGCTCGAGGACGCGGTCGCCCGGAGGCTCAGGGAGGACGAGGAGCTGCGCGGCCGCTTCAACGCCGCCGCGGCCTCGCTCATAAGCGGCGTCATAGAGCGGGGCAGGATCGTCGAGAGCGTGACCGAGTACCTCGCAGGCCTGCTCAGGGCGACCGACGAGCGCGTCTTCGTGGACCGCATCGAGGAGTCCGTGTGGAACGACCTCCAATACATCCGCCTGAACGGCGCCGTGGTCGGCGGCTTCGTCGGCCTCGTCATCGCCCTGGGCAAGGCCCTCCTTTAACGGACGGCGATGAGGAGGGACGCGACGTGGCAGGCCGCGCCCGCGAGGACGAAGAGGTGCCAGACAGCGTGGAAGTAGGGCACGCGCTTGATCGCGTAAAAGGCGACGCCCGCGGTATAGGCCAGGCCCCCCGCGGCCAGCAGGCCGAAGGCCTCGGGCGATAGGGCCGAGCGCAGGTCGCCGAAGAAGGGCGCGATGAGCCAGCCCATCGCGACGTAGACGAGCGCGCCCGCCGCGCGGAACCTGCCGCCGCGGGCGCTCAAGGTGATGCCGCAGACCGCGATCGCCCATTCCGCCCCGAAGAGGATCCAGCCCTTGAGCCCGCCGAGATAGCATAGGGAATACGCGGTATAGCTGCCCGCGATGAGGACGTAGATCGAGGCATGGTCGAGGACCCTGAGCCTGCGCTTGATCCGGGGGTCCCGCGCGGCGTGATAGGCGGTCGAAGACGCGAAGAGCAGGACGAGAGAGAGGCCGAAGACCGCGTAGGGCCAGGCAGGCATGGGCTTCGCACGCAGGGCCGCGGCGGCGAGGAGAGGCAGCGCGGCGAGGGAAGCCAGGGCTCCGAGACCGTGGCTAAGGGCGTTGGCGACTTCCTCGCCCGGGCTTTGGACGGGGACGGGCGATGCGGATGCTGCTGCGGGCATGCTATGTCAGACAGTGCCGCCGCCTGCCGGGTTGCGATCGAATCGGACCGCTAACGCCCTTCCGGCTCGGCTGCCTTCGCCATGATCGCCTCGTAGGTCTTCTCGTCCAGGGGATAGAACTGGACGAGGACGAGTGCGCCCAGGAGGACGACCGCGGGAAGGGGGCCGACGAGGAGGCGGATCGCCAGCTTGGCGGACTCGGCCTGGGCGGCGTTGGCGACGTAGTGCCCCAGGGAGAGGACGAGGAGCCCAACCTGCCAGGCGACCGCCTGGCCGATCTTCGACATGTAGAGGTACATGCCGTAGAAGGCGCCCTCGTTGCGCTTGCCCGTCCTGGCGGCGTCCACTTCGATCGTATCCGGCACCATCGCGTAGGGCGCGACGTAGCCGAAGCCCACCCCGATCCCGGCGTAAGTCTGGAGGGCTTCGGCATTCGATATACCCGGCCAGTCCTTGTAGACGTAGTTGAAGTAATAGGGGATCGAAGTCTGGAGGAAGGTGAGGCCGATCAGGTTGAGCGCGTAGCCGAAGAGCACGATGACGAAGGGGCGGTTCTTGAGCACGTTGAAGTAGGCTTTGAGGAAGTCCTTCTCGGCCTTGGCCTCCCTGGCCATGCCCTGCCTTCCAGGTGATCACGCCAGGCTTCCACGAGGCGTTCCCGATGACGGCCGGAGCGCTCACGCGGGATTCGGCGAGGCGGTATCGAGCTTTGGCCTTGAATGCCGGATCGGTCGCTCTCATGCTCGCCTTTGCGTCGAACGGCCTTCACGCGCGCTCGAGGGCAAAATCCATAGATAGCTGATTGACCTTGAACACGACCGACTTGAGCTTGTCCTTTCTGGCGTCGTCGCGGGAATCGGGGGTGAACATGACGACGTGAACGTCCTTTTCGTCCTTCTCGCCGCTGCGCTTCGCGACGATGACCCCCGACGCGAGGAGCCGATTGCCCTTTATCGAGAGCGAGATGTCCCGCAGCACCGTCCCCACCCTGAGGCTCGTATCGTCGTCCAGCCGAACGGCCATGCCCGCCGAGCTCAGGTCGGTGAGCTCGCCGCGGAGCGTGGCCCCCTCGTGATCGATCGCGAATTGGCCTACGCCGGGAGCGCAGATCGCGCGGACGAACTTGCGGCGGCCCCTGGCCTCGTTGACTTCGAGGGTCTTCGCGAGGATCTCGGCGGTCTTGGTCGCGCCGATATTGAGGATGACGAAGCCGCACTGCACTTGCAGGTCCATGAGGTACTTCTTGCGCAGCAGCGCGTTGTCGTTGAGGGTGAGTATGCCGACGCCGACGGCCGGGGCTTCCTTGCGGAGGGCCTCGATGTAGGCGTCCCAGCCGGCCTCGGGGTGACCTTCGTCGATGTCGGCGAAGATGATCGCGTCGGGGGAGGTCGCGATGAAGCGCTTGAGCTTGTCGGGCGCGCGCGTGAGGTACACTTCGAATTCCTGTCGGGCGAGGAAATCGATAACCTCCATGAGAACCGGCGGCGGATAGAGGAAGAACACTTTCTTGCCGAGGGCTCCGCTTTCCATTCTTTCAACCCTAATGCCCCGATTCCTCCCGGGCAAGGCCCTCGGCGGGCGCTTTCTTGTTTTATTCCCGCCCTTGGGCGCGCGATCGAGCGCGCGAGCGCGAGCGCCCGGATCCTGGTTCGTAGGCGCGGGAGGCCGTCTTTATCTCGCTCGCGATCCGCGCTTTGGCGCACCAGAGGTCGAGGAGGCGCCGGAGGGCGCTCCTCGCGTTGGCGCGACGGATCAGGCGGAGTCTCTGCTCGTAGAACAAGTCGAGCGCGAGGCGCGTCTCGCGGCGCGCCCGAGGGTCGGGCAGGAGGGCGAGGGCTTTGCGCGCGGCCGCCAGGGCCGAGAGGGCCAGGTTCGCGATATCGGCCGCCGCGCGGGCGTCGCCTTCGGCGAGCTCGTGATAGGCCGAGAGCCGGGCGCAGTTCAGCTCGAGGACGGAGCCCGAGATCGCGTACTCGTCGGCCTCGCGCACGATGGAATTCCCCGATGCCTCCTCGGGACCCGCGGCGGCGGCTCGACCCTCGGCCAGGCGGGCTTCCGCGCGCCTGAGGTGGTCGAACAGCTCCTCGCAGCGACCGCGCTTCGCGGCGAGGCGCGCCGCGCCCGCCTTCCATGGATCGCCCCAGTCCGCCGGCGGATCGACGGCGGACCGGGCTAGAGAGCCGGGCGTATGGATCTCGGTTTCGCCTTCGCATAGCTCCGAATCGACTGCCCATGCGGCTTCCAGCTCGCGCCAGTATTCGAGCATCGGGGCCGCCGCCGCGCCGTAGGCGGCCTCGGCCCAGCCCTGGAGGACCGCCTGGGCCTTTCGCGACGGGTCGGCGGCGAGAGCGGGCAGGATCGCCGCGTTGGGTCTCGGGCCGATGGGGAGGCGCCCGCCTCCGCAGAGGATGCCGATCGCGTCTGCGCCGCGGCCAGCGCCAGCCGCGGCGCCGGTCGCGACGCCCCGGTATGCCGCGACATCGCCCTCGATGACGGCGGAGAGAGGAGGCGCGGCTCCCTTGAAGAGGAAGGCGTCCTCGTATCGCTCGAGCGCCGCGACGCGGCCTCCTCCCGCCGATCGCCAGGCTTCGGCCGATTTCCTGAAAAGGGCGATCGAGGCCGCGTTCATGGTCGATCCCGCATCATCGAGCGCATGGCCCCAGGAGCGTCGCCGCGGGGCCCAGAGCAGCTCGAGGTTGCGGGGAAGCGGCCGCGCCTCCAGGACCGCGCTCGGAAGGCTCTCGTCCCCTTCGCAGGCGAGGAGGGAAAGGGCGGCATCGGGCCGGACGCGCTCGAGCGCGTCCGCGAGACAGATCGAGGCGGCGAGGGATCGGGCGGCGTCCTCGGAACGAGCTCGGCCTTCGCTCCCCCAGGGGCTCTCGGGCCAGGCATGGAATACCGAAATTTCCGGATGGGCGGCCGCGTATTCGGCGAAAGCCTCGGCGGCGCGGGAACGGGCGCCTTCGTCGCGATAGTCGATATCGGGGTCGAGGAGCGCGCATCCCAGCTCGAGGGAGAGTCCCAGACTCCGCGCGAGGGCTGCGATGCCGCCCCGCAGCGATTCATAGAGCGTCTCGGGCGCCCCTTCGAGGGCGAGATTTTGCCGCGTGACGCGGATCAATACGGAGGAGTAGCCGACGCGGGCGGCCCAATAAAGGTAGTCTTCGTAACGTTCTAGGAACGCGCCGTGGCCCAGGGCGAGAATCGCGGGCAGGGCCCCGTCGCGGGAGGACCGGGACCGGGTCTCCAAGGAAAGGACGGGCCCCGCGGGCAGGCGCTCTTCCTTCGCGCCCGGGGCGGGCCATCGCGCGCCGAGGGCGCCCAGGAAGTCATAGACCCCCAGGAGGAGCGCCGCGCCGCTCCCTCCGTAGACCTCCACCCGGTCGGCCGAAGCGCGCCAGGAAAAGCGCTCCGCTCCGCCCACCCCGGAGCCGGCATTCAGGACGATGATGCGCCCCGCGGCTTCCTCGCCGGCAGGCGCCAAAGGACGGGAGCCCATGCGCGCGAGGACGGAAGCCAGCTCGGCGGCGGCAGTAGCCGAGGGATTCCCTTCCCTGCCGCGCTCGCCGGGGCCGACAATGCGCCATTCTTCGGAGAAGTCGAGTTCCATCACGCGAGCCTACGCTCCGCGCGAGCAGCGCGGCAAGGGGCGTCGCGGGGACGAGCTCTTCCCCTGCGGATCAAGTCCCGACGAAGCCCATGGCCGGCTTCACGGCCGCGTCGATGCGGGCGAGGAAATCGGGCGTCAGCTTGGGGAGGAGGTCGATCGCCTTCATGTTCTCCTCCACCTGCTCGGGCCCGCTCGCTCCGGTGATGACCGTGCTCACGCGCTCGTCTCGGGCGCACCAGGCTATCGCGAGCTGGGATGCGGTGGCGCCGATCTCGGCCGCGAGCTTGGCCAGCTCCGCGGAGGCCGTCATGGATTCGGGCTTGAGGACGAGGTCCCTGAGCCACTCGTAGCCCGGAAGGGCGAGCCTCGATCCGGCGGGAACGCCCTTCGCGTACTTGCCCGAGAGCATGCCCGAGGCGAGGGGACTCCAGGTCGTGAGGCCGAGGCCGATGCCTTCGTAGAGGCGCTCGTATTCCTTCTCTACCCTGTCGCGGTCGAGGAGGTTGTACTGAGGCTGCTCCATCTGGGGCTTGCGGAGGTTGCGGCGGTCGGCGATCTCCCAGGCCTCGCGGATCTGCTCCGCGCTCCACATCGACGTGCCCCAGTAGAGGGCCTTGCCCGAGGCGATGACGTCGCTCATCGCCCATACGACTTCCTCGATCGGCGTCTCGGGGTCGGGCCTGTGGCAGAAGACAAGGTCGATGAAGTCCAGGCCGAAGCGCTTGAGGGAGCCTTCGACCGCCTGCATGAGGTACTTGCGATTGAGCGTGTTCTTCTGGTTCGGTCCCTCGTGCAGGCCCCAGAAATACTTGCTCGAGACTATGTAGCTTTCGCGGCGAAGGCCCAGCTTGCGGAGGGCCGCGCCCATGATCTCCTCGGACTTGCCGGCCGCGTAGGCTTCGGCGTTGTCGAAGAAGTTGACGCCCTTGTCGTATGCCGACTTCATTATGGCCGCCGCCGATTCGACGTTCACCTGCGGACCGTAGGTGACCCAGGATCCGAGCGACAACGCGGAGACTTTTAGCCCCGCGTTCCCTAACCTTCTGTATTCCATGAGGTAAATGTACTGAGGAAGGGCTCCCGGGGCGAGGCGAAAAGGGGCTTCGGCCTCAGGCCGGGAGCACCAGGGCGAAAGTCGAGCCCTTGCCCGGCTCGCTTTCGATCTCGAGGCGGCCGCCGTGGCCCTCGACGACGGAAAGGACTATGGCGAGGCCGATGCCCGACCCGAGCCCGCGGGGCTTCGTGCTGTAGAAGGGCGCGAGGATCTTGCCCCTGTCCTCGGGCGCTATGCCCACTCCCTCGTCCTTTACGATGATGGCTGCCTCGTTCGGCCTGTCGCCCGAGCCGGGCCTCGCTTCGGCGCGCACGAGGAGCCTGCCTCCGCGCCATTCGCCCTCGGGACGCATGACGGTCATGGCCTGGATGCCGTTGACGCAGAGGTTGAGCACCGCGCGCAGTATCGCCTGAGCGTCGCCGTGCACGACGAGGGATCGGTCGGGCGCCTCGACGCCGATAGTCACGCCCTCGTCGATATTGCCGCGCGACAGCTCCGCCGCTTCCCTCGCGATCTCGGTGAGGTCGATCGGGTCGCCCTCCGGCGGATGGGGCTCGGCCAGGTCGAAGAGGGAACGGACGAGCTTCTCGCCCCGAGTCGCGGTCCTCGAGGCGAGGGCCGTCAGCTCGAGCAGCTCCACGGGCTCGGCTTGGCCGTCGGCGAGGCGCAGCTCGATGCACTCGATGGTGCCCTTGATGCCGGTGAGGACGTTGTTGAAGTCGTGGGCGAGGCCGCCCGCCATGGCGCCGATCGTCTCCATCCGCGCGGCCGCGGAGAGCCGCGTCTCCTCGTCGAGCATCGTCTTCACCATCGATCCGACGCTCGCGCCGATCGCGCCGATCTCGTCGTCGCCGTAGCCCTCGAAGGACGCGCCGTAATCGCCGTCGGCGGCCCGGGCGATGTCGGCCCGGAGCCTTTCGATCCTGGCCGCGACTCCGCGGTCGAAAGCGCGCTTCATCGCGGCGAACGAGAGGGTGACCGCGAGGCCGCAGGCCGTCAGGGCCGTGATCAAGGCCCCCAGCCTGAACCGATAGAGGGGCCGCAGATTGAATTCGAAAACGGCGAAATACGTACCCGGCGCGAAGCTCGCCTCGGTGCGCGGGATCGTGAGGGGCTTGACCATCAATATGGAGGACGAGTCGCCTGCCCTCGTCTCCTTGGCCTTTCCGTTCGCCCGGGCTTCGGCCAAGAGGGCGGCGTAGGGCGAGTCCTTTAACTTGCTCTGGAAGAGGGACCAGCACGAGGCGCCCTGGACCCAAACCAGGTCGACTATCCTCGCGATGGGCGTCGGCTTCTGCTTTTCGCGCGAGCCGAAGGCGTTCGAGACGAGGGCATCGTAACTCAGGCCGGGAAAGCTGCGCGCGAGAGCCTCGTCGAGCCTGATCGATACCTCGATGAGGTATCGGCTTCCCTTGGGGCTGAAATACTGGTAGGCATTGATGACGCCGGTGCGCGTCGAATGCGATAGGCCCTGGTCGGCGACCCTGGCTTCGCCGTAGAGCTCCTTGAGGAAGGAAGTGAAGCCCTCGTCGATCCAGAACAGCTCGAGGCCGATGTCGGTGGGCAGGGACGAGGCGACGATCTTCCCGCCCCGGTCGATGAAATATATATCCGAAACGCCGAGCTCCCGCGCTTCGACCGCGAGCGCGTCGGCGCGGAGCGAGTCCAGGCCCGAATCGTTCGGGTAGCGCTTGCCGAGCTCGAGGAGGGCGCGCCTGCCATTGGCGAAGCTGTCTTTCTCCCCCTTCGCGAGGATCCTATCGAAGAGGGCGAGGCGGTCTTCGGCCTCCCGCATGCTGGAGTCGCGGGCCTCGGCGTAAATATCCGCGAAAAGGACCTCGGCGGCCACGTATACCGCGGCCGAAGCGACCATGCCGCAGAGGAGGACGCAGAGGACGATCCTGCCGTACATGATGGAGCGCAGGCTTTTCTCGAAGGACGGTCCCGGCATGCTTCCCCTGTCCCTATTATCGTCTCTGAGCCTATGCGGCTTGACTCGATGTCGGCATGGAGAATCCTTATTCCGCCGCCCCGGCGGATCATGTTAAAACCCCCTGGGCTTTTCCGGGCAAGAAGCGAGTGGCGTATGCGGCGAGGACATAGTATAATCGGTCTACTTATCATGTCCGTCGTCTATGTCGCCATCATCGCATTGGCCGCCGTCGCTACTCTTTACATAGCGGTCCGCGCCCTCTTCCCGGGCGAGGGAAGGGCCGACCTCGCTTCCGAGGATATCCTCCTCGAGGAGGCCGTCGTCGTCGAGCCCATCGCGCCGGGAATGGAGGGGAGGGCCGAGATAAGGAAGCAGGGGGCTAAGCCCGTCCTTTTTCGGGTCCGGGCGACCGACTCGTCCCAGGCTTTCGCCAGGGGCGCCAGGGTGCGCGTGATCGATCTGCGCGAGGGCACCTGCATCATCGAGGGCGCTGACGAAGTCCATTTGGTCAGGTAAAGTCGACTATCATGCTCCTCCTCCACGCCGCCGATCTCCACCTCGGCAAGACCCTCCATGAGCGGGACATATCCGAGGACCAGGAGGCCATGCTGGAGGGCCTCCTCGGCCTCCTCGCCGATAGGCGGCCCGCCGCCCTCCTCCTCGCGGGCGATCTCTACGATCGCAGCATCCCGCCGCCCGAGGCCGTACGCCTCTTCGATTCCTTCCTGAGCAGGGCCGCAGAGGCCGATCCGGGGCTCGTCGTCGTCGCGATACCCGGCAACCACGATTCGGCCGCGCGGCTTTCCTTCGGCACCCGCCTCATGAGCCGCTCGGGCGTCCACATCAGGACCCTCCCCGAGGACTGCGACGAGCCCGTCCTCGTGGAGCGGGAGGGCGAGGCGACGGCGATCTGGCCCCTGCCCTTCCTCGGCTCGGGCGCCTTCGACTCAAAAGCCGGCAAGCCGCGCGGCCAGGCCGAGCTCTTCTCGGAAGCCCTGCGGAGGATCGGGGAAAAGCTCGCCTCCCCGGACCGCCCCGGGCGGGGCGCGCGCAACGTCCTCCTCGCGCACTGCTTCGCCGCCGGCGGGACCGCCTCCGAGTCGGAGCGCGCCTTCGTGGGCCAGTCGGAGCAAGTCGACTCGGGCGCCTTCGACGCCTTCGACTACGTCGCCCTCGGGCACCTGCATCGCTTCCAGAAAGTGGGCGGGAAGGCGCGCTACGCGGGCTCGCCCCTGGCCTACTCCTTCGCGGAGGGCGACGAGCCCAAGGGCTTCGTCCTCGTCGACTTGAAAAAAGAGGGCGGCTTCGAAGCAGAGCTCCTGCCCTTCGTCCCCCTGCGCCGCATGCGCCGGGTAGAGGGGCCGTTCTCGGCCCTCTCGGCGCCCGGCTCCTACCCCGAGTACCGCGACGACTTCGTCGGGGCCTTCCTCACCGATCCCGAGCCCGTCCTCAATCCCGCGGATCCCCTAAGGGCGGTCTTCCCCAATCTTCTCGCGGTGAGGCAGGCCGCCTTCGAGCTCGCCCAGCCGAGAGCTGGCGCCGCGAGCCTCCCCCTCGACGGCCCCCGCTCGCTCGCCGAGGACTTCGCCGCCTTCCACGTCGAGATGAAGGGAGAGTCTCCCGACGAGACGACTTCCGAGCTCTTTTCTTCCCTCGTCCGGGAGGCCGAGCATGCGGCCCTCTAGGCTCGTCGTCGAGAATTTCGGTCCCTACCGGGAGCGGGCCGAGGTGGAGTTCTCGCTGCTCGAGCCTCTCTTCCTCGTCTGCGGCAAGACGGGCTCGGGCAAGACGAGCATCTTCGACGCGATGACCTACGCCCTCTACGGCGCCGCCCCCGGCGCGAGGGGAGGGCTCGAGCGGCAGCTCTGGTCCCAGCACGCGAAGCCGGGGGACGCGCCGCTCGTAGAATTCGAGTTCTTCCTCGGGGGCTCCGAGTATAGGGCAGTGCGGAGTCCGCCCTATCGCCGCTCGAGCAAGCGGGGCAAGGAAGGTCTCGTCGAGGTCGAAGCGACAGCGGCCTTCTATCGCCGGGAAGGAGAGCCTCCCGGATGGAAGCTCGTCGCCGACAAGAAGACCGAGGTCGACGAGGCGATACGGGAGCTCGTCGGACTCAACGAGGACGAGTTCTCGAAGATCATCCTCCTGCCCCAGGGCGAATTCCAGCGCTTCCTCGAGATGAAGTCGAGCGATCGGGTGGGGGTGCTCGAGAAGCTCTTCCCTGTCGGCATGCACGAGGCCGTCTCCCAGATAGCGAAGGACAGGTCCAAGGAGGCGCTGGCCGCGGTGCGGCGCGTCGACGCCGAGCTCGAGCGCCTGGGCGGCGCCGCCCGGGCGGAGGCCGCGGAGGAGGCATTGCGCGAGCTCGAGGCCGAGTCGGGCAGGCTCGAGGCGGAGCGGAACCTCGCGATCGGCCGCCTGCAGGCGGCGGAGCTCGCCCTGTCGCGCGCGAGGGAAGCCGCCGAGCGGGCCTCTCGCGCCCGCGCCGCGAAGGAGCGCCTCGCTCTCCTAGAGGCCGCCGCGCCGGCCGCAGTCGCGAGGGATCGAAGGATCGCCCGTTCCCGCGCCGCCGCGCGCGTCGCCCCCGTCCTGGCAGCTCGGGAGGCCGTCCGGGCCGATCTCGATTCCGCCCGCGCGTCCCTGGAAGAACAGCGCTCGCGGCTCGTCCTCCTGGACGCGCGCTCCTCCGAGATCGAATCGTCCCGGGAAGAGGCGCTCCGGCGCGCGGAGGAGGCGGCCGCGATCGACCGCGAGCTCGGCGGGCTGCGGGGGGCCTTGGAGGCCTGGAAAGAGGCCCTTAGCGCCCGCGCCGGGCTGGAGGCGGCGAGCGAGCGAGCGGAGGCGGGTCTGCGGCGGGCCGAAACCGCGCGGAAGGCGGAAGCCGCCGCGCAGGCGGCGCGCGGCGCTGCCGCGGTGAGCGCTGAAGAGGAAGCCCGGATACGGAGCGCCTTCGAGGCCGATAGGGCGGCATCGGAAGCGGCCACCGCCGCCCTGAAGGCGGCGGAAGCGGCCTCGGCCCTCGCCGAAAAAGTCCTTCGCCTCCGCGCGGCCGCGGAGGCGGCCCGAGCCGACGCAGGCGCAGCGGCGCTCCGCCTCGCCGATGCCGCAGCGGTTCTCATGCCCCTCGAGGCGGCGGACCGCTTTGCCCTTGCGGGCAGGCTGGCCCTAGGCCTCGCGCCCGGCGAGGCTTGCCCGGTCTGCGGCTCGCGCGATCATCCCGCGCCCGCCCATGCCCCCGAGGGCGCGCCGAGCGACGCCGAGCGCGATCAAGCCCGAGCGGCTAGGGAAGCCGCCCTTTCAGGGGAAGCCGACGCCAGGGCTGCCGCGGCTTCCGCCGTCCTGCGCGCGGCGGAAGCGGAGCGCGAGCTCGCCGAGCTCCGGCCCGGAGAGAAGCTCGACGCTGGAGACTTCGCACGCTCCTTGCCGGAGGCCAGGGACCGGACCAGACTCTTGGCCGAAGCGGTCGCGATCTCGGCGAAGAATCTGCGGGAGATGGACGAGGGGCGAAAAGAGCTCTCGAAGCTCGACGTCGAACTCGAGGCCGCTCGCGCGCAGCGCGCGAGCGAAGAGGCCGAAGTCCAGGCCGCCGCCCTCGAGGCGGCCCGGCTCGAAACGCGGCTCGAAGCAGCCGCTTCCCGCGCGGGGCCGGACGACCCCGCGCCGAAGACCGCCGACGCGGAGGCTCGGCGCGAGCTGGCCATCAAAGAGCGCGAGAGATTGGGAATCCTCGTCGCCGCCTGGGAGATGGAGCGCCACAGGACCGAGGCCCTCGCCGCCGCGATCGCTTCCAGGGCCGAAGCCCTAGTCAGGAGGCAGGAAGAGGCGGCGAGCGAGGAAGCTCGGGCCGTCGCCGAGGCCGGCTTCGATGGAGCCGAAGCCGCTCGCGCGGCCTCGCTCGATGCGACTTCTCTCGGAGTCCTCGAGGCCGAGGCGGCGGCCTTCAGGAGCGAACTCGACGCGGCGCGCGCGACCGCGGCCGCCCTCGAGGCCGAGATCGCCGCCTCGTCGCGAGAGGGCGCCGGAGGCGAAGCCGACGCGGAGGGCCTCGCAGCCGCCGTCGTAGCCGCTCGCGCTTCCAGGGACGAACTGCAGGCCGACCTCGACGCGGCTCTCGCGTCGGCTTCCCGGCTCGCCGTCGAGCGCGAGGAGCGCGCGAGGCTCATCGCGGAGCGCGCCCGCCTCGAGGCGGAATGGAACCGCCTGGGCGGCCTATCGGTCCTCCTCTGCGGCGAGATGCCGGGGCGCAAGCTGCCCTTCAAGAACTACGTCCTCGGCGCCTACTTCCGCGTCGTCGTGGAGCGCGCCTCGGCGCGGCTCTCCATGATGTCGGACGGGCGCTACGCCCTCGCGGCCGACGAGGGAGGCGGCAGGGGCTACCTCGGGCTCGAGATACTCGTGCGCGACGCGCACACGGGCCAATCGAGGCCCGCCGGGACCCTCTCGGGAGGCGAGCGCTTCTTGGCGGCCCTGAGCCTCGCCTTCGGCCTCGCCGATACGATACGCGAGCGCTCGGGAGGAGCATCCCTCGATGCGATCTTCATCGACGAGGGCTTCGGCTCCCTCGACGACGAGGCCCTCGACCGCGCCGTCACCGTCCTCGACGAGGCGAGGGGGGCGAGGACGGTGGGCATCGTTTCCCACGTGGCCGAGCTGAAGGCGAGGATACCCTCGAGGATAGAGGTGACGAAGGGCCGCTCGGGCTCGAGCCTGCGGATCGTTTCATGATGCCGGCGCTACTTGCATCGGGGAGCGATCCGCTATACTTAATCGCATGCATCCTCTGAATCCCGGCGATTTCGGCGGCCCCGGTGGTCTTGGCGGTCCAGTGGGTCCCGGCGGTCCCGGAGATCTCTACAGTCCTTTCATGAATATCGCCTTTCCCCTGGAACCCTATCCCCTAGCCATGCTCCTTTGCGCGGTTATTTCGCTTTTTTTGTGCGCACGTCTATGGTCCGGCACAAGGAAGATCCTTTCGCGGAGCTTCGCATTTTACCTTGGGACGATCTTCGTCTGGACCGGGTTCAAGTTCGCCGAATTCATAATCGCTTCTCCCGAGGGCAAATTCGAGGCTCTGAAATTGCAATGGCTGGGCATCGCCTTCCTTCCCTGTTCTTTCTATCTCGCCGCCAGGGCCCTCGAGAAAAGGCCCTTGAAAGGCTTCGCCCTCGCGTCGGTATTTTCCCCCGGATCGATCGCCTTATTCTTCGTATGGATCGATCATCTCCCTTCCTCCTTATTGAAAGCCGACTTTCGATTCCTGACTCCCCCGGGATATCCCCCGACTTTCGGCTATTGGGTATTCTTCGCCTATTCGTACGTTCAAATAGGCGTTTCCCTGATCATCATGATCAGAGTGACCCTCCGCGCCCGGGGCCTGTTCGGGCGATGGATGTGGCTCATTTTACTGTTCTTCTCCGTGCCCGCCGTGACGAATGCCTTCTCTATATTGTCGTGGAGGACGTCGACCTACGACCCGACTCCCATCGCTTACGCCCTGTCGGGCATCCTAATGGCCCTGATCCTCAAGAACTTCGACATCTTCGAGGCCATACCCTACGCGAAGAACGTGATCATCGAGTCGATCGACTCGCCCATCCTGGTGGTCGATTCCGAGGGCTTCGTCATAGGGACGAACAACGAGGCGAAGCGCGTCTCTCCGAAGGGAGAGACGCTCGAGGGAAGGCCCATCGCCGAGATTCTGCCTTTCCTCGACGGATCAATCAAGGACGCGGGCAAGAATACCTGGACTCACGAAGGGATCGAGTACCTCATCTCCTGCTACGAAACGAAAAATACCCACCGACTATGGAGAGGAAAGATATTCCTGTTCCGGGACATCTCCGAGCTCGCAAGGGCGCGGCGTGAGGCGGAGGAGGCGCGGGCGAGGGCCGAGGCGGCCAACGCAGCCAAGAGCGCCTTCATCGCCACGGTGAGCCACGAGCTCCGCAATCCCCTCAACGCGATCATCGGCCTCGTAGACCTCAACCTCCAAGCCGATCTGCCCCCGCAGACGAGGGACGACCTCGAGGTAGTCCTGTCCTCGGGGAACGTCATCCTGGGCCTGGTCAACGACCTCCTCGACCTGGCCAAGATCGAGGCCGGGAAGATGGAGCTCGAGGGAGCGGATTTCGACCTCCACGAGAAGGTGCGATCCGTGATTCGCGCCTTCAGGCCGGTCGCAAGCAAGAAAGGCCTTTTCCTGGACCTGGAAATCGACGATCGGACGCCCCGCTACGTGAACGGGGATTCCCTCCGCTACGGTCAAGTCCTCATGAACCTCCTGAGCAACGCCGTCAAATTCACCGAGAGCGGGGCGATAACCGTCGCCGTGGGTCCCTTCGAGGCGACGGGCCTTCCGGACGGGCGCGCTCTTGGGGTAATCGCGACCGTCCGCGATACGGGCATCGGAATAGCGCCGGAGGGAATAGCCCTGTTGTTCCGGGAATTCTCGCAGGCGGATTCCAGCATCAGCCGACGCTTCGGGGGGACCGGCCTCGGCCTCTCGATTTCCAAGAAGCTCGTCGAGCTCTTCGGCGGAGCGATCGAAGTGAGCTCGATGCCGGGCGAGGGGAGCGTCTTTTCCTATACGGCGCGCTTCGATCCGGCCTTCGTCGAGGCGGCGGCCGGTCCCTCTATCCCCGCGGCGAGGTCGAGCGGAGAGCGCCTTCGCGTTCTCGTCGTCGACGACGACCTCGTGAACGCAGCCGTGGCCCGGCGCTACCTGCAGCGCCTCGGCCACGAATCCATAAGCGCGCAGACGGGAGCCGAGGCCATCGAGCTCGCCGCCAGGGAGAGGCCCGATTTGATCCTCCTGGACCTAGGTCTTCCCGACATGGACGGCTTCGAGGTTTGCAATCGAATGCGCGCCGGGAGTTCGGCGAATTCCGGAGGCGAAATACCCATTATCGCCATGACCGCTCGAACGGACTCCGGGCTGCGAGCCGAATGCGCCAAGGCGGGGATGGTCGATCGCCTCTCCAAGCCCATCGACCTCGCCGATTTGGAAGGGCTGCTGGAGCATACGGCGGCGAAGGCCCGCGAACTCGGGCCCCGCGCCGCGTCCTCCGTGCCGACGCGCGGGATCGCCTCCGCTCCGGCCCCTACCCCCCCCGAGCCGATGCCTCCCGAGGCGCCCCTCGTCGACATGCCTTCTCTCCTCGAGCGAACGGACGGCGACGAGGCCTTCGCTCGCGAGCTCTTGGGGATCCTGGTCGACGAAAGCCCCGCCAAGCTGGCGGCGCTTCGCGAGGCCGCGCGGGATCGAAGCGTCGAGGCTTTGCAGAAGCTGGCGCATGTCCTGAAAGGAACCTCGCTCACGCTTTGCGCCCTCCCGCTCGTCGCTTTCGCGGGGAAGCTCGAGTCGGCCTGCATCGAGGCCGCGCGGAGCGGCGCGGTAGGATCCGATCCGTCGTTCTTCCGATCGATAGAATCGATGGCTGGCGACCTCGAGGGCTGCTACGATCGTACTGTCGCCGCGGCGGCGGCCATTCTGGGCCGGGGAGCTTGACGCGCGTTACGGCCGGCCCGCGGGCCGTAGGCGCGGCGCGAGCCTCCCGGGGTAAGGCGACTTGCAATGCGCCGAGCCGTCGGCGTATCCTCGGCGCCGGAGGACGAGATGGCCAACGCGAGGGTGAAATTCGAGACGAGCATGGGCGGCTTCACGATCGAGCTATTCGAGGCCGAGTGCCCCGTCACTACGGGGAATTTCTTGGAGTATGTCAAGTCGGGCTTCTACGACGGGACCGTTTTCCACCGGATCATTCCCGGCTTCGTCGTGCAGGGCGGGGGCATGCTGCCCGGCCTCAAGGAGAAGGACGTCCGCGAGAGCATCGCGAACGAGGCGGCTAATGCGCCCTCGAACGCGAGGGGCACGCTGGCCATGGCCCGCACTTCGGACCCGGACAGCGCGACGAGCCAGTTCTACATCAATTTGTCGAACAACAAGGCGCTCGACTATGCGGGCGGAGGGCCGCGTGGCGCGGGCTACTGCGCCTTCGGCAAGGTGGTCGAGGGCATGGAGATCGTGGATAAGATTGCGGCCGTTCCCACCGGGCGCAGGCCGCCGCACGCCGACGTTCCTCGCGAGGATATCGTCCTCACGAAAGCGACGCTGCTGTAGTCGGCT
>Ga0265316_10002281_pt1 | contig 20077 bp, 17 predicted proteins | sample 4522metaG_FD_202092 | JGI IMG/M metagenome (GOLD analysis project Ga0265316, IMG submission 202092) | Rhizosphere microbial communities from Carex aquatilis grown in University of Washington, Seatle, WA, United States - 4-5-22 metaG | ecosystem: Host-associated > Plants > Roots > Rhizosphere >... | reverse complement strand
GCCGGAGTCTTTGTCACCACGCTCATCCTGCCGATCATTCTCGCGGTGTTCATCATTGTGCGCCTTGTGCTGCAACTTCCCGTCCCGATCGAGCGCGGGCTCATTTTCCCCATGGCACTCGTCCCCGCGGTCTGGGGCTTGTGGAACATGCTCTGGCTCGCCTCGCACGAGCGCACGCATCTTGCCGTCGGCGTGCACGGCGCCATCCTGCCCTTTCTGCTGCTGCCCGTCGGAGCCACTTTCGCCCGTTGCTACGGCATTCTCGCGTTCGGCGCTGGGGGCGTCACCTGGTTCAACGCGTGCGCAATTCCATACGCCCTCATTGCCGTCGTATTCTGCTGCGGCGTGGCCGTCTATTACCTCGTTTGGAAGTACATCGTCGGCTTCCTCAACGGCACGCTCGGCATCGCCTGAGAAGTCACGCGCCAACACCCACATGGTTGCCCCATCCTTCCGCGGTTCCATCGTGGAAGGGTGGGTGGATTTGGGACCGATTCAATGAATCGACCCCTTTCGATTGTTGGTGATTGAAAGCTACAGGCTACCGGCTACCAGTTCCAGGCAGACACCTGAGACCTGACACCTTACATCTAGAAGCTGGGAGCCGTTTCTTCCTCGTGCGGCGCGCGCACAATCTGCATCAGCATCCCGCCATCGAGCCAATGCAGCTCGCACCGCTCGCAGCTCGACATCACGGCATGGCCTCCGCCGAAATAGTAGTGCGTGTCCATGCCCTTGTGGCATTTTGGGCATGCCACACTCCGCTTCAAATCGTCCGCATCCGGCTGCAGGGGAATCATCGTTTCCGGGTGCTTAGCGCGCATGGCATCGATCAGCGCCTCAAACTCGCCCATGTCCACCAGCATCCCGTGGCATTGCTTGCATGCATGCAGGCGCAAGCCAACAAGCATCACCGTCCAAAGCGACACTGAGCTCGCACCGGAGCAATTCGGGCAAGTCAGCTCCGCAGCTTCTTCCACAAACTGCATTCCCGTCTCGTCGCCTTGCGCCATCACTACGCTGTGGCAGTAGTCGCAACGGAGGCTGCCGTTGTCCGTTGCCATCCGCAATGGCGCGCCGCATGAGGGACAGTTCATTGCTCGCCGCCGCACCCTGGGCAGAACTTCGCCCGCTCCGGCATTGCTTTGCCGCAATCGATGCAGAACTTCGTTTCCGCTTCCGGCGCTGTGGCAGCCGCGCCCGCAGCCGGCGTTGCAGCAGCCGCGCCACCAATGACTCCCGCTCCCGCCGCCGTGCGTCCGTACATCGCCTGCACCATCGCCGCGCCCGCGCCCAGGCCCACGCCCATCCCCGCCGTGCCTCCTGCGTTCTGCGCTGCCTCTTCAAGTGACTCGGCAGTCTCGAACTGCGTCAATCGCCCGAGGTCGCCGGCCATGTTCACGCCGATCCGCTGGTCCATCACCTTCTGCAGGTCGTCGGGCAAACTCACGCTCTCCACCACAAACCGGTTCAGCTCCAGCCCCAGCGCCGCAAAGCTCGGCGACACATCCTCCGTCACTTTGTCCGTCAGTGTCCCCAGGTTCGCCGCCATATCCACGAACGAGATCTCGCTATTCGCAAAGATCGCAGTCATCCGCGCCACAATCATCGTGGTGAGCTGCCCGTCCAGGTCGTCGGCAACAACTTCTTCCCGCGTGCCCGTCACTTCCGTAAAAAACTTCTTCGGGTCCGCGATCCGGTATGAGTAGTTTCCAAACGACCGAATCCTTACCACCCCATATTCCTTGTCGCGGATCGTGATCGGCGTCGGCGTTCCCCATTTCTGGTTAATCTGCAGCCGCGTCGAGAAAAAGTACACGTCCGATTTGAACGGCGACTCGAAATCCTTCGTCCAGTTCATCAGGTCGGTCAGGATCGGCATATTCTGCGTTGTCAGCGTGTGCAGTCCCGGCTCGAATACATCGGCAATCCTGCCCTCGTTTACAAACAGCGCCAGTTGCGATTCGCGCACCGTCAACTGCCCGCCGTTTTCGATCTCCATATCCGCCATGGGGTAGCGGTACGACAGCGCGCCATCCCCGCTTTCGTTCCATTGGATGACGCGGACAAATTGCTTGCTGATGAACTGGCTAAGGGACACGGTATTCTCCTCGCACGCGAGACTAGCACCACGCCAGCGCGCAGTAACTCCCACCTTCGTTGAATTTGGTTACTTTCCGGGTGCTTTCTGCCGTGTCTTCAGGATTTGAAGGACGATTTGGGGTTTCCAGGATTCCGACCGCTTCAAAAGGCGGCTCGCCGGCAAGCTGTGACCCCGCTCACACTTCTGCGAACGATGAACTGCGAACTGTGAACTAGTTTTTAAAGAAATCTCCCAGTCCCGCCCGCTCCGCATGCGCCGCCATTGTCGACTGGATTGTCAGCGCCAGTTCCAGCGCCGCGCGCCCCTGGCGTGCCGTGACTTTGGGTTCGCGCCGCGTCCGCACCGCCTCAAGGAATGAAAGAATCTCGAGCTTCAGCGGCTCGCCCTCATTCACCTCGGGCTTCACGAAGGTCAATCCTGGCGCAGGGCCCGGCGCGGGACCATCCTGCTGCCCAGCCTGCGGCCCGGCCAGACCCTTCGCAATCTCCTTCAGTTTTTCGGGATCGTTCTTGGCGTTGGCAATCTTCATCGCCAGCGTTATGGGAATTTTTCCAGAAGCCAGCAGTTTCTGGATCACACCGGAATCGAGTTTTCCCGTCGCCAGGAACTCCGCCGCCGCTGCGGCCAGTTCTCCCGAAGATTGGGGTGCCCCATCTCCGGGGTCCCCAGGGACAGGTCCACGTCCCTGGGGTGGATCCAAGCTTTGCTTGGGTGGGGTAACGGCACTGCCAACTTCGCTGTCTATCTGAATCACCAGCACATCCCGCCTCGCGTAATCAATCGACACATACTGTCTTGGCTCGAAGAACCTGAGTTTCCGCACCCGCTCCGTCGACACGCGCGACGCCGTGAAGTTCGCCACGCAGCCCGACTCGAACTCGACCCGCACATTGGCAATGTCCACTTTTGGAGACAGAATCGGCAGCCCCACGGCTCGCACCTCGCGCACCGCACTCTTCGCGAACGTCAGCACAATGTCGAGGTCGTGGATCATCAGGTCCAGCACAACGTCCACGTCAAGCGCCCGCGGCGTAAACACGCTCAGCCGGTGCGCTTCAAAGAACATCGGCCGCTTCAGCGTTGGTTCCACCGCCAGCACGGCCGGGTTGAAGCGCTCCAGATGCCCGGGCTGCAGAATCCGATTACCGCGCTCTGCACGTGCAATCAGGTCGTCGGCTTCGGCGAGAGTCGCCGCCAGCGGCTTCTCCACCATCAGGTCCAAACCCGCATCAAGCAGCGCAGCCGCCACGTCATGATGTTTCACGGTCGGCACGGCCACAATCGCTGCATCCAGCTTCAGGTCCGCCTTCAGCAGTTCGTCGACATTCGCAAAAGTTTTGATCCCGTATTTCTTCGCGGCTTCTTCCGCCCGTCCAGCATCGGTTTCGACCGCCGCCACAAGGGCTACGCCCTCGCCCGCCGTCTCCAGTTCGCGCGCCACCCTTAGATGATTGCGCCCGAACGCTCCCGCACCGGCCACCGCCACGCGCAACTGTCGTTCGCTTGCTATTTCGCTGCCTCTTTTTCCGGACCTTTTCCTTCCACAGCCTTCAGGCACCGGCTATAGAGCGCCAGCAGTTGGTTCACGTGCTCCTCGGGCTTGGCCGCGCCGGCCCCGGTAAATCCCGTCGAAGGCAATGCCGTCTTGCCCACTCCCGTTGTTCCCGCAACAAACTTCAACAGGTCCAGCGCGATATCTTCATTGCGCCGGGCTCCAAGTCCCGCGCCATTCAACGTGTCCATAAGCGTTTCTCCGAACACCGATGCTACCAGATTAAGCGTCTGGCAATTTGGCCGGGTTGCCCCATCCTTTCTGGCGCGCTTTGGCGCGACGGAAAGGGTGGGTGGCCAGCTCTGCAAACGTCGCTACCTCCGCTACCCTTAGAAGAGCATGCCCCTCGCCCACATCGCCCTCGGCGCCAACCTTCCCAGCCCCGCCGGCCCGCCCGATGCCACGCTCGCCGCAGCTCTCGAGCACATTCGCTCTCTCGGCCACATCGTCGCGTGTTCCTCTCTCTATTCCACCGAGCCCGTTGGCCTCGCCGATCAGCCTCGCTTCCTGAACGCCGTCGTCGCTCTTGAAACCGATCTCGCGCCGCACCCACTCCTTGATGCTCTTCTCTCCATTGAGCGATTCTTCGGACGCGATCGTTCCGCCTCCGTCCCCAACGGCCCGCGCACTCTCGACCTCGACATCCTCCTCTATGGCGGTCTCATGCTCACCGAGCCCGGCCTCGAGATTCCTCATCCCCGCCTTGCGGAGCGTGCATTCGTCCTCGCCCCTCTGGCAGAAATCGCGCGCGGCCTACGCATTCCTCCCCCTGGCCTCACTCCTGCCGAACTTCTCGCCAATCTCCACTCGAGCACCGATCCGAGTGCCGTCCTCCCCGTCGCGAGCCCCCACTGGACCATCGCATCCCAAAGCGCCAAGCTAACGGCCGATGGCTGAAAGCTGAAAGCTTCGCTCCGCCCTCCGGACGCAAACTGCCTCAAGGCTCCTCGAAGACATTAACCGTATTGGTTCTGAGTCCATGAGGAGCGGTGCAATTCCAATTAAGATGAGTCCATCCTTTCGGTTCCGCTCGAGCGCCCTGGCTCGCGGTGTACCGGTGCCGCTGCACCGCTGCAGGTTGGAGGTTTGCATCATGTTGTCTCAATATTTCGGATTCAAAGAAGAACCGTTCGGGTTCAGCCCCGATCCGCGATGCTTGTTTCTCAGCCGCACCCATCAGCAGGCGCTTGAAGCGCTTGAAGACGGCTTCAAAAGCAACCGTGGTTTCACGGCCATGATTGCGCCCCCCGGAATGGGGAAGACAACGCTGCTGTTCCGTTTCCTCGAAGACGTTCGCGAATCCTCCCGCGTCGTGTTTCTCTTTGACCTCGATGCCACGTGCGAGCCGCGCGAATTTGTCGCCTACGTCCTGCGCGATCTCGGCATCACGCCTGCGCAGGGCAGCGCTGAAATGCACGAGCAGCTCAGCGAAGCCCTCATCAAAGAAAACATGGCCGGCCGCAAGTTCGTCATCGTCATTGACGAGGCCCAGAACCTTTCCGAAGCTGTGCTGGAGCGCGTTCGCCTCCTCACCAACTTTGAAAACTCGCGCGGCAAGCTCATTCAGGTCGTCCTCTCCGGCCAGCCGCAGCTATCCGACAAGTTGCTCCAGTCTTCTCTCATCCAGCTTCGCCAGCGCATCTCCACGGTCTGCCACATTGAGCCGCTTTCGGCCGATGAGATCGCCGGCTACATCGACTACCGAGTAAAGATGGCGGGCTATCTCGGCCAGTCGCTCTTTGCTGAAGATGCCATCAAGTTGATAGCGGAAGCCAGCCAGGGCACTCCCCGCACCATCAACAACCTTTGCTTTAACGCGCTCCTGCTGTGCTCCAAGCTCAAGTCCAGGCAGGTTGACGCTGCCATGGTGGCCAAAGTCATCACCACGCTTCAGTTGGTTCCGCATTCGAATGCGCGCACCGCGGCCCCGGTCGAGGTTCCCGCCGCCGTGGGTGAAGCTCAAGAGCAGCCTCGCAAGAGAAGGGAATTCGGCGGCCTTCGCCTGGCGCCGGAATCCGGCAATCCCGCTCCGGCAGAACGAAAAAAGCCGGCGGCCGAGCCCGCGATGCCCAGATTCTGGGAGCGGACCCGGTTGCGGCTCGTGAGCTTTGCTGCGGCAACGGCAGGCAATGTAATGATCTGGGTTCCCGCGGCAGCGATCATCCTCGTCATCAGTTTCGTTGGCGTTGTCCGCATCACTGAAGTTTTGTCGCCGCCGTCTCATGCAACCGGCGCTGACCAGACCACGGACCTGTCGGCCCCGCCGCCATCGGATTCTGACGATCCCGGCGCGACCGAATCTACTGTTCCGGCCGATTCCGCCATTCCGATCTCTTCACCCGCGGCTGCTCCCAGGACGATCCAGGCCGCCTCCGTTCCCAAGCCCTCGCCAATCACTGCGAGGCCCGCGGCATCCGTTCCGATGCAATCGGCGTCTTCGGGCTCAAGTCAGAAGTCGTTCCAGGGCAGCTCCGCCGTCCCCATGCCCGGAGCGGCCGCACAACCTGTCGTGACGGCGCCACAGGCGAATCTCCAGCCGTCCTCCACGAGTCCGGGCAAGCCTCCGGCCGCTCCGCAACAGGCTTCGGCAACGCCTGTCGCAACCGCGTCCAAGCAAGTGCACGCTGCGCTCGCTGGAGATGCGCCGCAGTCGGCTGTGCGCGTCACAACCGCGCCGAGCGTGCGCCCCGCGCTTCCTCAGCCCTGATCCCACTCACTCCGCAAGCTCCGCTGTCTTTCCGCTACTCGTCGCCTTCCGCGATCCAATAGCGCAGGACCTTGTTGTTCTCGCTGTCGAAGCTGCAAACCAGTTCAACGCGCTTGAACACACCGCTCGAGTCCTCCAACAGCAGCTTGTCCGATACGCTCGTCGTAATTCCCGGCGCCACATGCACCGCGACCTGGTCGCTGAACCGCTCATCCGGCGTGGCGCCGTATGCCCATCTGAATCGATCGCTGGCAATCGACTGAAGATATTCGTCTGCGCCCCTCGAGCATGCTCGCTCTGCCTGCGCGCCTTCGTCGTCCAACGTTCTTGCACTGGCGTCCGCATGTTGCCGTGCCGCAGCCGCCGCGCTGCTCGCGCGCCAGGCATCCCATGCTCTCAGCCCGATGTGCAACCCAATCCCGCACACGGCAATCATCGCAATCGATGCCGCGGCAATCTGCCACTTCGCGCTCTTCGTTCGCGCCAGGTCCCATTCGCGCGCAAATTGATCGATGTCGTAGAGCAGCGTGCCCGTTTCATCTTTTTTCCCCCAGCGCACCGCCACCAGGTCGGTCGTCGGGCTGCTCACATACACCTGTCCCGTCAAGCCGTCTTCCTTGCGTTTTACCTGCGCGCCTTTCGCGGGATACTTTCGCGAACTCACCTCGCATCCCTCCCCGATCGCTGCGCGTCTTCCATTCCCTCAATCACTCGCTTCCCGGCTGAAACGGAATATAACACCGCTCGCCTTTGCAATTTCGGTCGCGAATTCCGTTCGGCTGCATCACAATGGTTAAAGGGCCTTTCCCCCCACTCCCAACCGTGCAACCCATGCGACCGTTCAATCAAAAACGGGTCTTTCAGGCGCTGCTAGCGGTCGTCTCGTTCCTACCGGGCCTCGAGGCCCAATCCCCGCCACAACCGCTGCCACTGTCCCAGCCTGCCCAACCAGCCCCGGACGCTAAACCTGAGCCGGTCACGAATACCGAGCAGGTCACCGTCACCGCTTATCGCGCCCCGCTTGGCGTTTTAGAAAGCCCGGTCACCACGCGCATACTCACTCAGCAATCCCTCCGCTCTACCGCCGGCGTCACCTTCGATGACCAGTTGCGCCAGCTTCCCGGCGTCGAGCTCTTTCGCCGCTCGAGCTCGCTCGTGGCCAACCCCACGTCACAGGGAATTAGCCTCCGCGCTCTCGGTTCCACCTCGGCGAGCCGCACGCTCGTGACCGAAGACGATGTCCCGCTCAACGACCCGCTCGGCGGATGGATTCACTGGCAGGAGCAGCCTGAGCTTTCCATCAAAGACGTCGAACTCGTCCGCGGCGGCGCGAGCGACCTCTACGGATCGAGCGCCATCGGCGGCGTGATCAACATTGTCCCGGCACGACCCTCGTCCAAAGGCTTGGAGGTGCGGAGTACCTTCGGTGGCGAAGGCGTCTACGACAACAGCCTGCTGGCGACGGCTCATCATGGTCCATGGAGTCTTCTCGCCGCCGGCGGCCTCATTGGTACCGATGGCTACATTCAGGAAGCCTCATCCCAGCGCGGCCCGGTCGACATTGCAAGCAACGTTCACAGCCAGAATGCCCTCGTACTTGCCGGCCGTGAATTCGGCAACCTCAAGCTCTTCGTACGCAGTACCGGCTTTGACGAGTCGCGCCACAACGGAACTCCCTACCAGAGAAACGCCACGCGGCTCATCCGCTACTCGACAGGCGCAGATTGGCAAAATGCGCGCAATGCCACGCTCGTTCTTCGCCTCTATGGATCGGACGAGCGCTATCGCCAGACCTTTTCGAGCATTTCGAACCCGAATACGTTGCGCAATGGCGAGACGCTGACCAAATTCTCCTACGTCCCCGATAACGAGCTCGGCGGCGCCCTGCATTGGAGCCAGCCAATCGGCGCGGGGTTGTTGTTCGTTGTGGGAGCAGACGCGCACGACGTCCGCGTCTGGGATCGCGAGCAGGCGTACACCGGCGCCGCCGCGCTCACCAATCTTGCCGACCATCAGCGCGACTCGGCCGGCTACGCCGAGGCCATGTGGGAGCACAAAGCGTGGACCATCGTCGCCTCCGCTCGCATGGACTGGTTCCAGAATTACGATGGCCACGAAACGCAATGGAATGGATCAACCTGGACGCCGACCGCCGCTCAGCCGCCGCAGCGCGATGAGCGCATCTATGACCCGCGCCTCGGCATCTCGCGCAAGCTGTCGCCGCATTGGGCGCTCACGGCCTCCGGTTTTCGCGCTTTCCGCGCGCCCACGCCCAGCGAACTCTACCGCTCGACGCAAGTCGGCAATCAGCTCACTCTTCCCAACGGCAGTCTCCTCAGCGAGCGCGCCACCGGATGGGAAGCGGGCATCGCGGCGGAGCGCTCCTGGGGCAGCATTCGTTCCAGCTACTTCCTCACCCAGGTCAATCGCCCCATCGTCGCGGTCACCGTGTGCGCCACGTGCTCGCCGATTCAGCTCATGCGCCGGAATCTCGGCCAGATCGAGAGCCAGGGAGTCTCGCTCGACTATGAGTTCGCTCCCCGCTCCTGGCTGGCCATCGACGGCGGCTACCAGTACGCGCACGCCGTGGTCACGCGCGGCACGCAGGATCTCGGCAAATGGATTCCCGAAGTTGCCCGCAATCTGGCCACGCTCAATCTGCGTGCATCCCGGCCTTCGCTCGGAACCATCAGTTTCCAAAGCCGCCTGAGCGGACGCCAGTTTGACGATGACGCCAACGCCAATCTTCTGCACGGCTACTTTCGCCTCGATGCCTACGCCTCGCACAGCTTCGGCAAACGTTTCGAGCTCTTTGCCGCCGGCGAGAATCTCTTCAACCGCTCCATCGAAGTCTCGAAAACGCCGACGACCACGCTCGGCCAGCCGCGCACTGCACGCGCCGGCTTCCTTGTTCACTTCGGCCTGAATAAGTCATAGAAGCGAGCCATACCTGCCATGTAGGCCGCGACATTCAGGACGAGGGCCGCGAACCCAAGCCGGAAAATAGATTCGTGTGTCGGGATGCCGGTCTCCGAACGAGAACCGGCCTCCGAGCGAGAAGTTGACATGTTCTTTCTTTTTGTCCCCGCCTTGGATTCGCACACGGGTAATTTCGGACAAGTCAGGACTTTCGAGGCACATGGGGCGTTTGTGGCTCCAAGTGCTTCAGATCATTACCGCGAGCGCTGCGATGGTGGTGAGGGAATTCACCCTGCGGTTTGGGAATTTGCAATCGCAACGGCACGCATTCTCACATAGGCATAGTATTAAGATTGGCTGAGATAGCCCGCAATTAGACTGCAGGCGTTCACTGAATTCCCCCAAGGAAACGCAAGGCAAGGCACCCACAGGCATAGCCGGGTTCGACGAAGTTACAGCTGGCGGGCTCCCACGAGGACGAACGACTCTTCTGGTCGGCGGTCCAGGATCTGGCAAAACTATATTCGGAGTTCAATTCCTCTATCACGGCGCAGAAGCTTGCAAAGAGCCGGGGATTTTTGTTGCCTTCGAAGAGTCACCAAATCGCCTGATCGAGAATTTCAAAAGTTTTGGCTGGAACCTTGCCGAGATGCAACCCAATAGGTTGTGTTTCCTTGACGCTCAACCAATGCCCGATATGGTCCAGGCGGGCGCTTTCGACCTGAGCGGCCTGCTGGCCGCGCTCAGCGCCAAAATAAAGCAAATGGGCGCGGTTCGTATTGTATTTGACGCATTGGATATCATTCTGGCGTTGCTGCCAAATGCTACGGCCAGGCATTTCGAGATGAACCGGCTCCATCAGTGGCTCCTGGGCCATCAGGTGACTGCTTTGATCACCGCGAAGGCCGGCGGAAGCGACACCAGCTCCGCTGGCCAGCCGTTTGGGTTCGTTCAGTTCATGGTCGATTGTTCCGTGGTCCTCAACCATCGCGTGGATATGGGGGTCTCGCAGCGCAACCTTCGCGTGGAAAAGTATCGCGGATCCAGCTTCAACGAGGATGAGTCGCCGTTTGTCATCGGCAAGAACGGATTTGATGTGGCCATGGCCCGCTCACTTGGCCGCGCCGACACCACAGTGACGAGCGAGCGCGTTTCCAGCGGAGTGAAGCGGCTGGATACGATGCTGGACGGTGGCTATTTTCGCGGAGCCAGCGTGCTGATCACAGGTTTTCCCGGCACTGCCAAGACCACTTTGAGCGGCGCTTTCGCCGAGGCTTGCTGCAAGCGCGGCGACCGTACCATGTTCGTCAGTTTCGATTCCGACGGCTCAGAAGTCGTTCGCAACCTGACATCCGTCGGAATCCATTTGCAACGCTACGTGGAGAAGGGTTCTTTGCGCATGATCTCGGCGCGTACATTCACTGGGAGCGCGGAGACTCTGCTGGTCCATATCAAGACCCTGGCGAAGGAGCACCAGGCCCGTTGCGTGGTGATCGATCCGATCTCCGCGCTGGCAAAGGCTGGCAACGAATTGACCGCTCATGCTGTAGTTGAGCGGCTGATCGACTGGTCCAAGGGTGCGGGAGTGACCCTCGTCTGCACGAGCTTGCTGGACGAAATTTCCAGCGATGCGCATAACCGAACACCGTTGCAGGTATCGACGATGGCCGACACCTGGATTCACCTCAACTATCTGGTCCAAGCCGGTGAGCGGAATCGCGGGATGTCCATTATCAAGTCTCGCGGCACAGCGCATTCCAACCAGGTAAGGGAGATGATCCTCAGCAAAGACGGCGTAACACTGGCCGACATCTATACGGCGGGCGGCGAGGTACTGATGGGCACGATGCGCTGGCAAAAGGAGAGCGCCGAGCGCCTTGCCGGCGATGTCGCGGAAGTCTCCGCGAAGCTGAAGCACGTAAGCCTCGACGCCGAGCAGGCCGTGCTTGAGGTCCGTGCCAAGTCACTCAGGACGGAACTGGTAGCCAAGAAGGTGGAAAAGGACCTGTTGATTCGAACCACAGCGGTCCGCAAGCGGGAGATGTCCGGAGGACGCGCACGGATGCGGGAGCTTCGTGGCGGCGATATCGCTCCGCAGGCGAAGTCATCAAAGAAGGCTAAGCCATGACGGATCCCGTTATCTTCAGCTTTCGCCTCTACATCGCGGGCGATACGCTGAACTCCGGACAAGCTGTCGCCAACCTGCGTGCGATTTGCGATCGATGTCTTCCCGGAAGACACAAGATCGAGCTCGTCGATGTATTCAAGGAACCGGATCGCGCCTTGGAAGATCGCGTTTTCATGACGCCGACGCTGCTTAAGCTCGCACCGAATCCTGTCGAGAGAATCGTCGGTACTCTCAATCAGACCAGCCTGGTGTTGCACGCGATGGGTCTGGAAGAGTCGGCGGCATGAGCACGACGGAAGCCACAGCTCACCTTACCGAGGAGGAAGAAATCGCGACGTTGCTGGTCGCGCTGCGCGTAATGGGACAGCGCTTCGAGGAACTGACGTCAGGCGAAGTGGATACCGCAAGAGACCGCGACGGCAGGACCCTGCTCTTGCGGGGTACGCGCGAACAGTTGGAGCAAAACGAAGCGGCGCGCCAGGCGGCGATCATCAATGCGCTCGCGGCAAACATTGCATTCCTTGATCCCGACGGCACGATCGTCTCAGTGAACGACGGTTGGAGACAATTCTTCTCGTCGAACTCGACGGGCTGTAGCCACGGACATGGGCTCGGCGTCAATTACCTGGCAGTTTGTGATGGCGCAGTCGGTTTGGGCTCGGAGGATGCTCGCGTCGCAGCCAGCGGCATTCGCTCGGTATTGAACGGGAACAACAAAACCTTCTCCTTCGAGTACAAATGTGACTCGCCGCTCGAAGAACGCTGGTTCCAACTGACCGTCACTCCTTTGTCCGCCGGCCGCCCCAAAGGCGTTGTCCTCATGCATACCGACATCAGCGCCAGCAAACGCGATCAGTCCAGCCTCCTGTGGCACGCGCAACGGTTGTCCCTTGCCACAGCAGTTGCCAGGACTGGCGTTTGGGACTGGGAGATTGCTGCGGATGTGCATACATGGGATGCCACGATGTTCGCGATTTATGGTTTCTCGCCAACGGATCGGGTCAATTACCCAAAATGGTCTTCCGCGGTCCATCCCGACGATCTACCTGAAGGTGAAGCGGGGTTGCGCAAGGCAGTCGACACAAAGAGCGAGGGGGGTGGGGAGTTCCGCATCATCCTGGCGGACGGAACCCAACGATATATATCTGGGGCTTACAGGGCGGTTCTCGATGCGAACGCAAACGTCAATCGGGTAATCGGCGTCAATGTGGACGTGACCGAACGGAGACGTGCCGAAGAGGAGTTGCGCCGCAACCAGGTGATCATGACCTACCTCGCGGAACACGACGTCCTGACGAGCCTGCCTAACCAGAGGGTGCTGCGCGAGCGGCTCGAGCAGGCCATCGCAGCGGCAGCGCATAACAAGAGCCAATTGGCGGTATTTTTCCTGGACCTTAACGGACTGAAACACATTAACGATTCTCTGGGACATCTCATCGGCGACCAACTTCTCCAATCGATTGCAGCGCGGCTGGAAAATACCAAGCGCGAGTCGGACACTCTCAGCAGTTTCGGTGGGGATAAGTTCATCGTGCTGCTTCCCGAGGTAAGTCATCGGGACGATGTTGCAATCGAAGCAGGAAGACTCTTGAACGCCCTTTCCGCGACACACAGCCTCGGGCCGCACGAACTGCTGGTCAGCGCTTCCGTCGGCATCAGCATGTATCCGGATGACGGTCAAGATGCCGACGCACTCATTAAGAACGCAGATGCCGCAATGTACCAGGCAAAGGACAAGGGCGGTTCAAACTATCAGTTCTTCCACCCCGACATGAATGTCCGGGCCATTGAGAGACAATTCGTCGAGCAGAATCTCCGTCGCGCACTGGCGCAGAATGAATTTGCGCTCCAGTACCAGCCCAAATACGATCTGAAGAGTCGAGCAATCATTGGGGTCGAGGCGCTTCTCCGTTGGAAACATCCTGTTCGGGGCTTCATCCCTCCCGCCACATTCATTCCCGTCGCTGAGGATTGCGGACTCATTCTGCCGATTGGTGCGTGGGTTCTTGAGGAAGCGTGCAGGCAGGCTCGCGCGTGGCTCGATGCAGGCTTGCCTGAAATCAGCGTTTCCGTCAATGTGTCCGGGAGGCAGTTCGAGGACGAGCGTTTCGGAGACGCAGTCATGGCTGTCCTGGATCGATTCCACATCCAACCGCAGTGTCTCGAACTGGAAGTGACCGAGAGCCTGCTGATGAAAACTCCCGAGCTTACTTCGCGGGTGCTTCAGAGCTTGCGCCAAAAACGAGTTCAGGTCGCCATCGATGATTTCGGCACCGGATATTCCAGCTTGAGCCAACTGCGCCGTTTCCCAATCGACACTCTGAAGATCGACCAGTCGTTCGTCCGCCAGATCGACGCCCCCTTTGGGGCCAGCATGGTGAAGGCGATCATTGATTTGGGGCGCAATCTGGGTATGCGGCTCGTCGCAGAGGGGGTGGAAACTGAACGCGAGGCCACCATTCTTGAGGGCATGGGCTGCGACGGGGCACAGGGATATTACTTCAGTCGGCCGCTGGCACCCCAGAAACTCGCCCCGTTGCTCGAGACGCGCGCCTCTGTGAAGTAATCGGTCCTGACGAGCCTTCCAAGGTCCGCCGATTTAAATGATCCCCACAAACCTGCACACCTCTTAAAGCGGAAACGAGTCGGGATTTCTCCCGACTCGTACCAGCGTTCCCGGGGGGAGGGACTTATTGCAGATTGTTTTGAGCAGACATGTTGAGTTGTTGCTGTGCAGAGTCGTTGCAGGGACTGTCACTTCACCACTCTACAAAGTCCCAGACACGAAAGATGGTCAGTTTTGAACACCTTGCCGTTTTTCTATCGAAAGTGTGCAAAATTGAACATCTTCGCAGATCCGAAGGGCATTACAAAGGCAAATGGCCGATTCTCCACTTGATTTCGACTGTCCAACGTGCGGAGCATTTTCTCAGGAGAGGTGCTTCGATGTGTACGGAAATTTTCGGCTGGAGTGTCACGTGGAGCGCAGGTGGATCGCCCAGAAACAGCGCCCGGCGTGCGCGCCCTCAATGGCTGTCTCGCCACGAAGCCGCGCAATGAACCACGAACAAGCACCACAACGCCTGAAGCCCGCTCGCTTCCGAGAGGTTTCGCGCTAGGTTCGCGGAGGTCCTGCATTGGAACTCATCATCCGCAAGCTCAGAGTCCAAAATCTAAAAGCGCAAATAGCGCTGCGCCAGTACGTGTGTGAATCCCTGGCGAGGGAGTTCCACACTCCAACCTTGACTACCCGGGAGCGGTGGGTACTCGCCCGTCCGTGGGATATTGCGTCAAAAGAAAGTTCTGACTTTCAGCGTATCTTGGACCAGATCGAGAGAGAGGAAAATGAAGGGCTTGGCGACGTGAGCCGCGAAACACCCGAAACGCATCTGAGACCTGCGAACTGACGGTTGACCGCTTCAAACTGCCCCATCGACTCCGCGTTCCTCTGTTCCCCCGGTTCCTGCCCCTCATTCCCCGTCCACTAGAATCAATCCGTGCCCCCGATCCTCCAACTCCTCGCGGAATCCGCCTCCGGCGGTCGCCGCGGCCGTCTCCTCCTGCCCCATCAAACTGTCGAAACCCCAGTCTTCATGCCCGTCGGCACGCAGGGCACCGTCAAAGCTGTCCCCCAGGACACGCTCGAATCCCTCGGCGCGGAGATTATCCTCGGCAACACCTACCATCTTTATCTCCGCCCCGGCCACGAACTGATCCGCCGCATGGGCGGCCTGCATCGCTTCATCAGTTGGCCGCGCGCCATCCTCACTGATTCCGGCGGATTTCAGGTCTTCTCGCTTAGCTCGCTCCGCAAAGTCACCGACGACGGAGTCCGCTTCCGCTCTCACCTTGACGGGAGCTCGCACTTCTTTACCCCCGAGCACTCCATCGACGTCCAAATCGCGCTCGGCGCCGATGTTGTGATGAGTTTTGACGAGTGCACCGAGTATCCTGCCGGTCGCGCCCGAGCCGAAGAAAGTCTCCGCCTCACCATGGCCTGGGCGCGCCGGTCGCTCGATCACTTTCTCGCGCATCGCCACCAAGTGCCCTGGCTGGTTCAGCACGAACCGGGGGTGCCCCATCCAAGCTCCGCTTGGGTGGGGGCCGACGAGCACCCCACACAGTCGTTATTTGCCATCGTTCAAGGCGGCATGCACCGCGATCTCCGCCGCCAATGCGCCGAGCGTCTCGTCGAGATGGACTTCGACGGCTACGCCATCGGCGGCCTCTCCGTCGGCGAGCCGCGCGAGCTGACACTTGAAATGATTGCGGAAGTTTTGCCGCTGTTGCCCAAAGACAAGCCCCGCTACGTTATGGGCGTCGGATATCCCGACGAAATCGAGCAGTACGCTCGCATGGGCGTCGACATGATGGATTGCGTTCTACCAACACGCGCTGCGCGTCATGCTCTGCTCTTCACCAGCGAAGGCCGACTCAACATCAAGAACAAACAATACGCCGAAGATCAATCCCCGCCCGATCCCGCATGTCTGTGCCCCGTCTGCCGCCGTTATAGCCGCGCCTATCTGCGCCATCTCGTCCAGGCCAGCGAACCGCTCTCCGCCACCCTCAACTCCATCCACAATCTCGCGTTCTATCTCGGCATCATGCAGCGCGTCCGTACTTCGCTCGAATCCGCTCCGGCGCAATCTCAAGATTGATCGCCGTCATTCCTCCGGCGCAACAGCAACCGCGGCCTTCGCCGGCAGACTTTGCAGGTTCTTGCTGAGCGTCACTGCCGCCGTGATCCATAGAGCCCCGCCCGTTCCCCCTGCGCAAATGGCGGAGCTAAGCGGAGTCCCGGAAACGAACAGCGAACCAAAAGCAGCCAGAGAAATCGCCGCGCCCGTCCAATAGTAAAGAGGGATTTTGAAAAGTTTGCCGAGCGGAAAGAAGTGAATCCCGACCACCGCGCCGATCCATTGACCAAATAATTCGGGCCGATGAAAATGTCCCAGGATCGGCCCTCCAACAGAAATCGCGGCGCCTTCTGTCGCGACGATAATCGCGTACCCGATTCTGTAAAACCTCGCCAGCCGCTTATCCAGCGCAACTCTAGGCACGTGGCGCAGCGCGGCAAGATTCGCAATCGCCCAAACCACAAGAACTGCCGTCACCAACGCGATTGCGCCAAACCACACTCTTCGTTCGCCCAAGGTCGCATCATTGATCGCATCCTCGGTCCACCAATACAGCGCGTAGGCGCCGAACCCCGCGCAGACCATGGCACCAACCGCTCTGCCGCGCATGCGAACCAGCAAGTCCGGGCCGCCGTCCGGGCCAAGAATTCCGCCCGCCTTGCTCATCTCATTCTCCGATCAAATTCTTCGCCGGCAAGCTTCATCTCGCGCAACTCATGCCCTTCATATTGCCGAACCAAGCAATTCCTTCAGTGCGGCCACGTATTCGCCCATCGCCGTCCGCCCAGTCTCCGTCACTCGGTAAAGCGTCTGCGGTTTGCGCAGCACAAACTTCTTCTCCACGGCCACGTATCCAGCCTCTTCCAGCTTCATCAGCTGTGCGCCCAGGTTCCCGTCCGTCGAGCCTGTCTTCTCCCGCAGCCAGGTAAACTCCGCCTCTTCCACTCCCATCAGCAGCGAGAGCAGAGCCAGCCGCAGCTTCCCGTGAATCACAGGATTCAGCTCCGGCAACTCAGGCATTCGCCGCCCCCTGCCGCCGCGCGCGCGACTCGCACATCATCGCGTAGATTCCGAACACAATTTGGCAAAAGAAAATCGCGACCAGGAACGCGGCCGTGCTTTCGGTAACGGTGCCGAAGAGCGACCCAACCCCAGCCAGCCACCACACCACCGCGCACGCAATCTGCGCTTTCCACTTCAGCAAAATCCCGGAGGCTGCATTAGCCATCCCCAGCAGGGCCACCACCACGGCCACGCACACTTGCTGGTCCGCCCTGCCACTCAAACCCAGCGGCAGCAGCAGCGCGAACATCGTAATTCCCATTGCGGTCCAGATGGAGAGGATGGCCCGTTTCATTGTGGTCATCGGCGCCTTTGCGCTTTTTGCCATCCGCGTGGCCAGGCCCCAGCTCAGCAGCCACGTGCCGATCATCGTAACTGGCCACGCCATAATGTGCTGGCCCCAGATAGGCCCGCCAAACCACCCTGACGACCACGCGATGGCTACATAAAATGCCACGCCCCACAGCACAATCGTCCACGCCCATCTCGTCGTGCTCCGCCGGCCCTCGGCGATCATGCTCTCAATCAGTTCCAGCCGCTCGCTCAAATCCCGTTTGTTCGTTTCGTCCGGCATTTCATTGCTCCTTCGTCTCTCTAACTCCGCCAACCCCGCCAACTCCGCTAGCCCCGCTGCCTTACGCGTACTGCCACCGCCGCGCAATGCGTCGCGCCACCACAAACAGCACTACTCCGATTCCCAACAGCACCGACACCTGCGGCCACAGCGCCGTCACCGGCAAATCCCGCCAGAAGACCTTCGTGAACCCGTCGATCGCCCACGCGTTGATCGTCAGCAGTCCCGCCTTCTGCATGCTCTCCGGCATCAGGAAGCGCGGAAACATGCTCCCGCCCACCGACGACATAATCAGAATCACCAGCGTCGACAGCGCACCCAGTTGTGCCCGTGTCTGGCAAGCGCTCGCCAGCAGCATTCCGAAGGCCGCCACAGCAAACGCCGTGCAGATCCCCATCACCGCGAATCCCGCCAGATGGCTGAAGAAATCCAGCTTGAACACCGCCCATCCCCACAGGAACATCGCCACCAGTTGCACAAACGCCAGCAGCGTGTTGAACACCAGCTTTCCCGCAAGCAGCTTCGTCATCGTTACGCGCGTGCTCAGCACCCGCTCCAGCGTTCCGCTTTCGGCCTCGTCCAGCAGCGCTCCCGCCGATCCGCTTGCTGTGAACATCAGAAACATCACTCCAATCGCCGCCGCGTAAAACGAAATCATTGGGCTCTTCTTGTCCTCGCCCACCACCGCGCGTTCCTTTACTTGCACAATCCCCGCGCCCGCTGAATCTGACCCGCTCCCCGAGCTCCCGCTTCCGGCCTTTCCGTCCGCCTCTAATTTCCGCAGCGCCTCCAGCTCGCCGTCCACCTTCGTCTTCTGCGCCGGCGTGAATCCACCCACGTACGAATCCGCGTACTTCAACCCTTCGTCCGCCATCGACGAGGGCATTGAAGTCATCGCTGCCTTCTGCAGCAGGCCCACCACAATCTGCGGGGCGATCGTGTCGCTCTGGTCGTTCAGCAGTTCCAGTGTGCTTCCCCCGGCATCCGGCCCAAACGCAATCGGGTGCTGACCGAATCCCTGCGGAATAATCAGCGCCACCGGCGCGTCGCCGGCCTTCACCGCCGCCTCGGCCGTCGCCGCTGTGTAGTCCGCCGGCGGTGGCGTGTTCTTCTCCGCTACCGGTCGCGTCATCACCACCAGCGACGACTCGCTCGTCAGCCCTTTCACCAGTTCCTGCGACGCATGGCTCTGGTCCTGGTCCACCACAATCAGCTTCACCGTCGGTGTTGAGTTGTTAGCTTTTCCGAAGATCACCGCGAAGATAGAGAAAAACGCAAGCGGAAGCACGAAGCTCAACACCATCGCCCCGCGGTCGCGCTTGAGTGCAATCAATGCCGTCCTTGCCACATTCCAGATCAATCTCGTAACTCCCTTCCTGTCAGGTGCAGAAAAACCGACTCCAGGTTCGGCCGCCTCAGCGATAAATCCAACAGCTCCAACCCTGCCTTGGTCGCGGCCTCCAGCAGCGGAGCAATCTCCCCCGCCTGCTCGATCGTGAACTCCGCAGTCTCCGCCGTTACTCGCCCGCCATGCCGCTTGGCCCATTTCTCAATCGCATCCCTATCGCCTGCGAACCGCGCCAGGACCTGGCTGCATGTTCCAAACGTTTTCTCCACGAGCTCTTCCTTCGTGCCCTCCGCGATAATCCGTCCGTGATCGATAATCGCGATCCGGTCGCACAGCCGCTCTGCCTCTTCCATGTAGTGCGTCGTGTACACAATCGCTGTCCCCGCATCACGCAGTGCCTCGATCATTTCGAAGATCCGGTTGCGCGATTGTGGGTCCACGCCCACCGTCGGCTCGTCGAAGAGCACAACCTTCGGCCGGTGCATCATCCCCGCCGCCATGTTCAGCCGCCGCTTCATGCCGCCGCTGAGCGTCTTCGCAACGTCATTCTGCTTCTCCTCGAGCGCCGCCCAATTGAGACACCACGCAACGGCTTCCTTCAGCGCCTGCCCCTTCAACCCGTAGTAGCGCCCAAACGAGCCCAGATTCTCTCTGCAACTGATCCGCGGGTAAATCGAGAGCTCCTGCGGAACCCAACCCAGCGCCATTCTTGCCTCTGTGGACCCCGCAGCCTTCCCCATCACCATTACCTGCCCGGAGTCCTGGATCACGCGGCCCACCATCGCCCGGATCAGCGTGCTCTTTCCCGCTCCGTTCGGTCCCAGCAGTCCCAGGCACTCGCCCGCGCGCACCTTGAGGCTCACATTGTCCACCGCCGTCAAATCGCCGAACCGCTTTACCAGCGCATCAACTTCCAGCGCCGTCTTCGTCTCTGCTCTCTGTGTACTCGCCGTCATCGTCCCTCTCTGGTCGCTTTCCATTGCTTTTGTTCCCTGGTCCAATGCCCTGACCCTGAATGAAGAGTACTCTATAAAATAGAGCAC
>Ga0265316_10002280_pt1 | contig 20083 bp, 15 predicted proteins | sample 4522metaG_FD_202092 | JGI IMG/M metagenome (GOLD analysis project Ga0265316, IMG submission 202092) | Rhizosphere microbial communities from Carex aquatilis grown in University of Washington, Seatle, WA, United States - 4-5-22 metaG | ecosystem: Host-associated > Plants > Roots > Rhizosphere >... | reverse complement strand
CCACGGCAAACCGGGCGAAGTTGTTTCTGGGATCGCGGTCGTCCTTATAGATGCCGCCGAACCAGTTGGTGACCATGACGGTTTGGACGCCCGGCACGTGTTCCATCTGCACCTGGTAGGCCCGCGGGATCACCACCGTGAAAGAAACGCGGTTGCGCGTGACCAGGCGCCGCGCCTGGTCTGGCGTGGGATCGCTCAAATAAAACGCGTGGAACATGGCGATCATCACGCCCAGCAGGCACATGGAAATTGCGATGCTGACGACGGTCAGGATGGTCCGGCGCCGGTTGCGCCAGCAGTTTTTCAGCACCAAGGGCAGATAGCGAAACATGGGGCTCCCTGTTACGGCTTCTCCAACTTACCAGGATAAACGGTCCGCAAAGCCGCTGCCGCGACGAACCGGCGATTTGGCGGATAGGCCGTGCGATTGCCGCGATGGGTGGCTTGATTGCATGTCCCCAGATTAAGGCAGCGAGGTGCGAAATTCGCGTGCGGATCGGCGAACGCCCGCCGACTACCGGCGAACGGTGCAACACCTCGGCCGGCCGCGCCGCGCTGCCTCGGCCGCATCGCGCTGCAACGACCGTAGCGCGCGGCCCCAACGCACCGCGCTGCCTCGGCCTCGCCGCCCAGCAACAGTCGTGCCGCGCTGCCCCAGCGTCCCGCGCTGCACCGGCCGCGCCACTCAACACCGGTCCGCCGCGCAGTCCAGGCATGCGAAAATGTCGGTTGCGCGATCGAAACGTCGCCGGCGCGCCCGGAGATTTTGCCAATGCCTAAGCGGATACGTGCTTCGAAGCAGCGAGCTGCGCAAGCAGTCCCCACCGGGCCCCCGCCATTCCTTGTGCGGCATGCTTATTGGCTGGCGCCGTTCGCCCTCTTCCTGGTTTTCAGGCTGTTTTCGGGCGATCCCTACTATCTGTTGGGCGCCGATCAGTGCACCTTCCTCGAACTGGGGCGGACGTTTCCGAGGCACCAGCTTTACAATCACGAACTGTACCTGATTCATTCGCCGCTCTTCGGGTACGCGGTCGGCCTGTTCCACCTCTTGCTGCCTCTGTTGGCGTCGGGCCTGGCCGCATCGCTGCTGTTCGCCTCGATCGGCTTCTTTGCCATTCGCAATATCGCGCGCTTCGAAGACGTACCGCGGACGGCTATCTTCGCGGGTTTGATTTACCTTGCGATCAACCGTCCGGCCGTCGCGTATGACTATCACGTGGCGCGCCTTTCCATCCTTGTCTGTTCGACCGGCCTGGCGCTTCTGGCGTTTCTACGATGGCTTCGCGAGCCCAGCCGCAAGACGCTGGTCACGGCCATTGCAGCAAACGCCTTTTGTCTGCTGGTAAGCGATCAGGCTCTACTTCTGTTGCCGTGTGAGGCCGTAATGCTCTGGGCTCGCGGATCCCGCCGCGAATGGAAGCCGCTCCTTCTATTGGCTGCCGGCAGCGCTCTAGCGGCGCTCGTTTGGCCGGCGGTTCGTTTCGTCGAATTCAGCACGCGCCACGACCTGCCCGCCGGAATCGACGGCACCATCGAATTCACCAGGAACTTCTCCCCGATGGCGCTGATTCAACCCAATTTCCTGCCGTTCACCAGCGTACACCGGTCGCTTTTCACGCAAACGTCGCTGGCCCTCTGGAACCTGAAGCCGGCTGTGCTGGTCAGCCTTCCGGTGGACCTGCTGGCGGTCCCTCCGGCAGCAAGCGGCGGTATCGTGATCCTGCTGATTGCGGCGGCTCTGGTGAGCCGCGCCCGCCGGCTGCGCGCCCTGCAGTGGCTCATTCTGAGTCTGCTGTTCTTATGGCCCGTCGGATTGGGAATGAATGAGTGGTACGGTATGGGGTTTATTGTCCCATTCACGCTGCTGATCATGGAGGGCGCCGCAGCTCTTTTTGCCTGGGCAGGCGCCTACCTGAGCAGTCCGGAAAGAACTTTCACGATAGGGCTATCGGCGGCATCTGTGCTGGTGGCCGTGCTGTGGTTGACGGCGCCGCCTCCGGGCAATCACCAGATCTTCTTCCCGCGCGGCGGTACCCACTTTCTCTTCGCTCGTCCTCCGTTGACACGCGCGGCCCAGATCTCGCAGTTCTTTGCCGCCACGCCGCGCGATACCGGGATCATGGCTCCGGTGGATCTTTCGCCGGAAATCGTCTACCTCACCGACAAGCGCGTGGTGGCGCTGCCATTCGACCCCCAGCTTCTCGACCAACTGATCGAGGAATACCACATTACTTACCTGCTGACCTCGAGCGAGTTCCTGCAGCGATACACCCCGCCCATCGCCGACCAATACACCGGCTCTCTAGTCTCGCATTTTATCTTAGAGCACCCCGAACGGTATCGGCTGGTCCGCTCGATGCATGAAGATTACCCCGCCTTCTACCCGCCAATAGACTACTACGTGTTGCAAGTCGAAAAGGCGGCCAACTAATCGCCGAACGAGCCCACTTCTTCCCGCTCTTCCACCGGACTGGCGGCCGGCTTCGGCGCCGGCTTGATCTGAACCGGCGCTGCCGCACCGATGCCGCCGCTGCCGATCTGCACCAGCTCCGGCCCCGGTTGCTCTTTCAGCACGTGCTCGCGGTAGAGCTTCATCATGCGCTGATGTTCCTGCTGCTCTTTGAGCTTGGCGTCGCGCGCGCGCGTCTTCTCCTCGCCGGCGTTCTTGGCGATACCCAGACGATCCAGATCGTGCTGGACTTCGTTGGTCACGATCTCCTGGCGCAGCACCAGCGAGTGATCTCTGCTAACCAGCGGAACCGCCTTGCCGCCGGCGAAGATCTCGTGCCGCCCGTTTTCCTCGTACCACTTGGTGAGCGTCGCCGTCATGTGCATCTTCTCGATTATGTTGCGCCAGCCCACGCCCGTGTTATAAGCGCAGAAGGAGATCTCACCCTCCTGCGTGGCGTATGGGATGATGCACTGCTCGGTGCGGCGGAAATCGTAGTTGAACAGATCCTGGAACCACATGCCGGCGATGAACAGGAAGTTCCAGCGGTCGCGGCGGCGCTTCTCGATATCGTCCATGGTGCGGTCTTTGCCGACTTTGCCATAGTTCTTGCCGGTGGCGCCGAAGGTCTTGTCCAGCTTCTTGAAAAGGTCGCTCAGCTTGAAGTGCGTGGGCGCTTCGAACGGGTCGTAATTGCGCGCCGCCGCCAGCGCCATCCCGATAATCGAAAGCCACTTGCCGCGCGCCGCATCGTTGACGCGGGCCACGTCGCGGGCCAGTTGGTCGGCATTCCAGAATGCCGTTACAGGCTTGGCTTCCTTGGTTTCCTTGTCCACCATCACGGCCATACCCACGCCGCAGTTGGGATGGCATCCGCAGCTCAACTGGCCCCAATCGGCTTGCGGCCCATGCACCAGGTCGCTCCAGTCGGAGAAGGTGGAGATGAAGGAGATGGGGAACCAGTCGCGCGCCGGCTCGCCCAGCCCGGTCTGGTTCTTCACGTCGTGCGCCAGGTGCGACAGGGTGTAGCGCTGCGCTGCGCGGCGCTCGTCCGTGACGGCTTCATCGCGGCCCGTGAAGGAAACCGGCTGGTACGAAAGGAACGGAATCTTCTTGGGGTTGTCCAGCGCAAACTGGACGATGCGGCCCACTTGCTCGTTATTGATGCCGTTAATAATGGTGATGACTGGGATGATGTCTACGCCGTTGGCGTACAGATTCTCGATGGCGCGCAGCTTCACGTCGAACAGGTTGCCGACCTTGCGATGCGAGTTGGCGGCGTTGCCGATGCCATCGAACTGCAGGTAGGCGTAGCGCAACCCGGCGTCGGCCGCCTGCTTGCAGAATTCCGGACTCTTGGCGAACTCGATTCCGTTGGTGGCCGCCTGCACGGACGTGTAGCCCACCTCGCGCGCGTAGCGCACCGCGTCCAGGAAGAAGGGCGAGATAGTCGGCTCACCGCCCGAGAATTGCACCGACATCTGCCGCTTCGGTTTGATAGTGATGGCGTTGTCGAGCAGTGTCTTGATATCTTCCCAGGACAATTCGTGCACGAAGCCCACCTGGTTGGCGTCCATAAAACACGGGTCGCACATCATGTTGCAGCGGTTGGTGAGGTCCACCGTGAGCACCGAGCCGCGGCCGTGCGTGATGGTGCTGGAGCCGTGCTTGTGCAGCCGGGAATCGTTGTGCGCGCGGATATCGCGCCCGGGGAAAACGTCCTCAAGGTGTTTGAAGAATGCCGTGTCGATGGCCATCACGTCTTCGAAGTGGCCGTGGATCGGGCAATCCTTCACCATCAGGATTTTGCCGTCGCGCTCGATGACCTGCGCCTTAATCTCGCCCGGCCGGTCGGTATATAGCACGTCCACCGGCGTCTTGCCATCCAGAATCTGCTGGCGGATTTCCGGGACGCATCGCGGGCACAGCGAGTCGGTGGCGCGCGGCCAGCCCAGCGGAGGCTTGGTCTTCTCCCACGACTTCAGGAGGGGCTTCTCGGACCATTTGGGCGTAAAGCCCGAATTCTGGCCGATCTGGTTGAGCTTATCGAAGACGAACCAACCCGCCCCAGCGGCGTATGTCAAGGCTTTCTCTGCGTATTTGATAGGCTTGTGCATCTCGTTTTACCCTTCCTGAGCGGCTCAGCTTCCCTTTTCTCCGACACCCGTGCGTAGTTCCGCGCTTGACCAAAGTATAAGAAATCGCCCGCCGCGGCGGTACCAAATGGCATTAAAGCGTTGAAATTATTGGTTGTACGGCGTCGAGAAGGGTTGAACGGGGCAATCCGGGGGGGGCGGGGCGAACCCAGGGGCGTAGACGCATGAAAGGGAACGGGTTAGTGGAGGGGCTCAACGCCGGAAAAGCGTGACGCGCCAACGACGGCAGGTGGTAGAGTTGATCCTCCCACTTCGCTGGCTCCGATGCCGCCCAAATCAGGACGATTGCATCCACTACCGATGAGATCGAGGCGTATTGCGGGACAATCAGGACGCCAAGGCTAGAGCTAGACTCCCCCAACTCCAACCGCGCACGAAAGTGGACGGGCATGGTCCGCCGGTCGTGTGTGACCAGGATGCGCTCGCTCTGAGCAGCGCGCCAGGACCTCCGGGTCGCCGACCCCTTCCAACCGGGAATATAGCTGACCGGAAATCAATGCCCGGTTCCCGGTCACGGACGGCGCCGACGATAGCTTGATTAAGGTCGGCGTCCGCCTGGAACTTGACGGTCGAGTCCGCGACTCGCCGAGCCTGGCGCGGGCGCGTTCGAGTTTCTGCCACAGCGCCGAGTCGGCCTGTTCCAAGGGGATGGCGCCTTGCTCGAATTCGCGCTCGCTCTGCGCCAGGTACTCATCGACGTCCGCCTTGCGATCCAGATAGAACGCGGTCGCTCCGTAAATCTCAGCCTGTTTCAACAGCGGATACTCTGCCTGGATGGACTCCGGCGAGTTGCCGCGGTTGAAAGAGTAGACCACGGAATCCAATGAAAGCCGGGTATCCTTCACGTAATAGCCGCCGTTGCGCTGCTCGACGTACTCGCTGTGCATCCTCTGCCCCTGCGTCCAGTATACCCTTCAGTCCGTTTCGCTCGGCTTCGGAGTCGTGCTGGTGCTCTTGGGCAGCTCGGGCTGTTTGATGTAATCGGCCGGAATCACGCCGGTCAGCGACTTCATCCAGGTCGCGATGGATTGAATATCGGAGTCGCTCAACGTCTTGCCCAGTTGGTGGTCCGCCATCATGGAGATGGCCTCTTTCAGAGTCGCGGTCTGGCCATTGTGAAAGTACGGGCCGGTCTTCTCGACATTCCGCAGCGAGGGCACCTTGAACATGAGTTTGTCGGCGTCGCTGCCGGTCACCTTCGACCGGCCAGGATCGGAAGTCTCCGGCCACGGTGTCATAACTCCGATCTTCTGGTACATACTGCCGCCCAGGAGCGCACCGGCGTGGCACATCTGGCATCCGGAGGCCATGAACGTATTGAAGCCGGTTTTCTCCTCCGCGGTAAGTGCGGTCTGGTCGCCCTTCAAAAACTTGTCCCAGCGCGCCGGCGTGATTAGTTTGCGCTCAAACGCGCCGATCGCTTTGCCCATATTGTCATACGTCACCGGATCCTTGTCGCCGGGGAAGGCTTTCTTAAATGCCTCAACATATTCCGGCATCGACTTCAACACCGCAATCACCTGCTTGTCGGATTTCATGGCCATCTCGACCGGATTTGTTACGGGTCCCTTGGCCTGTTCCTCGACATTGGGAGCGCGCCCATCCCAAAACTGCACGAAATGCAAGGCGGCATTGTAAACCGTCGGGGAGTTGCGAGTGCCTTTCTGCCCCTTGTGACCGTCCGAAGTCGGCTCGTTGTCCACGCCGTACTGCGTCAACACGTGGCAGCTATTGCACGAGATCTTCTGGCTCTGGGACAGCCGCGCGTCGAAGAACAACATTCTGCCCAGCGCGACTTTCTCCTCGGTGAGCGGCTCTTTCCCCGGCGCCACTTCCGGCAACGGCGCAAAAGCCTTCAACTTCGCGGGGTCGACTGTCCCCGACACGGACCCGCTCCTGGCGCAGCCCAGGAACAGCCCGCACAGACACACCGCAACTGCAAGCAACAAATATTGAGACCGTTTCATAGTTATTCTCCGCGCAAACTTCTCGACGAAACAGCAGTGTACTCCCGATCGACCGCGATCACCAGCGGCAGTTCAGTTACCCGATCTCGACCTTCACCGCCACTTCCCCGCGCCCGCCGGCAGGAAGCGGCACCAGGTCTCCCTCCACGGCTTGCCCGTCAACAGTCAGCTTCACGTCGTTCCCCGGCCCGCGGCGTAACACCTCAATCTGGTAATTCACCCCGCGAAAGCGCCGCGTCGCGCGGAAGCCGGTCCAGCGTTCCGGGATCACCGGCGCGATGCGCAGCCCTTCGTGCTCCGGCCGCACGCCCAGAATCCATTGCGTGATGGCATAGTAGTTCCACGCCGCGGTGCCCGTCAGCCACGAGTTCTTCGCCTCGCCGTGCGTGGGCGCGTCGCGGCCGGCAATCATCTGCGCGTACACATAGGGTTCGCAGCGGTGCAGGTCGCCCAGCGGTTCGCGGGCGGAGGGGTTGATGCGCGAATAGTAGTCGTGGGCGTTGTCGCCGTTGCCGGCCATGGCTTCGGCAATCATCACCCAAGGATTGTTATGGCAGAAAATCCCGGCGTTTTCCTTGTAGCCCGGCGGATACGAGGAAATCTCGCCTAGGTTGAGATAGTAGCGCGAGTAAGCCGGCTGCTGCAGGATGATGCCGTGCGGCGTGGCCAGGTGCCGGCGCACGGAATCGAGCGCCCGCCGCGCCATTCCGTCCGCGAGGCCGATGCCGGCCAGCACGCAGAAGCCCTGGGTCTCGATGAAAATCTTGCCCTCATCACACTCCTTCGAGCCGATCTTGTTGCCGAAATCGTCGTACGCCCGCAGGAACCAATCGCCGTCCCAACCGTACTTCCGGACCGTCTCTTCCATGCGCGCGCCTTCCGCCAGGCAGGCGTCGGCGTACGCTGCAAGACCGCGACGCCTCGCGATGGCCGCCAGTTCCTTCGCCGCCAGCACAAACAGGCCGCCGATGAAGACCGACTCGGCCACTTTGCCTTCTTTATTAGTGGTGGTCTGGAACGATTGGCCGGGCGTGTCGGAGAAGCAGTTCAGATTGAGGCAGTCGTTCCAGTCGGCGCGGCCGATCAGCGGCAGGCCGTGCGGTCCCAGCCGCTCCAGGGTATAGCGGAAACTGCGCTCCAGGTGTTCGTACAGCGGCTGCTCCGAGCCGGGCTGATTGTCATATTGCACCGGCTCGTCCAGGATGCCGGTATCGCCAGTCTCTTTGAGATATGCCGCCACGCCCAGAATCAGCCAGTGCGGATCGTCGTTGAAGCCACCGCCAACGTCGTTGTTACCCTTCTTAGTAAGTGGTTGATACTGATGATAAGCGCCGCCCGTCGGAAGCTGCGTCGCCGCCAGATCCAGAATGCGCTCCCGCGCGCGTTCCGGCACCATCTGGACAAACCCCAGTAAGTCCTGGTTGGAATCTCGGAATCCCAGGCCGCGCCCGATCCCCGATTCATAGAAGGAAGCCGACCGTGACATATTAAACGTGGCCATGCACTGATAGGCGTTCCACACATTCACCATGCGGTCTGTGTGTATGTCGGGTGTATGTACCTGGCAGATCGCCAGCAGGCCGTCCCAGTAAGTCCGCAGCTTGTCGAATGCCGCATCCGCGCTGGACTTGTCGAGGTATCGCGCGATCACCGGCTTGACGCTCTTCTTGTTGACCGTCTGCGATTGCGGCGGGTCGAATTTCTCCGCCACCGGGTTCTCGTGATACCCCAGCACGAAGATGATCTCCCGCGTCTCGCCGGGCGCGAGAACCATGCGCACCTGGTGCGAGCCTATGGGCGCCCACCCGTGCGCCACGGAGTTCGACAAGCGGCCGCGCTCCACCGCCGCGGGCTTGTCCCAGCCCCGGTAGGCGCCCAGAAACGCCTCGCGCTGTGTGTCGAAACCGGCGATTTCGGCGGAACAGGCGAACCACGCGAAGTGATCGCGCCGCTCGCGGTATTCGGTCTTGTGATAGATGACGCCGTCTTCGATCTCCACTTCGCCGATGCTGAAATTGCGCTGGAAATTGGTGGCGTCGTCCTGCGCGTCCCACAGGCAGAATTCCACGCACGAAAACACCGAGAGCGCAGCCGGCGTCAGCCGCTGGTTGGTCACCGTAAGCTGCCAGATTTCGAGCTTTTCGTCGAGCGGCACGAAACACCGCGTGCTGGCGGCGATGCCCCGGTACTCGGAGCCGATGGTGGTGTAACCCATGCCGTGCCGGCAAGTGTACTCCTTGGCATCGTGGCGCGTGGGTTGCCACGAGGGCGACCAGTGCTCGCCACTCGCCTCATCGCGCAGATAGACATACCGTCCGCCGAAATCGAAAGGCACGTTGTTATAGCGCCCCCGAGTGATGCGGCGCAGGCGGGCGTCGCGGTAGAAGGAGTAACCGCCCGCGGTATTCGATATGATGCCGAAGTACTCCTGACAGCCCAGATAGTTGATCCAGGGCAGGGGAGTATCCGGCCGGGTAATCACGTACTCGCGATTCCGATCGTCAAAGTAACCGTATTGCATATCAAGTGGCCTTTCTTATATAAGAACTGACTTCAAATCCAGTGCCCCTTCTCCTGTAAGAACTGACCTCAAATGCTGGCCGAATTGGTGGGGCGGACCCCCTGGTCCGCGCGGGACGCCCTCGTCCCGCTGCCGGGGCGATTCCATCAGCCTCTTCTACGGTGCCAGCAGCCGGCCAGGGGGCCGGCCGCGGACCAGGGGGTTCGCCCCACCTGGCACCAAGGGCACCCCTTATTCCTTCAGCCGTTCCATCATTTCGTAACATACCCTGCTATTGTGATACGGGCATTTCCACGGGCCCACCAGGCAGGCATCGGAATCCTCTGCCTCCGTAAAAGGCGTGCCGTCCGGTTTGAGCTTGGCGTGCCATTCCCCATGCGCGCGGTCCACCACCTTTCGTTCGATGAATTCCCAGGCCCGGTACGCGTGCTCGAGAAATCGCTCTTCCCCGCTAATCTGATAAGCGTTATAAAATCCCACCACCGCTTCCGCCTGCGCCCACCAGTGCTTGTTCGGGTCGATCAACACGCCCGCGGAGTTGGCCTCATAGAATATGCTGCCGTCCCGGTCCACCGCCTCCCGGGACACGGCATCGGCCATCCGGACGGCCAACTCCCGCGTGCGCTCCGTGAGCGCCCGGTCGCCGATCGCTTCGGCCGCCTCCACCATCAGCCAACTGCCCTCAATGTCGTGCCCGAAAGAGATGTGGTCGGTGAGCGAGTTCCACTCATTGTCGAAGAACATGTGGAAGTGGGCCGTGCGCGGGTCGACGATGCGGTCCATGGTCACTTCCAAAAGCTCCTTCTGCCGCGCCAGCAGGCCCGGATCGCGCCAAACGCGCAATAAGTTGGTGTAAGCCTCCAGAATATGCAGGTGGGTGTTCATGGACTTCGGGCAGTTCAGGTCCTTCTCGCTCAGCCGCAGATCTTCGCGCGCGCCCCAGTCGCGCGCGCGGGCCTCCAGGTAGCCCTTGTCGACCGGGTCGGAACTGTGCCCCTCGATCAAGCCGTACAGTTGCCTGGCCCGCTCCAGGCTTTCGGGGTTGCCGGTAGCGCGGAAATACTCGGCCATGGCGTAGATAGCGAAAGCCTGGGCGTAGATCTGCTTGCGGTCTGAAACCGCGCGGCCCCGATAGTCCACCATCCAGTAAATGCCGCCGAACTCGCGGTCCCAGAACTTATCCAGGATATAGTTCCAGGCGCAGTCGGCTATCTCGCGGTATTGCGGGTCTACCAGCCGGCATGCCGCGGAGTAAGTCCATAAGATACGGGCGTTAATCACGGCGGCCCGCGGCGCCTGCGGGTCGATGTGTAAGTCGCAATCGATCTTACCGTAGAATCCGCCGTTTTCCCGGTCCACCGCGTGGCGCGCCCAAAAGGGCAGTATGTCTTCGGCCACTTCCTTCTTGAACCGTGCGGCCCACTCGGACTTGCTCACTGCGCCTCCACCGGGATCCGCAGGTTTCGTTCGATGAGCGCCATCCTTTGTTGCACACAGGCCGCGCTGCGCAGCGGGTCGGGCGGAGTGTGGAGCACGTAGTCGAGCAGCCGCTCCACGGTAGTCTCGGCCACGTTAGTGCGCGTGTCGGACGCGCCGTAGTAAATCAGCACGTCCTCCCCGCGCTCGACCCAACCGCTGGAGAACGTCACGTTCGACACGTCGCCCACGCGTTCTTCGCCCTCCGGCGCCAGAAAATATCCGCCGGGTTTGGCGATGACTTTCCACGGGGCGTCCAGCTCGCACAGGAAGCAATACAGTACGTAGCGCAGCCCGGCGGCCGTATTGCGCACGCCGTGCGCCAGGTGCAGCCAGCCCTGCTTCGTCTTGAGGGGCGCCGGTCCCAAGCCGTTTTTCACTTCGTTGATGGTGTGGTATTCGCGGCGGTCCATGATGGTCTCCTCTTCTATCGCCGCGTGTTCCATGTTGGCCGCCAGCCCAAAGCCGATTCCGCCGCCGCTCCCGGCCTCGATGAAGCTGTCCTGCGGCCGGGTGTAGAAGGCGTATTGCCCGTTGACGAACTCGGCGTGCAGCACGCAATTGCGCTGCTGCGCCGACGGCGTCTTCAGGTCGTCCAGCCGCTCCCACGTCTTCAGGTCGTGCGTGCGCGCGATGCCGCACTGCGCCACTGCCGACGATAAGTCGCCCGGCGCCGCCGCGGGATCCTTCCGCTCCGCGCAGAACAGGCCGTAGATCCAGCCATCCTCATGCGCCGTCAATCGCATGTCGTAAACGTTGGTCTCGGGCTCCGCGGTTTCGGGCATCGCCACCGGATAGTCCCAGAAGCGAAAGCCGTCGATGCCGTTGGCGCTCTCGGCCACGGCGAAGAAAGACTTGCGATCCACGCCTTCCACCCGCGCCATCAGCACCACATTGCCGTTCCACTCCATGGCGCCCACGTTGAACACCGCGTTGATGCCCATGCGCTCCATGAGGAAGGGATTGGTGGCCCGGTCCAGATCGTAGCGCCAGAACAAAGGTGTGTGGGCCGCGGTCAGCACCGGATACCGATAGCGGAGAAACCACCCATTCGAATCCTGCAACGGCTCATTGCGCCGCCGGATCAGCGCTCCGTGCTCCGCGAACAGGCGTTCCCGGTCGGCTTGAAAAGACACGATATTCATCGGACTCCTTGAGAAAACAGTTACCGTCCGGCGTGCGCGGACTCACTGCCCAGCACGATTGTAGCTCGCGGCACGGAGGCCGGAAGAGGGGAAGTCAGAATAGGGAAGACAGAAGCGCGGGGCCGAGGCGTGCAGCGCCGAGATTCTGACTCCTGACTTCTCCCTTCACCCTTCCCGTTTTGACTCCGCCGGGGCAGCGCCGTCATACTGGTGCTATGTCCCCGACCGCCGCGAAGGCTGCCCTTCGCCTGCACCATCTTCGCAAGACTTATAGAGACGTCGTCGCGGTGGATGGCCTCGATCTCGAAGTGCGCCCCGCCGAGTGCTTCGGACTGCTCGGCCCCAACGGGGCGGGGAAAACCACCACCATCGAGATCTGCGAGGGCTTGACCGCTCCCGATGCGGGCGAGGTGGAAGTGCTCGGACTGCGCTGGGACCGGGATGCCTCGGCACTCCGCCAGCGCCTGGGCATCCAACTCCAGGAGACGCAGCTATCCGAAAAGCTGACAGTGCTCGAAACCGTGCGCCTGTTTCGCAGCTTCTTCCGGCAGGGACCGTACGCGCCGGAGGTCATCGCGCTGGTTCAGCTTGAAGAGAAATCCCAGTCGCGCGTGGGCAGTCTCTCGGGCGGCCAAAAGCAGCGGCTGGCACTGGCCTGCGCGCTGGTGGGCCGTCCCGATTTTCTGTTCCTCGACGAGCCCACCACGGGGCTCGACCCGCAGGCGCGCCGCCAGCTCTGGGAGTTGATCGAGCAGTTCAAGCTCGCCGGCCGCACCATCCTGCTCACCACCCATTACATGGACGAAGCCGAGCGCCTGTGCGACCGCGTGGCCATTATGGATCACGGCAAGGCGATCGCGCTCGGCACGCCGCGCGAACTGATCAAGTCCGTCTGCGCCGACCACCTGGTGGAATTCTCCGCCGGCACGCGCGCCCGCCCGCTGGACCTGGCAGCGCTGGCAGCCATCGACGGCATCCGCGATGTTCGCCCCGAAAATGGCAGCGTGCGCATGCAGGTCACCGAGTTGCATCGCGCCGTGCCCGCGCTCCTTGAGGAACTCGGCCGCCAAGCCATTCCGCTCACCGAATTGCGCACCCACTCGGCCACTCTGGAGGACGTCTTCGTCACACTGACGGGGCGGCATCTGCGCGATGAATAGCAACCACCCCCTGGCCCAGTTGACCCTGGTGCGCTTCCGCGAATTCATCCGCGAACCGGAAGCGCTGTTCTGGGTGTTCATCTTCCCCATCCTGCTGGCGGCGGGCCTGGGAATCGCCTTCCGCAACCGCCCGGCAGAGGTGCTGCAAATTGCCGCCGTCACGCCGGAGCTGGCCGCGCCACTCTCGACCGAAAAGCTCCTGGATGTGCGGCAGCTTTCGCTTGGGGATGCGGAAGCCGCGCTGCGCAACGGCAAGGTGGCGCTGGTGGCCGAACCCGGCCCCGGCGGCGCCGTGGTCTACCGCTTCGACGACACCAACCCCGAAGGCCGCACCGCCCGCATGCTGGCCGACCGCGCCCTCCAGCGCGCCGCCGGCCGCGTGGACCCGCTTCTGTCGAGCGACCGCCTGATGCGCGAGCCCGGCTCCCGCTACATCGATTTCTTCATCCCCGGCCTGCTGGGGATGAACCTCATGGGCAGCGCCATGTGGGGAATCGGATTCTCCATTGTGGACGCGCGGCGCAAGAAACTGATCAAGCGCCTGGTGGCCACCCCCATGTCGCGGCAATACTACCTGCTGTCGTTCCTGCTTTCGCGCCTCGTGCTGCTGGTTCTGGAAGTGGGCGTGGTGTTGGGCTTCGGCGCCCTGGTGTTCCAGGTTCCGGTGCGCGGTTCGCTCGCCGGCCTCGCGCTGCTGTGCGTTCTCAGCTCGCTCTCCTTCTGCGCGCTGGGGCTGCTGCTCGCCTCCCGAGTGCAAACCATTGAAGCCGCGTCGGGCCTGATGAACGCGGTGATGATGCCGATGTGGATCTGCTCCGGCGTCTTTTTCTCCGCGCAACGTTTCCCCGCGGCGATGCAGCCCCTGATCAAGGCGCTGCCGCTGACGGCGGTGATCGACGCCCTGCGCGCCATGATGCTGCAAGGCTCCAGCTTGCCGCAACTGGCGCCGCAGGTGGCCATCCTGTGCGGCTGGCTCGTGGTCTCGTTCGTGCTGGCGTTGAAGCTGTTCAGATGGCGGTAGGGAGCTGGGGCGAGGTTCTCGACCGCAGTTCACGCGGTCCAAGACCTGGCCGGGCATTGAGGACGACTTACATCACGGCTCAGCCCCGGATAGACCGAACTGAACCGACGGTTAGTGGGTTCTATTCCCGCGAGCGCCACCATGTAGAGTTACGGGCAACGCGCTGTGACGCGTTGCGACGCGCAGCAGGCCAGCAGAGTCCCCCCACAATTGCTCAACAATGTCGCACCCAGGCTTGCCCTTTAGCGTGCGGCTCGCCCCGACGGCTTGTCTGCATCGGATAGCCCCATTCAGAACGTCTCATTCAGAACGTCTTCTTGTGTGGAGTACGCAAATTGCGTATAATCGGAGTGCATGGCGGACGCCCCGATGACGGTGGTCGAAACCGCGCCCTTCCTCAAGGACGCGAAACCGCTGATGTCGGATTCGAAACGCGAAGAGTGAGCGGTATGGTGAAAAAGCGGCCCACCGTCGGCGCACGCATCATCGAGGGGCTGGAGCAGGCGATTCGGTGGACGCACGGCGAGAACGAAAACGTCCGCGTGACGCTGGTGCACGTGCCGGGTGTAGACGTACGAGAGGTTCGGACGAAGATGGGCCTCAGCCAGGCGCAGTTCGCTACAAAGTTCGGTTTCCCGCCGGCCACGCTCAGAAACTGGGAGCAAGGCAGGTCGCGCCCGGACGCACCGGCGCGCGTGCTTCTGGCCGTCATCGCAAAACATCCAGAGGCGGTTGAGGATGTACTGCGGAAGGCGAGTTGAGACCGGCTGCCTTGTCGTTCCAGTGAAGCCTCCCGAATCGTAGAACATGATCCGGTGAATCACCTCGTCCGGGCCATGGCAAGCCAGGGCGATCTTCTCGATGTACGCCGGGTCCTTGGGCGGTTTCCGGGACTGCTTGCAGACAGCACGGACGTAGCCCCCGTCAAGCATCACGCAGATTTTGGTGGGCATGATTAGTGAAGGCCCAGAGGGTAGAACCCCGTGGGCCTGTATAGTGCTCGCCTACGAGCGTAGCGGATAAACTACAGCAGTCTTGCGACCACCGCTCTGCGGTCCCAGCGGGTGAATCCCCTATCGCCAGTTGACCAGCACCTGCATGGGCGCGTTACTGGTCTCTTCCTCCGGCACCACTACCAGGAAGCGCTGGCCGTCCCTGGTAACCAGGAAGTGGTTTCTGCCGGCGGTGGGCACACGGACGTCGAACAGAGGCTTGGGGATGCCAGCTTCGAAGGATGCGCCGTCGGTCTTCACGTCCACGGCCATGAGGCCTTTGACGGCGTAGTAGTACAACTCCTTGCCGTCGTGCCGCCATCGCGGTTCGCTCCCTCCGTCAGTCGAGACCTGCCATTTGCCGCGTGGCTGCGACGGGTCGAGCTTGAAGCCCTGCACGTAGATTTCGCGCCTGCCGGATTCCACGGAACTGTAGGCAAGCCATCGGCCGTTGGGCGAGAATTGACCCTGGTCAGTGCGGAATGCGGTCTTCAGAAAAGCCACCGGTTTGCGGTCTCCCTCCAAAGGCATCGCGTAGAGGTGTGTCTGCCCGGAGGGCTGGTGGTTGTACAGGAGATACTTGCCGTCCGGGGACCAGTCCTCCACGTTTTTTTGCCCGTCTTTGGCCTCCAGCAACAGTTCCTCCTGGCCTGACCCATCCGCTGGTTTCTGATAGATGTCTCTCTCACCTTTGCGGGTGGAGGTGAAGGCAATGCGTGTTCCGTCTGGCGACCAGACCGGGTTCAAATCGTCGGCCGGATCGAACGTCAGCCGGGTTCTGGTGCCGCGCACCAGGTCGATTACCCAAATGTCGCGTGTCTTGGTCTGCGGATCCATGACGCCGACGGCCAGTTTCTTTTCGTCCGGCGAGAAAGCCGGGCTGGAGAAGTCCGCGGCGTCGCCCACTGCGCTCAGGTTCCTGCCGTTGCGGTCGAACCATTGGAGCCGGGATGCGGAAGTCCCGCTGCCATTGCGCCATACCAGCACCCCGTTGGGAGAGGCGGCGAAGATGGCGCCCGGTATGTTCGAAAAGCTGGCCATCGTGGCAATATGATCGGTGACGGGACGCGGCTCCTCGATCAACTTCAGATTCCGGAGATCGAACGGCTGGGCCATGAGCACGTCCCCCTTCACATACAACAGGTGGCCTGAGGGCACGTAGACGGCGTTGGCTTGGGTAGCGACAATCAGCTTGCGTTCACCCCCGTCGAGCGAAGCCACGTAAATGCCATCCAGATCCGCTTGGGCGCTCCCGGACAGATACAGGTAGTGCTTTCCATCCGGCAGGAACTGGGGCCATCTCTGGAAAATCTCGCCTTTGGCCAACGACCCGAGCGGCTTCGGTTCGCCGCCGGCCGCCGGCAGGCGATGCAGCAATCCCTGCATTGGGACCAGGATCACGCCGTCACGACTCCACGTCCCCCCGAAGCCAACACCCTGGGTCTGGCAGAGGGTGATGGGAGGCCCCCCGGCAAAATCCACCTTCTGCAAGCCCGTCGCGCCCCAGAATGCGATTTGCCGCCCGTCCGGCGACCAGAAGGGAAAGTACGCAGAACCCGGAAGGGAGATCTCCGTAGCAGTCGCGGCGCTCAGGGGACGAACGAAGAGCTTATTGGGGTCGGTGTTGCCGGCTGAAGCGGTAAACGCGATGCGCTCGCCGTCCGGCGAAACCGCGGGCAGATCGTAATAGTGGAAGCTCAGTTTCTCCGGCGGGGGCACCTGGAAACGAACGGCCAGGCCCTTGGCAGGTTGCTCGCGCAGATGGGCCACGGTGAAGACCAGTGACAGCAGGAACAGCGCGGCAACCGCGCCGGCCACCAGCCACGGCAGGCGTTGCCGGTCGTGGCGCTGCGCCGAGGCGGGCGCGGGAATGCCGGCCTGCGAACCGGCTTCTGCGATCCATTGCAGTTCGCTGAGCAGATCGCGGGCGCTCTGCCACCGGTCGTCCGGGGATTTGGCGAGACACTTCCGGATCAGGCGGTCCAGAGCCGGCGAGGCCATCGGCTGCGTGGCGGAGACCGGGGGCGGGTCGGCGGACATCACCGCCGTGATCAGGCTCGCCTGGCTCGGTCCCGTGAAAGCTTTGCGGCCGGTGATCATTTCGTAGAGCAAGGCGCCGAAAGCGAAGATGTCCGAACGCGCGTCGCACTCTTTGCCTTCCATTTGCTCCGGAGCCATGTATTGAAACGTGCCGAGAATGGTGCCTTCGGTGGTGAGCGTGTGCGCCACCGTGGGCAGTGAGGTATTGCTTCCCGTGGGCGCGGGCGCCTCCGCGATTTTGGCCAGCCCGAAATCGAGCAGCTTGGCCCCGGCGCCGGTGAGCATGACGTTGCCGGGCTTGAGGTCGCGGTGAATCACGCCCTTGCGGTGCGCGGCGTCGAGAGCGCCGGCCGTCTGGATGGCGAAGCGCAGCGCGTCGGCCACCGGCAGCGGCCCATTGTGAAGGCGCGCTTCCAGGCTTTCCCCCTCCAGGTACTCCATCACCAGGAAGTCCATCGAGTTCTCGCGGCCGATATCGTAGAGCGCGCAGATATGCGGGTGGTTCAGGCCGGAAATGGCGCGCGCTTCCCGTTCGAAACGGTCGGTGAACCGGCCGGCGCAGACCTTAATGGCTACGGTGCGGTCAAGACGGGTGTCGCGCGCTTTGTAGACCTCGCCCATGCCGCCGGCGCCCAGCGGGGCGATGATCTCATAAGGTCCCAATCGCGCATTCGAGGCTAACGACATAGCCATTTATCATACATCACTCGCCCTCGCCGAACCCCCGGAAAGGTGAGCTCGGCAGAGCTCGGCGCCAGCGACCGCAAGGCCGCCCCCAATCACGCTTGACTCCGCCGATCCACGCGGCCGCGTAGTCATCCAGGGCGGGGCCCTCGGCTACGCCCTGAACGGATTCTCGTCCGCGCTGGCGCCGTAAATCTTGGGCACCGGAATGTCGAGCAGGCGCAGGTAGACGGACAACTGCCCGCGGTGGTGATACCAGTGATTGAACATGATGCTGCGGATTATCCACTCGCGCGGGGCAGCCACCATCTCCCGGCCTCCCGCCGTCAGCGGCCAGATGGCTTCCGCCTTCTCGCTGCTCAGCCCGTTCAGAAAATCCCTGGCCGCGGCCACGCTGCCTTCGAAGCCGTCCATGATCTCGCGGAGGCTGGCGGGTTGCGGAGCTTGCCCGAACGTCGCCGGATCCACCTCCAGCGAGTCGGCGGCCAGAATTCCGGCCATGGCGCCCGGAATGGTGGCCGTGTGCAACGCCAGTTGTCCCAGCGTCATGGACTTCGCATGCGGCTTCCACGTCAGCTTGTCTTCCGGCACGCGCGCCAGAACACGGCTGGTGATTTCCGCTTCCTGCTCCAATTCCCTGGTAATCGATGTCATGCCGCTATTCTACGGTTTTCCGCGTGATGGCGCAGCCCAGCGTCTTGGTGTGCGCGTGGGGCACCTGCTTGCCGTTGAGGATGGCATCCAGAGCGTCGCGCAGGTCGAACTCCGTCACCTGGACGCGCTGTTCGCCCCAGTCCTCCAGCCGGTTATCGATGCGTCCCAGGTACCGCAGTTGGCCGCCCGGCGATAGCACCGCCGCTTCGGGAGTGGTGGTGGCGCCGGTCGAAGCCGCCAGCGATTCCTCCTCATCGAATAGGTAGGGGAAAGTGTAGCCGAACTCCTTCGCGTGGCGGCGCACCTCGGCGGCCGGCACGGTGGCGTCGCCCTGCACCCCGTAGAAAGCCACGCCCCGCGGCGTGTATGCCTGCGCGATGCGGTTCAGTTCGGGCACGTAGTTATTGCACAAGGGGCAATCGGTAGTCAGGAAGAACAGGACCACAGCGCGTTTCCCGCTCCACTCGGCCGGCGTATGGATGCGGCCCTCCGTATCCGCCAGCGAAAACCGCGGCAGCGTGGCCGCGCCGCCCGCCAACGCCAACCCCACCAGCAGCCAGACCCTCAACTTGCATCCCATGTTTCTTATTGTACGTGGAGGCGGGCGAGGCCGTGTACGTGGAGGCGGGCGAGGCCGTGTACGTGGAGGCGGGCGGCGCCGTGTGCGCGGAGGCGGGCGAGGGCGTGAATCTCCACTAGCGCTTGGCCTCCTGCCACAGCGCCTCCATTTCGCCGATATTGGAATCCTCCAGCTTCCTGCCGCGCTCGGCCAGCTTCCGTTCGATGTATTCGAAGCGCCGGCGGAACTTGGCGTTGGTGCGGCGCAGCGCCTGTTCCGGATCCACCTTGACGAAACGCGCCAGGTTCACCAGCACGAACAGCAGGTCGCCCAGCTCATCTTCCAACTCGGGCTGCGAGGCCCTGCGGCGGGCTTCGTGGAACTCGCCCAGTTCTTCGTGGAGCTTGTCGAGCACCTGCTCGGCATTCTCCCAATCGAACCCGGCGCCCGCGGCGCGCGACGAAATCTGCTGCGCCTCCACCAGCGCCGGCAGCGCGCGCGGCACCGGCGCCAGCAAGCCGTCCTGCTCACGGCCCTTGTCTTTCTTCTCTTCCGCCTTCACCTGGCCCCAGATGCGCTTCACGTCGCCCGGTGTCTCGGCAGACTGCTCGCCGAAGACATGGGGATGCCGGCGGATCAGCTTCCGGTTGATGGCGTCGAGCGCATCGGAGATGCCGAACAGCCCTTCCTCGGCAGCCATCTGGGCGTAGAAGACGGCTTGCAGCATGAAATCGCCCAGCTCCTCGGAGAGTTCGTTCCAGTCGCGGCGGTCGATGGCATCCAGCACTTCATACGTCTCTTCGAGAGTGTAGGGCTTGATGCTGTCGAAGGTCTGGTCGCGGTCCCACGGGCATCCGCCCGGCGCGCGCAAACGGGCCATGATCTCGACAAGCTTCTGAAACTTTTCGCCGGCACTGGAGCTGTTTTCCATGGTGGGAGAGCGGTTTTTCCAGGGTAACACGCTGGTGTTGTTCGGACCGGGCCAGGGGTGGGTGGCGCCAGGGGTGGGTGGCGCCAGCGGGGCGGGGCCAGCGATGGGTGGCGCCAGCGGTGGGCGACGGGGCGGGCGGTGCCAGCGGTGGGCGACGGCGCGGGGCGGCGCCAGTGGTGGGCGACGGTGGGCGGGTTATGGGGGGTGCTTAACCGTTTTGGGGGTCGCGTCCGGGCACCATGTTGTAGGCCTCTGCTGGGTCCAAGCCGCGCCGAACGGTGATTTCCAGTTGGGCCAGGGTAGTATGAGCGCGGCGGGGGAGAGTGGC
>Ga0265316_10002276_pt1 | contig 20118 bp, 20 predicted proteins | sample 4522metaG_FD_202092 | JGI IMG/M metagenome (GOLD analysis project Ga0265316, IMG submission 202092) | Rhizosphere microbial communities from Carex aquatilis grown in University of Washington, Seatle, WA, United States - 4-5-22 metaG | ecosystem: Host-associated > Plants > Roots > Rhizosphere >... | reverse complement strand
ACAACGGCTATTGGGGCATGGAGTTCATTCCCGGGAGGGACGCGCGTCAGGAGCTTTGCGACTCCATTTCCCTGTTCCGTCGCCTGGGCCAGCAGATTTCCTGAACGGAGGAAAACTCTTGAGCAAGGGTCACAACTTGAAAAGGTTCCGCTTTGCGTTCGCGCTTCTGATTCTTGTCACCCTGGCGGCACCTGCCTTTGCCGAGGATGTCACGGTCACGGCCTCCGCGGGCACCGGCGCAATGTACGGTCTGGCGAGGGAAATCGTGTATGACACCAGCAAGTCCACGGGCAGCTCGTACACCCTCAGTGAGCTCGACTGGGACATCACGCCTCTTTTCTACACCAGGGCGGCGCTCGACCTGACCACGGCCGCAGGATTCGCTGCATCCCTCGACGCACGGATCGGGGTCCCCGGGAAAACCGGTACAAGCACGGACTCGGATTGGCTCAACGTCAACCCTTACAACGATCCGTCATTGACAAACTACCTGCACCTGGACTGCATTACCGAACGGGCCATACTCCTGGACGCGCAGGCAGGCTGGCGGTTTGCCCTGGCGAGCTGGCTGAGCCTCGAACCTTTTGCCGCCTTCGGGTTCATGGACTTCAAATGGACCGCCCGTGACGGGTACTTTCAATACCCGCCGAACTGGTTTGGGTCAGGGGCAACAAAGCCGTATCCCCCCGCGTCCACGCAGCCCAGAATCAGCGAGGCAGGCGTCGCCATCGTCTACCAGCAGACCTGGTTTCTCCCTTCCGCGGGCGTGACGGCACGGCTCAGGGCAGGGAATGACTTCGGCATCACCGCTTCTTTTTCATTTTCTCCCTATGTGTTTTGCAATGATGTGGACAACCACCTTGTCGGGACGCCCCATGATTTCTACGACTACCTGCGAGGCGGATTTCTCCTGGAACCGAAGGTTTCCCTGGAATGGCAGGTGAGCGGGACGGCCCATCTTTCACTCGACGTCTCCTACCTGCATATTGAAGGGCTTCACGGCGACACCTACAAGCTGAATACCGGTGTGGGATATGACCCGAACCAGGTTGTTGCTCCATCAAGCGGCGCCGGGGCGTCCTTCGACGCCCTGGATGCTTCCCTGAATATCACGTGGACTTTGTAGCCGCGGGACGGCCCGCCGACGCTCGCACTCACATCCCGGCCATTGACGCGGGGCCTCATTTCTCTTTTAATCGTCCCATAGACTCTTAAGAAAAAAGGGGGGTTCCATGTCACGCACATTCAAGCGTTCGATCCTGATCGGCCTTGCCGTGATCCTGAGCCTGGCGCTGGCTGCATGCGGCCCGGCAAAGAGCTCACAGACGATATTGATAGGCGGTGCGCTCTGTCTCACCGGCATCCAGGCACCGCTGGATGAGCCAGCCGTTCGCGGGGCGCAGCTCGCCGTGGATGAGCTGAACAAGAAGGGCGGCATCCTGGGCCGCAAGGTCGAGTTCGTGAACCTCGACGGCAAGAGCGACCCGGTCACGGTGGGCAACGTGGCGGTGGAGCTGATCAAGAAGGGCGCCAAGGCCATCATCGCGCCCAGTGATTTCGATTTCGGCGGCCCTGCCAGCCGGGAGGCGCAGAAGGCCGGTATCGTCGGAATTTCCCCTGCGGCTTCGTCTCCCTTGTACGGGTCAAAGACCCTCGGGGATAAGCAGTTCACGATGTCCATGTGGAACACCACCATGGGCGCCGCAACCGCCGAGTTCGCCTGGAAGAAGGGATGGAAGACCGGCTACGTGGTCACCGACACCTTCATCGACTACACGAAGTCTCTGAGCCGCTACTTCATCATCCATTTCAAGAAGCAGGGCGGCACGATCCTTTTCGAGGACACCTACGTGCAGGGCGCGCAGGATTTCTCGGCCCAGCTTGCCCGGCTGAAAGCGTCCAAGAAGTTCGACTTCATCTTCATCTCGTCCTACATGCCGGACCTGGGCACGATCATCCGTTCCATCCGCGAAGCAGGCATCTCGGTGCCCATCGTCGGCGGGGACTCGTATGATGATCCGGGCCTCTTCAAGGCGCTCGGCGAGAAGTACGGGAGCGATATCTACTTCGATACGCACAGCTTCCTCCTGCCCGGGGTAACCCCGGACATGGAGAACTTCCTGAAGCTGTACAAGGCCAAGTTCAACGCCGACCCCGACGCGGTGTGGGTGGCAACGGGCTGGGACGTTGTCATGATCATGGCCCAGGCCATGGAAAAGGCAAAGTCGACTGACGGCGCAGCGATGGCAAAGGCCATGGAGAACACGGAGTTTTCCCTGCTGACTGGCAAGCTCAAATGGTCAGGGATCGACAAGGGTCACGAGCCCGACATCGAGGCCCCGCTCGTGCAGCTCGATAAGAGCGTGCCCAAATTCATCGGATGGGTCCGGCCCACCGACATTCCGGCGCCCTGAACACGAGCCGAAACGAAGACTTACAAAGAGGGGGGCCTTCCGCCCCTCTCTTCCCATTGCACGCTTTCCTGATTTCCGCGGAGCAATCCATCCATGGAACGAACTGGTGATCTCGTCGTAAAAAGCATCACGAAGGATTTCGCCGGGTTGCGCGCCCTGGCCGACGTGAGCCTCACGCTCGCGGAGGGGGAGATCCTGGGATTGATCGGTCCGAACGGGTCGGGAAAAACCACCCTGATCAACGTGATCACCGGGCTCCTGCCGGCCACAGGGGGCCACATCCTTATAGAAGGGACCGACATTACAAACAAGCCTGCCCACCTGATCGCGCGCCACGGCATTGCCCGCACGTTCCAGACAATACGTCTCTTCCGCGAGCTCACCGTGGTGGAGAACGTGCAGGTTGCGGCGGTCAGCATGGGCCGGAGCCGCGCGGATGCCCTTCAGCGCGCGGAGACCGTGCTGGAAGAGATGGTGTTGTCGGAGTGGGCGGGGCACAGGGCGGGAGCGCTGCCGTACGGCCTGGAACGGCGGGTCGAGGTGGCCCGGGCGCTCGCCATGGAGCCGAAGTTCCTTCTTCTGGACGAGCCCGCCGCGGGCTTGAACGAGGATGAGAGCGACGACCTGCTCAGGATACTTGCACCGATCCCGGCTCAGAAGAACCTTGGAATGCTGATCGTGGAGCACGATATGAGGATGATCATGCGTCTCTGTCACCGCCTGCACGTGCTGAGCTATGGGCGGACCATAGGAGAGGGGACGCCGGAAGAGGTGAGAGCAATCCCAGCGGTGGTCGAGGCCTACCTCGGATCCACGGCGGTGTCAAAAACGTGAGCGTGCTCAGCGTCGACAACATATTCGTCCGCTATGGAGCCATCACCGCCCTGCGCGGCGTTTCCCTCTCGGTCGCGGAAGGCGAGCTTGTTGCATTGATCGGCGTGAACGGCGCGGGCAAGAGCACGACGCTTTCCACAATCGCGGGCGGGTTGAAGCCGCACCAGGGAAGCATCACATTCCAGGGGGAGCAGCTCCAGGGCAAGTCGCCGGAGTACATCACCCGCAAGGGAATCGCCCTGGTGCCGGAGGGGCGGGAGATATTCCCCAGCCTCACGGTGGCGGAAAACCTGCGCCTGGGGGCCTTTGTCCGGGGAAGCCGCGTCGAGTTTCAGCACGACGTTGCGGAAATGGTCGAGCTCTTTCCCATCCTCGGCGAGCGGCTCCGACAGGCAGGCGGGACCCTCTCCGGCGGCGAGCAGCAGCAGCTTGCCGTGGCAAGGGCCCTGATGTCCCATCCCCGGCTGCTCATGCTGGACGAGCCGTCCCTGGGTCTTTCTCCGGTCCTGGTGGACCAGATCTTCGAGCTGATCGACCGACTGCACCGGCGCGGCGTCACGATCCTCCTGGTGGAGCAGAACGTGGAGCGCACCCTTGCCATCGTGGACAGGGCCTACCTGCTGCATACCGGGCAGGTCGAGGTGGAGGGCACCCCCGCCCACATCCGCGAGTTCGGCAATGTCGAAGGGGTCTATCTCGGTGATAGGGGCCGGGACGCCGGGAGAAAGGAACACCAGTGATCACGCTCGACTTCATCATCAACGCGATCAGCCTTGGCAGCACCTACGCTCTCCTCGCGCTGGGCATGGTGATCGTGTACGGCATCCTCAAGCTGGTCAACTTCGCCTATGGCGAGCTGATCATGATCACGGGCTACTCACTGTTCGTGCTCGCCCTCGGGCCGCACCTGCCCTGGATCATCATGGCGGTGCTGGCCGTCGGCGTGGCCGTGCTCACCAGCTACCTGACGGAGCGTGTGGCCTTCCGGCCTGTCCGATCCAATTCGTTCACCGCAATGCTGATCACCTCCTTCGCGGTGAGCACGCTTCTGCAGAATGCGGCCCTGCTCATCATTTCCCCCCGTGCCAGGGGAGTTCCGCTTCCGGATGTCTTCAGTGAGAGCGTCGCGATATGGGGCCAGTCCGTGCCCATTCGAAGCCTCCTTGCCATTGTCACGAGCCTGCTCCTCCTGGGCCTGCTGGTCGTGCTCCTTCGCAGAACGGTGCTGGGCATTGCCCTGCGGGCCGCCTCGGACAATTTCCGCATGACGCGCATGCTCGGCGTGCCCGCGAACCTCGTCATTTCAGTGGCCTTTGCCATCAGCGGCCTGCTGGCCGGCGTGGTAGGGCTCTTCTGGGTCGGCCGTACGGCTTCCGTCACGCCGACAATCGGCGCAGCTCCCCTTCTCGTGGCATTTGTGGCGACCGTGATCGGCGGCATGCGCAGCCTGCTGGGCGCCGTGGTGGGCGGCTATATCTATGGCATTGTTTTCAGCCTGATCGGCGTTCTCCTGCCGCAAGGGTTGCTCGAGTTCCGCGAGGCCTTCATGTTCCTCATCGTGATCCTGATCCTTCTCTTCCGCCCGGAGGGTCTGATACGCGGCGTGAACTCCTCGAGACGGGTATGATGCATATGAAGCCCCTGCCATGGTTCTCCCGCAACTCCACTTTTTTCGTCCTGGCAGTGCCCCTGCTGCTGATTTCCCTTGTCACCGTCCTAATCGGTGACCTCCTGATCGAGCGCATCGTCACGGTGCTTTTCATCGACGTGATCCTTGTCCTGGCCCTGCAGGTGTTCATGGGCAATTCCGGGATCCTGTCTTTTGCCGTGGCAGGATTCATGGGTATCGGCGCCTACAGCTCGGTGCTTTTTTCCATGACACCGGCCGCCAAGGCAGCGGCACTCCCGGACCTTTACTCGTTCCTCACGCAGATCCAGCTTCCCTTCCTCGTCTCCCTGCTGATCGGCGGCCTGGTCGCCGCGCTGGTGGCGGCCATCGTGGCCTATCCGCTCATGCGTCTTTCAGATGCGGCAGGAGTGATTACCATTTTCTCCCTCCTGGTGATCATCAACGTGGTGCTGGTCCACTGGTCCGCGCTTACCAACGGGCCGCGCACGCTTTTCGGCGTGGACCGCTTCACCTACCTGGGAACCACGACCGTGTTCTGCATCATTTTCCTGGCCGTGGCCTGGTGGTTCAAAGAGTCGTCCACCGGCCTCAAGCTGCGCGCCTCCCGGGATGACGCGTTCGCCGCCGCATCCATCGGCATCAACATTGTCATGATGCGCTACCTCGCTTTTGTGTTGAGCGCGTTCATGGCGGGTTTTGCCGGCGGGCTGTGGGCCCACTTCATCACCTCTTTCTCCCCGTACGCCTTCTATCTGTCAGCTATGTTCGTGTTCCTCGCCATGCTCGTGATCGGGGGACCTAATGGCATCTCCGGTGCCGTTGTGGGCACGGTGATGGTAACGCTGCTGCGGGAAGGTCTGAGGTCCATAGAGAACAACGTGAACATGTCGAAGATCCTTCCCAGCGGCCTGGTGGGGTTCACGGAAATCGTCATGGCAATCCTGCTGATCGCGATCCTCATCCTGCGTCCCGCGGGTATCATGGGAGGCACGGAGGTGCGGTGGCCGCGGGGCCTGTTCGGCCTTCGCGGAAAAAGAGGGACGCCGGCTAAGGATGTGTGACACTTTCGCGGCCCTCGGGCCGGCAACCCAGTCAGGGGCTGTCCTGTTCGCCAAGAGCGCGGATTGCGAAGTCAACGAAGCCAATGCGCTCGTCCGAATACCCGGCGCGCGGCACGTCCCGGGAGAAACAGTTCGCTTGACCCACCTCGTCATTCCCCAGGCGGAGGAGACGTTCGACCTGATCCTCACAAAGGCCTTCTGGACGTACGGCTGCGAGCTCGGTGTCAACGAGTTCGGGCTGTGCATGGGAGAGGAGGCCGTGTTCACCACGGAGATGGGGGAAGACCGGGACGGGATCATCGGTCCTGACCTCATGCGGATTGGCCTTGAACGGGCCCGGACCTGCCGTGAGGCGATCGCCGTCATGACGAGCCTGCTGGAGGCGTACGGCCAGGGGGGCAGCGCGGAGCTGAAGGGCAATTCCCATTTCGACAGCAGCTATCTCATGTCGGACACCTCAGAGGCGTATATCCTGGAGACGGCCGGCCGGAAATGGGCGGTGCGGAGGATCGAGGATGTCGGGTCGATCTCCAACATGCTCGGCATCCGCGAAGATTGGGAGCGCTGTTCGGCGGCCGCAATCGGCGCATCCCTGGACTGGGCAGCGGCCTTTGGCCTGCCCGCGGTGCCGGCTGCACTTGGCGCGCCCGAACGGCAGCGCATTACGCTCAGCGGGCTCGCCGAGAACAAGGGCAGAATCACCGTGCCTGCGATGTTCGAATTGATGAGACAGCACGGGCCCGGCTACCATCCGGCAACCGCCCCCGTGCACGGCAACACCTGTATGCATGCCGGGCCCCAGAAAGACAGATGGTGGCAGGCGGACGGGGCCATGGTGGCGGATGTGAGGGGGCACGATATTGTTGTCTGGGCCACCGGCACGTCGGGCAACTGCGTGTCCATTTTCAAACCTGTTTTCCCGCGCATGGATCTTCCGGAAATCGGGCCTGTTCCCACAGAGCATTTCGATCCACGGTCCCTGTGGTGGAAGCACGAGCTTCTGCACCGACGCGCCATGGCGGACTTCAATGGCATTGTCCCGGAAATTCGCGCCGATTTCGACCGCCTGGAAGCCGGTTTCCTGGCAGAGGCCGAGTCAGTGCGACGGGGCAGCCAGGGAGAGAAGCGGGAGTTCATGGCTCACTGCTTTCAGCGGGCCATGGAGGAAACAGATGCCTGGATTGCGCGTCTTCGGGCTCGGACCGATCTCGTGTTCCAGGATCCCGCCTACCGCAGGATGTGGGCCACGCTGAACTCCGCGGCGGGACTGACCGGCCTGCCCGCGTAGAGGAGAAGGCGCCGAGTACGGGAGTACCCGTTCGGGGAATACCCCGTACGGCGGCGCAGAATCCGCCAAGTACGGCGGTGGGGAGGGATTCAATGGCCACTCGAATATCGCGTGAAAATGTCTTTTTTGCGTTCAGTCCGGCCGTGCGGCCGGTTGCGCGCATCAAACAGGGAGAGGAAGTGCTCCTTGAGACGCATGACTGCTTCCAGGGCCAGATCCGCACGGAAAAGGACCTGGTCAAGACGCTGGACTGGAGCCACGTGAACCCGGCAACGGGCCCCCTGTACATCGAAGGAACGAAGCCTGGTGACGTGCTCCGCATCGAGCTGCGGGAGATCGTAATCGGCGACCAGTCGAGCATGGTGACGATTCCCGGAGAAGGGGTGCTTGGAGACGTGATCACCAAGATGGAGACGTCGATTCTCAAGCGGGAGGGCAACGAGATCCTGTTCCGTCACATGCGCTTCCCGCGCAAGCCCATGATCGGTGTAATCGGTGTTGCCCCGGCAGCAGGAGAGGTCCCCAATGGGACACCGGGTCCGCATGGCGGAAACATGGACTGCACGATGATCGCCCAGGGCGCGCGTCTCTACCTGACCGTTGGCGTGGAGGGGGCGCTCTTCGGCGCCGGCGACCTTCACGCGGCAATGGGAGACGGGGAGATCGTGGTCTGCGGCGCGGAGACCGAGGGATCGATCAGGCTCGTCGCGCAGGTCGTCGATCTCCCCGGGCTTCCCACTCCCTTCGTGGAGAACGACGAGCTCATTGCGGCCATAGTTGCGGCCAAAACCGCGGACGATGCCGCTTCTCAGGCCACCCACCGCATGGCCGCGTTCCTTACTGGCACGGTGGGAATCCCCCTGAATGACGCGGGCATGCTGATGAGCCTTGTAGGCCAGCTCAAGTTCTGCCAGGTCGTGGATCCGTTGAAAACGGTGCGTTTCGAGTTCCCCAAGCGGGTCCTGAAGGAGTACGGGTTCACGCTTCCCGCCTGAAGGCGTGCCGGAATCAGCCGCTGCCCTCACTCCCCGTTTCTGCGGTCCTTCAACACTCCGGCCTTGTAGACTATGTCTGTGAAAACCGACGTGCACGCTTTTCCCGTGGGAGATTGGGACGCCAGCCCCACTTTCGGATAGTTCAACCTGCCGAGGCTGAAGTATCGGACCATGTGCCAGAACCGGCCGTCCAGGGAGTAGTGGAATGCCGTAGCCTCCGGTGTGTGAGCCATGCGGAGAAAGACCTCCCGGCCCTTGATGACAGTGGAATTGCAGTCGTCCGAAACCCCGCGCGTGACAACGGAAACAACGGTCGGCTCTTTCTGCGGGGAAAACTCGAAGCAGAGCTTGGCCCATACATCGTCCTTCTCCATGAGGAGGAGAACCCCTGCGTCGTAGGTGGAGGCAAAGTCCACGGCCACGCGGGCACTCAACAGGAAGCTCGGGTCCGGCGGCGCGAACATCGCGCGTGCCAGGTTGTCCGTTACGCCGCTCCCCGATGGATCGATGAACAGGTCGGTGAGCTCAAGAGCCGTGATGGTCAATCTCGTGCCGTCCCCCGCGTTCCAGTCCAGCGGGCGGTTGCGCCATTGCAGCCTGCGGGGGATCGAGGACAAAGTGAACTCACTCATTGCGGCACCTCCTGACTCAGTGCGACGTTGCTCCGGGCGCTCACCTCAAGACGGGCAGGCGCCTGCTCACGATGGTTTCCATGGCACCCATCACATCCCGCACGGAAAGAGCGTAGCCCTCCCGCGCAATGGTCGTGCAGAACTCTTCATGACTCCTGCCTGCACGGTACTCTGGAACCTTGGCGGGCATTGCAAGGTAGCGCGTGAATACTGACATGTCGTTGGAGACGAGGAGACTGGCCTGGTAGAAGAGGACGAGCCTGGTGCGGTAGAGGGAAGTCCCCACGATCTTTTTCCCCCTGATGGCAAGATCAGATATCCCTTCCGGGCTCACCCCGGTGACTCCAAGCAGGGCAAGGGAGTCCACGATCCACGAGTTGATCTCCGCGGCATATTCGCGGTTCCTGTAGGGTGATTCCACCGAGGTGACGAGGGCGAGCACCACCTGGCCGGGACCGAGGATCACCGTTCCGCCTCCGCCTCTTCTTTTCATCCAGGGCACTCCGTCAGCCTCGAGGTTCTCCAGGAGGAGGTCCTGTTGCGGCTTGCCGGAAGCACCCAGCACGGCGCAGAGAACGGGCGGCTCGTACAGCCTGAACACCGGTACTCCCGTCTGCCTGTAGCGGTCAAGGAGATCCTCGTTGACCGTGGTTTCAGGCATTGGTTGTGCCGCGCCTCAATTCTGTCCCCGCATCTTTTTTTTCAGCTCATCCAGGGCGGCCCCGGCCTCTTCCTGCTTCATCGTGTGGGCCAGCTCGTCCTTCGTACCGGCTGCCATCTGGAGCTGGGCCAGGAGCAGGTCAGCGTCCACAAGCTTGACCCCCGCCATGCGGATCCGCGTCAGCTTCCCCTTGAGAACAGAGACCTTTGCCCTCAGGTCCGCAAGCTCCGCCTCGAGCGTCGACTGTTTTGCCCTGGCGTCCGACAACCGTGCCGTTGCCTGCGCGGCGAGGCCCGCGTCCCCTTTTCCCTGGGCAAGGCTGACCCTGCGCGTCCAGACGTTCGTGTCCTCCTGCGCAGCCTCGAGGGCCTTTTCCGTCTGCTTCAGCGTCGTGATGAAAGCAACGACATACTCAGCGGCCTCCCTGGGTCCGAGGCCTTCGAGATCGGTATCCAGCATCGCATTTCTCCGGGGCAAGGGTAGCACGAATCCTAGAACGCGGTAAGCACGAGGCGCACTCCCACGAAGCCCAGTGCTACGGCAAGGGCCAGGACAATCCACGGCGCGGAGATTTTTCGTGACAGGTATGCACCGACCTGTGCTCCGCCGATCACGCCGGCCGCGAGGCACGCGTCACGGAGCAGGTGGGTGGGCCATGTGTGGTCAAGGATGTGCTCAACGACTCCGGTGAGCGCAGTGAAGAAGAGCACGAAATGGGAGGTTGCCGTGGCGATGTGCAGGGGGAAATCGAAAATGTAGGTAAGGACGGGAACGTGGATGAGACCGCCGCCAATTCCGACAAGGGTCGCAAGAAATCCGATGAGCATGCTGAGACCCATGCCGACGAGCAGGTTGAATGAAAGGGAATGAGACCTGCCTTCCCGATCGACAACCGTGTCATGCACGCTCCTCCATTTGCGCGCAGGCTGTTCCTCCGTGACCGCCGTGCCGGCACGCCGCCCGCGGATGCCCCTTGTGACGGAAAGGAATATGGCGACCCCCATGAGCAGCCCGCCGAAGAGAACTCCGAACGCTTTCCTGGGAATGAAACGGGTGAAAGCGGAGCCGATGAACGCTCCGGGGATGGACGCCGCGGCGAAAAGTATCCCGGTCTTGTAGCTGATCCGTTTCATCCGCGCATAGGCAATGGTGCCCGACCCTGCGTTGACGCAGATGATGGCCAGTGACGACGCGGTGATCATGGATGGGCTGTCCTGTGGAAAGAGGAATACGAGGATCGGCACAAGGATGAAGCCGCCGCCCGCGCCGATGAGCGTGCCGTACACGCCGATGAAGACGCCGATGGGGATAAACCACAGCACGCTCATGCGGGGCTATGCTACGCGGGCCGCTGCGGCCGGTCAACAGCTCGCGGCAGAATGCCGCGGCCAGTTTTCCCGACACCAGGCGTTCACCATTGCGAAAACAGGGAATTTAGAACCCCAGGTTCTAAATATCTTAAAACCATGAGGGTCTCGAGGTATGTCGCGGAAATTGCCGCGTCATGTCGTGGGAATTGCGGCCGCGGCCGGGCCGCCCGGGCCGCCCGAACTTGCACACCCCTCCGCGAACCGCTATCCTCTTTTGACCGTGGTGTATTCCCCCGACGATCCGATTGCCGCCCTGGCCACTGCCGCGGTCTCCAGCGCGCTTGCGGTCATCCGCGTTTCCGGTCCCGGCTCTCTCTCCCTCCTCTCACGGCTCCTGAAGGGCGGAAGGGATGCGGCCGCGATGCAGGGCCACACGATCCACCGCCTGGTCATCCGCGACGCCGAGGAGGACGTGGACGAGGTCCTGCTGGCCGTGTACAAGGCGCCGCGCAGCTACACGGGGCAGGACAGCGCCGAGATCTTCTGCCACGGGGGGCTTCCCGTGATCCGGAGGCTGATGTCCCTTCTGACCCGTTCGGGGTTCCGCCCTGCCGGGCCGGGAGAGTTCACCCAGCGCGCGTTTCTGAACGGCCGCATGGACCTCACCCGGGCCGAGGCGGTGAACGAAATCGTGAGGGCAAAAACAGACAAGGCGCGCGCCCTTGCGCTGCAGCGTCTTTCCGGCGCAATCGAGAAAAGGATAAGGGCTGCCCGTGACGCCCTGCTGGATCTCCGCGCCGCGCTGGAGGTGATGATCGATTCTCCTGAGGACGAGCCGGGGGACCTGATAGATGAAGCCAGGCTCAACGCCGCAATCGAGATGCTGGAAAGTCTGACGGGCACCTACCGGCACGGACGGATATACCAGGAAGGGGTTGCCGTGGCCATAGCGGGTGCCACCAACTCGGGGAAGTCGAGCCTGTTCAACCTCCTCCTTCGTCAGGAAAGGGCAATTGTTTCGGAGATCCATGGCACCACGCGCGACTGGCTGGAGGGCGTGGTCAGCCTGTCAGGGATACCCGTGCGCCTGTTTGATACTGCCGGGCTGCGTTCGTCCACTGATCTCCTGGAGATTGAAGGCATGCGGCGTACCGAGGAGGTGATCCGGGCCGCGGACGCGGTGGTCTATCTCGTGGATGGAAGCCGCGGCGCTGCCGTGGAGGACAAGGATCTCACGGCCGCACGGGGGACGGGCGCGCCGCTTCTTCCGGTCTGGAACAAGACGGACCTGCCGGGAGTGCCTCCCGCGCCTCCCGGCTATCTTGCGATGAGTGCCGCGACCGGCCAGGGGCTGGACAGGCTGGAAAAGGCGATTGCGGACGCCGTTCTCGGCGGACCGACTCTGGAATCAGGAGAGCCTCTCATAGACTCGCAAAGACAGAAGGACCTCATTCAGCGCGCCCTGGCAGCGCTTACACGGTTCAAGGACGCACGCTCCGGCAGCATCACGCCGGACCTCCTTGCCGTGGATCTCTCCGACGCGCTGGAGGCGCTGGGAGAGATTACCGGCGAAGTGACACGCGCCGAGGTGCTCGACCGGATGTTCTCCACTTTCTGTGTGGGGAAATAACATGGATTATGATGCAATTGTCATAGGAGCAGGCCACGCCGGCATCGAGGCTTCCCTGGCCCTGGCACGGCTCGGTTTCTCCACGCTGCTGGTGACGCAAAGCCTCGACTGCATCGGCAAGATGTCCTGCAATCCGGCCATCGGGGGAATCGCCAAGGGAAACCTCGTGCGGGAGATCGATGCTCTGGGCGGCCAGATGGGCAGGCTCATCGATGCCACGATGATCCAGTTCCGGATGCTCAATGCGAGCAGGGGTCCCGCGGTGCAGGCGCCGCGGGCACAGGCGGACAAGCAGGCGTACGCGGCGCTTGCAAAGCTGAGCCTGGAGGAGCAGAAGGGACTCGCGCTCTTCCAGGACACGGTGACCGATCTGCTCGTGGATGCGGAGGCGGCGCGCGTGGAAGGGGTGATCACCGAGCGCGGCAGGCGGATATCCGCCCGGACCGTGGTGTTGACGACGGGCACATTCATGGAGGGCAGGCTCTTCATCGGGGAGTGGAGCGCCCCAGGAGGCCGGTTGGGAGAGCCTGCCGCGCTCGGCCTTGGCATGAGCCTGCGCCGCAGGGGATTCACGGTGGGCAGGCTGAAGACCGGCACCTCCGCGCGCGCCCTGGGAGCGTCCCTGGACTACGGGCGCATGGAGAAACAGCTTCCCGACCCGCGCGCCCTGCCGTTCTCATTTTCGAACGAGAAAGTGGATCGGCCGGCCGTCCCCTGCTGGATCACCTACACGAATGACGCCACGCACGGCATCATACGGGACAACATCCACCGCTCGCCCCTTTATGGAGGGAAAATCGTCGGCAAAGGCCCGCGCTACTGCCCCTCCCTGGAGGACAAGGTGGTCCGCTTCCCTGAGAGGGTGCGCCACCACGTGTTCGTGGAGCCGGAAGGTTTGGGCACCGACGAGGTCTACCTGAACGGCGTCTCCTCTTCGCTGCCCGAAGAGGTGCAGGATGCTTTCCTGCGTACGATTCCCGGGCTGGAAAACCTGCAGATCGTGCGTCCCGGCTATGCGGTGGAGTATGACTTCCTCCCGCCAACGCAGCTCTTTCCCAGCCTGATGGCGAAAAGTCTCGACGGTCTCTTTGTCGCGGGGCAGACCAACGGCACCTCAGGCTACGAGGAGGCGGCCGCGCAGGGGCTCCTGGCGGGCATCAATGCCGCCATGCGTCTTCAAGGCGAGGAACCCCTGCTGCTCTCCCGCGCTGAAGCCTATATCGGGGTCATGGTGGATGACCTTGTCACGCTTGGCACGGAGGAACCGTACCGGCTTTTCACTTCTCGGGCCGAGTACAGGTTGTCCCTGCGCCACGACACGGCGGATATCCGTCTCCTTCCCGCGGGCCACAGGATCGGCCTGCAGACCGACGAGGCAATGGAAAAACTGGAGCGCAAGATCCGCGGAATCGAGGAGATCCGCGAGCTGCTGCGCGGGCGCAGGGTTGCCGCACGTGACGCCGCCGCGCTTCCCGTTCTGGAGGCCCACAAGGGGCGGAGCTTCGAGCAGGCCCTGAAGGACCCCAACCTGTCGATTGCGGCGCTGGCTCTCAGGGACCCGTCCTTTGCAGGCGCGCTGCCCGAGTGGCTGGGCCTGGCCGAGTGCGAAGTGAAATACGAAGGGTATATCAAGCGCCAGGACGAGCTGGTGGGACGGTTCCGCGGCATGGAGGAAAAGCGTATTCCCCAGGGATTCAACTGGGACTCCCTGACAGGGGTTTCATCGGAGGCCGGGGAAAAGCTGAAGGCCATCCGTCCGGTATCCGTGGGCCAGGCGTCGCGGATCCCCGGCGTGCGGCCCCCGGATATCGCGGTGCTCATGGTTCACCTCAAAAAAGGCAGATCGTGAAGGCGCCTGCGGATCCTGCCGCGGTGCTGGGCGAGGGCCTGGCGCAGCTCGGCATCCGGCCGGCAGAGCCGGCGCAAGCCCTGCTGGAGAAGTATATTGCGGAGATCGAGCGCTGGAACCCGCGGTTCGGGCTGGTGAAGTACGACGGCAGGCAGGAGCTCATCGTCAAACACGTGCTTGATTCCCTGTCCGCGTGGACAGCCCTGCGCGAGGCGGCGTCCGGATCGGGGTCGGTACTGGACGTGGGCTCGGGGGCAGGCTTTCCCGGGATACCCCTCGCCATCGTGCTGCCCGACGCTTCATTTACCCTCCTGGACCGCATGGCGCGCAGGGCTGCATTCCTGGAGACCTGCACCATCCTCCTCGGGCTTTCGCGGGTGAAGGTGACCCAGCGCGACCTTGCCGTGATGACAGGGGAGTTCGACGTCGTGACCTGCCGGGCAGTGGCGCCGCTGTGGCGTCTGGTGGAGGACATCCGGCAGAGCACAGTGCGCTGGCGCACGATTGCCGCGTACAAGGGAAAAACGGATCGCGCGCGGGAGGAAATCGACGAAGTCGAACGCCTCATGCCGGGGCTTTTCAAGGTCGAGCTGCGGCCCCTCCACGCGCCTTTCCTGGACGAGGAGCGCTGCCTGGCCGTGCTCACCCGGATCTGTTATTGACAAATGGCGGGCGGCAGGGTAGGATTTTTTTGTTAGGGGGAGCCTGAGGTTTGGGCGATTCGACGATCGGAATCAAGGTCGCAGACGGATCTTTCTACCCTGTCCTCGAGCACGGCTTCACGGGTACGAAGAAGCTTACCCTGACGACCGCCAAGAACAATCAAGAGAAGGTCCAGATAGACCTGTATCGGGGCAACGGCGCCACCCTGTCCGAGGCCCATTACATCGGCACCCTGACTATTGACAACATCCCTCCGGCCTCCAAGGGCGAACCTGAAATCGAGCTTCTTCTCGGTATTGACGATGACGGGCAGCTTTCCGCCCGGGCCAGCGACAGCCGTACGGGTGAATCGCAGAAGTTCTCCACCACCATTACGACTGCGTCCGTGGACCAGTTCGAAGAGCCCGAGTTCGAGGTTGAAGACACCCAACCGGGAAGGATCGATTTCGAAGAGGCGCCTCTTACTGGAGAGACCTACCCGGTCACCGAGGAGGATCGAAGGGAACGGGTGCACGCCAAGGGGCCGAACATCCTCCTTCTGATTCTTTTCGTGATTTTCGGCGTGCTCCTGGTGGCGGCAATCGCGTACTTCATCTACAGAAGCATTCCGGGGCCGCGCGTGCCTTCTCTCAGCACCACCGGCGCGGCAACCGTTCCCGCAGCACAGGAGCCTGTGCAGCCTGCACCTGTTGCAGAGCCCGCTCCCGCCGCGCAGCCGGCCGCAGCCGCTCCTGCACCGGCAGCCGTCACACCGCCCAAGCCAGCGCCTGCGGGCGGGGTCACGTACAGGATCAAACGCGGTGACACGCTGTGGGACATCGCCGCCACCTATTATCGAAACCCGTGGCTGTATCCCAAGCTTGCCAAGGCCAATTCCATCAGGAACCCGGATCTGATTTTTGCTGGCACACGGATCAAGATACCTGAGAATTGAGCTCCTGATCGCCCTGATCGCCCTCCCCCTTCTCACCGCGGGATGCGGCGCGCGGGAGGTCTGGGGCGTGCCGGAGGACGAGCTCCGGGCCGGTCTTGCTCGAGCGGACTACCAGGCACTTGCCCCGGTGGATTTTGCGTCCCAGAACCCCGCGGATGCTTTGTCTCTTTCACCGGAAGCCCCGTACTACCTTTCGTTCGTATTTGATTCCATCGCGCGGCCTTCCCAGGCGCTGCGGATGCTCGAGCTGGCGTGGAGCCGAAGCCCCAGCCCCTGGAAGGAGGAGGCGGGACTTCTCCTGGGCCAGAGATACCTCTCCCAGAACGGCAATGACAGGGCCATCGCCGTGGCGCGGCGCCTTCTGTCGTCCCGGTCCCCGGACGTGGAACAGCGGGCGCGCAGGATCCTGGTGGAGGGATTGTACTGGAGCAAGGACGACGCGGCGGTGCTGGAGGAAGCTGCGCGCCTTCAGAGCTGGGATGCCGAGGTCCTGCTGTTCCGCGCAGTGAGCTCCCTGCGCCTCCAGCTCCCTTCCGCGCATGACCTGGTGATGCAGCTCTTCATCAGGGAAAAGGCCTCGCCGCTGCACGGCAGGGTCTATACCTTCCTCACCGCGGCACCGGAGTTTCTGCAGCTTTTCTCCCCGCAGGAGCGTGACCTGCTCGCCGCCAAGAACGCGTTCATGCAGGGGGACTGGGACGGCGGTCTCCCTCTCATGGAGGGCGTGCTGGCCGGCATCGAGCCCTCGAGAGTCGCGGACGGGGCACTCGTGATCGACCTTGGCAATTCGTATATCTCTGCCGGGCGGCAGGCTGCGGGCGCGAAGTTCATGGAGACGCTGGCCGGGCGGTTCACAGGCCAGGCTCGGGTGGATGCGCGGGAGCAGGCAGGCAGGCTGTACCGGAGGGCCCGCGATTTCGCCGGCGCGCTTTCGAACTTCAGGGTGGTGGCTGCCGAGGCGCCTGCTGCCGTGCAGCGCGAGCGCGCCCAGCGGTATGTCCTGGACGTGCTGCTGGAGATGAATCCCTCCGATCTCGTCTCCCAGATCGGATCAGAGGCGGCATCCTGGCGCGATCCCTCATTATTCTCCTCCCTGCTGGAAGATAAGATTGCCGATTTCGTGGCAGAGAGGAACTGGAAGACGCTGATCGGGCTCTGGCGGGTGCTGGACAAAACCGGGCCCGACGACATCCGCGCACAGCTCTCCTACATCCTGGGGCGCGCGTGGCAGGAGGGCGACCTGGCACGGCTGCCGGGCGCGCCTCCCATTTCCGCGCGCGAGCTCTTCCTCGATGCAGCGCGCAGGAACCCCATGGGATACTACGGCATACTGGCCTCGAGCTTCCTCGGCGAGCTTCCTGATCGGGCAGTGCCTGCAGCCCCGCCGGAGGCGCAGGATCCCGCGGCGGCATTCGATCCCGTTGTCATGGGGTTCCTGCCCTTTGGCCTGACAGACCAGGCATACAGCAGGATCTGGCCTGCCCGCGACAGCCTCTCCGACACGCAGCTCCTGGAGGCCGCGCGCCGATTTGCCCTCGCGGGGGACAACCGGAGCTCGATGTATCTCGTGGGCGCCGTGGCGCGCAGGCGCAAGCTCACGCTCGTCGAGCTTCAGCTCTACTATCCGAAGGCTTTTGGAAATATCATCGAGCCCCTGGCAGCCGGGGCAGGCATCCCCGATCACATTCTGTATGGCCTCGTGCGCGAGGAAAGCTATTTCGACGCGGACATCGTGTCCAGCGCCGGTGCGGTCGGGCTCTCCCAGCTCATGCCGGCCACGGCGGCCTCTGTTGCCGCGAGGATGCGCATGACGGATCCGGATCTCCGCGATCCCGGGACGAATCTCGCGATCGGCGTGCGCCACCTGAAGGATCTGCTCTCCAATGTGGACAACCCGACAAAGGCCCTGATCTCCTACAATGCGGGGCTCGCCCGCCTGCGTCAGTGGGAAAGGGCTGCACGGGGGTTCTCCGCAGACCTGTTTGTCGAATCACTGCCGATAGCTGAAACCCGCCAGTACGTGCGCAAGATCCTTGTTTCCGCGGTGATGTACGCGTTTCTTTACAGGGATGCCGACCCTCGGGAAGCGGCGCTGTCTTTTTTCGGCATCCAGAAAAGGCCGCTGGAATCTCCGCCGGATCCACGGTCCGGCGCAGGTATGGATGCCGAGGGCGAGCGAGTCCAGGGACGGACGAACGCGAGCCACGCGCCGTCCCGGCCGAACTAGCCCGCACCGCCCGAAGGGCGGTGCCATCGCCCCTAGTCCGGTCCCGCTATGGCCTCCACCATCTCGTGAAGCTGCGAGTCGCTGTACTTCCCCTTGCCGGACGGCATGATGTTGCTGAATCCCTCCACGATATCGGCGCCCGGGTCCACGATGGAGCGCACGATGTACGCCTCGTCTGCTTTCAGGCTGCGCCGCGTGCCGCCGGTGAGCACTGCCACCGTGCTGCCGGACAAGCCCTTGAACGTCGGCCCGACGAGCTTCCTGCCGTCACGACTATGGCAGTCCAGGCACCCATTCTGGCGCAGAAGGGCGACGCCGGTTCCTTCCTCTCTTTCCAGTTGAGAAGTGAGCCCCGGGATATCGACATCCTCCCCGGCGTACCACTTGTCGAAGTCCGCCCGCGGCACGACAAAGACCTGGCTCAGCATCTTGGAGTGCTGCAGGCCGCAGTACTGCGTGCACAGGATATCGAAGGTGCCCGCGGCCACGGCCTTGAACCACGCGTGCGTGGTCATGCTGGGAAGCACATCCTGCTTGATCCTGTAGGCGGGGATGAAAAAGCCGTGAATCACGTCCACGGACTTCATGTTGAGCGCCACGTCCCTGCCCAGCGGCACCACGAGGTCCGTGCTCTTCTTCCCGTTCTCATAGGTGAAGAGCCATGACCACTGCCGCGCGGTGACGCTCACGTTCATTGAGCCTGCGGGGGCCGCGCGGAGGAACTTGAAGGAGGTGAGGCCGTAGAAAAACATGCTGAGGGCCAGGACCAGCGACGCGACGATCCACACCGTTTCAACGATTGCATTGCCGGAGATGTCAGACGGATTCGGATTGCGGCTGCGGCGATAGCGCACGACAAAGTACAGCATGAGAAACATGATGATGACGAAGAGCAGGAAACAGAACACAATGATGTAGATGAATGTGCTGTCGACCGCTGCGGTGGTGGTCACCGGTTCCTCCTCCCTTGTTACCTGTACATGACGTCGGTGAATGTGAGCCCGATGAAGATGGCCAGGGTGCAAATGGCGATCGGGACCAGGAGCTTCAGAAGAAGCCGCTTCTCCGAGCTCAGGTGCATGAAGTACAAGAGCACCAGGGTGGATTTTATCGCCGCAATGGCGAGGACCACGAGGATGCCTGCCCGACCGAAGTTCAGGCTTGCCGTGGTCACCGTGATGGCGGTGAGCACAATGAGGGCCGCCCAGATGTATATATAGCGTGCGTACGCCACGTCTCACCTCCTAGGAGATCAGGTAGAACAACGGGAACAGGAATATCCAGATGACGTCCACGAGGTGCCAGTACAGCCCCGCGTTCTCCAGGGCCGCCGAGCGTTCCTGGGTGGCCTTGCCCCGGACAACGAACGCGAGGATGACGGAAAGGACCGTCATGCCGATGATCACGTGCAGGGCGTGCAGGCCCGTCATGGTGAAGTACAGGCCGAAGTAGAGGATCTCCCCCGGCGGCCTCTTCATCAGCACGGCCGCGTTCGGGTACAGGCCGTGCTCGAACTTCGCGGTCCACTCGAACGCCTTGACCACCAGGAATGCCAGTCCGAACGCAATGGTGGCGCCCAGGAAGAATATCGTGCGCTTCGGCTTGTTCAGCTCCTGCAGGGAGAAGACCGCGGCCACCGCGGTGAGACTCGAGGTGAGGAGTATGGCCGTGTTGAGCGTGCCGTCGAACCTGCTCAGCTCCATTGAGGCAGCGTGGAAGTCCCCGGGATGCTTTGCCCTATAGACGGAGTACAGGAGGAAGAGCCCTCCGAAAAGCAGTATCTCCGAGAGGAGGAACAGCCACATGCCCACCCGTGCGCCGACGCCGTGATCGCGGTTTTCCATGTTATTCCTTTTTCTTTGTTTTCCCGGTGTCGGCTTTCCTGGGGAACACGTACGGGCCATGGGTAATGACCGGCGGCGTTTCGAAGTTTTCAAAGTGAGGGGGAGAGGGGATCTGCCACTCCAAGGTGCTCCCGCCCCACGGGTCG
>Ga0265316_10002271_pt1 | contig 20136 bp, 16 predicted proteins | sample 4522metaG_FD_202092 | JGI IMG/M metagenome (GOLD analysis project Ga0265316, IMG submission 202092) | Rhizosphere microbial communities from Carex aquatilis grown in University of Washington, Seatle, WA, United States - 4-5-22 metaG | ecosystem: Host-associated > Plants > Roots > Rhizosphere >... | reverse complement strand
TTGATATAGACCCGTGCGCCACCGAGCTCCCGCGTGGCATTGCGCGCGAACAGGAGCGGCGTCGGCCTACCGGCAAAATCACGAAGGGTCTCGGCGAGCTCGGATCCGAACTGCGCGTCACTCCGCGACGCGCGGAATGCTTCCTCCAATTCGGCAAGCGGAGTTTGGAGCATCTCCGCCACGTAGCGCCCTCCGTAGGGCCCAAAAAACTGGTCAGTTTCTCTCATGTCGCTGAATCTCCTGAAAGAAGGTCGCGAGCTTCGCCGGGTCCTTGCGGCCGGAGGACTCCTCCAGACCGCTGGAGGCGTCGATCAGCTCCGGAGCAAAGGCGTCGATCACCTCGCCCACGTTCGTCGGCCCGATCCCGCCCGCCAGCCACAGGGGCCGGGTCTTCTTGATTTCCCGCACAAGATCGACGGGGATGCGTTTCCCCGTTCCGCCCGTTGCGGTATCGGAATACGCGTCGGCGAGAATTCGGGGACAGCCGAAGCCGGCCATCGCATCGACATCAGCCCTGTCGCGGGCGCGGATTGCCTTGAAGTAAGGGAAGGCTATCTCGGGGCATTCACGGGGGCGCTCTGCGCCATGGAGCTGTACGGCATCCAAGAGACCCTCGGCGAGCAGCGCTTTCGTGGCGTCATCCAGAACCGGAACGTCGTTGATGCGCTCGGTGACCACGACGCCCACCTTGAGCACGCGCAGATCGCGAAGATCGCGCAGAAGCTCGGGGGCGGCACGTCGGGTGGACGGCGCGAGGACGAATCCTAGAGCGTCCGCACCATAGGATGCCGCCGCTTCGGCATCCGCGACGTTCGTGATTCCACAGACCTTCACCAGCGGCCGACCCGCGCGGTATCGCGCCATGAGGCGCGGCCAGAATCCGGGCGCCTCTTTGCCGAAGGCATTGAGGAGACTGGGGATGAGCTCGGGGTGGCGCATGACTGTCTCGCCGACGAGCACACCGCTGAATCCACCCGAGCGCGCCAGGAGCACGTCTTCGGCGCCGCGCACACCCGACTCGAACACAAGCTGCGACGGCCACGTGATCTTGGGCCGAAGCGCGAGCGGGAGGAGAAGATCGATCTCGAAGGTGGTGAGGTCGCGACAATTCACACCGAGGAGGGGAGGAGCAAAGGGTCGGCACTTGTCAAGGTCATCCTGGTCGTGCACTTCGACCAAAGCAGCCATGCCAAGAGCCAAGGCGCGCGCATGCATGGCGCGGAGGGTATCGGACTCTATGATTGAGGCAATGAGGAGCACGGCATCGGCGCCGCATCGGAACGACACCTCGACATCCTCCACGTCCAGGAGGAAGTCCTTGCGCAACACCGCCAAATCCGGTTGTGCCTCCTTGATGAGCATGAGGTCATCGAGGGAACCTCCGAAATTGTCCTGCTCCGTGAGCACCGAAACGCTTTTCACGCCCAGCTCCCCGTATCCCTGCGCCTGGGCAACGGCATCCTGACCCACGGCGATGTCGCCGCGCGAGGGGGATCTTCGCTTCACCTCGCAGATCAAAAGCGGATCGGCCCCGAAGACGGCCCGTGCGGCGATGCGACGCGGCGGCACCGCCGCGCCCATGCCGTGGCCGTCGCGCGTGATGCGCTCGCGCCGTTGCCGCACGATCGTGTCGCGGATATTCATGCGGCCACCGCCGCCCGCCGACCTTGGGCACGGATCTGCTCGAGCTTGGCCAGCGCGCTGCCGTCCGCCAGCGAGGTGCGCGCGCGCAGGTATCCGTCCCCGATGTTCCGTTCAAGACCGCAGAGATACAGCGCGGCCCCCGCGTTCAGGAGCACCGCTTCGCGAACGCCGTTGGGACCCGCTCCCCGCACGAGCTCGTCGGCCGTGCGCGCGTTGTCCACCGCGCTGGCGCCGCGCAGATCCGCCGCGGCGTACCGGGAGATGCCGAACTCCTCTGGCGACAGCAGGTATTCCATCCTCTTCCCCGCTTCATCGATCTCCACCACGTGCGTCCTGGCGCAGACGGAAATCTCGTCCATGCCATCCTCGCCGTAAACCGTCATGACGCGGCGGACACCGAGCAAATGCGCAGCCTCGGCCACCGGGCCGAGCAGCTCCGCGTCGAACACGCCGATGAGCTGATACGAGGCGTCGGCGGGGTTGGACAATGGGCCGACAAGGTTCATGACGCTCCGGATGCCCAGCTCGCCGCGCGCTTTGGCGGCGTGCCGCATCGCCCCGTGGTAGTGCGGCGCGAAGAGGAAGCAGAACCCCGTCTCCCGCAGCAGGTCCTCGCTCTGCGCAGCGGACACGTCCACGGGGACCCCCAAGGCGCGGAAGAAGTCGGCGCTGCCGCTGGGAGAGGAGACGCCGCGATTTCCGTGCTTCGCCACCAGCGCGCCGCAGGCCGCGGCGACGATGGCAGACAGGGAGGAGATGTTGAACGTGGACAGGCCGTCCCCGCCCGTGCCGCACGTGTCGAGGACACGGCGATCACTGGCGAAAGGCCGTCGCTTGCGCCGCAGAACGCTGGCGAGGCCGGCGAGAACCTCGCCGGTGATGCGCGGCCCCGTGAGCGCCGCGAGCATGCCCGCGATCTGCACGTCCGTAAGCTCCCCGTCGGTGAGCTCGTCCATGAACTCCTCCGCCTGCGTACGGGTCATGCTCACCCCCTTTTGCAGCCGGCTCAAGGTCGCGGAGAGCGGGAAGGAATCGCGTCGATAGGTGATGAAGTTCTGCAGGCACCGTTTGCCGTGCTCCGAGGCGATCGATTCGGGGTGGAACTGGATCCCCTCCAGCAGCAATTCCCGATGACGCACGCCCATGACCTCGCCGTCGGCGGCGCGGGCGGTGATTTCGATCTCCGGTGGCAGCGTCGCAGCGTCGATGGCCAGCGAGTGGTAACGTGTGAAGCGGGCGTGCGTGGGCAATCCGCGGAAGAGCCCCCGCCCGTCCAGCGCGATCTCCTCAGCCTTGCCGTGCACGATACGCCGTGCCGGAACGATGCTCGCCCCGAACGCGTACCCGATGGCCTGGTGTCCGAGGCAGACGCCGAGGATCGGAATCACCCCCGCCAGATGGCGTATCGTTTCCACGCTGATGCCCGCCTCCTCCGGTCTGCCCGGTCCCGGAGAGATCACGATTCCGCGCGGTTTCATTGCGGCGATCTGCTCCACGGTGATGCGGTCGTTGCGGAACACTTCGACCGCCTCTCCCGTGAGCTCGCTCAGATACTGATACAGGTTGTGTGTGAACGAATCGTAGTTGTCGATGATGACGTACATAAGGCTATCCCTCCATTCCCAGCGCACGTGCCAGGGCACCGAGCTTCGCTTCGGTTTCTTCGTATTCGCGGGCCGGGTCGGAGTCGTACACGATTCCCGCGCCGGCTTGCAGCGTCATGATGCCGTCCTTCTTGACGGCGCTGCGTATCGTTATGCATGAATCCAGCGATCCGTCAGATTCGATGTGCGCCACCACACCCGCGTAGAAACCGCGGGACTGCGGTTCCAGCGCGTCGATGATCTCGATCGCCCTGATCTTCGGCGCCCCCGAGACGGTACCGGCAGGAAACGTCGCGCGAAGGGCGTCGATCCCCGTTTTCCCTTCGGCGAGCTTTCCCTCCACGGTGGACACGATGTGCATGACATGAGAGTACCGTTCCACTTCCATGAGCTGAGTCACGGTGACCGTGCCCGGAGCGCAGACGCGGCCCAGATCATTGCGGGCGAGGTCGACGAGCATGAGATGCTCGGCGCGCTCCTTCGGATCGGCAAGCAGGTCCTTCTCTCTCGCCCCGTCCTCTTCCTTCGAGGCACCCCGCCGCCGGGTTCCCGCCAAGGGACGAATCACTACCTTGCCGTCGCGGGCCTTGACGTGCACTTCAGGGGAGGCCCCGAAGAGCTGGAACGCGCCGCAATCGATGTAGAACATATAGGGCGATGGATTGAGGGAGCGCAGCGATCGATAGGCTTCGATTGCCGGCATGTCCGTTCGTACCTGCACACGGCGCGACAGGACTCCTTGGAGCAGATTTCCTTTGATGATCTCGGCCCGGACGGCTTCTACCCCCCGTTGGAAATCTTCGCGATCCTCGGGGCGCGGTATTTTTTCCACGGTCCATCCCGTTTTTGCGGGGGCCATGAAATTGAAGTCCAGATCGTTGATCCGCTTTTCCGTTTCGTCCAGCGCCGCTGCCAGATCGATCTCCCGTTCCCGATAATTGAGCCCCACGAGCGTGATGGTGTCCGTGTAATGATCGAAGACCAGAAAGACGCTGCCGAAGAGGAAGAACGCGTCGGGCAAACCGAGGGGATCCTCGCGCTGGCGGAGCTTGATCGTGTCGAAGCGCGCGCAATATCCGTACGAGATCCATCCGATGCCCCCGGTGGGCAGAGGGAACGGGGTGCGGGCGCCGTCGTGCTGCGCGCTGAAGTGCGCGCAAACGTCCAGAATGTCCTTGCCCCGCGTTTTCAGGGATAGCGTGGTTCCGTCGCGATCCATGAAATAGTCTTCACCCTTCTGGTAGATGCGAAAGGCTTCTTTCAAGAGAAGAAAGGAGAATCGCTCTCGTCCCCTCTGAAATGAAGCGCTCTCCAAAAGTGCGCGCGCGTTGAGCTTTTTCGCCAAAGACAGCGGCGTGAAGCGCTCCCCGTTTATCGTGCGCAAAAGCACTTCAGCCTGCTCCGTCGTCGTTCCCATTCCGTCCTCCTCGAAACCCTCGACAAACAAAAAGCCGCTCCACCTGAAAACAGGCGCCGCGGCTTTTCCAAAAAAAAGCGCGGGCCCTGGCTTGTTGCCAGAACCCGCGCACTGCTTTTCTACACAGGCATGGTTCCGGCTATGTCCAGAACCACCACCAACCAAAGGAGTTTCTCGATGTCGTTGTCTTCGTACCGCCCTTCAGCATGACGGGAACATACATATTACAGCGATGTGCGTCAAGGACATTCGAAAAATCCAAACAGGGCCATTCAACCTCACGAAAAGGCAAAAAACGCAAATAGCTTGCGATAATTGCGTTTTCGTGAGGGTTGAGAGGCACCCGCGGGGAATATTGCCCCCGCGGGCCCGCGCCGTGGTGCGCGCGGCGTCAGGCATGTATCGCCCAACCCTCCACGGTCCTCATGGCTTCCATGACAGCCTCGGAGAGCGTGGGGTGCGCATGGATCATCGTGGCGATGTCTTCAGGGAGCAACTCGGCTGTGCGCGCGAGGAGCAGCTCATGGATGAGCTCCGTGGCATCCGCCCCCACGATGTGCGCCCCGAGTATCTCCTTGGTCTTGGGCTCGTAGATGACCTTGACGAATCCTTCCGGCTGCTCGATGGCCACGGATTTTCCCGCGCCCCGATACGGGAAACTCGCCTTGGCGAACGCAATCCCTTTTTCCGTTGCCTTTGCCTCGGTGAGACCGAAGCTCGCCACTTGCGGCTCGCAATAAACTGCGCCGGGAATTGAAAGGGGATCCAGCCGCTCGGGGGCGTGTTTGCCCGCGATGTGCTCAACGGCGATTTCCCCCTCCTTGAACGCGACATGCGCCAGCAAAGGAGTGTTGACCACATCCCCAATGGCGTAAATACCGGGCACCTTCGTCTGATTCCAATCGCCTACGGGTATGAAGCCTTTTTCCGTGGCAAGCCCCACCTTCTCGAGCCCGAGGGAATCGGTGTTGCACGTTCGACCTACGACCACGAGCATCTGGTCGGCCTCGAGGGTCTTACGGGCTCCGCCTTTTTCCTCGATTGCCACGCTGACACCTGCCGCACTTTTCTGGAGGGAAAGGGCCTTCGTCGATGTGTAGATCTGCACACCGCGCTTCTGAAAGCTGCGTGTGAGCACCTGGGTGACTTCGGCGTCCTCCAGGGGCAGAATGCGGTCCATCATTTCCACCAGATGCACCTCGACGCCAAAAGCCGCCAGGACGTGCGTGAACTCCACGCCGATCGCCCCGGCGCCGAGTATGATCATTTTCTTGGGAAGCTTCGTGAGCATGAGCGCGCCCGTGGATGAAAGAACCTGTTTCTCGTCGAACTCGAATCCCGGAATGATACGAGGACGCGAACCGGTGGCGATGATGAGATTCTTTCCCGTGACCTTCTTTCCGTCCTTCAACGTCACTTCGTTCTTGCCGGAAAGGACGGCATCACCCGTGATGAGCTCGACCTTGTTCTTCTTCAGAAGAAACTGCACGCCCTTGGAGAGCGTATCGGCGGCTTTGCGCGATTTGTCGAAGACGTGCTTGTAGTCAAAGCCCTTCACGTCCACCGCCAAACCCATTTCCTTCAGATCGGGAAGCGAGCGAAAGAGCTCCGCCTGATGGATGAGCGACTTGGAGGGGATGCAGCCTACGTTGAGGCACACCCCGCCGACCTTGTCACGCTCGATGACCGCGGCCTTCAGACCGAGCTGCGCGGCCCTGATTCCCGCCACGTAGCCCCCGGGGCCTGAACCGATGATGAGCACGTCATAGTCGAAGCCTGCCATGTGATTCCTTCCTTTTCTGACCAGTGACTTTAGGCGAGCGCGAGCAGGGGATTCTCCAGCATGTCCGCGAGCTCCCTGAGAAAGGCGGCGCCCACAGCGCCGTCGATCACGCGATGATCGCACGAGAGGGTGATGCGCATCCGCTGACGCACGACAACGGCGTCGTTGTCATCCACCACCGGCTCCTTGCGCACGGCACCGACGGCCAGGATGGCCGCGCCGGGGGGATTGATGATTGCCGTGAACTCGTCGATTCCCGCGGCTCCGAGACTGCTGATGGTGAATGTCGCACCCGCGTATTCCTCGGGTGCGAGCTTGCCGGAGCGGGCGCGATCCACGAGGTCGGCAAGCTCGGTATCGATAGCCGTGATTCCCTTCACGCCGCAATTGCGGACGACCGGCGTGATGAGGCCTTCCGGCATTGCGACGGCAAGAGCGATGTCCGCTGAGGCATGGCGGAGAAGCGAATCGCCGTTCCACGTGGAGTTGACTTGTGGATGACGGGCCAGCGCGCGTCCGGCGAGGGCCATGAGGAACGCATTGACGGAGAGCTTCTTCTGACGGCCCGAGTTCATACGGGTGCGCGAAGCAAGCAACTCGTCCATGGCCACGGCAACGGTCATATAGAAATGCGGCGAGGTGAACATGGAGTCGCTCAAGCGTTTTGCGATGATTTGGCGCATCCGGGACAGAGGTATGACCTGGTCATCCGCGCGCGGTGCGACAGCCGGCGCAACCGGCCGCGCGGATGGTCCCGCTGGCGGTGCCCCGGCGGAAGTCGCGGCGAGATCGCGTTTGACGATCCGTCCCTCGGGACCGGAGCCGTGCACGGCGTGCAAATCTATGCCCTGCTCGGCAGCGATGCGCCGCGCCAAGGGAGATGACTTGAGGCGTCCCGTGGTCGCGGCGGACACGCCGTGCTCCTGCGTCGGAGCTTTCACGGCGACGGCTTTCGGCGCCGCCCCGGGCGCCGGGGCGGCTGCGGGTTGCGCGGCGGGGCCTTCCTTCGCGAGCGCGCTGTAATCCTCGCCGGGCTTTCCGACGATAGCGATGAGGTCGCCGACTTTCGCCTGCCCGCCTTCCGGAAGGAGGATCTTGAGGAGGGTGCCATCAGCGCCGGATTCATAGTCCATCGTCGCTTTGTCCGTCTCCACCTCGCACAACACGTCACCGGTGGCGATGGTGTCGCCTTCCTTTTTGCGCCAGCGGGCCAGCGTTCCCGTTTCCATGGTTGGCGACAGTGCGATCATGAGGATTTTTTCAGGCATAGAGCACCCGCTTCACGGCATCCACGATTTTTGCGATTGAGGGCTGCGCGGCGAGCTCCAACGCGTGATTGTACGGCATCGGGACGTCCTCGCCGGAAACAAGCTGCACGGGGGCGTCCAGGTCGTCGAAACACGCGTGCGAGACCAGCCACGCCACGTGCGAGCCGACGCTCGCGAATGGCATCGACTCGTCCACGATTACGCAACGGTTGGTCTTGGCAACCGAATCGTAGACGGTCTTCTCGTCCAGCGGGCGAAGACTGCGAAGGTCCACGACCTCGGCGTCGATGCCTTCCGCGGCCAGCGATTCGACGGCATCCAGCACCATGCGCACAGGTTTGGAGTAGGTGACGATCGTGACATCCTTGCCCGCCCGCTTTATGTCCGCCAGGCCGATGGGCACGATGTGCTCGCCATCCGGGACTTCGCCTTTCATGCCGTACGACATCTCCGACTCCAGGAAGATGACGGGATTATCGTCCCGAATGGAGGCTTTGAGAAGGCCCTTGCCGTCCGCCGGCGTAGAAGGGGCCACGACCTTGAGACCGGGGAAGTGCGCGTACAAAGATTGCAGCGCTTGCGAATGCTGCGCACCCAGGAACTCCGCGGGTCCGTTGGGGCCACGAAAAACAATGGGCACCGAAAACTGCCCGCCTGACATGTAGCGCATCTTCGCGGCATTACTGATGACCTGGTCCATGGCTTGCAGGGAGAAGTTCAGCGTCATCCATTCAACCACGGGGCGCAGCCCCGCCATCGCGGCTCCGATGCCGATACCGGTGAATCCCTCTTCGGATATCGGGGTGTCCATGACCCGCTCGGGTCCGTATTTTTCCAGGAGTCCTTGGCTCACCTTGTAGGCGCCATTGTATTGTCCGACCTCTTCGCCCAGGAGGATCACGGCGTCGTCGCGCGCCATCTCCTCGTCAAGCGCCGCGCGCAATGCCTCGCGAAATGTTATTACGCTCATGCCAGAATATCCTCGTACAGCGCTTCAGGGCTCGGCTCGGGACTTTCCTCGGCGAACTTCACCGCTTCGTCGCACGTCGCTTTGCATGCCGTATCCATGGCCGCGTACTGTTCGTCGGTGAGCGTGCCGGCTTCCTCCAGGCGGGCCTTCTGGATCAGGAGAGGGTCCTGTTTCTTGTACGACTCGAGCTCCTCGGGCGTGCGGTACTTGGCGGGGTCGCTCATGGAGTGTCCGCGGTACCGATACGTCTTGATCTCCAAGAAGACGGGGGTGGCCTCGGTGCGTACCTGCTGCGCGGCCTCGGCGACATCCCGGCGTACTTCCATGACATCCATGCCGTTGACCACCCTGCCCGGAATGCCATAGGAGTGGCCCATTACGACGAAGTCGGTGACAGAGGAAACACGGCGGAAGTCCGTGCCCATGCCGTATTGGTTGTTCTCGCAGATGTAGATGACGGGGAGCTTCCAGATTTTCGCCATATTGAGCGATTCGTGGAACGAGCCTTGATGAATGGCCCCGTCGCCGAACCAGCACAGCACGACCCCCCCGTCTTTTCGATAGCGCGCCTTCAGCGCGACACCGGTTGCAACGGGGATCTGCGCCCCGACGATGCCGTTGCCGCCGAACATATGGCGGGCGGCGTCGAAAAAGTGCATGGAGCCGCCTTTTCCCTTCGAAACGCCGGTGGCTTTTCCAAAAAGCTCGGCCATGAGGGCTTTGGGATCCATGCCGCACGCCAGGGCATATCCGTGGTCGCGGTAGGCGCCGACGGTATAGTCACGGCCGAGATCGATGGCGGAGATCGCACCTACCCCCGCCGCTTCCTGCCCAATGTAGAGGTGACAGAAGCCGCCGATCTTCTTGAGGCCGTACATTTGCGCGGCCTTTTCTTCAAATCGGCGGATGAGGAGCATCGTTCGCAGAAGCTCCAATTCCAGCTCGGCGTCGCCGCCCGACTTTTTTCCGCTCGCCATGGCCGCCTCCATCAAAACCGTACGCTGTCTTTCCTGCCGTCCATGGGCAGGAAACGGGTCGCCTCTTCAACGACGGTCTCGAGGACGACGAGATCGCGCGCGTCATGCGCGAGCTTCCAAAAGGTTTGAAGCCGAGGGCCAAGCACTTCGAGAACCTCGGCGCGCAAGGACGGATTTTCAACCACGTTGAGAGGACCCCGAATCGTGATCACCTCGTCGAGTGTCGGGGTCTGGAACATCCATTCCACCCGCGGATGGGCGCGAACCTGCACCACCTTCGCGAACCGCGGGGCGGTGATGGCGTAGATGGCGCCGGGTCGGTCTCGGAGAACCACCGGGGTGAGCCACCGTACGTGTGGGTCGCCGCTTTCGTCGACCGTCGCCAGCAATCCAGTCCCGTGGGCGTCGATGATCGCCCCGACCCTGTTCATCACCTCACGATTGTCCATGGCTCCAAGATAGAATTTTCCCGTGCCGCTTTCAAGTTGGCCGAGTGTCGCCACTTTCGCTATACTCCCCCTCATGCAGGAGCACCCCTTCCTGTGGGAGACCCACGGCATCCACGTCGGCACGGGCGCGGATCACATCAAACACGGCATCGACGATCTGGACGCGGTGGTCCGGCGCGCTCTGGACAAGGGCTTTCCTTCCCTCACCTTTGTCATACACACGCCGCGATTGACACGTTTTCGCTACGCGAGCGAGCGCGCAACGGAGGTGAAATTCATCCGCGGTGACACGGCCTATTTTGATTTTACCGATCGCATCCGGGCCTTGCGCGCCGCGTTCGCGGGGCGTATCGAGATACGGTGCGGCGTAGAATTGGAATGGCTGGGGACCGGTCTGGGGCTCCAATGGAATCGGGCAAAGCTCTTCCAGGCCCCCGGAGTGGATTTCGTAGTGAGCTCGGTGCATTTCGCCCCGAATGGGATCCCCTACGACGGATCGCCCGAGGATACCCGTCGCCTCATCGACGAACGGGGAGGGCTCGAGCCGTTCTGGGCCGCGTATTTCGACGAATGCATCGAAATGGTCGATGCTACCTGGCAAATGATCTCCGTTGTTGGGCATCTGGACCTGCCCAAGCTCTTCGCTCCGCTGCCCGCATGTCTACGGGATTTGGACGGCGCGGACAGCGAAACGTCACGGCGGCTCTTTACGCTTCTGGAAATGATCGCCGAACGAAACCTCGCGCTGGACGTGAACCTGTCCGGTCTTCGAAAAGGTGTCGGCATCTATCCGCATCCGGAAATCCTTCGCCGCGCGCGCAGTCTCGGTATTCCGGTCGCTTTGGGCACGGACACCCACGCGATCGACGACCTGGGGAGCGACTATGAGGCGGGGTTGGAGGCGGTGGAGGCGGCTGGGTACCGCTACTATGTCTCCTTTTCGCGCGGAATCCCGGAGAAGAGATCGCTGCGGCCCGGCGACGAAGGGTCCTTTCGCATCCTGAATCTCGGCATGGAAGTGCTCAACCATCGCTTTGCCCGCGAGAAGAGACTCGAGATACCCCATATGTCCTTCGGCGGTGAGCTGCGTACGCTGATGAAGGATTTCCCTGAATCAGCCTCGTTAGGCTCATTTCACGCGCTGCGCGTGCGCAAGGAGGAGCGCTCCATCACCATCTCCGATCGTCTACCGGCATACGAGGGGGGAGAAATCGTTTGCCTGTTTTCGCATCACCGGGACACCCCCGGAACGCTGGCGGTGCTGTTGAACACCCTCGCTTCCGAAGAGATCAACGTCGAAACCGCGTGGTTGAATGCCCTGAACGATGGAACGGCAACGGCGTATCTCACCCTCGTCGGCTCCCCGGAGCGAATTCGGGAGGCCGTGCAGTTCGTCCTGGGCACCGCGGGTGATCGCTTCATGCGGATCGACCCCGAGGTTCGCGTCCGACTTCCGCCGCTGAAATCAGCCGCCGCGTACCTGTTGGAAGTGGACGGAGTATGGCTTCCCATCCCCTTATCGCGCCATATGATCATCGCGGTCCACGCGAATAGGCCGGGAGTCGTGCTCATCCTCCTTTCCGCCCTTGCCGCAAGCGGTGTCAACGTCGTCGACCTGCAGCTGGGCGCCCGCGGGGACAAGAACTTCGCGGCCCTGGGGGTCGAAGGCGATGAGCGCGACGTGGCGGAGGCTTTGCGACGGCTCGGTCCGTCCTACTTCGAGGCATCTCAAATCCTGCTGGGCAATGCGCCAGCATAGCGATGGCTTGACACCGGAGGGCGCCCCGTGGCACGCCCTCTGCATGGAGAGTACCGTGCGAAAAACAGTTCTTGCCGTAATCGTGAGCGCCCTGGCGGTCATGCCTGCCTCCGCTCAGACCCAGCAGCTTCCCGACGGGTTGTACGCCGAGATCAAAACGGAGCGGGGCACCATTCTCTGTTTCCTGGAGTATCAGAAGGCCCCCATGACGGTGGCGAATTTCGTGGGCCTTGCGGAAGGCACTCTCAAAGCCAATGGTGTCGTGGGCCACAAGTTCTACGACGGCCTCACCTTCCATCGCGTGGAGAAGGGATTCGTGATCCAGGGCGGAGATCCCAAAGGGGATGGCACCGGCGGACCCGGATACGAGTTCCCAAACGAAACGAGGGGAGACTTGAAGCATGACGCCCCCGGCGTGATGGCCATGGCCAACTCGGGGCCCGACACGAATGGCAGCCAATTCTACATCACGATGTCCGCGGCAGCCTGGCTCGACGGGGGCTACAACGTGTTCGGCCATGTCGTGCAGGGGATGGATGTCGTGAACGCGATCGCCGTCGGGGACCATATGCAATCGGTGCGGATACTCAGAATCGGCTCCGCAGCGGCGGGCTTCGTCGTTACACAGAAGAGCTTCGATGCCATGGTAGCCAATGCGACCGCGGCGATCGCCGAGCGCGGAAAGACCTCCCGACTTGCCGCGCTGGAGCAGATCAAGAAGCAGTGGCCGTCCCTCACGACCACGCAATCCGGTCTCATGTACGAAGTAATGAAGAAGGGCAGCGGAGCGAGCCCGACGTCGACCTCGACGGTAACGCTGAACTACAAGGGGATGCTTCTCGACGGCACCCTCTTTGCGGATACCTCCGCGCAGGGCGGGAGCGCCCAGGTCGTGACTCTTCAAAGGGTGAGCATCAAGGGGTGGGTGGAAGCCCTGCTCACCATGAAACGGGGAGAAAAGAGACGTCTGATCGTGCCGCCCGAGCTCGCCTTCGGCAGTCGCGGCTACGCGAATCTCGTACCAGGAGGCGCCTGGGTGGTCTTTGAAATCGAGTTGGTGGATTTCAAATAAAAATATGTTGACAAAGCCGGAGAATAGCGTATAAATATGCCCATCATGAGTTTCGATCGGGTCGTCAAGACGTCCAACGTGTCCCAGAATTGGTGGTGGTGGATCTCGGGGAGGAAACCGCGGTTCGCCTGACCAGGCCTTGATGATCAGGAAACCGCAGGCGGTTTCCCTCCCCTGTGAGAGGAAAGCCGCCCGCGGTTTTTTTATGCGTAAAACCCGGGCATGCAACGCAGCGCCCGGGTTTTTTTTTACACCGCCCCGTCGGGGCGGATCGATATCGTTCGAAAGGAGTCGCCGATGACCGACGACAGGATTTTCCAGCTTCCCACGCGTGAGATTCCCCGCCAGTGGCTCAATATCCAGGCATCGCTGCCGGAGCCGGTGCCACCGATGCTCAACCCGGCTGACGGAAAGCCCGTTCCCCTCGAGGCATTCACACCGCTGTTTCCCATGGGGCTTCTCGAGCAGGAGGTGTCGCAGCAGAGGGAAATCGTCATCCCCGACGAGGTTCTGAAGGTCTACTCGTTGTTCCGACCGACGCCGCTCATCCGAGCGCGATTCCTGGAAGAGGCGTTAGGGACACCGGCAATGATCTTCTTCAAAAACGAAAGCGTGACACCGACCGGCAGCCACAAGCCGAACACGGCCATTCCGCAGGTTTATTACAACCAGCGCGAAGGCGTGAAGAAGCTCGCCACCGAGACCGGCGCCGGTCAATGGGGAAGCGCGCTTGCATTCGCCGGGGCCCATTTCAACGTCGACATCAACGTCTTCATGGTCCGCGCATCGTACGAGCAGAAGCCGTACCGCAAGATCATGATGGAAAGTTATGGAGCGCGGGTCCATCCGAGCCCCTCCAAGGAAACGCAGATCGGGCGGACGCTTTCCGAGGACAAACGGAACTACCCCGGATCACTCGGCATTGCCATCAGCGAGGCGGTTGAAATAGCTGCCTCTTCCGGGGGAAGCGTTAAATATGCCTTGGGATCGGTCCTCAACCATGTGCTTCTCCACCAGACCATCATCGGTTTGGAGGCGCGCGCCGTGCTGGAAGACCTCGGGCTCATGCCGGACATCGTCATTGGCTGCCACGGCGGCGGCAGCAACTTCGGCGGGATCTCCATTCCGTTCATGGAGGACAAGATCAGCGGAAAGCGCAAGGTCGAGTTCATCGCGTCCGAGCCGCTTGCCTGCCCCTCCTTGAGCAAGGGCGTATACGCCTACGATTTCGGTGACGCGGGCAAGCTCATTCCGCTCGCCAAGATGTACACTCTGGGTCACGGATTTGTCCCGCCCTCCGTGCATGCCGGCGGACTGCGCTACCATGGGGCGTCCCCGATCGTGTCGCTGCTCAATCATCTGGGCTTGATCCGGGCCGAAGCGCTTCGACAGAAGGAAACATTCGAGGCCGCGGTGCTCTTTGCCCGCACCGAAGGCATCATCCCCGCGCCGGAATCCGCGCATGCCATCGCTTCCGCCATCCGGGCCGCCAACAAGTGCAAGGAAACCGGCGAGAAGAAGGTGATCCTGTTCAACCTCTCCGGTCACGGTCACTTCGACATGGGCGCCTACGAACAATACTTCGCAGGAAAGCTCCAGGATTACGAATATCCCGAGACCGAGATCGCGAACGCGGAAAAAGAGCTGCCGAAGGTGGGCTGAGGCGAACTGTAATACGCTGTGAAGTGCAGTGAGGTGAAGTGAAGTGGCGCCAATGGCGCCACTTCCCCTATGCGCCACTTCACCCAAAACGCTATTTCCCTATTCTTCGAACTTTGCCTTTGCCTGCTCGAACCAGCCATAAACATTTTCAAACAGATCCAGGTAGTCCTCATATTTGAGCTGTTCGTGAATGTGGGTGAGAAGCTCCTGAGCGTTCATACTGCGACCGCGCACCGTCAAGGGATTTTCGTTGCGCACGCGCCGCGCTATTTGCCGGTACTCCTCGATGAGGGCCGATTCCACCCCACGTTCGGCGAGGGTTTCCATGAAGATCGCATCCAGATCGATAAGCCAGAGATAGACGATGGCCAATCCGTGGATGACGCGAAACTCCTTGTCGGTGAAGATGATGTAGGGCAGCTCGTTGTCTACGATCCTCATCTCCCGGAAATCGAAAAGACTGTCGGGAAACGTGCCGGGGGCCAGGGGCTTTGCGGCGGGGCGCGGCGGTGTGGCCTCCGCGCTCTCCATCTCCGCCACAATCGAGCTTGCTTTCGCTTTCACCACCCGATAGAGCTCTTTCTGGTCCGCGTCGCCCGTGGGAGGATAGGGGAAGCGTGCAAAGAGACGCGTGTCGGGATCCTCCGAGAACCACGCAATGAGGGCGTTCACCGCGCGATGCGCGACCCGCGAATGGCGCGCGAAAGGGGTTCCGAAGCAACGCTCGTTCACGAGCGGCACGACGATTTTGTACAGATTCTTCACCAGCGCGGTCATTTCGTATGAATCGAATGTTTCCCTGATTCCGATCCAGATCTCCAGTGGCTGTACGCCCTCTATTGTTTGAATTTCGAAATACAGCCCGCGCACGAACTGCGCGAGTCGGGTGTCCATAGTTTTTTCTCCTCTGACATCATGCGTGGCGCACATCGAGGGCACCATCGGTCCCCGTGCTGCTCATCGTCTCCCGCGTGACTATGAAAAACGTTTCATCGCCTCGTATCCATGCTGCCGGCGTATCCAAGTCGCCTGCGCGTGCCCGACGCAATGCCGTTGCCTTGTCCGCGCCGGTTACGAGGAAGGCGACGGTTCGGCAATGCTGGAGCATATTCGGGCAGAGCGTCAACCGCCACCCCCGCGATCGGGGCAACTCGACGGCCGCGGCATCTCCCGGGAGATCCGCCGCGATGGGGAGGATTCGTCCATCGGAAAGGTGTGCAACGGCATCGGGGAAAAGCGACGCGGTATGTCCGTCGGCGCCCATGCCGAGCACGACCAGATCGAACACAGGCGACTCGTCGCCCCTATCGCCGAGAATGGCACGTGCATAGCGCCGCGCGCAGTCACGGGGGTCGCCTGCCGGCGCTCCCCACGAGTGAATCGTGCCCGCGGGCGCCGCCGCCGCGTCGAGGAGCGTTTCGCGCGCCATGCCCTCGTTGGATTCCGGGCTCGACACGGGGACCCATCGTTCATCGCCGAAAAACCAATCAATCCGATCCATGGGAAGCTTCTCTGCGAACAGTCCCCGCGCGAGCAAGCGATAGGTCTTGCGCGGCGTCGACCCTCCGGAAAGCGCGACGCGCGCGCCGTTGCGCGCGCTCAGGGCGGTACGGATCGCGGTGAGCAGGAGAGCCGCAGCCTTTTCGGCAAGGTCCTCGGGATCGACGGCCACGATGGTCTTAAGGCTTCGTTCGCCGCTTCGCGGCTCGCTACCCACGATCGAGAACCTCGTGAAACACACGGTCCGGTGTCGGTGTGTCGACCTGCGCAAGCAGGATTTCCCCCTCGGAGGGGAAACGGTACGCGCCCTTCTCCTCGCCCAGGGAGAGACAACCGCCTTTCGTGCATCCGATGTCTATCTCCGGATGTCCTGCGGGAAAGAAGGTGACGCGAAATCCTTCGTTCAACGGACCGACATAGGCGTGCTCGGCGACTATGGGAGTGCCGCGCCGCGTGGAAATCCAATGAAAGAAGAGCTGCGCCTCGGCGTGGGATCCGCCGTACAACCGCACATTCGTGCATAGGGGGAGCAGCGGCCGCATCGCGGGGGGATCGAACACGCGCGCCGACTGCTCGCGCAAGACCCGCCCGCGCTCCCAAGCGAAGTCGGCAAGGCGCGTGGTCTCGGAGACCGCCGCTTGAAGTCGTCGCAGGCTGGTGAGGGTGTCATCGGCTTCGGCGAAGCGCGAGGAGTCGACGATGAGCTTATCGATGAGCCCGGCGGCTTCGTGGATGGTCTGCTCCCACGGATCAGCAGGGGCGGGCATCCCGTCCACGAGCCACGCGAAGACCGGCAAATCGCGGATCACCAGCGGAGCCCAGGCTCCCGGGTCGGCGCCAAGACCGTCGTCACCGCACTCGATATGCACCTCTTCGAAGCAGACGCCGCGATTCTTTCGGTCGGGAAAACAGCGGCCGCTCACCCACGCCTCGGTCTTCGCCGTTCGCGCACGATGGAGGGTTATGATGCGAGCGGGTCGCTTTCCCAGCAGGTATTGAAGGGCCTGCTCGCCGCGATCCTCGGGTTTCGTTGGGTCGCTTTCGATGGACCGGAGGACAAGGAGCGTGAAGAGATTCGCCTTGACCCCGGCGGTGAACGGGTTGGACTCTCTTTCCCGGATGAGGGAAATTTCCGTTTCAATGGTGTGCGGATCGAGAGCCATGCTCATAATTTCCTCCAGCGCCGTTCCGCCGCGCCTAATAACGAATCAGCCGCCGTAGGGCCCGCGCTCCCCGCGCGATAGGATTCCAGGCGAGGCGTGCCGGTGGAGTCCCAGCCGCGCAGAATCTCCGTTATAAAGCTCCAGGCCGAGTCCACCTCGTCCTTCCTCATGTAGAGGGTGGAGTCGCCGAGCATTGCATCCAGGAGAAGCCTTTCGTACGCCTCGGGAAGATCCTCGCCGAACGCCGAGCCGTACGAGAAGTCCATGTTCACCGGGCGCATCTGCGTGGTTGGCCCCGGTATTTTGGAGTTGAATCCGATCGTGATCCCTTCTTGAGGCTGGATCCGAAAGGTGAGCACGTTCGGCGGTGTCGCCGAGGGCAGGCGATCGGCGAAGAGCAAGAGGGGAGGCCGTTTGAAGTGCATTGAGATTTCCGTTGTCCTTCGCGACAGGCGCTTGCCGGTGCGCAGCAGAAAAGGCACCCGTGACCATCGCCACGTGTCCAGGCTCACGCGCAGCGCCGAGAAAGTTTCGGCGCCTGAATCCGCGGCCACCCCATCCTCTTCGGTATAGCCGGGAACTTCCGCACCCTCGACGATGCCCCGAGCATATTGCGCGCGTACCGTCTGTGTGCTCACCTCGTGGCTGGCAATGGGCGCCAGGGACCGCAGGACCTTCACCTTCTCGTCGTGAATGCTGTCAGGGTCAAGATTCACGGGGGGCTCCATTGCGACCAGGGTGAGGAGCTGGAGCATGTGGTTTTGCATCATGTCGCGCAGGGCACCTGCGCTCTCGTAGTAGCGGCCGCGCGATTCCACACCGAGGGTTTCGGCCATGGTGATCTGCACATGGTCGATGTAGCGGCTGTTCCACACAGGCTCGAACATGCCATTGCCGAATCGCATCAGCATGATGTTCTGAACCGTCTCTTTGCCCAGATAGTGGTCAATGCGGTAAATCTGCTGCTCGGGAAAGGCGTGGGCGATCCGATCATTCAATGAGCGGGCGCTTGCCAGATCTCGTCCAAGGGGTTTTTCTACTATAATACGGGAAAAGCCGCGACTCTGGTCCGCCAGTCCCGCCGACCCAATGTGCTCCACAATGGTCTGATACGCGTCAGGCGGGGTCGCGAGATAGAATATGCGGTTGGGCGATTCGGCATACGCCGTTCGAATTTCCTCATACCCCGCGGCATCCTCGAAGGACGAGCGGATGAAGCCCAGACCTTTGACGAACGAATCCTTGAGCTCCGCATCGGCGGCGGGGGCTTCTTCGCCGTCGAGCCATTGCCGAACCAGGCCCTGAAAGGCCGCCGTATCCCAGTCGCGTCGGGCGAATCCGACGATCCTGACCCGGGGAATGCTTCCTTTGATGTAGAGTGAGAACAGTGCGGGGATCAGCTTGCGTCGTGTGAGGTCCCCGCTTGCGCCGAAGATGACGAGCGTGAGCGGCTGCGGTTCGCGGGGAAGCCCCAACCCGACCATGAGCGGGTTCTCTTGCATTGAAAAAAAGGGTACATAATCATGCCAATGGAAGCAAGCCGATACCCCTCTTCCGCGTGGCCGCACGCGATACTCGTGACGAAGGAGCGCACCGATTCGACAATGGACGACGCCCTGGAGTTGGGTCGCTCTGGTTGCGCATCCGGGAGCGTCGTCGTGGCAGCGTTCCAGGAGAAGGGGCGCGGTCGGGTGCCCGGTCGGACATGGCTATCGCCGCCCGGTGAAAGCCTGCTGGCTACGGTCGTGGTGCGCGTGAGCGAGCTCGCCTTTTCTCCTCACGAGATTCCCCTGCGCGCCGGGCTCGCCGTGGCACGCGCGGTTGAAAGTCAGGCGGGAATCCGTGTGCAGATAAAATGGCCCAACGACATCATGGCGGGCGGACGCAAGCTTTGCGGTCTTCTCTGCGAGGCGCACGGCCCGATCATCCTGATAGGCCTTGGTATCAACTGCACGCAGCGCAGTTTTCCCGCCGAGATCGAGCATACGGCCTGTTCACTCCTTCAGGCGAGCGGCCGTACCATCCCGCCGCGAGAGCTTCTACCCGCCGTACTCGACGAGATCAAGTCCTGCCTCTCCTCCTTTGACTGGCTCACGCCACTCCGGGAGCGTCTCTACCATCGGGAGGTTTCTGTTCACGTCGATCTGATCGGAGCGGGGCGGACAGTTGAAGGGATTTTGCGAGACGTCGATGAGTCGGGGCGACTGCTCCTGCAGACGTCAGACGGAAGAATCCAGGCGATCGCGCAAGGCGAAATCAGGATAGATCCATGAGCGCCCACCCGCGCTTTCGGGCAAGACAGCGCAGGCGGAAATCCGGATTCACCGCAACGGGATGGCCCACGGCCTCGAGCAATGGCAGATCGTAGATGCTATCCGAATAAAAGGAGCAGTCGGAAATCGCGATCCCCTTTTCGGCGGCGTATTCGAGAACCCGTTCCTTCTTCTCCGCGCGAAACATGGGAGCCCCGGCGAGTCGGCCGGTGCATTTGCCGCTCCTGAACTCCAGACTCGTCGCGAGGACCTCGTTTACCCCGATGTACTGCGCGAGCGGCGCGACGATGATATCGAGGGAGGACGTGGCAAGCACCACCCTGCGGCCGTCGGCATGGCTTTTCCGCACGAGAGCAAGGCCGTCGCTGAACATGTCGTCCTTCAAATGGGACTCGAAGCTCTCCTGCGCGAGGCTCGTGAGGGTGGCAAGACTCAAGTTTTTCAGATAGGGGAATCCTTCCGCGTACGGCCGCAACTTGAAGAGCCCTAGTCGGTAGGTCAAAGCATACCAGCCTACGACGACCAAGAGTCGTCGCGGCAGCACACCCTTTTGCATGGCGAGAGCGATATAGCGGGCACCGGAGGAGCGGCGGGT
>Ga0265316_10002270_pt1 | contig 20139 bp, 19 predicted proteins | sample 4522metaG_FD_202092 | JGI IMG/M metagenome (GOLD analysis project Ga0265316, IMG submission 202092) | Rhizosphere microbial communities from Carex aquatilis grown in University of Washington, Seatle, WA, United States - 4-5-22 metaG | ecosystem: Host-associated > Plants > Roots > Rhizosphere >... | reverse complement strand
GGCGCGCCTCGCGAGTGCGTACCCCAAAGAGGATGGCGGCTGGGGAGTCAAGGTCACGGGGCTCACCGATGTGAGGTGGTTGGAGGATGTGCGGCCAGCGCTGTTGCTGATAATGGCGGCAGCTTCCGTGGTGCTGCTGATCGCGTGCGCGAACATCGCGAACCTGCTGGTGGCGCGGGCCGCGGGGCGCGAGCGCGAGATGGCAATCCGGCGGGCGCTGGGGGTGACGTGGCGCCGTTTGGCACGCCAACTTCTGACGGAAAGCGGGTTGCTGGCGCTCGGCGGCGGAGCGGCGGGAGTGCTATTGGCATACGGAACGCTGCCGCTGCTGAAGTCTGTGTTGCCGGCGAGTATGCCGCGGGCCGACGAGATCTCGCTCAACGGCGCTGTATTGGGGTTCGGGGCGGGAGTGTCGCTGCTCACCGGACTGGTGTTCGGACTGGTTCCAGCCGTACGGCCGGGCGGTGGCTTCGGTCCTGGTTCGGGAGGGAGAACGGCTACGGCACGCAACCGTACAGCGCGGCTGCTGGTAACTGTTGAGGTCGCTCTGGCGGTGGTGCTGTTGGCAGGTGCGGGACTGCTGATCGAGAGTCTGCGGCGGGTCTTGAACGTGGATCTCGGATTCCGGAAAGAACACGTTCTCACAATGCGAATGATTTTGTCGAAGCGCAGCTATCCGGATGGCCAGCGCGTGCGCGCATTTCGTGAGGAACTGCTGCGGAGGGTCTATGCCCTGCCCGGCGTGCAGTATGCCGGAACGGTCTCGTCTCTTCCCATGGGAATCATCATGCAAGGGACGGAATTTGTGGTCGAAGGGCGGCCGGAGACGGAGCGGGAGGAGCCTTTCGCAGACTACGCGAACGTCAGCACCGACTATCTGCGGGCGATGGGGATCCCGTTGGTGGGTGGCCGGTACTTCGGAGAGAACGACAACGCGGCGGCACAACCGGTAACCATCGTCAGCGAGTCGCTGGCCCGCGCCTGGTGGCTGGGAACCGGGGCTCTGGGCCGGCGCATCCAGTTTGACGGGACGTGGTTCGCGATCGTGGGGATCGCCAAAGACGTGCGGCAATTGACAGTTGCCGGGGCGCCAGATTCGTCGGCGCGGGCGGCAGCGGGCCAGATCTACGCACTGAACCATCAATTACCGCTGAGCAGACAGGGTGCGGCTATGGGGAGGTTCAACGTGCTGGTCATCCGTACGCCGGCCGATCCCGGCGCGATGGCGGCAGCGGTGCGGCGGGTAGTGGCGGAGATCGACAGGAACCAGCCAGTGGCGGACGTGGCGACAATGGAGCAGGTGGTGGAGAGAATGCTGGAGTCGCGGCGGCTCAACACGCTGCTGCTCGGGCTGTTCGCCGGGCTGGCCGTGACGCTGGCAGCGGTGGGGGTGTTCGGCGTGGCATCGTACGCGGTGGCGCGAAGGACGAAGGAAATCGGAATCCGCGTGGCGCTGGGCGCGACGCCGGCCTCGGTGCTGGCGATGGTGGCGAGGGAGACGCTGCTTCTGGCGGTCATAGGGGCAGCCATCGGGCTGGGAGGAGCGGTAGCCGCGTCAAGGCTTCTGGCCAGGTTCCTGTATGGCGTGAGACCGGCGGAGCCGGGGATCGTGGCGGGAGTGGCGATAGCGATGGTAGCGGTGGTGTTGGGGTTGGGCCTCGTTCCGGCACGGCGAGCCCTGACCGTGGATCCGATGGTGGCGTTGCGGGAGGATTAGCAGCGACGAGGCGCTTCGCATTCAGGTAGAATGAAGGCTGGTATGGTAGAGATCCAGCCGATTCGCGTCGAAGTCGAACGTGAGGACGATGGCCGTATACTAGCCTCGGTTCCGGACCTTCCTGGTGTCATGGCCTATGGCAACGCCGAAGACGAGGCCGTGCGTAAGGTGAAGTCGATAGCCCTACAGGTATTGGCTGACATGATCGAGAGCGGCGAGGACGTGCCGGAGCCGCTCAAGGTGCTCTTCGCGGCGTGAGCGTTTGGCGCGCAACCAAGGCCAAGAGGGTCTATGCCGCTTTGCTTCGTCTGGGATGGACCCTCAAGAAGCAGGTTGGATCCCATCGAAAACTGCAGCGCTCTGGCTGGTCAAACTTCACGTTCTGTTTCCACGACAAGGAAGAGGTCGGCCCGGCGGCACTGGCCAGGATCGGAAAAGACACCGGTCTTCGCCCGGAGGACCTTTGACTGGTCCCGTCACCGTCAGGGAAAACCATTATCGGCGGACCACTTCTCATCGTAGGGCGTTAGACGGCCAAGTGGCCACGGTGAACACCGCGCCGTAATTCGGGGGCTGGCTGCGAAGTCCCGGCAGCTTGGGAGCTTCGTTGCCTGCCACCGAATTGCGTAGGAGAGCCACCGCCGCTTACGAGGTATTGTCGCGGACCCACCACAACGGCCCGCTGCGGGCAACCATGTCCCTTTCGTAGCCCTCTCGATAGGACCACCACGAGCACCCACATCGATCCACCATCGCCCGCTGAAAGTCCTCGTAATCCGGCCACTGCCGGTTTTCCACATCGCCGCTGCACTCCTTACAGACGAACTTCATCAACTGGCGCAATAAGACGTTGCCACCACCCCCGCGCCTCGGTGCGGAAACTCCCATACCTGATCCTCTGCACATTCTCCGCTCGCATGCCGGGCGCGAACTTCCGCTCAAGCCAGGCGTCCCCGTATCTGGCGTACATGGAGCAGAAGCGGTACCTTGTCCGCGCCCCGCAGATGTAGCACGGTCCCTCCTTGCGGAGTTTCTTGCCGAACGAATCCACCGCGGGCCTCATCCGCAGCACATTCGGTAGGTATTCATGCCGTTCGAAGTCCACCGCTCCTCCCTAATTGGCTGTGGGCGGGCGAATGATCGAGCGCTCGCCCCGGCCGCGATTGACGCTGGGACGACCCAGCTAACAGCCATCATATGGCATCGCCGATTATCCCGCTACGCCGATCCGGCGCGAATGAGCCACGGGAACGCCGAGTCCAACGTCGATGCAAATTCGGTGAGATCACAGAAACTCCCCATCTCCGGGAGCCTCGCAGCCCGCCTCCGAAATGCCACGTCGGGTTTCACCGGGGCGTGTAGTCTGTACTAAGACTGGCCGGAGCGGCGTTCGAGGAGATTACCCCCGCTTGGTCTCGCAGCGTAGAGCTATCCGCAACACGAGGCGGAAAAGCGCTGGAACCGTTGGGTCGCCAAAGGATCGCGCCGCCAGTTCAAGGAAGTGCCTGTGGACGCTTTGCTGGCCGTCTGACAGGTAATCGATCACCGTCCCCGGACGGTCTCGACCGGTATCAGTGGTAAGCTGTGGCTATGAAGCTCATGATCGAGCTTGACCGGGAAGTCGATGGCCGTTGGATTGCCGAGGTACCGGAATTGAACGTCCTGGTGTACGGGGACTCCCGCCAGGACGCGATTCGACGATCTCAGTCGGCCGCGCGGGAGATTGTTCTCGACCGGGTCGCCCAAGGCGAATTGACCCCCGGTTTGGCGAATGTCATAGATATTGCCGCATGAGCGCCTGGCCTTCGGCGAAGCTGCTTCGTATCTTCGCCGCCCAGCGGCCCACTACATGAAGCTCCTTCTGGTGGCCGCCCAACCCCGCGAACTCCAAGCCATCCGGCCGCGAATGCCGCAGCCCGGTGCTCACCGGATGCTGCTGGTCGCCAATGGCGCCGGCGCCCATCGCGCGGCTGCCGCGGTGGACGATGCGCTGGCAACCTTCCAGCCCGACGCCATTGTGAGCCTGGGCTTTTGCGGCGCGCTCGACCCGGACCTGGCCATCGCCGATATTGTGGTGGGAACCACCATCTTTGCCGGCGGACGCGCCTTCGCCGCCCAAGTGCCCGCCGCCGGCCTGCCGCATCGTCTGGGGCCGGTCTGCTCCCTGGACCACGTGGCGCGAACCGCCGCTGAGAAGAGCGAGCTTCGCGCGACGGGCGCCATCGCCGTCGAGATGGAGGCCGCCGGCGTCGCCGAGCGCGCCCAGTCCCTCGGCGTGCCGTTTTTCTGCATAAAAAGCGTCACCGATCTGGCTGGCGAAGACATGGCGAACGACTTCAACGCGGCCCTCCGCTCCGACGGGCGTTTCGATACAATGAAGATTCTAGCGTCTAGTTTGCGTAAACCGTGGGTCCGCCTTCCGGAGCTCTTCCGGTTGCGCAGGCGTTGTGCGCGGGCCGCGCGGGCTCTGGGGGATTTTATTGCCGACTGCCGATTCTGACCTGACTACTGTGCCCGCGCCCGTGCCTGTGACCATGCACGCGGCGGTGTATCGCGGCCAGAGCATGGTCAGCGTAGAGGAAATTCCCACCCCGCAAATCGGGTCCGGCGAGATCCTCATCCGCGTGGAGGCCTGCGGCATCTGCCATACCGATCTCAAGAAAATCGAGCGCAACCTGCTCGATCCGCCGCGCGTCTTCGGCCATGAGACGGCTGGAGTTGTGGCTGCCGTGGGGCGCAACGTCACGGCCTGGAAGCTGGGCGACCGCGTGGTGGCCTTCCACCACATCCCCTGCCTGGAGTGCTTCTACTGCCGGCGGAAACATTACGCCCAGTGCCAGGTATACAAAAAGGTAGGCATCACCGCCGGTTTCGAGCCGGCAGGCGGCGGTTTTGCCCAATACGTGCGCGTGATGGACTGGATCGTGGAGCGCGGAGTGGAACGGATTCCCGATGGCGCGTCCTTCGAGAGCGCCACCCTGGTGGAACCGCTAAACACCTGCCTGAAAGCCGTGGTGCAGTGCGATCCGCAGCCAGGTGAGCGAGTGGCCATCCTGGGCCAGGGGCCCATAGGGCTCATGTTCACCATGCTGGTTCACCGCTCCGGCGCGCGCATTGCCGCGACCGACACCATCGCCGAACGCCGGGCCGTCTCCCTTCGCTGTGGCGCGGAATTTGCCTGGGACCCGCGCCAGGTCGCCGTAGCGGACGAGATCCGGCGGCTCACCGAAGGGCGCGGCGCGGACCTGGTCATCGTGGCGGCGTCGGTTCCGGGGATCGTCGATCAGGCCATGGCCTGCTCCCGGCCGGGGGCGCGCATCCTGCTTTTCGCCCAGACGTCCCACACCGAACGCATCGAAGTTTCCGGGGCGGACATTTGTGTGAGTGAACGTACCCTGTTCGGGTGTTATAGTGCTTCAGTGGACCTGCAAAAGGAATCTGCAAGTCTGGTTTTCGGAGGCGAGTTGCCGGTGGAGGAGCTGATTTCCCACCGCTTCCCGCTGGCGGCGATCCGTTCGGGAATCGATTTGGCATTGCATCCTGGACCCAAATCTTTGAAAATAGTCGTTCAGCCACAGAGGTGGTCACATAGTGAATAACCACATGATGGCTGCCGTGCTTTACGGCAAGGAGCACTTGCAGGTAGAGCCGGTGGCCGTTCCTACAATCGGTAGCGGCGATATCCTCGTACGAGTGAAAGTTGCACTGACGTGCGGCACCGACGTCAAGGTCTTTCGCCGCGGGTACCACGCCCGTATGATCGTGCCCCCCGCGGTGTTCGGGCACGAACTGGCCGGTGATGTAGTCACGGTGGGCGAGGACGTCACCCAGTTTTCCGCCGGGCAGCGCGTGGTGGCAGCCAACTCCGCGCCCTGCGAGGAATGCTTCTTCTGCCGGCGCGGCCTGCAGAATCTGTGCGAAGACCTGCTGTTCAACAACGGCGCTTACGCCGAGTATATTCGCATCCCCGCGCGCATTGTGGAACGCAACACCTACGTGATCCCCCCGCACGTGGGATACCAGGACGCCGCGCTGGTGGAACCGCTGGCCTGCGTGATTCGCGGCCTGGAAGAGACCATGCCGCGGGAGGACGATACCATTGCGGTGATCGGCCTCGGCCCTATCGGGCTGATGTTCGTGAAAATGGCCAAGCTGTACGGCTGCCGCGTGATCGCCATCGGACGCCGCAAACAGCAACTGATTCGCGCCGCGGAGCTGGGCGCGGACGAATTAATCACCGGCACCGACGACCACAACCCCGTCGAGACCGTCCGCTCTCTCACCCATGGCCGCGGCGTGGATATTGCCATCGAGGCCGTAGGCAAACCGCAAACCTGGGAGTGGGCCGCCAATATGGCGCGGCGCGGCGGCACCGTGAACTTCTTCGGCGGCTGCCCCAACGACAGCCGGGTGCACCTGGATACCGCCCTGCTGCACTATTCCGAAATCACCTGCAAAGCCAGCTTCCACCATACGCCGGCGTATATCCGCAAGGCGCTGGAATTGGTGTGCGCCGGGCACATCACCGCTTCCTTCTTCGTGAACCGCGAGGAGCCTTTGGCCAACCTGCTGGAGGTGATGCGCCACCTCATGAGCCATAACGGGCACCTGAAGACGGCGATCGTTCCTTAGGAGTTGGGGCGCCCCATGCCTCTTCCGCCTATCGAGTTTGTCCGGTCGCCGGAGGCGCTGGGAAAAGTCTATTCGCCCGAGGAAGGCCGCGCCTATACCCGCTGGCTGGCCACCCACCACTACGAGAATTTCCACGTGGTGAGTTTCCTGCTGCCCAAACGGCTGCACCAGGATTTCTACAACGTGTACGCCTACTGCCGCTGGGCCGACGATTTGGGCGACGAGACCGGGGACCGCGCCGAGAGCCTGCGCCTGCTCGCGTGGTGGCGCGGGGAGTTGGACGCCATGTACCAGGGCCGCGCCACCCACCCCGTCTTCGCCGCCCTGCTGTCGACCGTCGAGCGGTACGCCATTCCGCGCGAGCCCTTCGCCAACCTGATCGATGCCTTCGTGCAGGACCAGATGGTGACGCGCTACCGCAATTGGGACGAGCTGTTCGGCTATTGCCGCAACTCCGCCAACCCCGTGGGGCGGCTGGTGCTGTACCTCTGCGGCTACTCCGACGAGCGGCGGCAGCAACTCTCCGACGCCACCTGCACGGCCCTACAACTGGCCAACTTCTGGCAGGACGTGACCGTGGACCAATTGAAAGACCGTGTCTACATCCCGCTGGATGTGATGGAGCGCCACGGCTACACGGTGGACGATCTGTTCGCGCACCGCTTCACGCCGGCCTTCCGCGAGACGATGCGCGAGATCGTAGCAAAGGCGCGCGCGCTGTTCGTTGAGGGGCTGCCGCTCATCGGCATGGTGGACCGGCGGCTCGGGCTCGATCTGGATCTGTTCAGCCGCGGCGGCATGCGCGTGCTCGACAAGATCGCCCGCCAGGACTACAACGTGCTGGCCCGCCGGCCCGCCATTTCGAAGTCTGAGCGCGTGGGCCTGTTATTGGGATCGCTGGCCCGCATGGCCTTCACGCGGGCGGCATGATGAACGCCACCGACCGGTCTTACGAATACTGCCTGCGCGTGGCGCGCCGCCGCGCCAAGAATTTCTATTACTCGTTCGTGCTGCTTTCGCGGCCGCAGCGCCGCGCCATGTGCGCCATCTACGCCTTCATGCGCTATTGCGACGACCTCAGCGACGAGCCCGGCGCCACGCGCGCCGGCATCGAACGCTGGCGCACCGAGATGGAAGAAGCGCTCGCCGGCCGTTTCAGCGGCCACCCGGTCTGGCCGGCCTTCTATCACACCGTGCGGCGGTTCGGCATCCCGCACGACTACTTCCGGGAGATGATTGCGGGCGTATTCTCCGACCTGGAACCGCGCGTCTTCGAGACCTTCGACCAGCTTTACCGCTACTGCTACCAGGTAGCCTCGGTAGTGGGCCTGACCACCATCCACATATTCGGCTTCGACACGCGCAGCGCCCTCCCGCTGGCCGAGAAGTGCGGCGTGGCCTTCCAACTTACCAACATACTTCGCGACATCCGGGAAGACGCCGAGCGCGGCCGCATCTATCTTCCCGCCGAGGACCTGCGCCGCTTCGGCGTGAACGCGGACGACCTGCGCGCCGGCCATCGCAACGGGCCGTTCGAGCGCCTGATGGCCTTTGAAGGCGAGCGCGCGCGGAGGTATTACAACGAGTCGCGTCCGCTGCTCGACCTGATTCATCCGCGCAGCCGCAAATCGCTATGGGCGCTGATTGCGATTTACTCGCGGCTGCTGGAGCGCATAGAAGAGAGCGGCTTCGACGTGTTTCGGCAGCGAGTAAGATTGCCGCTGTGGGAGAAATCGTGGATTGTGTGGAGAGCGCTGGTGGGGTAAGACGGGCGAGGCAACGCTTGTGCCACTAACCAGTATGGGAGCCTCAGCGCCGCGTTGACGTTGATCGGTAGGCCAAGCCGCTTGTCAGCCAACCGCAGATGGGTCAGTCATCTCCATGATCGGCCGATCCTCGACAATCAGGCCGGCCCAGAACCCGATGTCGATCCGCATCGTCCCGCGTCCACGGCCTCTTTGGCGATGCCACTCTTGAGTCTGGCGGCTTTCTGGTTCTCGCCAAGCCGCCAAGCCGCCAAGCCGCCAAGAACGCAACGCCGGTTCGGGCGACGGCTAGTGACTGGCGCTCGATCCGGATCTCTTCAGATGTGGCGGCATGCGTGTGCTCGACAAGGGCCGCCAGACTTCGACAGCGGTTTCGAAACCCGGTTCCACGGCCCTTGCGGCATTATTCAGATGGCGCACTTTCCATGCGGTTCGAGCGAATCACGGTTGACCCCGTCGTGGCTGCGGGCAAGCCTTGCATACGCAATCTGCGCTTCCCGGTATCGCGGCTGCCCGGTCTGCTGGCGGCCCGGGAAACCAGAGAGTCGATCTTGCGCGCCTATCCCTACCTGGAGGAGGCGGACATCGACGAAGCTCTACGGTATGCGGCCTGCCTCTCGGAAGACGAGACGATTGAGCTGAGCCGGTGACGTTTCTGGTCGATATGGCGCTGTCGCCGGACCTGGCGCAGTAGCTGTCAGACCCGGAGGTTCTTCAGTCCGCAGCCCGCCGCGGCGCGTCGTGGCCGGACCGAGGTGCGGAGCCTACTGAACCCAAATCGTCAGGTTCGGCGAGACGGCGGTGCCCACGGTGAGAGCCAGAGGGACGGCGCCGGAGGGCACGAAACCGCCGGGCACCAGCATGTTCACTTGTAGCAATCCAACCAGGCCCGGCGCGCTGCCGTACCAGGCGACTTGCGACGTCATGCCGCTCACCGTTACCGTCACCGGCAGGCCGGGCTGAGGGTATGGGGCGGCGGCCGGCTGTCCGCTGATGTTGGGACCGTTGGTGAGACCTTCGCCCGTGGCAAAGAATGTCAGGTATGTGCCGCGCGGCGCGGGGTTGGTGGCGGAATTGTAAGTGCCGTCCTGATTGACCGCGACCGGAAAAATACCCGGCGCCGAGGCCACTACGGGGACCGACGCGGTGTTCACGGACACGCCCTGATAGAACACCTCGATTTCCGTGGGCGCGTTGGCGGCGACGGTGTAGGGCACCTGCACGTTGATCTGGTTCGCCTGGACGTAGAAGAGCGGCGCGGGGAGCCCGTCGAAGCGGACCTCGGAACCGGCCAGGTCGTTGGCCAGCAGGCCCGTGGGATCGATGAGCGCTCCCACGCCATTTTGCGGCCCCAGACCGGAGCCGTAGATGGTGATTACTTCTCCGGGCGCCACTGCGCCCGGGCTCAGGCTGGCGGCGTTCGAGATCGAGAGCGGCGGAGGAGGCGTTACCAGGGGCGGCGTCACGACGCCGGTGGGAACCAGGCGCCGGATGCGGTTGTTATCGGTGTCGGCGAAGTAGAGATCGCCCGCGCCGTCCAACAGGATGCCGCTGGGGGCATGGATCGCGGCGGACAACGCCGGACCTCCGTCGCCCGCGAAGCCCGCGGTGGTACCGGCAATGGTGTGGATCACGCCATCGGTGGTGACCTGGCGGATGACACTGTTGCCGGTATCGGAAATGTAGATGTTGCCGTTATCGTCGACCGCTACGCCGGCCGGCGCGTTTAGGAGGGCCTGGGTGGCCGGACCTCCATCGCCGCTATAGCCGTCCACTCCCGCGCCGGCCACCGTTGCAATGAAGCCGTTGGTGTCCACGCGGCGAATGAGGTGATTCCAGGTGTCGGCAATGTACAGGTCGCCGGCGCTATCCAGGGTGCAGGCGCTGGGCTGGTTGAGCTGCGCCAGGGGCGCCGGGCCGCCGTCCCCGCCCGAGCCGGGAACGCCGTTGCCCGCGGCCGTTGTCACCACGCCTCCGGGCGGCGCCAGGAGCACGCGGTGGTTGGCGGTGTCCACGACGTACAGGTTGCCGGCGCGATCCAGGCACACACCGCGCGGGTAGCGCAACTGGGTCTTGGCCGGCGCCATCGGTTCCGTCCCCGTGTCCGTCACCCCCGTCATGATCGTATAGATGCGCCCGCCGGTGGAAACCTCCCGGATGCGTTGCGCGAGCGTCTCCGCGATCAGCAGGTCGCCGAACTGGTCCACCGCTACGCCCATGGGACTATAGAGGCTGGTCGCCGTGGCCGCGGTTGCCTCGCCACCCGCCGCCTCGACTCCCGTGCCGACAACCGTAACGATGATGCCCGCGGGCCCCACCCGACGCACGCGCTCAGTGCCGGTGTCGCCGATATACAGGTTCCCGGAGCTGTCCAGAGCCACGGCGGAGGGCAGATTGAGCACCGCCGCGATGGCGCTACCCCCGTCGCCGATGAAGTGCGAATAATCGTCGCCGGCGATGGTGCTGATGGTGCCGTTCGTCGCCACCTCGCGCACGCGCACCTGGTCGGCGATATACAGATTGCCGCTCAGGTCCACCGCCAGATCGCGCACCTCGGTCAGTTGAGCGGCGGTGGCCGGACCGCCGTCGCCGGAGAACCCCGACCCACTGCCACCGGTGCTGGTACCGGCGGCGAAGATCCACGTATTGGCGGCGGTATACTCATGCACCACCGGAGAGGTGTCACCCACGTAGAGATCGCCGGCCAGGTCCACCGCCACCGCGACGGGGGTGAACAGCGAGTAGGGGCCCAGGCCGCCCAGCACGGTGGATATCTGCCCGCCGGGGAGGATCTTGCGCACGCGCTGGTTCTGGGAATCGGCAATGTACAAATTGCCCTGGCGATCCAATGCCAGCCCCGCCGGATAACAGAGTTGCGCAGCCGTGGCCGGCCCGCCATCGCCGTAGTAGCCCGCGATGCCGGTTCCAGCCGCAGTCGAGATCAGCCCGTTGGGCGCGACTTTGCGCACGCGGCTGCCCCCAAATTCCGAGATGTACAAATTGCCGGCGGCGTCCACGGCGACATTGCGCGGCGAGAGCATTTCCGCGTTGGTGGCCTGGCCGCCGTCGCCTGAGGACCCTGGTCCGCCGTTGCCGGCGTAGGTATTGATGGTTCCGTCCGGACTGACACGCCGCACGCGGTTGTTATTCAGGTCGGCGATGTAGAGGTATCCTGCCAGATCGACGGCCAAGCCGTAAGGCTTGTTGAGCTGTGCGCTGGTGGCCGGGCCGCCATCGCCGCCGAAGCCCCCGATTTCGGTTCCCGCCACGGTGGTGATGGTGCCCGTGGCAGCGATCTTGCGGACGCGATTGTGGTCTGTGTCGGAAAGATACAGGTTGCCGAAGCGATCCGTGGCGATGCCCTGGATGGTGCCGATCTGGGCCGCGGTGGCGGGACCGCCGTCGCCGATCAAAGCACTCCCCGCCACGGTCTCGATGCCGTATATCAGGCGCTGGGAGTCCGCCGCGTTGACGGCCGAGGCACCACACACCAGGGCTACCGCGAAATACAGGGACCTGTTCATCTTTGACATCGATTTGGTGCCCGGGGATTAGAGAAATTCTCAATCTTTCCGAAAAGGATAATCAGAGCGGAAATGAGAATATTTCGTTTTGCCGCGCTGCTTGTGCTGCTAGGGCAGGCAGTGTGGCCGCAGGGGATGCTTCACCTGAAAACCAGGACCTTCTCTCCCGGGGCTTCGTCCGCGCCAGTCCGGCCTGGTCAGGGGTCTTCCGATCAGGTCCTGCACTACGTGGTGATGTTCAACTCCTATCCGGGGGCGAATGTCCGCGCGGAGCTGGCGCGCCGGCGCATCCAGGTCCTGGCCTATGTGCCCGACAATGCCCTGATGGTTTCCGCCCGCGAGCTGAACGTCGATGGCCTGGGTGTAAGCTGGGTCGGCCCCCTGGACGCGGCGGACAAGGTCAGCCCCTTGATCGCCAACCAGGCGGCGGGTGCGTACCTGGTGATCTTTCAGCCCGATACGGATATCGGCAACGACGCCGCCTTACTGCAGGATCGGGGCTTTACGATCGTCCAGAACGTCAGGCTTCTGGCCGGCCAACTGTTGGCGACGGGGCCGTACAGCGGCATTTCCGCGCTGGCTGCGCTCGACGCGGTGGCCTACATCCTGCCGGCTTCGGACGATTTGCAGGCCGGCAACCCGTTAATGGGCTGCGCCGGCCCCGTCACCGAGGCCGGCCCGGTGGCCGACTATGTGCTGGTGGACAGCGGTTGGAGCCAGGACCCTGGCGGGGGAGTGGCGCTTCACTACTTCTTCGATTCGGTGACTCCCGATCTGGCCGATAGCGTGATCCAGAGCCAATTTGCGCGGGCCTTTGCCGAGTGGGCGCAATATGCCAACATCACTATCACACCGGCTAGCCAGCCGCAGATGGCGCGCAGCATCGACATCCTTTTCGCCCGCCTGGCGCACGGTGACGCCTACCCGTTCACGGGTCCGGGCGGGGTGCTGGCTCACACGTTCTATCCGGCGCCGACCAATCCCGAGCCCCTCGCCGGCGACATGCACCTGAATGCCGACGAATCCTGGACGGTGGGCAAAACCGTGGACCTGTATTCAGTGGTGCTGCATGAGACCGGACACGCCCTGGGCTTGGGCCATTCCGACAACCCGGCCGACGTGATGTATCCGTACTACAGCCTCGAGACGGGCCTCAGCGCCAGCGACATCGCCGGCGTTCAAGCGCTGTATGGAAAGAGCGGCCAGGCCAGCACGCCGCCTTCGGGAGGCGGAACTACCGGCACGGGGAGCACAGGGACTACGGGCACGGGAGGCACGGGCACAACGGGGAGCACTGGCACTGGTGGCACGGGGACTACGGGCACCACCGGCACAGGGAGCACCGGGACGGGGGGCACGGGAACCACCGGCACCACGGGAACTACGGGCACGGGGAGCACAGGCACGGGGGGTACGGGAACCACAGGCACGGGGACTACAGGGACGGGCACCAACTCAGGCGCGGACACCGTGCCGCCGAGCCTGACCATCGTTTCTCCCAGCACCACCATCGTCTCCAGTTACTCGGCGACCATCTCGATCAGCGGCGTCGCGAGCGACAACGTCGGAGTTACGTCGGTCAAATGGAGTACTTCCACCGGCAGCGCAGGGAATGCCACCGGGACCACCTCTTGGTCCGCCACGATACCCCTATTAGTGGGGAACAACGTGGTCACCGTCCGCGCTTACGACGCTGCCGGCAACTCTTCGTGGCGCGCGCTGACCGTCGTCAGGCAGTGAGCCGGCGAAGTTATTCCGGTATTGCCTTAGTACCCTAAGCTTCTGTGGCATCCAGGCCGATATGTCTACTAGCGCCATGCATCGGAACACGAACACCGCAATCCAACAAACGGCTCTGGAGGCCTGCGCATCTGCCACGACCCGCGCGCCGGAACCCTGGCACCGCCTGCTACAGCCTATGCGCATGTCCTTTCTGGGAACGGATGGCTGTGTGGACATGGCCGCCGGGGTGAGCGAAACGGAAGGGATTCTGTTCGCCCTGGCACAAGCCGTGGAACAGCGTGACACACATACCGCCGCGCATTGCGAGAGGCTGGCTTTCATCAGCGTGGCTTTAGGGATCTCGATGGGGTTGAACCGGGACAACCTGCTGGCGCTCTATCGCGGCGGGTACTTGCACGATATCGGCAAGGTGGGAATACCAGACTCTATCCTGTTCAAACCGGACAAGTTGACCCCGGAAGAATGGGTGGTGATGCGCAGCCATACCACCCGCGGCACCGATATTTGCCGGCATTTGAAAAGCCTCGAGTGTGTCGTGCCCATCATCCGGCACCACCACGAGCGGTGGGACGGCTCCGGCTATCCCGATGGCCTGCGGGGTGAGCAGATTCCGTTGGTGGCGCGCGTGCTGCAGATCGCCGACATCTATGACGCCCTGACCAGTCCGCGGCCGTACAAACCGGCCTTCTCGCCAGCCAAGGCGCTACGCATGATCCGTGAAGAAACGGATCGCGGCTGGCGCGATCCGGCGGTGGTAGAACTCTTCTTTGTCTTGCACAAGGACGTAATCTCGAAGGCGGGCGATCTCACCGGCGGCGATAGCAATCTCGAAGCCATGCGGGACGCGCTGTCCCAGCTCCAGTTTCGGCCGTAGGGCGTGCTACTCCTCCGCCACCACCGGGTTGGTCAGTTCTCCCAAGCCTTCCACGCGCACGGTCACTTCGTCGCCGGGCTGCAACCATCGCGGCGGTTTGCGCGCGAATCCGACGCCGGCGGGGGTTCCGGTGGAGATAATGTCGCCGGGCTCCAGGGTAAAGACGCTGGATAGGAACGCGATCAATTGCGGCACCTTGAAAATCATGTTCCGGGTGTTGGAATCCTGCATCAGCTCGCCGTCGAGCGTCAGCGAAATGGCCAGGCAGTGGGGGTCCGGCACCTCGTCGGCGGTCACCACGGCGGGACCCAAGGGCGCGAAGGTATCGAAGGTTTTGCCCATCGTCCATTGGCTGGTGGCCATCTGGAAATCGCGCGCGCTCACATCGTTCATTATGGTGTAGCCGAAAACGTGCTCGCGCCAGCGGTCTTCGGGAATGTGGCGGCCGCGCTTGCCGATCACCACGGCGAATTCCGCTTCGTAATCGGGTTTGGCGGAATTGCGGGGCAGCACGATGGGTTGGCCGGGGCCAATTACCGCGGTGGGGAACTTGGCAAAGACGGTGGGCACTTCCGGAATCGCCATCTTACCTTCCGCGGCGTGATCGCGATAATTGAGGCCGATGCAAATGATTTTCGGGGGTCTGGGAATCGGCGCCAGCAGCTTGATCCGCGCCATATCGGGAAGCTCGCTCGCAGGCGGACGCAGGAGCCAGCGCTCGACGCGATCCAATGCTTCCGCGCCGCCCGAGATCACCGAGGCCACACTGGAAAAGCCGGCGCCCCGGATACCGGTCACCTGGCCGCCGGCCATCACTCCCGGTTCGATATCGCTCTCTCGTTGAAACGTGACAAATCGCAATCGAGTCTCCCTTGGATGTCTCGTATTTTAGCATTGGGCCACGAGTGGGCCGCCGGGAGGAGTTGCGGGCGGCCCGTGAGTGGGCCGCCGGGGGAAGCTGCGGGCGGCCCGTGAGTGGGCCGCCGGGAGGAGTTGCGGGCGGCCCGTGAGTGGGCCGCCGGGAGGAGTTGCGGGCGGCCCGTGAGTGGGCCGCCGGGGGAATTGCGGGCGGCCCGTGAGTGGGCCCGGGGTTGGATTGCGGGTACGGCCGCGATTGCGTGCGGGTTGGAATCGCACCGCGGTCGAGCCGTGAAATATCGGGCTGCGAGTCAGGCCGCGCCAGGCCGCCGACAGCGTGCCGGTCGCGATCGGCGAAGCTGCCGGACCTTACGCCCTCGATGCTGGCCACGAATTCCTGGAAGAGGCTATTTCCGGAAGTCCGCAAACACCGGCGGCAGGTAATGCGGGGCGTTCGGCGCGTAGAATCCGTAGCCGAAGGGGCTCAGCACGTACCCTTTTTCCGGCACGAAGGCCCAGGACTTGTACCAGCGGCTCCAATACCAACCGTCGCTGTACTTTGGCTGCCCGTCCAGGCCCAGCAGGCTCTCCTCCGTCCACTCGCTGACTTGCGACGCGTAGCCGGCGCGGCTCTCGCTCCAGGCATACAAGGCATCCGTTTCGGCGCGGGCGAATTTCTGCGGCCGCAGCGGGTTTGTCCCGTTCAAGAGCAACTCCTGGCCCGGCCGCAGGGTGGTCCCGCGGCGGTCGTCTTCCACGCGAACCCTGCCGAAGTAGACGGCGATGGCCGGTTCGCTCGCGTTGAAACGATAAACGCCGCTGCGGTCCAAACGAGCGTCGGCTCCTTTGTCGATCAGATCCAGACGGCGGTCGCGGGCCACCTGGTCCACTTCCACCAGCGCTTCGCCGCGCACCAGTTCCAGCCGAACGTCCTTGCCGGACACGGCTTCCATCTTGACGGCGCTGTTCTCGCCCATGCGCAGAAAGACACCCGGAGTCAGCAGCACTTCGGCCCGGCCCTTCTCCGTTTGGAGCACTTGCCCCGGCGCGACGACCGCCGTTCGAGCGGCGTCCCCTGCCAGCGCCTTGCCATCCAAGACGACTTGGCCCTCCGAATAGTTGACGATGTCCGGCGCCACTTCCTGGGCATTGGATGCCAGTGCAGACACAAACATCAACCCCAGCGCGCACTGAGTGAACTTCCACAGACCGAGCATAAGATACCCCTGTGATGGTCGATGCGAAAAGCGGACAGAGGGTTACGGTGCTCCGGATAGCCAAATGTGGCTACGCGCGGCCAACCGCCGGCGCTGGCCCAATTGAGCTATGCCGGCGAACGGCAAGGCCCGTCCACCAGGTGGAGACAAAGATGAGGAGGAAGGGCAGCCAGGTTCCGAGTATGCTGTGGAACATCGCGAGCCTTCGCTCGATGAGAAGCGCGACCACAAGGCAGTCCATAACGAGCACGACGCCCAGAAATGTGGCGGCGGCGCGGAGTGGAGACCAGGAGCCGGGGCGGCGAAAATAAACGAGCGAGAGGGCCGCGAAGATTACGGGTGCGGCGAGAGCATGGAGGACCAGAGCGGCCCGAAGAGTGGTCAGCTTCATTCCCACTCCCATCGCCGCGCCGCACAAGCCCCAGCCCACGAGGCCGTGAATAATGGCAACTGCCGCGGCTGTGGCCGACGAGACTCTCGCGGATGGCATTGGCGCCTCTCATTCCATGGTAGTGCGGAAATCCTGGGGGGCGCTAAACCCGGATCGTTCCCCGGCGAACCCCGCTTTGCCCGCGGCCCCTTCCGGCAAGATCCCCATTGACAGATTCGATATTTCGATTATCATGGAAATATTGGAGCATTGCGTGAAGCGAGCGAAACCAAAGAAGCCGGAACCGATCGTCCGCTACGCCGACATGTTTGCGGCCATGGGCACCGAGTCCCGGCTTCGCATCATGCAAGTGCTCCTGTCGGCCCATCCGGACGGCATGGTGGTGGGGGAAATTCAAAGCGAATTGGGCATCTCGGCATCGACTCTGTCGCACCATCTGGACAAGCTGAAGAACGAAGACCTGGTCACGGTCAGCCGGCAAGGGACGTTTCTCCGCTGCACCGTGAACACGGAAACGCTGCGGGAATTGCTGACCTTCCTGTACGCCGAATGCTGCACCAGAAGCAAGGCCATCAAACCGGAAAAGATCGCGCCACGCAGCAAGTAAGAGCAGGGCGCCGATTCGGAAGCGCGAAAGGGAAAGCCAGTGGAAATCAAAGAAATCGTGAAGGAAAAATACGGCCAGGCGGCTCTCAGGGCCGCCCGCGGCGGAAGCTCCTGCTGTGGAGCGTCGGCGGCATTGGAGGGTTGCTGCGATCCGATCACCAGCAATCTTTACGATGCCGCGCAGAAGGGCGAGCTTCCCGCCGCCGCGGTTGCGGCATCGCTTGGTTGCGGCAATCCGACCGCGCTTGCCGAGCTGAAATCGGGCGAGACGGTTTTGGACCTGGGATCGGGCGGCGGCATCGATGTCCTGCTTTCGGCCAGGCGCGTGGGACCGGCCGGCAAGGCTTACGGGCTCGACATGACGGATGAAATGCTGGCGCTGGCGAATGAGAACAAGCGCAAGGCAGGGGTGGAGAACGTGGAGTTTCTGAAGGGCGAAATCGAGAGTATTCCGCTCCCCGATAACACCGTGGATGTCGTCATCTCGAATTGCGTCATCAATCTTTCGGCCGACAAGGGCAAGGTTCTGCGAGAGGCGTTCCGGGTGCTGAAGCCGGGCGGACGCTTCGCGGTTTCCGATGTCGTGACAAGAGGCGAGATGCTGCCGGAAATCCGGCAGAGCATTCTTCTGTGGGTGGGATGCGTGGCCGGGGCGCTCGAAGAAAACGAATACAAGGCAAAACTGGAAGCCGCGGGATTCGAGCAAATCGGCGTGGAACCCACGCGCGTCTACCGCGCCGAGGACGCGCGCGCGTTTCTGAGCGGGCAAGGCGTTGACGTGGACGCTATCGCCCCGCAAGTGGACGGCAAGTTTATCAGCGCTTTTATCCGCGCGCGGAAACCTGCCGCGGCGAACTCCTGCTGCGGACCTGCCTGCTGCCGGTGATCGGATGAGCCTGGCGCGGTGTTTCCGCTTGTCCGCCATCGCCGCCACCCGCAAGCACTCGCCGACGCGCCGTAACAGATGACCCCTTGAGGTAGAGTGTGATCTTACGGAGGCCGGAGGTCTGCTGCGCCCCGGGGTGTCGCTATAGTCGAGCGGGCTTTGCAGGGTGTGCCTCTCGAACGGTGGAACGCTGAAGTCGCCGCGCCGGCGTCTCAGCGCCCTCCGCGGCGACCCTCCGTCCCCCGCTTGCAAACCGGCGCGGACTGCGGGATGTTTGAATCAGAATGCACGTACCTATCGAGTTTCTGCGCGGCGTGCTGGCCTTCCTCGGCGGTGGCTGCGCCTATATGACCGGGCGTTCCGCCGCAGCCGTGCGCAAAGGCTGGCAGAAGCCTTCGCGGTTGTACGGATGGATCGTCCGCACCGTCGTGTGCGCCGCCGCCGTCGCCTTCCGGCACTCGCTCGACGCCGCCGATGTTGTTGTCTGGTTCCTCATGGCCATGGCCTTCCTGTCCGCGTTCCTGAGCACCTCCCGCGAAAAGCATGAGGAGGACCTCACCCGCGCCATCTTTCCGGGCGAGCCCGAGGGCCCGAAGCCCGAAGGCCCGAAGTCCGAAAGCCCGAAGCCCGAAGGCCCGAAGCCCGACGCCCCGGTGCCCGAAGCCCCGAAGCCCGAAGGTCCGGACCAGCCCTGACGCCGGGTTGTTACAATCGGTTCTTACATGTCGCTAATTGTCGTTGGTTCCGTGGCGTATGACGGCGTGGAGACGCCGCATGGCAAAGTCGATCGCATGCTGGGCGGCGCCGCCACCTATATTTCGCTGGGCGCCAGTTATTTCACACCGGTCAAGGTGGTCGCCGTGGTGGGCGGCGATTTCGCGCGCGAAGACACCGATCTGCTGCTCTCGCGCCACATCGATCTGGCCGGTCTGGAGCGCGTGCCCGAAGGCAAGACCTTCTTCTGGGCGGGCGTCTATTCGGCCGACATGAACGACCGCACCACGCTGCGCACCGATCTCAACGTCTTCGCCGCTTTCAACCCCAAGCTGCCCGCGAGCTACCGCGCCGAACCGTACTTGTTCCTGGGCAACATCCAGCCCGCTCTGCAGCGCGGCGTGCGCGCGCAACTGGACGCCGTCAAGCTCACCGGCGGCGACACCATGAATTACTGGATCAACGATTTTCGCGGCGAGCTGCTCGAAACCCTCAAGCAGTGGGATTTTCTGCTGATCAACGACAGCGAGGCGCGCCTGCTTTCCGGCGAGCAGAACCTGCGCCGCGCGGCCGCCAAGGTGCTCGACATGGGACCACGCACCCTGGTGATCAAGCGCGGGGAATATGGCGCCGTCCTGTTCCATGGCGGGTGGCATTTCATGGCGCCGGGCTACCTGCTGGAAGACGTTTTCGACCCCACCGGCGCGGGCGATAGTTTCGCCGGCGGCTTCATCGGCTACCTGGCGGGGCGGGGAATCGATCCCTCCCACGGCGATCTCGATTTTGCCGAATTGCGCCGCGCCGTGATCTACGGATCGGTGATGGGCAGCTTCTGCTGCGAACAATTCGGGGTCGACCGGTTTCGCACACTGACTCGCGAAGAAATCGATGCGCGCTATCTCGAGTTCAAAAACTGCACCGACTTTTAGCACGGCGGGCGTCCTGGCCTGTGCGACGATTCTCGCGGTCTGGAGCGCGGCCGCCGTTTACCTTTGCTATCTGCGCGGCTGGTTGTTGTATTACGGCGACGCCGAATGCCACCTGGATATCGCGCGCCGCATAGTGGATTCGCGAACTCCCGGCTACGCGCAGGTGGGCACCGTCTGGCTGCCGCTGCCGCATTGGTCCATGCTGCCGCTGGTGGGCCGGGACGATCTCTGGCACACCGGTTTGGCCGGCGCCATCCCGTTTGCCTTCTGCTTCGTGGTGGG
>Ga0265316_10002268_pt1 | contig 20147 bp, 17 predicted proteins | sample 4522metaG_FD_202092 | JGI IMG/M metagenome (GOLD analysis project Ga0265316, IMG submission 202092) | Rhizosphere microbial communities from Carex aquatilis grown in University of Washington, Seatle, WA, United States - 4-5-22 metaG | ecosystem: Host-associated > Plants > Roots > Rhizosphere >... | reverse complement strand
GGGCCGCACGGTCGGCCGCATCAAGTGGGGCGGGCGCCCTCGCCCGCGCGGAGGCCCCTGCCTCCGCCTCCGGCAGCGGGACGGGGGCGTCCCGCGCGGTCCAGGGGGACCGCCCCACTAGACCGCTGCCAGTGCGCGAACACCCCCCGCCCGTCCGCAGTCGGGCGCGTGTTTCGCGGGGTGTTTCTCTTACTCCATTCGTTACCTATCCATTACTATCCATTGCCTTTTCCGCCTTGGGATTTCAGCCTGCTGTGGTATCCTGTATTTGTTCCACGAGGGTGTCCCCGCCCCGCGTGCTCGCAAGCCACGGCACCATGGAAGATACTACCCAAATGGCTGACCAGACTCCAGGACGCATCGCCATGCTGCCGTCTGCCGCCGCAACTCTCGCGCCGGAAGTGCGGGGATTGGCCGCATTAAAGGATGCCGTATTGCGGCGGGATCCCATGTTCTTTGGCCTGCTCCGCGAACGGACCGCGGCGGCCCATACCTGCGAAGAGGTTCTGCTCCTGGCGACGCTGCGCAAGAAGGCGGAACGAAAAGGCCTCGTAACAGAACTGCCATCTCTCCGGGTCGCCCTTGTAGGCGGCTACACGCTCTACCCGCTGAATGAACTCATCGGCCATTTTCTTTTTACGGCGAAGCCTCCCGGTTCGTTCCATGCCGAGTTCCTTCTTGGCGATTACGATAACTACATTTCCGAGATCCTGGACCCATCGAGTAAGCTCTACGAGTTCAAACCGGAAGTCATCGTCTTCCTGCCGTCGTCCCGGCGTTGTCGATACAGCGGAAATCTTCTGGACGCGCGCGACAAGCAAGAGGCCGAAGGCAGGAACATAGCCACGCAGATTCTGGATCTCTGCCGGGTGGCCAACAGCCGCGGCGGCGCGGAAATTATCCTCGCTAATTTCCCCTTGCCGGGACGCTTCGATCCCGGTCCCTACCGCGCGCGCACGCTCGGTTCGGACTGGAGCTTTCGCAAATTCGTCAACCTGGAACTTGGCCTCAACGCTCCCTCTTATGTGCACATCTGCGACGCCGAGTTCCTTTCGGCGCGGCGCGGCACCCTCGCAAGCTGGGATGCGCGGGGATGGTTTGAAAGCAAGCAGGCTTACTCGCCGGATATGTCGGTCGATGTGGCGCGCGAATGCGCATACCTGGCCGCCTCCCTCCGGGTCGCACCCAAGAAAGTCGCGGTGCTGGACCTCGACAATACGCTCTGGGGCGGCGTGGTGGGCGATGACGGCCTCGACGGCATTGAGATTGGCGATACTTCGCCGCGCGGGGAGTCCTTCAAAGCTTTTCAACAATACTTACTGTCGTTGACGCATCGCGGAATTCTGCTCGCCGTGTGCAGTAAGAACGATTACGAGAAGGCTATCGAGCCGTTTGAGAAGCATCCCGAAATGGTGCTTCGGATGAAAGACATAGTGGCCTTCAAGGCTAACTGGCAGCCTAAGTCGGAGAACATCCGGCAGATCGCCGCCGAGTTGAATCTCGGCCTGGACAGCCTGGTTTTCATCGATGACAACCCGGCCGAGATCGAAATAGTAAAACAGTTCGTCCCCGAGGTCGAGACGGTTCTGCTGAGCGACGATCCTTCGGAATATGTCGGCGCCCTGCAGGATACGCGCTACTTTGAGCCAAGAAACCTGACGGCGGAAGACCTGGAGCGCGTGGACCAATACAAGCGGGAAGCGCAACGCCGGGAACTCCTCGCAGCCGTGACCGACATGGATGCGTACCTGGAATCGCTCGGCATGGAAGCCGCGATCCGCGAGTTCCGCACCGTGGATGTGCCGCGAATTTCACAGCTCATCAACAAGAGCAATCAGTTCAACCTCACCACCCGGCGCCGCACGGAGGCTCAAGTGCAGGAGGCGATGGCCGATCCCGTATACTTCGGCTTCACGGTTCGTCTGGCGGACCGGTTCGGCGACCACGGCTTGATCTCCATAGTGATCGGCAAGGTGGCCGGCGGGGAGGCCGAGGTCGACACCTGGCTGATGAGTTGCCGCGTCCTGAAACGCCAGGTGGAAGAATTGGTTCTGAACGAGCTCGTGCGCCTGGCGCTCGCGCGAGGCTGCTCCCGCATCAAGGGGGTCTACGTACCCTCCGCCAAGAATGGAATGGTGCGGAACCACTACCAGGCCCTGGGCTTCACGCCAACGCTCACCAGCGCCGATCGCCTGGAATTTGAACTCGATCCCCGGCTCTATGCCGAAAGGCCGGTGAGAATCCGCGTTGCCGAAAAATCCTATGACACAAAGTGAAGCGATCGCCCAATTGCAGCCGATTTTCGATGAGCTCTTCATGGAGAAGGTGGAACTTACTCCGGAACTGACGGCCAAAGACGTGGAGGATTGGGACTCCCTGCTGCAGATCTCCATCTCGCTGGCCGTGGAGCAACATTTCGGGATCCGGTTCCGCGTAGGCGAAGTCGAGGCGACCAAGAGCGTTGGGGATTTTGCCGACCTGATCTGCCGCCGCGTGGCTGGCAACTGACCGGCTTTCGTATGGCGCCCGCTTTTCTGTCCACCCGCCGTGCCGCCGCCCTGGGCGTTGTGGTGGCTTTCTCGCTCGCTCTGCCTATCCTGCTTCATTGGATCGGCGGAGTTTCGAGAGAAGAGGTCTACCGCGGCATCTCCGATAGCGCTGGGAGCTTCGCTTATTTCGGCCAGGAAGCTTTCGACCGGCACTCCGATGTAGACATCCTGTTCAGCGGGAGTTCGCTGCTGGGCAATGCCCTGGAGCCATCCCTTCTGCGGCGCGATTTCAGCCGCGCCCTGGGGCGCGAGGCGTCTGTCATCTTACTTCGGCAAAGCTGGCAGGGCCCCGACATGAACTACTTCGTCGCGCGGGATCTTATGGAGCGGCGCAAGGTCAAGCTCCTGGTGATTGCAGCACCGGCCGGCATCCTGCGCTCCAGCCAGCCGCATGTGCAGCTCTTTCGGGTAGCCCGTTATGGAGACTTCTCCGGAGCGCTGGACGGCCTGCCGCTGCGCAGCCGGGCGGCCATTTATGCCGACTATGTTTTGGGATCTCCGCGCCAGGCGCTGAACCTGCTGCGCCCGAATGCGATGGATTCGCCGCCAACGGAACCGGCTTCGCACGGGCCTCCTGCCGGATATATGGGGCGCCCGTTCGTCCGGAGACAAGTGGCGGTTCCCGCCATCCCACCGGCTTCCGTGATCGATTCCGGCGAGAACCGCGGCATCTTTCACTTCGATGGGCCTCCGCTCAACGCCTACCAACTGCACTTCCTCCGGAAGACGAAGGAGCTGGCGCAAAAACAAGGGGCACTCCTCGTGATTCTGCACTTGCCGTCTCCCTCGGAGCGCGGTTCGCGGATTGTTCCGGACCGGCGGTTGATGTCCGAACTCCTGGGGCCGGGCGTAGCGTTTGTAGGAGTGCCATCGGCACTCATGTTTCAAAATATCCCGGACTCGCAATTCGAGGACTATTATCAGGATGAGCATCTCAACCTCAACGGCTCGGAACTGTTTACCGGCATTATCACTCCCGTTCTGATTCACCTCTATGAACAATACCAACAGTCGCGTTAATCCGATCGTCGTCACCTGCGTGATTGCGTTGTGCGTCATCGCCTGTACTCTTACGTTTCTGCTGCCAGGCGATTCGCTGGTGGTCGATCTGATTTACCAGGGCTTCTGAACGATGGTCTCTCTGCTCTGGCTCCTGGTGCCGTTTGTACTGTTCCCCCTGGCCTCGGCCGTGGCGCTCCATTTCCGCCCGGCCTCCGTCAAGCTGAAGTTATTCGCCCTGGTCAACGTCTTCGGCGCGCTGGGGCTTTGTGTATTGAGTTCCATGAGCGGGATCTATTGGTGGCAACTCAAAGCGGAACTCGAGATCTCGCTCCCCATCGTCGGCCTCTACCTGCTCGTGGTGATCCTGCACTACGTTTTGATGCGGGCCTTCGCGCGCCGGGCCGGTTGGGTTCCGTGGATAGCTTTCCTGTTTCCGATTGCCGCAATGCTGGCCGTCAAGTACGCACCGGGTTTGGATATGCCGTTTCGGGCTACCCTGCAGTTTCTGGGCAAGCAGCACGTCGCCGGTTTCTTTGTCGGCATTTCCTACGTGGCTTTCCGCTTGAGCCATATGGTGCTTGAGGTCAGGAACGGCGTGGCGCCGATGCCCACCCTCTGGGAGCACCTGAGTTTCGGCTTCTTTGTCCCCACCTTGTCGGTCGGTCCCATCAGCCGCTATAGCGTCTTCCGGCAGTCTCTTCACGAGCCCGACCGTAAACAGACTCCCATAGGCCAATCCCTGCTCCGTATCCTGATAGGCGTTACTAAGTATCTGTTCCTTGCCACCCTGGTGGAGCAGCTATCTTACAGAGGTCTGTTGTTTGACGGCCACCTTCATCCATGGATCGATCTGCCGATTGCGGCGGTGGCGTTTTACGTCTATCTGTACCTGAACTTCAGTGGATACTGCGACATGGCGATCGGCGCCGCCGGATTGATTGGAATCCAGGTGGATGAGAATTTCAATAGTCCTTTCCTGGCGCGTAATATCCAGGAATTCTGGACACGATGGCACATCACGCTCTCCAACTTTATGCGGGACACGCTCTTTTCCCCGCTCAGCAAGGCCCTGATCCGCAAGCTGGGTCCGCAGGCCGCGCCGCACGCCATCGCCATTTCCATTTTTGCGGTCTTTGTCGCCATGGGAGCGTGGCACGGCCTCTCCTGGAACTTCCTGATCTACGGCGCCATGCATGGCGTCGGAGTGGTTTCCTGCCACTATTACACACTGTGGCAGAAGCGCAATCTTGGCAAGGCCGGTTATGCCGCGTACCATCGAAATCCTTATATTAAAGCGGTAGCCGTTGCCGCGACGTTTGTGTTTATGACCTGCTCCTTATTCTTTTTCGCCAACACCCTCGCCGATGCGCACGCCATCATGAAGGTGCTGCGATAACCGCACTGCGGAGGACCCCCATGGCTTCAACTTTCCTGGTTCATCACGTTGGCGTCGTCGTGAAAGAGATCCCCGGCGCGGCGGCCAACTACGCCGGCAACCTGGGTTACGAGATCCGAAGCGAAGTGTTCCACGACCCCGTCCAGACGGCTTTCGTGCAATTCCTGGCACTACCCGGAGAGACGATCTACCTGGAATTGGTGGCGCCCGACGGCCCCGCGAGCAAAGTCGCCAATGCCCTTAAGAAGGGCGGCGGGATCAACCACATCTGCTACAAGGTACCCGATATCGAAGGCGCCATGGCCAGCCTACAGGAAGGCGGCTATCTGCCACTCCAGGCTCCCGTTCCGGCGGTTGCGTTTCAAGGACGGCGTATTGCCTGGCTGGTGGGCCGCGACCGCCTCCTGGTCGAGTTGGTGGAGCAAGGCCCGGCCAATGAGTTGTAGCATCAGGGTCTAGTCTGGCGTAAACGCCGAGGAGTAGTTGAGCTTGAGCTTGGGGTCCTGGTCCGGTTTGCGCAAATAGCAGTTGCCCAGAGCCAGCGATTCGATTTCCGTGCCCATGAAGCAGTGAAAGGCGTCCGTGGGAGTGCAGACAATCGGCTCCCCCCGCACGTTGAAGCTGGTGTTGACGATAACCGGGCAGCCCGTCCGGCTCTTGAAGCGCGAAATCAATTCATGATACAGCGGGCTGGTGTCGCGGTGGACGGTTTGAATGCGCGCGCTGTAGTCCACGTGCGTGACGGCGGGTATGGAGGATCGGGGCACTTTGAGCTTTTCGATGCCGAAGAGTTGCTCTTCCTCGTGCGTCATCGAGCGGCGATGCTTCTCCAGCACGTCGGCGACGATCAGCATGTAGGGGCTCTCCGTCCGCAGATCGAACCATTCCGCGGCATCTTCGGCCAGCACGGAGGGCGCGAAGGGGCGGAACGATTCGCGATATTTCACCTTAAGGTTGAGAACCGACTGCATGGCGGGGGAGCGGGCGTCTCCCAGGATGGATCGCGCGCCCAGCGCCCGCGGGCCGTATTCCATTCTTCCCTGAAACCAGCCGACCGCCTTGCCGTCCATCAGGTCGCGCACGCTGGCGTCGAGCATGGCGGTCTCGGTCAATACGCTGAAGACCGCCCCGCACCGGCGCAACTCCTCTTCGCTCTCCGCTTGATTGTAGGCGGGGCCAAGGTAGGAGCCCCGCATGGAATCTCCGCCGCCGTTGAGGCTCCGCGGATTCTTCAGGAAATCGTAATGCGCGGCCAATGCCCCGCCCAAGGCGCCGCCGGCATCCCCGGCCGCCGGCTGGATCCACAATCTCTCGAATCTGCCGTCGCGCAGTATCTTGCCGTTGGAGACGCAATTCAACGCCACCCCGCCGGCCAGGCAGAGATTCCCGATGCCCGTTTCCGCCTGCAGCGAACGGGTTATATGCAGAACCACGTCGTCGAGCACCGCTTGGATGGAAGCCGCCAGATCCATGTGCCGCTGGGTCAACGGCTGCTCCGGACTCCGTGCCGGGCCGCCAAACAACTCGTCGAACCGCCGGTTGGTCATGGTCAGCCCGGTGCAGTACGCGAAGTAGTCCATGTTCAGGCGGAAAGAGCCGTCGGCCTTCAGGTCGATGAGATGTTTCCGGATGGTGTCCGTGAAGAGCGGGCGGCCATAGGGCGCCAGGCCCATGAGCTTGTATTCCCCGGAATTCACGCGGAAGCCCGTGTAGTAAGTGAAGGCGGAATAGAGCAGGCCCAGGGAATGGGGAAACTTGATCTCACTGACCATCACGAGGCGATTCTGCTTTCCCAGGAAAACCGAAGTGGTGGTCCACTCCCCCACGCCATCCATGACCAGAATCACCGCCTCCTCGAACGGCGAGGCGTAAAACGCGCTCGCCGCATGGCTTTGGTGGTGCTCTGTGAAGAGCAGCTTAGGTGCGGGGTCCGACGCGCCCAGGCTTTTCAACTCCTTGACCAGCAGGCTCTTCTGGAACAGTTTTTCGCGAATCCAGAGGGGCATGGCCATCCCGAACGACTTGCGGCCGCTGGGGGCGAAGCTCAGGTAGGTCTCCAGCAGACGTTCGAACTTGAGGAACGGCTTTTCGTAAAAAACGATGTAATCCAACTCGTCCATCGAAACGCGTTCCTGGCGCAAACAGTATTCCACCGCATGGCGGGGGAAGGCGCTGTCGTGCTTCTTGCGGGTGAAGCGCTCCTCCTGTGCGGCGGCGGCGATGCGTCCGTCGATGACGAGGGCCGCGGCGCTGTCATGATAGAGCGCCGAAAGGCCTAGGATCTTCATAACCGGTCAGAATAAGGTGTAAATGAATGGCGCAATCGCAGAGGCTTGACTCAATAGCAGCAAGCCGCCGAGTAGCAGCATCACACCCAGGATAGGCAAGAGCCAGAATTTCCGGCGGCTGCGGAGAAAAGCCCACAGTTCTTTGACGAAATCTAACATTGGATGAGACTTCTCGACTCCCTTGGAGGCGCTGGTTGACGGGCTAGAACTGCCGGGTCATGCCCTCCGGGCTGGGGCCCGGAGGCGACCGGGGAATCCAGTACGAGGGCGCATCGGCATTGCAGGCGCGGCTCATGGCGTCGCGACCCATCCACCGCAGCACCCAGGCAACCGGCGTGAAAACCAGGAAAAACAGGACGCCGGTAAAAACCGGCGAGGTCACCTTCCCCAGCAGCAGGCCCAACTTGCTCCAAACCACGTTCATGGGATGCAGGAGCCGCGGGGTGACGATGGTCGCCAGTAGAAACGCCGCCGCGAGGCCCAACGCCCAGTATCGCAGCCCGCCATGGTGACGCGTGGGCGCTATCCCCGCCACCACGAAGAACAACGTGAAGACCGTGCCGAAGTTCCGGTCCGAAGGCCCGGTGTGAGGCGCACTGCGACTCAAGTCCTCGTGAAGTCCAACGGTGCGCCCTTTGACCATAAGCCATCGTCTGTTGTACAACCCATCTTAAACGTTTTCGCCGCGCACATCATCGTTAGCTGACGCGCTGGGGCGCCCGAAAGCGCCGCCGCCCCTCGATTGTGGCCTGCCATCGGGTACCCGATGGGGATTTCGCGGCTCAGTTCCGGAAACCGCTCCCTTACGGTCGCGGCTCCGTTTCGAATGCTCCGACTTTGCATTTCGAATGCTCCGCCTTTGCATTTCGAATGCTCCGCCAAAGGTTACTGAGCCGCGACCGGTAAAGGAGCGGTCACCGGAAACCGACTTCCCCAGTTCTGCTGAGAGCTGAGTAGCATGGCACATGCTATCCTGAAAGCTCCCACAGGGGTATCCCTATCATGCGCGAACAACGCTATACGACTCCCCACGGGATTGCGGTCACCTGCGCTGTCTCCAAGGTCCGTTTCCGAACCGGACTCGAAGCTCTGCTGCGCGAGTTAGACCGGCACCGTGGCATCTATCTTTCTTCGGGATATGAATTCCCGGGAAGATATTCGCGCTGGGATATCGCCTCCACCTGCCCGCCCCTCGAAATCGTCTCCTACGACCGCCGCGTCGAAATCCGCCCGCTCAACGAGCGCGGCCGGAAAATCGCCGAACTGTTCCAGCTCGTGCTCGCCGGTCATCCGCACTGGGAGGAGTTCGGCTTTGAAGGCGATATCCTGGCCGGGCGTCTGCAGCCGCTGCCGCCGTTGTTTCCGGAAGAGGAGCGCAGCAAGCAGCCCTCGGTCTTCACCATTCTGCGCGCGCTCATCCACGAATTCCGCGGCGGCAAGGATGCGCGCCTGGGCCTGATCGGCGCGTTCGGCTACGACCTGCTGTTCCAGTTTGAGCCCATCCAAAAGAAGCTGCCGCGCCACGGCCACAAAGATCTGCACCTGTACCTGTGCGACGACATCTGCTTCATGGATCGCAAGAAGGAGCAGATCGAGCGCTTCCAGTACGAATTCGAGCGCGGCGATGTTTCGACGCGCGGCCTGGCGCGCGACGCCGCGGAAATCGTGCCGCCGCCCGCGCTCGCCGCCGGCCCCATCGTGTCCGACCACCGGCCCGAAGAGTACATGGCCAGCGTGGAGAAGGTGCGCGAGGGCATGCGCTGCGGCGACTACTATGAGGTCGTCCTGCGCCAGACCTTCAGCACGCCGTATGCCGGCAAAGCCTCGGATCTGTTCCGGCGCGTGCAGCACGCGAGCCCCAGTCCGTACGAGTTCCTGCTGCAATTCGGCGACGAGCAGTTGGTGGGCGCCTCGCCCGAAATGTTCGTCCGGGTGGAAGGCCAGCGCGTGGAGACCTGTCCCATCTCCGGCACCGCGCAGCGCACCGGCGACCCGTTGCGCGACGCCGACAACATCCGCGAGCTGCTGAAGAGTGCCAAGGAAGAGTCGGAGCTGACCATGTGCACCGACGTGGACCGCAACGACAAATCGCGCGTGTGCGAGCCCGGCAGCGTCCACGTGATCGGCCGGCGGCTGATTGAATCTTACGCCGGCGTCTTCCACACCGTGGACCACGTGGAGGGCACCATCAAGGAAGGCAACGACGGCCTCGATGCTTTCCTCAGCCACATGTGGTCGGTAACCATGATCGGCGCGCCCAAGAAAGCTGCCGCGCGGGCCGTCGAGGATCTGGAAAAGAGCGCGCGCGGCTGGTACGGCGGCTCCATCGGAATGCTGGCACTCAACGGCGACATCAACACCGGCATCCTCATCCGCACCACGTATCTGAAGAACGGCATGGCCTCCTACCCGGTGGGCGCCACCCTGCTCTACGATTCCATTCCGGAGATGGAAGAGCGCGAAACCCGCATGAAGGCCACCGGCTTCTTCCGCGCGCTGGGCGCTGTGGAAGCGCCGCGCCCGGCGGCCTCCGTGATCCGTGAGCCCGTGGGCGCCGGCGTGAAGCTGCTGCTGGCCGATAACGACGACTGCTTCATCCACACCCTGGCCAACTACGCGCGCCAGACGGGCGCCGAAGTGGTAACCTACCGCTCCGGGTTCGGGCCCGATCTCATCCGCCAGGTGGCGCCGCACCTGATTCTGATTTCCCCCGGCCCCGGACGGCCGCGCGATTTCGGCGTGCCGGATTTGGTTCTGACCGCCGTGCGCCTGGGCGTTCCGGTCTTTGGCGTCTGCCTGGGCCTGCAGGGAACCGTGGAAGCCTTTGGCGGCGAACTGGGAGTTCTGGATTATCCCATGCACGGCAAGCCCTCGCTGGTGCGGCATCGCGGTGTGGGCGTTTTCGAAGGATTGCCCGCGGAGTTTCAGGTGGGCCGCTATCACTCGCTCTACGCGCGCCGCGAGACCTTCCCCGCTTGCCTGGAAGTAACCGCCGAAACCGAAGACGGCGTCATCATGGGCGTGCGCCACCGCGAGCTCGCGGTGGAAGCCGTGCAATTCCATCCGGAGTCCATCCTGACCGCGGAAGGCGGCCACGGATTGCAGCTCATGGAAAACGCCGTGCGGCTGGGGAAAAGCGCGCGGCTGGCTCTGCGCTGAGCCGTCGGCCTCTCGCGTGGGCCTTATTGGCCGGCGCGGGCGTCGCCGTGTCCAGGCTTCGGCAGGCACTGGCGCGAGCGTTGCGCAAATGCGGTGCGCGCGTTACTGGCCGGGCGCGGCGGCATCGACGCCGAAGCAATAGCCGTCGTTCGAGGCGGAGGGGCTGAAGGAATATTCGCCAGTAGGCAGATCCCTGACAGTGAAGGCATAGGTCATTAGGCTGGACTGGTCGTTTATCTCGATCTTAAACGGCCATGTTGTGAGGCCACCACGGCGGCCCGACTGGGACTGGGTCCGCCGGCTGCCGTCGACAGTCACCAAAGGGAACAGGCTGTAGCTGGCGGGGTCGACTCCCGCGGGCAAGCGGACGATGAACGCAAGACTTGAGGCCTCACTTACACGAACGCGCGATTGGGGGCCCGGCATCTCCCAGTATTGCGTGGAGCCGCTTCCACGCGCGGCGGCTTGGTTGCGTTCGAGCGGGATAAGAGCTCTGCCGTTCCAAAAGTAGACCATCCCGATTTCTTCCGGCTGCGAGAGACCGCGCGGCGCCGTGGAAGGCGGCGCGTTGCCCGAGGGTCGCGCCAACGTCGGAGGCTGCGGCGGACTGGCGGACGATCGCGCCAACGTCGGAGGCTGCGGCGGACTGGCAGACGATCGCGCCAACGTGGGAGGCTGCGGCGCGTCGGCGGACGATCGCGTCAACGTGGGAGGCTGCGGCGGCGCGCCGGCGGACGATCGCGTCAACGTGGGAGGCTGCGGCGGCGCGGCGGCGGACGATTGCGCCAACGTGGGAGGCTGCGGCGGCGCGGCGGCGGATGAACCCGTCGACGTGGGAGGCTGCTGCGGCGCGCCGGTGGACGATCGCGCCAACGTGGGAGCGCGGGCCGGCTGGGCGGCGCTGGCCGGAGGTTGCGCCGATGTTGCTGGCGGCGGCGTCGAAGGCGCGGGCGCGGGCGCTGGCGCAGGCGCAGGCGGCGGAGGCAGAGTTGCGTTGCCGAAGGTCACCCCCGACACGCCGGGCCGGGGATAGTGCTGTAGCTGATTGTTTACCAGGAAGTGGAGCTGGCTGGCGTCGATGGACCACCACCGGCCACTGACGTGCGTGCCGTCGTTGAGAATCAGGCTGTTGGGCTGGGCCGGCGCAGGTTCTGGAGCTGCGGGCGCGAGGTCTGCCGCTTTGGGTGGAGGCGGCGCGGCTGGCGGCCCGGGCAAGGAAACACCGAACTGGATGGCCTGAACCTCATGGATATCGATGGTCTGCGACTGGTCCCCAGCCTTGATGCGAAGCTCCTGGATGTTGCCGGACTCCACTAACCCTGAGATCTGGCGGCCGTCCGTCAGTGTGACGACATCGGCGAAGAGCCGGCCGCCGGCCAACAGGCCGAACTGCCAGAGGATGAGCAGCAGGATTCGTCTCATAACCACATCCTTGATTGTGGGTTCACGCTCAATACACAGCCCGCGTTTCTCCAGGCCGGAGCTGACGATTGTGCGTCCAAAACATGATGATACTGCAACGGGAGGCGCGAACGGCGCCGGCGGGAAATGCGATTGAGGATGTGCGGGGAATCACAAATCGGGGCGATCGCGACAAATAAAATACAAAATAAAAAGATCTTTTGGTCTTGACTGCCTGCGCGGGCGGAGACATAATGGGGCGTCATTGGGAGCGCGGCGCGGGAAGGAATTTCGCGCGTTCTTCTCCGGGCTCCGAACTGGAAACCTGCCGGTTGCCGCGCCGCCAGTGAGCGTTGGGGGTAACCTGATGCCTGGTCGCGAGTACAGCATCGCAGATGCCCTGCGGTGCCACGGGATACCACGCAGGAAGTTTCTGAAGTTTTGCGGGTCGATGGCAACGGTGCTGGGCCTGCCTTTGGGCGCGGCCGCGCAGGTTGCGGCAACCCTGGAAAAGAAGCGTCGGCCGGTATTGGTGTGGCTGGAGTTGCAGGATTGCGCCGGCAACTCCGAGTCGATGTTGCGCTCCAGCCATCCGTCTATCACGGAGTTGGTGCTCTCCTTTTTCTCCTGGGAATATCACGAGACCATCATGGCTGCGGCCGGCCATCAGGCCGAAAGCGCTTTGGATCGCGTGGTGCGCGAGGAGTCCGGCAAATACCTGGCGATCGTGGAAGGTTCGATTCCCACGGGCAACCCCGGATATTGCACGATTGGCGGCCGCTCGGCGATGGATATCGCCAAGCGGGTCTGCGGGAGCGCCGCGGCGGTGGTCGCCGTGGGCTCCTGCGCGTTCGACGGCGGACCGCAACGCGCGGCCCCGAACCCCACCGGCGCCATCAGTGTAGGGGAGGCAATCCCGGATTTGAATCTGGTGAACATGGGGGGCTGCCCGCACAACCCCGCCAACACCGCGGCGCTCCTGGTCTATTGGCTCACCTACGGCAGGATGCCCGCGCTCGACGCGCACCGGCGCCCTTTGTTCGCCTACGGGCACATCATCCACGACCAGTGCGAAAGGCGCGCCAATTTCGATGCCGGGCGTTTCGTGGAACATTGGGACGACGATGGCGCAAGGCGCGGCTACTGCCTGTACAAGATGGGATGCAAAGGGCCGCAAGCGACCTTCAATTGCCCGGTGATTCGCTGGAACGACGGGACGAGTTGGCCCGTGCAATCGGGCCACGGCTGCGCTTCCTGCGCCTCGCATCGCTTCTGGGACACGGCGTTTCCGCTCTATCAGCGGCTGCCGGGCGTCCCGGGCTTTGGAGTGGATATCACCGCCGGGAAGATCGGCGGCTGGATGACGGCCGGCGTTGCGGCGGCTCTGGGGTTGCACGGAATCGCCAGCGCGGCGCGCGCGCAGATGCGTCCGCGGGGCGAGGCGCCGAGAGGGCCGACCGAAATCGGCCGGCGAAGCGGCCTGGTGGAGCGCGAAGGGCCACCCAAGAAATCGTGACCGCGGAGGAGGCGCTATGAGCATGGCGGCTGGCGGAAAACGGGAGTGCAGATATGGCGCGTATCGTCATTGATCCGGTAACGCGGATCGAAGGACATCTTCGGATTGAGGCCCAGGTAGACGGCGGCGCAATCTCCGACGCCTGGAGCTCCGGCACCATGTTCCGGGGGCTCGAACTGGTGGTCCGCAACCGCGACCCCCGCGAGGCGTGGTACTGGCTGCAGCGGATCTGCTCCGTGTGCACCGTGGTCCATGCCATGGCCTCCGTGCGGGCGGTGGAGGACGCGCTCCAGATCGAAGTGCCCGACAACGCCCGCCTGGTACGCAATCTGATCGCCGGCGCGCAACTGGTGCAGGACCACGTCGTCCACTTCTATCACCTGCAGGCGCTCGACTGGGTGGATGTGGCGAGCGCCATTAAGGCTGATCCGGTGAAGACGGCGCAAATTGCCAGCTCGCTATCCGACTGGTCCAAGTCCGGAGCGAGCCATTTCAAGGCGGTTCAAGGGCGGGTGCGAAGTTTGGTGGAGAGCGGGCAACTGAGCCTGTTCGCCAATGGCTACTGGGGCCATCCGGCGTACCGGCTGCCGCCCGAAGTGAACCTGCTGGCCGTTTCCCACTATCTGGACGCGCTGGAATTTCAGCGCGACTTCATACGGATGCATGCGGCGCTGGGCGGCAAGAATCCGCACCTGCAGACGTTCCTGGTGGGCGGAATGTCGACGGCGATGGATCCCGACTCTCCGCAGGCGCCCCTCAATCCGGAACGTCTGCAACTCCTCGCCACGCTGATTGAGATGGGCCGGCAGTTCGTACGGCAGGTTTACGTGCCGGACGTGCTGGCCGTTGCCGGTTTCTACCCCGACTGGTTCACGCGCGGCGAGGGGGTGGGCAACTTCCTGTCCTACGGAGACTATCCGGCGAAGAGCATGCACGACCCGTCGGCGTTCTTCTTCCCCGCCGGAGTCATTCGCAAACGCGACCTTTCCGTGGTACAGGCGTTTTCGCCGGAAAAGATCACCGAGTATGTCGCGCGGTCCTGGTACGGATACGAAGATAACAAGCCGGCTAAGCATCCATTCGAAGGGGAGACCAAGCCAACTTATACCGGTCCCGCGCCGCCCTACGAATACCTCAACGTCGACCAGAAGTATTCCTGGCTGAAAGCTCCGCGCTATGAGAACGAGGCGATGGAACTGGGGCCTCTGGCGCGTTTCGTAATTGCCTATGCGGCCGGTAAACAGCCCGTGAAGGGGCTGGTGGATGCCACCCTGGCGCAAATCAAGCAGCCTCCCGCCGCGCTGTTCTCGACGCTCGGGCGCATTGCGGCACGAGCTCTCGAGGCGCAAGTGATGGCGGACAAGTTGACCGACTGGTTGCACGAGTTGGAAGACAACCTCGGCCGGGGAGTGCTCGCCATGCACAACGGCGCGCGCTGGGATCCGGACTCGTGGCCGCGCTCGTGCCGCGGTTTCGGACAGCACGAGGCGCCGCGAGGCTCGTTGGGCCACTGGGTGGAGATCGAGGATGGCGCCATTCGCAATTACCAGGTGATCGCGCCGAGCACCTGGAACGGCGGTCCGCGCGACGCCATGGGGCAACACGGTCCCTATGAGGCCGCGCTCCTCAAGCACCCGGTTGCGGATCCCGACAAACCGCTGGAACTGCTGCGCACTATTCACTCTTTCGACCCGTGCCTGGCCTGTGCGGTGCAAGTGGTGGATGCGCGGGGGCGCCGGTGGCAAGCGGTTGAGGCGACATAGGAGGCTGCGGTGCCAAAAACTCCATCGCCCAAAAGCGTGCTGGCTCAATGCCCCGAGACGGAGCTGGTGCGTACCTATGTGTGGGAGCTGCCGGTTCGCATCGCTCACTGGCTGATTTTCTTTGCATTTGCGACGCTCTCGCTCACCGGCCTGTTCATTCATCGCCCGTTCCTGGCCGCGGCCGGGCAGGCGCCTTTCCTCATGGCTACCGTGCGATTTATCCACGTGGTCGCCGGATTCGTGCTGATTGGGGCGTTGGCGCTGCGGGTGTACTGGTTTTTCAAGGGTAACTTTTGGTCCAGGTGGTCGTCTTACGTCCCCATTCACCGCGAGCAATGGCGCGGGATGGGCTCGATGGTGGAGTTTTACTCGTTCCTCCGTTTCGAGCCCGGCCACCGGGTGGGCCACAATCCCCTGGCCGCGCTCACATACGTGGTAATTTACCTGCTGATGCTGGTCGAGATCCTGACCGGCCTGTCTCTCTACAGCCGGGTGGTGGGCAATCCCATCCTGACCCAATTCATCGGCTGGCTGCCGCAACTGGTCGATCCCCAGTACCTTCGCGAAATTCATTACTTTTTGATGTTCGTGTTCTTCGCGTTCGTGCTGTTCCACGTCTATCTTTCGGTCCTCATCTCGATCGAGGAAGAGAACGGGTTGCTGGACAGCATCTTCTCCGGCTGGAAGTTCGTGCCGGCCGGCGAACTGCGTCACGAGGTCGCCGCCATTCCGGAGGCGAAGACCTTCGTCAAACGCCACGAGTTGCTGCCGCGCGCCGCGCCGGGTGACAAACCCGGGCCTCGTCCCGGACCGGGCCCGGTGGCGCTCTATCGCAACTGGATCAGTTATGCCGGAACCGGTCTCGCCGCGGTGGGGCTGCTGGTATTTGTGGTCCTGACGGCCTATCACACCATTGGAGGCGGCGCGCTGGCGCAGCCCTACGGCGACCTGGTGATCTTTTTTGGCCCGCCGGTATTGGTGATTGCGGGCGTGGTCCTGGTGCTGGCCGGAATGTACGTGCAGTGGATCCGGTGGCGGAGGTACAAGCCGCTTTCTTTCGCGCGCTACCCCAAGTGGGATCTCAATGTGGCGAGGGAACGAAAGGCTCTTCTGGTAGTCGCCCTCGGGGCCGCGCTGCTGTCCGTGCCGGCGATTTATGGCGGTGTTCAGGCCTATTTGTACACCGACGCCGTGTCGTTCTGCGGGGCCGTTTGCCATTCCATGACGCCGGAGTACGTCACCTATCGGTCGTCGCCGCACGCGCACGTGGATTGCGCGCAATGCCATGTCGGACCCGGCGCCACGGGGTACCTCGAATCGAAGCTTCGCGGCATGACGGAACTCGTGGAGACCATCCAGGACAAGTTTCCGCGCCCCATTCCGGTTCCCGTGGTGTCGCTGCGCCCGATCCGCGGCAATTGCGAGAAATGCCATTGGCCGGCAAATTTCTTCGGGGCCAAGACGGTGCGCCAGGTACACTTCCTGTCCGACGAGCAAAACACCCGCTGGGAAATCGACTTAGTGGTACTGGTCGGCGGCGGCGCGCCCGTGGGCACGTCGGACATGGGGATTCACTGGCATGTGGCCAGCAAGGTCGAGTATGTCGCGACCGACCCCGAAAGGCAGAATATTACGTGGGTGCGGGCAGTGGATCCGAAGACCGGCCAGGCAAGCGTGTACACCTCCGACGCGCAGAAATCGACAGCCGCGCCATCCGGCGAGATTCGAACCATGGATTGCGTGGACTGTCACAACCGCCCGAGCCACATCCTGGAGCCGCCGGATTGGAGCGTGGACGTCGCACTTGCCGATGGCCGTATCGACCCGTCTCTTCCGTTCGTCAAGCAGCAGGGCCTGGCGGCGCTCACCGCGGCTTACGGGGACGACGAGCAGGCGCTGCGGGGAATCGACAGCGCCCTGCGCGGCTATTACGGGAAAACTTATCCGCAGGTATACGCGGGCAAGCAGCCGGCCATTAGTGCCGCCATCGCTTGCTTACAGGACACTTATAAGCGCTACTTCTTTTCGTCGATGAAAGTCCGCTGGGACACATACTCCATGAACGAGGGGCACTTCCATTTTGCGGGGTGCTCGCGCTGCCACGACGGCCAACATAAGAGCGTAGACGGAAAGGCGATTCGCAACGATTGCGGCCTGTGCCACAAGATCCTGCAACAGGGCAAGGCCGGGAACCTGCGATTCGCAGGGGGGCCGGAAGGGCTGCCCTTCGAACATCCGGTAGACGTTGGCGACGCGTGGAAGGAACAGCCTTGCAGCTCGTGCCATACGGGAGGGCCGCAGTGACCGATCCGCCAACCATCGCGATCGTCGGCGTCGGGAACCTGTTGCTGTCCGATGACGGAGCGGGTATCCATGCAGTCCGCGGGTTGCGGAGAGACTCACGCGTCGGATCGATGGCTCGCCTCATCGATGGCGGCACCATTGGAACGGATTTGCTGGCCGAGGTTTGCGGGTGCGACAAACTGCTGATCGTCGATGCCGTGGACGCGGGCCTGCCGCCGGGCACCACCATCCGGATGGACTTTAGCGGCCCCGATCCACCGAAGATCGATTCGCGGAACGCCCACCAACTGGGAATACCCGGACTGCTGGACGACCTGCGCCTGCTCGGCCAGGCGCCGCGCCAGGTAGTCCTGGTGGGCATCCAACCTGCCGCGATGGGATGGGGAACGCAGTTGTCGCCGGAGGTATCGAGAGCCTTGCCCGTTTTGTCCGCCGAGGTGGTGCGGCAACTGGACCGGTGGACATCGGCCCGCGGCGCGGAACCGTCTGACGCCGCGCCCCTGGGAGAAGTAAGAGAGATATCAGGAACAGAGCAGCCTAGAGAACGCATATGACTGGAACTCGAGCATTAAGGATAATTGCTTTCATGTCGATTTCGATCGGCATCGGTATCCTCAGCCGCGGGGCGTGGGGCTTCGTCGCTTTCGGGATACTGGTCTTGATCGACAACTTCGTCATCCCGAGCCCCCCTCCGCCGCCGCCGGATCGCGCGGCTGCCGAAAAAGAACTCGCGGAGCCATAACACGCTCCGGAAGACCCGCGAATGCACCGGGGGCGCCGGGGCGCCGGCGGTGCCTAACCGAAACCGCTTCCTGACGGTCGCGGCTCGGATACGGAACCGGTCGCGGCTCGAACACGGGCGCGTCGATTTCGCAGGGGTTACCGAGCCGGGCCCAGAGGGCACCCCGTGAGCGAGCGGAAGCGTTCCCCAGTTCGGTTGAGCACCCGGGCGCCAGCGCCGGGGATAATAGCATCGGGACTCCGCGTGGCGGCGTTCCGATCGGCAGTCCCAGTCCAGGAGAACCCGCGCGGACCGTGTCGCGTGTGTCCGCCCGCGCAGCGCTAATCCAGCATGGTAATAAGCATCACGTAGCCGAACTCCCCTTCCCGGTATCCCAGTGTACACTTGAAGTCGGCCGCGAGAGATTGCGGCGACGGACGGGGGATTATGCGGCTTCTCTTTTTGATTCCGCTTTTTTGCGGCGTGGCGGCGGCACAGCTTCGGATCACTACGACCAGCGTGCCCGTGGCTACGCAATATCAGAGCTATTCTCCGGTCTCTTTGATCGCGACCGGCGGTACGCCGCCGTACACCTGGTCGGTCCCTATCTCGGGCGGGGTCAGCCTGCCGGAGGGAATGATACTGAACCCCTCGACCGGCGCCGTCAGCGCCAGCGAGGTGTACGGGCAGGGAGGCTACGCGGTCACCGTGCAGGTGACCGACAGCGCCAAACCGGCGGCCAACACGGCCACGGCCACGATTAACTTCGGCGTCATGAGCGAAGGCAGCTTCGGCGGTTGCCAGATGTTCCCCGTCGATTCGATATACAACCAGCGGGTCGACGCGCTGCCGGTCGACACCGATCCATCGCACCAGATCCCTTCGGGTTTGCTCGGCTCTAAGATTCATCCCGATTTCGGGCACGGCTTCTATCCGGTGCCGGGCGGCATTCCCGTTCTGCGGGTTCCCTCCAACGCGCCTCTTACCAACGTGGTGTTGTCCTCCGACGGTCAAATAGATCCGGCTGGAACCTACTACTGGCCAATCCCGCCGTACCCCAACGCCGTGATCGAGGAGACCAATTACGGAGTTGACGGCGACGACCACCACACCCTGATCATCCAATCCAGCGTGCCCAACGTCACCGGGCCGCAGACCGGACCGTGCACCCTTTACGAGACCTATCAGGACACCGCCGTGCCCACCATGTTCAACGCCAGCACCAACACCTGGACGGAGGGGGCGGGGGTGCATTACGTTTTGAACAGTAATGTTCTGGCGGCATCCGAGGCCGACCTGGACAACGGCGCGCAGGATTCGGCCGGCATCCCGATAGCGCCTCTGCTCGTCAGCTACGCGGAAGTGCCGCTGGGAGTTCATCATCCCCTGCGCATCAGCCTGCCGGGGCCTACCAACTGGTTCGTGTGGCCGGCTACCGGGTGCTGCAACGGCAGCGGGCCGCCGCAAGGGTTGCTCTACCGGCTCAAGGCGAGCGTGAACTGGCAGGCCACCTGTCCGCCGAGCGTCTATCCGCAAGCCGCCACCGTGCTCCAGGCGCTCCAGCAATATGGCGCTTACATGAGCGACCACGGCACTGCGGGATTCATTCAAGGCGTCCCGGATGTGCGTTGGGACGATCTGGATCTGGCGTGCATGAAGGCCTTTACGCTGAGTTCCATGGAGGTGGTGGACAATTCGGGCCTGCAGGTTACGGACCTTAGCGGCCAGACCAGGCCGTACATTGTGACCCAGAGTTTGTCCAATGCCACCGCGAATGCGGAATATCGCGCGCAGCTTGCGGCGGTGGGCGGCGACCCGGCGAGTTGGCGGTGGTCCGTTTCCACAGGATCATTGCCGGCGGGGCTAACGCTCGACAGCGCCACCGGAGTGATTAGCGGAGTGCCGGCATCGTCCTCCGCCGGCACATCCATTTTCAACGTGGTCCTTACGGACACCGCGGCGGGCAACGATTCCCAGGCGCAGAAGCTCACCCTCACGGTCGCCGTCCGCCCGGCGCACCCGGTCACGCGCCGCTGACCCGGCCAGCA